>ERZ1739049.27-NODE-27-length-18151-cov-15.449050_pt1 | contig 18151 bp, 21 predicted proteins | sample MGYA00581760_ERZ1739049 | MGnify/ENA primary metagenome ERZ1739049 (study PRJEB42929, sample SAMN08275522) | rhizosphere metagenome | isolation source: Rhizospheric soil replicate 2 | host: Colobanthus quitensis | place: Antarctica: Devils point, Livingston Island...
ATCGCGGTCGTCTGGGTGAACCGCTTCGGTTTCCGCCGTGAGGCTGTCCTGAACGAGCTGGGGGCGTTGGACCAGCGCACCCAGAGCACCGATGGCTCCCAGAGCACCGATGGCTCCCAGAGCACCGTGGACCCCCAGATCGCGCCGGACTCCCAGAGCACTCAGGACCCCCAGTCGACTTCTCGCCTTGATCCTGCGGCCTCGATCGCCCGGACGGCACAGAGTTCGGGGTTGCCGCCCTCAAGGTGCTGCAACCCGGCGAGCTTCCGTTTGACCACCTCAAGTGGCTGTCTGTGCTGCTGATCGTGCTCATGATCGGCCTCCTGCTGCATGGTCCCCAGCCTCGTAGGACGACCAAGGCGGGTGCCTTCTGGGCCTACCTGTTGCCACTCAACATTGGCATCTTCTATGCGTTGCTTCGGGACTCGCCCTGGAGCCAGAGGATGAACCTCGTGCATGAGCCCGCGGCCAGCGACCGCATCGTCGTGGACCCGGTGACCAACAGGAGACTCCACCGTTACGGCGGCTGGATGGTCTTCCTCTGGTTCACCCTGGTCACCAGGTTGGCGCTCTCTCTCCTGCTCGTCGCGGTCGCCTTCGCCTTCCCCACCTACCTGGATCCGGTGGGGTGGAGCGCGGTGGACGTGGCTGGCAATCGGCTGACGCTTCCTTAGCCTGACCCCGGCCACGCGCCATACCCTGGACGTCTTCGGACACGTGTCGGCAGATGACCCACCTCGGCGGCCTGACCAAGGACGTCTTCCGACACATGCCGCCATACGACCCTCTTCTCGCGTCGACCCGACCACCGCACCCGACCACCGCGGCGCAGTCACCTTCCCGGGAAGTGCCTCTCCCATTCGTGGTTCAACCTCCGTGGCAGACCCCGAGCGCCACAGGCGCGCATGGCTTCGACGATCCGGTCGAGCGTCCGCCCAGGCTCCGCATAGATTCCCTTGGCCTGTATGACGATCAGCCGCCATTCATCGACGTCCAGCTCCTCGCGCCGCTCGATGTCGCGGTCCCACTGCCCGTCATCCTCGGCATGCTGACGACCGTCGTACTCGATGATCAGCTTCAGCTCGGGATAGGACAGGTCGAACCGTTTCGACACAGCGCCCCTGGCGTTATAGACGATGTGGTTGACGACTGGCTCGGGCAGACCGGCAAACACCATCAGCAACCGCAGCCGCGTCTCCATCGGTGAGTCGACCCCCGCTCGAACGAGCCGCGCCGCCCGTCGAGCCGCCCGGCATCCCTTGCCCTTCCAGCTGATTGCCGCCTCGACGAGCTGGCGGGTTGTCGTCCTGCCCTTCTTGACCAGCGAGTCACCGAGCACCACAAGGTCAACGAGACTGAGCTCGGTAGCGAGATCGATGAACGTCTGCGCGGGGCTCGACACCCGCAGCCCGGCGAAGCTGACAACCTCGGCTCCCCGGCTGATCTCGTGACTGCCGACGCCCCGGCGCTCGGATCGTGTGCCACCGCGTGGGCTGCTGACGTGGGTCAACGGCTGATCGGGCACGACGCCGCCCCAGATGCGGGCTGCGCTGTGATGGCTGAGATGGGATCCGAGAGGGCTGATCGCCAAGACGGCCGCTGCCCGTAATGCGGGAGTGACCGCGACGTCCGCACTGACGTAGACGTCGTAGAACAGCTTCCGGAACCGTGCCGATGCCAACGCCTTGACCGGTATGCCGGCCCGCCTCGCGTCAGCTCGCCCGAACGGTTTGCGCGGGTCGAGCTCCATCCCGTGCGTCTGAGCAGCCATGCGGACGAGGGTGCCTTCTCCCGAGCTAGGGCGTCCGGGGTTGTCCACAGGGTTCCTGGTCAGGCTCGGCATCCGCCCCCCTCACCTTCGGCCCGGTACGTCTTCGGACACGTGCCGGCATACGTCCCACCTCGTCGGCCCCACCCGGTACGTCTTCGGACACGTGCCGGCATAGGACCTGTCCCTTGCGTGGGTTGCCCGAGATCGGTTAGCCGAGTGGGAAGCTGGCCATGTCGTCGCGTCTGAGCGCGATCGACAGCACCGCCATCCGGGGCGCGTTCACCAGGTCGACCGGCGCGCCCTTCGGGTCCTTCCCCAACCCCTTGATGGGCGCGGTGATGGACACGATGTTCTTGCCGTCCAGGACCCTCAGCCCAGACGTCAGCGAACGCATCTCGGCCACCGATAACGTGTTGTCCACAGTGAGGTTATGGGCGGCCACATCCATGAACCCGGCGAACTCGATCGGGTTGGCCAAGGCGTCCGTCGTCAACGACTTGAGCAACAACGCCTTGATGAAGGCCAGCTGCCGACGCCCTCGGGAGATGTCGCTCTCGCCTGGCAGCCGCCGTTCGCGCACGAACCCCAGAGCTGCCGCACCGTCGAAGTGGTTCACGCCCTTGCGCACGGTGGTGTAGCCGCGCCCGGAGCTGGCCTTCTCAGCGGTGACGTCGACCCCGCCGACAACATCGGTCATGTCCTTGAAACCGTCGTAGCTGATGACGGCCACATGGTCGACGGGAAGGTCGAGCAGGTTCTGCACCGTGCGGACGAGCAGCTGCGGCCCGCCAAACCCGAAGGCAGCGTCGATCCTGTCCTTGCCATGGCCGGGCACGTCGACATACATGTTGCCCGGGAAGTGCACGAGGTGGACCTTTTTGCCGTCATTGTTGATGTGAACCAGGACGAAGACGCCGGAGAATGTCTTGGCCAATGTGACGCTGCTGTCCTTCCCGATCAGCAGGATGTTCTGGGCGCCCCCGGCCGCAGCCTCCTTGGTGGGCGCGGTCTCGCCCGGGGTGAGGGTGGCGTTGGGGTTGGGCAGGAGAGCCGCCTGCTTGATGTGGGTGCGTTCCGGGTGGTTCACCAAGGTCATGTATGCCGCGCCGGTCCCTACGGTGAGCAGTACCGCAAGCGAGACCAGGCTCAGGATCGTCCGACGAATGCGGCGCCGCCTGGTGGCATGGGCGAACGCTGACACGGTGATGGTCAGCTCATCGAGCATGTATCCAACGCTAGGTTTGGGCCGACCTCCGGGGCACCCGCAAATGAAGTCCGGTCGACACCCGCAAATGGATGAGAGACTTGCTCGGTGAGGAACCTGGGCGAGTCACTGAGGGCCAGGGGCATGCGACTGACCCCGCAGCGGGAGCGGATCATCGAGGCTGTGCGGGCGCTCGGACACGCGACACCCGACGGCCTCGCCGCGGCCGTCGGTCAGGACGGCGGACCGCCACTTTCCCTCTCCACGATCTACCGTAACCTCGAGGCCCCCGAGCAGGTGGGCGTGGTCTCCCACACCCACCTCGACCACCGTTCGCCGACCTATCATCTGGCCGACCATGCCGAGCACCTGCATCTCGTATGTCTGTCGTGCGGGCAGGTCATCGAGAGCCCGGTCGCAGCTGCCGATCCGTTCGTCGGGAATCTTTTGACCCGCCACGGCTTTGTGGCGGATGTGAAACATATGGCGATACACGGATGGTGCGAGGCATGCTCCACTCAGGCGACCCCGCAGACCACCTCACTGTCAGCGTCGCCGGCAGCCTCGCAGTCAACCCAGACAACCCGGCAGGTATCCCGGTGAGGGCACCCGCAGGTATCCCGGTCGCCGCCCCCTCCGCTGCGCAGGGCAGTCCGTTGTTGAGCAGGCCCGGAGCGGTCGCCGGTGAGGGCGTGGATGCCGAGGTTGCCGCGCACTACGGCGATCCACTGCGCGAGCAGCGGCTCCTGGTGGAGGGTCTGGCCGCGGTCGACCTGTCCCATCGCGGTGTCCTGACCATCGCCGGGCTGGACCGCCTGTCCTGGCTGCACTCCATCACCACCCAGATGCTCACCGGACTGGCTCCGCGCACGTCGGCGGAGACGCTGGTCCTCAGTCCCAAGGGGCACATCGAGCACGACCTGCATCTGGTGGACGACGGAGAGACCACCTGGGTCACCGTCGAGCCCGGTACCGCTCCGGCGCTCAAATCCTGGCTCGACTCGATGCGCTTCATGCTGCGCGTGGAGGTCAGTGACGTCAGCGCCGACTACGCCGTGATCGGTGAGCCGGTGCGCGCCGAGACCACGCCCTCGGAGCCATTGGCCTGGAGCGACCCATGGCCGTTTCTGGTCGGCGACACTGCGGCATACAGTGCGGTCGTTGATCCCGACCAGCACCCGGGGAGCGAGCGCCCCTGGCGCGAGCTGATCGTCCCGCGCGAGCAGCTGGTGGTTGCGATCGGGGACCGGCCATTGGCCGGAATGTGGGCCGCCGAGGCCCTGCGCGTCGCGGCCTGGCGTCCTCGCCTGGGTTTCGAGACCGACTACCGCACCATCCCCCACGAGGTCGACTGGCTGCGAAGCGCCGTCCACATGCACAAGGGGTGCTATCGCGGGCAGGAGACCGTGGCTCGCGTCCACAACCTTGGCCGGCCGCCGCGTCGGCTCGTCTTCCTTCACCTCGACGGTTCCGGCCACACGCTGCCCGCGCGCGACGCTGAGGTTGAGGTCGATGCCAGGGTGGTCGGACGCGTGACGTCAGTGGGGCGTCACCACGAGCTCGGCCCGATCGCCTTGGCGATCATCAAGCGCAACACCCCGCTCGATGCCGTGTGCCTGGTCGATGGCCGCAGCGCCAGCCAGGAGGAGATCGTCCAACGCTGAGGCGATGCGGTCCGGTCGGGAGCGGCCCTCGACCGAGCCGCTCCCCACGACCGCTGGCAGGATGTCGGCTATGAGCAACACGCTGATCACTGTCGCGCCCACCGGAGCAGAGACCGCCAAGGCCGACTGCCCCCAGCTGCCCACGACGCTGTCCGAGCTCGTCGAGACCGCCGTCGCGTGCGAGGCCGCAGGCGCCTCCCTGATCCACATCCACATCCGTGATTCCGACCACCAGCCCAGCCTGGATGCGGTCCTTCTGCGCGAGACCGTCCTGGCTGTGCGCGAGCAGACCTCGCTGGTCATCCAGCTCTCGACCGGCGGCAGCGTCCACGACCCCCTCGAGAAGCGGCTGACCGTCCTGGACGCCGAGCCGGACTCCTGCAGCCTGACCTGTGGCACCACCAACTTCGGCGACGACGTCTTCCTCAACCCCTACCCGTTCATGGCCCAGCTCTACCAGCTGGCCCAGGAGCGCGAGATCGTCCCCGAGTTCGAGCTGTTCGACCTTGGACATGTGGCGGCGCTGCGTCGTCTGATCGACGCCTATGGGTTGCCCTTTGGCGGCAAGGTGCACGTCGACTTCGTCACCGGCGTCCCAGGCGGTATGCCGGGCACGCCAGCCGCCCTCTTGGCCGGCATACAGGCTCTGCCCGCTGAGGTGACCTCCTGGTCGGCGACCGGTATCGGCCGCACTCACCTACCCATCGCGGCGGTGGCGCTGGCATCCGGCGGGCACCTGAGGGTCGGCATGGAGGACAACCTCAACTACGCCAAGGGGCAGCCGGTGCAGCGCAACGACGAGCTCGTCTCGCGGGCCGCGGACCTGGCTCGGCTGATGCAGCGTCCACCGATGACGACCGACGAGGCGCGCGCGTTGTTGTCGGTCAAGCCCCGCCCCCCCGCCTGACCCACCCACCCCCGCCTGCGCTTTGCCCCAGTCAGGGGGTTGGGTGTGACCGGCGCCATGCTTGCTCGGCTTGCAGACTGCTAACTAGAGCAAGCATAATGGGGTTATGACCAAGTTCCCCCCGATCTCCGTCCACAACCTGGGCGACTACCTGCGAGAGCAGCGCCACTCGGCGGAGCTTTCGTTGCGGCAGCTGTCCGAGGTCGCGGGGATCAGCAACCCCTACCTCTCCCAGATCGAGCGAGGCCTGAAGAAGCCGAGTGCCGAGATCCTGCAGGCACTCGCCAAGGCCCTGCGCATCTCGGCCGAGTCCCTCTACGTCCGTGCGGGTTTCCTCGAAGAGCGCACTGAACTCGGCGATGCCACTCCCGTCGACGTCCAGGCGGCCGTTCTGGCGGACCCACGGCTGAGCAACCGACAGCGCGCAGTGCTGCTGGATGTCTACGAGTCCTTCGTTGGCGAGCCGGCGCTGCGCAAGAGCTCGACTACCCCACCATCCCGCAGGCAGGCCAAGGCCGCCAAGCCCCGTCCGGCACACAAACCGGCACCCAGCTCACCAGACCCAGCAGTGAATCCCACCAAGGAGAAGCAGTCATGACCCTCGTCAAGGACATCCGCAAGACCGTTACCGACAGCACCCCCGTCTACGCCGCCGTCGGTGCCACCGACCTGGCCGTCGAGAAGGTGCGTGACGCCCGCGCCCGCATGATGTCCGCTAGCGCGGACCTCGACGTCACCGCCCTGCAGGACAAGGCCGTCAAGCTTGCCGTCAAGCGTGCCGAGAAGGCCCGCGAGCAGGCCCAGCAGATGCCTGCACTGGCTCTGAACCAGACCCTCGAGGCGGCAGGCAAGGCCCATCAGGCTTACGCCGAGCTCGCCGTCCGCGGTCACGAGCTGGTCATCCGCCTCCGCAACCAGAAGTCCACCAAGGACCTGTTCGCCCAGGCCGGCAGCACAGTCTCTCTCGGCAAGGGTGCCGTCACGACCGTCCGCAAGGCCGCGGTCGACACCCAGCGTGCTGCCAAGGCCACGCTGACCACCGGCCGCCACGAGGCCGAGGTCGTCATCGAGGCCGTGGTCTCGTCTGTGCGGCCCGAGGTGAAGGCCACCACTGGCACCGTGCGCAAGTCCGTCAAGGCCACCCGCATCCCGGTCAAGCGAACCGCCACGACCGCCAAGAAGGGCACCACCTCGGTCCGGCGCGCGAGCAAGTCCGTTGCCACGAGCGCGGCCAAGACCGCGGCGGCGGCTGTCGAGGCCACCAAGACCGCCACCCCCAAGGTCGGCGACTGACTGCTAGAGCTGCTGCCATTGGGCAGCTGAGAAAAGCAGCGCGGCCGGTGTCGTTCACTCGACACCGGCCGCGTTTTCGTCGGAGCGTAGGCTCGCCGCCGTGAATGAGCAGCGTGTTACCCCGTGACCGAGCAGCGTTTTCCCTTGTATGGCGCACCAGTGGTGGCCCACGTCGTCCGCTCCGGCTTTGTCGAGTCCGTGCACCACGGCAGCGTGGTTGCCCTGGACGCAGACGGCTCGACGTTGCTGGCGATCGGCGACATTGCCGGGCCGATCTTCCCGCGTTCGTCCAGCAAGCCCATCCAGGCGTTGGCCATGCTGCGGGCCGGCCTGGACCTGGACGGCGAGCTGCTCGCACTGGCGTCCGCCAGCCATTCGGGGGAGCAGTTCCACCTCGATGGCATCCTTCGGATCCTGGCCGGCGCCGGGCTCACCGAACAGGACCTGCAGAACACCCCCGACCTGCCGTACGACGAGAGCGAGCGCAAGGCCTGGATCGCCGCGGGGCGTGGGGCGACCTCTCTCGCCCAGAACTGCTCTGGCAAGCACTCGGCCATGCTCGCGACCTGTGTTGCCGCAGGGTGGGACACCGCGACATACCGCGAGCCGAAACACCCGTTGCAGCAGCTGATGGAGGAGACCTTGGCCGACGTGTGCGGCGAACCCGTTGCGGCCACAGGGACTGACGGCTGCGGCGCTCCGGTGATGGCTGTATCCCTGACCGGCCTGGCGCGGGCGTTCTCCCGTCTTGCCGCTGCGCCCGACGGCACCGACGAGGCCAAGGTGGCGGATGCCATGCGGGCGTTTCCACAATGCGTCGGAGGGACGCGGCGCGACGTCACCTCATTGATGCGCGGCGTTCCGGGCCTGATCGCCAAGGACGGTGCGGAGTCGGTCTACGCCGTGGGTCTGGCCGACGGGCGGGCCATTGCGCTCAAGATCGCTGACGGTGGCCAGCGTGCCCGGCCGGTGGTGATGGCGGCAGCGTTGCGGTGCTTGGGGATCCAAGCCGACGTGCTGGACGAGATGGCCGACGCCCCGGTGCTTGGCCACGGCCAGCAGGTCGGGTCGATCGACGCCGTCGGGATCTGAGCGCCGGCGGGAGCTCACGCACGTCGACAAGGTCGATGTCTGATCCTCGTTCGGCCACTACGCTTGGCCCATGTTCAACTTCTTGGGGAGCCTTCAGGGACTCATCGGGCTCGTCTTCGGCGTCGCAGCCCTGGTGCTGTCGGTGTTCGGTCTGGTCGACGCTCTGCGGCACCGTCCCGACGCTTTCACCGCTGCCGGCAAGGCCTCCAGGAACATCTGGCTGGCCGTGCTCGGGGTCGCCGTCGCGCTGAGCTTCTACACGGTCGCTCAGCCGTTCTCACTGGCCTGGATCCTGGCCGTGGTCGGCGCGGGCGTCTACGCAGCGGACGTGCGCCCCGCGTTGCGTCAGGTCATGGGACGCGGGTCAGGGTCGAACCGCTGACCAAGCCACGGTGATCTCTCCGAGCCGCCACCGCGAGGGGCCATCCAGTAACGGCCAACCCTGTTCCCGCATCGCCCCTGCACAGGCCATGAACCGCTGTCTCACCCCGTATGCAGCGTGCGGCGCCTGCCTCGCCCACGCGTCGTCCAGCGCCGTCAGGTAGGCGTGGATCTGCTCGCCGCGGACGTTGCGGTGGATCAGCACCTTGGGCAGTCGCTCGGCGATGTCGGATGGTCGCGACAGGTCGGCCAGTCGCATCGACAGCGACAGCGACAGCGGTCCGATGGCGTCCAGAGCCACCCAGGTGCTGCGTCTGCCCAGCTCATCACAGGTGCCATCGACCAGGAGCCCACCCGTGGCCAGTCGCAGGCACATCGTCTGCCAAGTGGCGGCGACCTCGCTCTCGTCATACTGCCGAAGCACGTTGAACGCGCGCACGACGGTCGGACGCAAACCCCCGTCAAGGGGGACCTCGAAACCGCCGAGCCGGAACGAAAGTCCTTCTCGTTCAAGGGTTTTGGCCGCCAGCACCCGTGCGGGGTCGATCTCGACCCCGACCACCCGCGTGTCGGGCCTGAGCTTTCGCAGTCGATCAAACAGCTCAACGGTGGTGACCGGCGAGGCGCCATACCCAAGATCCACCACCACCGGTGGGTCGACAGGGCGTCGCAACCGGAATCCCTGCGGCCCGACCAGCCAACGGTCGACGCGGCGCAGCCGGTTGGGGTTGGTCGTGCCGCGGGTGATGTTGCCGACCGGGCGCCTGGATGCCACAGATCGCAGGGTATGCCGTGTTCCAATGAGGCAACGAAACAGCCGCTGGTTTGAAGGCCTTGCAAATGGGCGTTCAATAGTCATGTACCCATGCACGAGGAGAGCCCCATGTCGCAAGTGCCGAAGTTGCGCAGGATTGCCATGCTCAGCGTCCACACCTCGCCGATCGAGCAGCCCGGCACCGGTGACGCGGGTGGGCTGAACGTCTACGTCGCTGAGGTCTCCAAACAGCTCGCACAACGCGGTATCGAGGTTGAGATCTTCACCCGGATGACCGCTGGCGACATGCCGATCCAGTCCGAGCTGGCGCCCGGGGTCCACGTACGCAACGTCATCGCCGGGCCGTTCGAAGGACTGGCCAAGGAGGACCTGCCCGGCCAGCTGTGTGCGTTCGCCCAGGGCGTCATGCGCGCGGAGGCTGCACGGCCCGAGGGCTGGTACGACCTGGTCCACTCCCACTACTGGCTCTCCGGACAGGTCGGCTGGCTGGCGGCGGACCGTTGGCAGGTTCCGCTGGTCCACACCATGCACACGATGGCTCGCGTCAAGAACGCCCAGCTGGCGGAAGGAGATACGCCCGAGCCGGTCGGCCGCGAGATCGGTGAGGCTCAGGTCGTGGAGGCCGCGGACCGCCTGGTGGCCAACACCGCTGGCGAGTCAATGGAGCTCGTCGACCTGTATGACGCCGACCCACGCAAGGTGCGCATCGTGTTTCCCGGCGTCGACCTGGAGCTGTTCACTCCCGGCGACATGGCCAAAGCCCGAACTCGGGTCGGCCTCCGCCCGGATGCCCAGGTGCTGCTCTTCGTGGGGCGGATCCAGCCGCTCAAGGCTCCCGACGTCCTGCTCAGGGCCGCTGCCGAGATGCTCGCCCGGCGCCCCGCGCTGCGCCAGACACTCGAAGTGGTCGTCCTGGGTGGCCCCAGCGGCTCCGGTCTGGGCAAGCCTCGAGCGCTGCATGAGCTGGCCCAACAGCTCGGCATCGAGACGCAGGTGCGCTTCGTGGCTCCGGTCGACCGCGCCACCCTCGCTGACTGGTACCGCGCCGCAGACCTGGTCGTCGTCCCGTCATACAGCGAGTCGTTCGGCCTCGTTGCCGTCGAGGCCCAGGCTTGTGGGACGCCTGTTGTCGCCGCTGCCGTCGGTGGTCTGCCGTTTGCGGTGGGCGACACCGGCCTGCTCATCAAGGGCCACAAGACGGCCGACTGGAGCGCCGGCCTGGAGAGTCTGCTCGATGACAACGATCATCGAATGTTGTTGAGCCGCAAGGCTGTTGAACATGCATCGCAGTTCAGCTGGGGAGCCACAACCGACCGCCTGCTCGAGGTCTACACCGAGGCCACGGTCGCCCGCACCGCACCGCCGATCGAGAAAGCTCGACGCCTCAGAATCGTCCGGACCGCAGTGAACTCGTGACCGGAGGCGCTCCCATCACCAGTGATACGCCGAACACCAGTGATACCCCGATCACAGTTGATACCAGTGACGCCGTCGAACAGTCCGTGTGCGAGTTCCTTGACGAGGCCTTGATCGAGTGGGAGCCCGGCCGGCGCGCGGGGGAGCTCGTTGTCACGCTTCCGGGGGAGAAGAAGCTCAAGACGGTGTGCTCCCTCGTCATCGGCGACCAGTCCCTGTCGATCTCCGCTTTCGTGGTGCGCAACCCTGACGAGAACCACGAGGCCGTCTACGCCTACCTGCTGCGCCGTAACCTCAAGCTGCCAGGCCTGGCGTACGCCATCGACAAGTCGGGCGACGTCTATGTGACGGGGCGCGTGCCGCTGGAAGCCGCGAACGCGGCATACCTGGACCAGATCTTCGGAGTCGTCCTCGAGGCTGCCGACGGCGCGTTCAACGAGCTGCTCGCGATGGGCTTTCTGGAGTCGATGAAGAAGGAGTGGGCCTGGCGCAACGCGCGGGGTGAGTCCACCCGCAACCTCGACGCCTTCCGCCACCTGCTCGAGTAACCCCACCCCTTTTGTGACCGAACACCGCGGATCGCCCGTTCCAGCCCTCCTGACCCCACGAATCGCGCGATCCGCGGTGTTCGGTCGGGGGGGTGGGGGCGGCGGTCGGGACCTCGGCGGGTGTGCGGCCGAATGTGGCAGCAAATAGACTCGGCGACATGACGGCTGCCGCACCTTTCACGCTCATTCTTCTGCGCCACGGCGAGAGCGAGTGGAACGCCCAGAACCGCTTCACCGGCTGGGTCGATGTCGACCTGACCGACAAGGGCCGGGCGGAGGCGTTGCGCGGCGGCGAGCAGCTCAAGGAAGCCGGTCTGCTCCCCGACGTCGTGCACACCTCGCTCCAGCGTCGGGCCATCACCACGGCCAACCTGTCCCTGGACGCCGCCGACCGCCACTGGATCCCGGTCAAGCGTTCGTGGCGCCTGAACGAGCGCCACTACGGCGCGCTGCAGGGCAAGAACAAGAAGCAGACCCTCGAGCAGTACGGCGAGGAGAAGTTCATGACCTGGCGACGTTCGTTCGACGTCCCGCCGCCACCGCAGCCGGTCGACGACGAGTTCAGCCAGGCCCACGACCCGCGCTACGCCGACATCGAGGGCGGCCCGCCCGTCACCGAGTGCCTCAAGGACGTCATCGCCCGGATGCTGCCGTACTGGGAGAGCGCGATCGTGCCCGACCTGCGCGCCGGGCTGACCGTGCTGGTCGCCGCCCACGGCAACAGCCTGCGCGGGATCGTCAAGCACCTGGACGGCATCAGCGACGAGGCCATCTCCGGGCTCAACATCCCGACCGGTATGCCGCTGATCTACCGCCTCGGGGACGACCTCTTGCCGCTGATCGTGGGCGGGGAGTACCTCGACCCGGAGGCGGCCAAGACTGCTGCAGCGGCTGTCGCCAACCAGGGCCGCTGACCGGTCAGATCTCCTCGTTGTCAAGCTCTGCGTCGGTGTGCCACTCGCCGGTGACCAGATAGACGACCCGCCGCGCGACCGATACAGCATGGTCGGCAAACCGCTCGTAGTAGCGGCTCACCAAGGTGGCATCGACTGCCGCCTCGGTGCCGTACTTCCACTTGCCGTCCATCAGCATGTTGAAGATGTCCCGGTGGAGACGGTCCATCTCGTCGTCGTCGCGTTCAAGGGCACGCGCAGACTCGATGTCCTTGCCGGCGATGACCGATCCGGCCTTGGCGACGATCCGCTCGGCCACCTGACCCATCTCCAGGACCGTGGAGCGCATCACCGGGTGGATGGCGGAGTCCGGGTAGCGCAGCCGGGCCACCTTGGCCACATGCCGGGCAAGGTCGCCCATCCGCTCGAGGTCGGAGCTCATCCGCATCGCGGTGACCACCATGCGAAGGTCCGTGGCCACAGGCTGCTGACGCGCCAGCAGGTCGATCGCGCGGTCGTCCAGCTCACGGCGGAGCGCGTCGATCTGCTCGTCCGCGGCGATGACGGTCTCGGCCAGGTGCAGGTCGGCATCCAGCAGGGCCATGGTCGCCCGGGACATGGCCGACCCGGCAAGTCGGGTCATCTCGACCAGCTGGTCGGAGATCTTGTCCAGGTCCTCGTGGAAGGTGTTGCGCATGGTTCCCCTCTTGTGTTTCGGACACGTGTATGCCGGCCACGTGCCGCCCGCGTGTCTGCCGAGACTCGCACCCACCGGTGAACGATCATCGGCATTGAGGTGAACAATAGGTGGCCGTAGGCTCCGCACGGGTCCGATGGTCCAGAAAAGTGCTTGGCCGTAAGTACGCTGAGTGTTGTGGATCCCACACTTGAGGTAGTGCTGGCCGGCGTACTCGGTCTTGTCGTCGGTGCCGTCTCTGTGGCGTCGGTCCGCCTGTCCGACCGTTCGCAGCGCATCGTGCCGCAGCCGCCGGACCCCCGTGCGCTTCCGGCCGGCGTGACTGCTGTGCTGGCGGTTCTGCGCTCCGGGGCGATAGTGCTCGACGCAGCCGATGCCGTCGTGAGCACGAGCCCCTGGGCCGTGGCCTATGGCTTGGTTCGCGATGACAACCTGGTCCACGACGAGCTGCGCGATCTGGCCCGACAGGTCCGCCGCGACGGCGACATCAGGGAGGTCGAGCTGGACCTGCCCCGAGGTCCCCTGGGCCGTGGCCGGATCACGGTTGGCGCGCGGGTGGCACCGCTGGGGAGCGCGTTCGTTCTTCTGCTCGTCGACGACCGCACCCTGGCACGCCGGGTCGAGGAGGTGCGTCGCGACTTCGTCGTCAACGTCAGCCACGAGCTCAAGACCCCCGTCGGCGGGCTGGCCTTGCTGGCTGAGGCCGTCCTGGAAGCCAACGAAGATCCCGAGGCAGTGGCTCGCTTTGCCCGCCGCATGCAGGTTGAGAGCACGCGCCTGACCAGTCTGGTCCAGGAGATCGTCGACCTCTCACGTCTGCAGATCGCCGACACCATGCACGAGCCGGAGCTGGTCGACGTCGGGTCGGCGGCCGCTGAGGCCGTCGAGCAGTCGAGGCTGGTTGCCGACTCGCGAGGCGTCGAGATCGTGACGGCGCTGAGCCCTGATGTCCAGGTGTTCGGCGACGCTGACCTGCTCACCACCGCCATCCGCAACCTCGTCGGCAACGCCATCCACCACTCCGAGGCAGGCACCCGGGTCGCGGTCAGCGTGCGTTCGGAGGAGGGGCTGGTCGAGATCACCGTCGCCGACCAGGGTCACGGCATCCGCCCGAGCGAGCAGGCGCGGATCTTCGAGCGGTTCTACCGCATCGACGCCGCACGGTCCCGAGACACCGGCGGCACAGGCCTGGGGCTGGCGATCGTCAAGCACATCTGCGCCAACCACGGCGGAGAGGTCACGGTCTGGAGCGAGGAGGGCCACGGCTCGACGTTCACGATGCGTCTGCCCGCGGCCCCAGCGAGCGAGGACGCGGCAGCCGTCATACCGGCCAGTCTGTCAGAGCTCCCCACCCCTGACCACCGCACCCGAAAGGTTTCCCGGTGACCCGCATCCTGCTCGTCGAGGATGAGGAGTCCTTCTCCGATCCGCTGTCCTACATGCTGCGCAAGGAGGGCTACGAGGTGTCGGTGGCCGAGACCGGGCCGGATGCCCTGGCGGACTTCGACCGCTCGGGTGCCGACCTGGTGCTGCTCGACCTGATGCTCCCGGGTCTGTCAGGGATGGACGTATGCCGCGCCCTGCGGCAGCGCTCGTCCGTGCCGGTCATCATGCTCACCGCCAAGGACAGCGAGATCGACAAGGTCGTCGGACTCGAGATCGGGGCGGACGACTACGTCACCAAGCCGTTCTCCAGCCGCGAGCTCCTGGCCAGGGTCAAGGCGGTTCTGCGTCGTGGCCACGAGCCCGAGGAGCTGATGCCGGCCACGCTGGAGTCGGGTCCGGTGCGGATGGACGTCGAGCGGCACGTCGTCACGGTCAACGGGCAGCACACCGCGCTGCCGCTCAAGGAGTTCGAGCTGCTCGAGATGTTGCTGCGCAACTCCGGAAGGGTGCTGACCCGGATGCAGCTGATCGACCGGGTGTGGGGCAGCGACTACGTCGGTGACACCAAGACGCTCGACGTCCACGTCAAACGCCTTCGCGCCAAGATCGAGCCCGACCCGCCGAACCCGCAGTTCATCGTCACCGTGCGCGGTCTCGGTTACAAGTTCGAGACGCCCTGACTCAGGGAGCTGAGGACCGGGTCGGTGCCGGTGTGATGGTGGCGTAGTAGCCGTCGGGCAGCAGCACGGGCACGGAGACCTCTGAGCCTCCATCGGCCGGGGTGCTGACGGTCACCTTGACGACGCCCCCGGGGGCAGCAGGGATGCTCGGGAGGGTGATGGGCTGCGTGCCCGCGACCCCTGAGAGGCGCGTTTGCGCTCCTGCTGGGGCCACGGCAGATACCGAACCGCCGGTGGCGCCGGCAGCGAAGGTGATCGTGACGGGCCCGGTGCCGTTGTTGACCACCATCCCGGACAGCGTGCCGACCTCTCCCTTGGCGCTGGAGATGACCACGAGGTCGCGAATCTGCACGTCGCCCAGGTCAACGGCCACGCCGTCGGCCGGCTGGTAGGACCCGTTGGTCTGGATGGGCGACATCACCTGACAGCCCGAGAGGGTCAAGGCCCCGGCAATGGCTGTGGCTATGAGAATGGGGGCGGTTGAGGTGCCTTTGAGCACAGAAAACCTTGCCAGGCTGGGGCATCGGCGCTTCACGCGTGGCAGCCTACCGGTGACCCTGGTGGAGGGCGCAACGATAGGCACAGCGTGGCGCGATGCACGTAAATCTGCGTATACCGTCCTGCGCGATGCACCCGAAAAGGTAGCCCCGTCCCGTTGCGATGCACGTGAATCGCCGATCTGTCAATACAGCAAATGATGTCAAAATGGGGCCCATCATGCCTCTGACCTGCAGAAACGCCGGATCCCCGATTCCGTGATGTCGCCACGCCGTGTTATCCTTGGGGTAGCGAAAGGGGTACAAAGCAGATGGCTTTCAAGGTCGGCGAGACGGTCGTTTACCCGCACCACGGTGCGGCTTTGATTGAACAGATGAGGACTCGCACGATCAAGGGCGAGGAAAAGATCTACCTGGTGCTCAAGGTCGCCCAAGGCGATCTGACCATCGAGGTCCCCGCCGAGAACTGCGATCTGGTGGGTGTCCGCGACGTCGTCGGCCCCGAGGGTCTCGAGCGCGTCTTCGATGTCCTGCGTGCGGCGCACACCGAGGAGCCGACCAACTGGTCGCGGCGCTACAAGGCCAACCTCGAGAAGCTCGCGTCCGGTGATGTCATCAAGGTGGCCGAGGTCGTGCGTGACCTGTGGCGTCGTGACAAGGACCGTGGTCTTTCCGCCGGCGAGAAGCGCATGTTGGCCAAGGCGCGTCAGATACTCGTCTCCGAGCTGGCTCTCGCCGAGAAGACCAACGAGGACAAGGCTGAGGCCATCCTCGACGAGGTTCTCGCCTCCTGAAGGTGCGGCACATAACATCGTCGTAGTTCCAACGTGGTAACACTGTGAATGCGGGAACGCAATGAACGCTGTCGCTCGTTAGGGTCGCCGTCATCCTGGTCGCCGCCGGTGCTGGTGTGCGGCTCGGCGTTGGCGTGCCCAAGGCATTGGCCCTGTTGTGCGGTGAGCCGTTACTGGCTCACGCACTGCGGGGCGTCTTGGGTTGTGGCGACGTGGAGCACGTCGTCATCGTGGCGCCTGCCTCCCACCGAGGCCAGGCTCGCGCCCTCGCGGGTGGGGATCCCCGAGTTGACGTCGTTGCCGGGGGTGCGGACCGGTCAGCCTCGGTGATGGCCGGGCTCGCTGTGCTTCGCCCCGACGACGGCATCGTCCTGGTGCACGACGCCGCCCGGTGTCTGGCACCGGCGTCCCTGTTCGCCCGGGTGATCCAGGCCGTGCGCTCGGGCCACTCGGCTGTCGTCCCCGGCCTTTCAATGACCGACACCGTCAAGGTGGTCGACGCAGATGGTCTCGTCCTGGCGACTCCTGATCGCGAGTCGCTGCGCGGCATACAGACTCCGCAGGGGTTCTTGCGTGAGGTGCTCGAGCATTGTTATGCCAGCGGAGCCTCGGCCACCGATGACGCCGGTCTGGTCGAGCGGGTTGGGGGACTGGTGCGCGTCGTCGAGGGCGATCCGCTGGCGCTCAAGATCACCTCCGCGGTCGACCTCGCGGTCGCGACAGCACTGCTTCAGGATGTGCCGAATGCCGGATAGCCCGCTCACTTCCGTTGGTCCCGCAGCGGCCGTTGGTCCTGCCTCGGGCGCTGATCCTGCCTCCGGCGCGACCGATCTTGCCCCCAGCTCGATCGTGTCGCCACGCGTGGGGATCGGCGTGGATGTGCATCCGTTCGCTGACGACGACCGAGCACTGTCGTTGGCCGGGCTCACCTGGCCCGGTGAACGTGGGCTGGCCGGTCATTCTGACGCCGACGTCGCCGCCCACGCTGCGTGCGACGCGCTCTTCTCAGCTGCCGGTGTCGGAGACCTCGGCACCCATTTCGGCACCGATCGCCCGGAACAGGCCGGGGCCGCCGGGGTCGTGCTGCTGGCACAGGCTGCGCAGATCGTGGTCGAGTCCGGCTTCGTCGTTGGCAACATCGCCATCCAGATCATCGGCAACAGCCCACGGCTCGCCTCGCGGCGTGAGGAGGCCCAGGCTGTGTTGGGCGCTGCCGTGTCGGCGCCGGTGTCTGTCTCGGCGACGACCACCGACGGGCTCGGGCTCACCGGTCGCGGCGAGGGCATCGCCGCCATTGCGACGGCCATCGTCTTCCCGGCGCCCTGACGCTCTGACTGCTCAGCCACTCGGCTGGCGCGGGGGGCAGTCGGCTCGCCGGTAACCTTGCCGGGTGAGCATCCGCCTGTACGACACAGCAGCCCAAGAGCTGCGCGACTTCGTCCCGATCACCGAGGGCAAGGCCGGCATCTACGTCTGCGGGCTCACGACCCAGGGCGCCCCGCACATCGGGCATGTCCGGTTTGCGGTCGCGTTCGACATCCTGCGTCGCTGGCTGACCATCGGGCACGGCTACGACGTGACCCTGGTCCGCAACGTCACCGACATCGACGACAAGATCCTGGCCAAGTCCGCAGAGGCGGGCACCCCGTGGTGGGCGTGGAGCTACGCCAACGAGCGCGCCACCAACGACGCGCTGGACCTGCTCGGTGTCCTGCCCCCGACCTACGAGCCGCGGGCGACCGGTCACATCACCGAGATGCACCAGATCATGGAGACCCTCATCGACAAGGGTCACGCCTATGTGGCGCAGGACGGCAGCGGCGACGTCTATTTCGATGTGCGCAGCTATCCGGCGTACGGCGAGCTGACCCACCAGCGGATCGACGACATGGAGGCCGCAGCGGATGCGGACCCGCGCGGCAAGCGCGATCCGCGCGACTTCGCCCTGTGGAAGGGCCACAAGGCGGGTGAGCCGGAGACGGCGAGCTGGCCGACGGCATACGGTCAGGGCCGTCCGGGCTGGCACCTGGAGTGCTCGGCGATGGCGCGAAAGTACCTGGGCGACACCTTCGACATCCACGGCGGAGGCGTCGACCTTCGCTTCCCGCACCACGAGAACGAGCAGGCGCAGTCGCGCGCGGCCGGCCTCGGCT
>ERZ1739049.28-NODE-28-length-17604-cov-8.099037_pt1 | contig 17604 bp, 11 predicted proteins | sample MGYA00581760_ERZ1739049 | MGnify/ENA primary metagenome ERZ1739049 (study PRJEB42929, sample SAMN08275522) | rhizosphere metagenome | isolation source: Rhizospheric soil replicate 2 | host: Colobanthus quitensis | place: Antarctica: Devils point, Livingston Island...
CAGAAGGGGCGGGATATGTGGGGCGGGCCGTGCGTGGAGCTCAACGCGTCCCCGCCGTTGTGGTGTCATGCGGAAAAACAGCATCGCCGGAATCCGGAATGGTGGGGAGGGTAACGGACATGACGAGGCCGGGCGTCGGCAAGGTCGCTAACGGTGACTATCAGTCACAGAGCGGTGCCAACGGCACGCAGAACCAGATGAAGGTGCTGCTGGTCTATATCGATGCCCTCAATCTCAACATGCAGATTCCCCTGAGTCAAAGCTCAGCCGTTACGACCAGGAACAACGGGAAGGTGCAGTCAACCAGCACCTCCACCCTGTTTGGCGCCGGACCAAAACAGCCTTTGGGAATCGGCCATGGTCTGCTCTCCGAAAGCGATGCCCTGGACTTGCAGCTGCTCGACGCCGGCAGCACCAGCAGCGCTGATGGAAACACTGCCTCGAACTCCAGTTACTGGACCCTGGCCAATATGGCGGTAGCCGGTGAGCCGGCGTTCGTGATCGACAGTAACGACGGCGTGACGCTCGGCAGGACTACTTTGGTATCTGCTCCCACCGGCGGCAAGCCTCTGCTGGTGATCGATCAGTTCGCCGGTCTGACCGTCGTGACCATTGGTGAAATCTGGTCGCAGACGGACGGCAAAAGCTATGCCTATGGCGGCACGAACGCCGTGCGCCTGTCTCTGCTGGGAAATGACAGCCTTCTGGTTCTGGGTCACGCAGGCAGCGGCGCCAATGCCGTGTCGGCCACCGGTCCCGGCGCTGGCCCTGATCAGGGCAACGAGGGTCCGCCGGACTCCAACATTCCTCCTGCCGCCGTATCTCCGCCTAACGACCAGCCGATTACGCCTGGCGATCGGCAGAATCCGATCGGTCCCGGGCCGGAACCAAAGCCTGACCCGCAGCCGGTTGTTCCCGGGGAGCCACCAGCGATGGCAGGACCGCCAGCAATGGCAGGACCGCCCTCTAATGTACCGGATGGGAACACGCCTTTGTCTCTCAATCGACTGCTGCCAAATACGGGCGCCGATCTGCTGGTGTATTTAATGGTTGCCACTGCGCTTGGCATCCTGGCTTCGTACGCTTACAAGCCGGTAGCCAGATACTCAAACAGGGATTAAGGGAACGGAAAACAGGAGGTTTTATTGGAAAAAGGCTTAAATTTACGGGCACTTCGGTAATGCTGCGACGGGGGAAAGCACGAGTACCCCGCGGACGCTTAAACTTAACTTCGACCAGTCCCTGGCAACCGATTTCATCTGACGAATGAACGTGTCGCATTCCTGGCAGCCTCAAAAATGATTAAAAAAGTTCTGCTGATGATGGCGGATATATAAGGGCTACGACGGCCCTCCACTGTGACTTTTTCCGGTGGAGGGCTTTTTGCACTTCAGTCCTTTTTCGCCTTCGGAAAATCATCGGCTAACTAATCCGGGCACTGGTTCGGGCGGGGGGGTAGACAGGAGGTGGTAATAGAGCAGAACGAAGAATAATTGACTCAGGTTGAACTGTAATTTACCAAGGAGGATGAAGAATGAAGACTCGATCTAGGGGGAAAAGGTGGCGGATTTTATTTGCTCTGGCACCTATGGCAGTAGTTCTGATACTGGCAATATTACCGTCCGGGTCGTTTTCCGCGGCGGGTTTCGCTTATAGCAGCGGCGGTTCTGCCGGGTGCGCCGGTTGTGGTCCGGTACTTAACCCCGGACAGTACGGCCTCGAAAACGACATGCTCTTCATCGCCAACGGCCGCGCCAGCAATGTGGCGGTCATCGATGTGGCCCAGATGAGCATGGTCGACTACATACCGGTACCGCGTTCGCCGATCAACACGGCGGCCGCCGCCGGCCAGCTGGGCGCGACGCTTGATAAGTCCATTCGCGGCCTGGGGGTAAACGCTCCGGTGAGCGTGCCTGACATGTTCTACTGGGAGCTCCACGGTGTCGTCCCGTCAGCCGATCGCGGCAGCGTCTATGCCATCGGCGCCCTGGCGATGACCGACAGCGACTTCACCATGTACCAGGTAAACACCAAGACCCACAACAACACCCGCAAGATACCGCTGGCCCCCTCGGTAGTGGGCTACTGCGGACTGGAGTATGACCGCAACGACGAGAGTTCCGGCGTGCTCTACGCAGAGAACATGCAGACCGGCCCCGCCGACCTGGCGTCGCTGACCGGCCTGCCGCTGCAGTTTAGGGACCCGCTCGCCGGGCTCCTGCCGGCCCTGGGACTGGGCGGGCTGTTTAACAGTGTCGAGAACCAGGCCTCACTTGGCGTAGGCGGCATCTCGGAGGAAAACTTGGCCTCCGGCACCAATACCCGCTACATCGCCACCGACTATAACTCCGACGGCGCTTCCTCGTCCTGCGGCATAGCCTGGGATGCATCCGGCAACAATGCTTTTGTTTCCCAGATGTTCCAGCCGCTGATCGACACGCTCGACTGGAACACCAAGACGGTCAACGGCGAGATCCTGCCGCCGACGCCCTACCGGGGGAACACCCAGCATCAGTCGACCTCGGCCAAGACGCGTGACCTGCTGATCACCGCCGATGGTGTCGATGGCGTGGCCATCTACAGCATGGGCCTGAAAACCCTGGTCGGCCAAATCAACATCAACTCGATGGCCGGTCATGTGGTTGCGGTACACGGCGTCGAGATAGCTCCCAACAACGACAGCATAATCTACGTCCTGGGTGACGGTTCTCCCACGGGCATGTTCGTCGTCGACATCGCCAACATCAATGCTCCCAAGCTGATCGGTGGCCTGGAAGCCGGCTTTGACGGCAGCGCCTGCGGCACCTATGCCATCCCCGACAAGCAGAACTACTACCGGGCGGCCGGCAAGTGCGAAAAGCCGAACCTGTCGATGAGCAAGACCGGTTCTTTCTGGGAAAACTACGCGGCCTATCAGAACCGTGAGCTCTCGGTGAACTTCACCATCGGCACCAGCGGCAACGTCGATGCCCGCAACGTCATAATCACCGATATCCAGAACACCAACGGTGTCACGGTCGCTCCAAACCAGCTGCCGATCATGGTGGGCGAGGTAAGCAGCACCATGTCCGCCACGACCACCGTCAAGTACAACGTCCCGCCGGGTGTGAGCTCCTTCAGGACCTCACCGACGGCAACCGCGGAGAGCCCCTGTGGCGACACTTACACTTATCCCGGTAGTGGTGGGGTAGGAGTGCCGCCGGCGCCTCGCGCTTAAGGCAAGCAACATGAACCACGCTTCCCTTGACTTAAGTCAGATGACCCGGTCGGGAAACTGACACACAAGGGATGCATGAAAGGGAAGGGCGGCCCCGGGAGGGGCCGCCCTGACTTTTCCGCAATGAAACCAGATCTTACCTAACCGGCAGGTCTTCCTGTTTGTCTTCTTTTGACAGCTGGGCAAGCATTGCCGGGTGCTCTTTATCCAGGGGGACCGGTATGCCCGGATCGTCATCGCTTGATTCCGCCGCCGCCGCCAGGCCGCGCCGCGTTCTTATATCATTGATCTTGTTCAGGGGCTTCTCCAGCTGTCTCTGCCGGGTAGTGACCAGCGCTTCATAATCCTTGTGGGCGCCTTCGATCTTGTGTCCGAGGGATTCCATCTTATTGACGAACTGCTGCCACTGTTTGTCGAAAGTCCCCAGCAGTGACAATATCTCGTTCGAAGTCTGTTCCAGGGAGAAGTTGTCCACCGCCTGACGAATCACCGCCAGCACCGCAAACAGGGTGATCGGCGAGCAGAAGATGACCTTGTTCCTGATGGCCTCGTCCAGGATGGAGCTGTCCGTCTCATGGATAAAGGCGTAGATCTGCTCGCTGGGAATGAACAGCAGAACATAATCGACGGTGCCACCGGCAGGGTCGACGTATTCACGGGTCACGACTTCCTTCACCCGGGCCTTGACGTCCTTGATGAAGTCCCGGCTGAATCGCGCCTTCTCCGCATCGTTATCCGCTTCGAGGTAACGCATGTAATTGTCGAGCGGGAATTTGGCGTCCATGTTGAGCTTGAGTTCCTTGGGCAGCAGAAAGGTGAAGTCGGGGATCCTGCCCTCAGGGTTGGCGCGCTGTTTGACGTAGTTGACGTTTTCAACGAATCCCGCCAGGCGCAGAACATCCTCGGCCATTCGCTCGCCCCATTGGCCGCGCGCCTTCGTGCTCGCCAGGGCTTCGCGCAGGGTCGCGGTGGTCTGCGACAGTTCGGCCGTGTTTTCACCCGCCGTCTTCAACTGCGCCGAGAGTTCACCAAACTTCAACTCGCGGTCTTTCTCCAGCTCCCTGATCAGGCGCGAGACATTTCCCAGCTCGTCGGTCATGGTCTTGAGCTGCTGGTCGATGAGGCCCTTCTTTTCACCCAGCTCCCTGGCGCCCAGCCTGCCGGCCGCACCCAGCTCTGATTTTGCCAGCTCCATCAGCTGGTTCGAAGACCGGGAAAGGGCTTCCAGTGAAAGGTTGCCGAAACTCTCCTTCATATTGGCGACGACGGCATCGATATCCGTCTGGCGTTGCGCCTCGCTCTCGCGGAAGAGTTCGCCGGCCAGCTCACGCGCTGTCTTTGCTCGCATCAGGCCGAACAGATAGGCTGTCACGAGACCGAGGCCTACGCCTGCGGCCAGCGCCGTCACAACGTAAAATATGGTCATGGAACCCTCCTGTGGCATCGGCATGATGGCCGCTTCCAGTTTATTTCAAGATAATGGTGTGAGCCTACCATCCCGGTCGGACGGAAGAGAAGAAAAACCTCGCGGGCAAAAAGTTCCCTAATACCCCAGCACTTTCTCAAGCGCATTCTGCGCCGCGGTCAGCACCGGTGAGGGAAGGATGCCGAGGAGGAACACACCCGCTACGGCGATACCGAGGCCCAGGCTCAAATCCCATGACTTCTCGCCCGTTACCTCAATCTCGTTCTCCGCGTCGCGCATATACATATATACGATAACTCTCAGGTAGTAGAAGGCGGAGACGAGGCTGAAGAGTACGCCCACAACGGCCAGCCAGGCGAATCCGGCATCGACGACTGAGGCCAGCAGGTAGAACTTTGCCAGGAAGCCCGCCGTGGGTGGAATTCCCGCCAGCGAGAGCATGAACACGGTCATGATTCCTGCCGCCCAGGGAAAGCGGCGGCCCAGACCGGCCATCTCGTCGAGGCTGTCGCTCGACCCGGCACGGTTTTCCAGGAATACCAGAACGCCAAAGGCGCCCATATTCATAAACGCATAAGCCGCAAGGTAAAAAAGTACGGCCGAAGTACCCATGGTCCGCGCGCTCTGGCCGGAGGCGATGACGGCCAGCAGTAGGTAACCGACATGGGCGATGCTCGAGTAGGCAAGCATCCGTTTCAGGTCGCGCTGCACTATCGCCAGCGTTGCTCCCACCAGCATGGTTGCTATCGACAGGGCGATCATCAGCGGCACCCAGGTGTCGCTCTCACTGCCGAGGATGATGTTGAAGAACTTGATAATTACCGCAAAGGAAGCGATTTTCGGACCTACCGAGAGAAGGGCCGCGGCCGGTGTAGGCGAGCCCTGGTAGACGTCGGGGGCCCAGTTGTGGAAAGGCGCCGAACCGACTTTAAAGCCGAAGCCGACGAGCAGCATGATCGTGGCCATCGCAAGCACGCTGGATGGTACCACTCCCGCGCGGATGGCGTCTCCCATTTCCTGATAGTTGGTCGATCCGGTGGTTCCATACAGGAACGCCAGCCCGAACAGCAGAAAATTCGAGGCGAAAGCGCCGGTTATGAAGTACTTCATCGATGCCTCGATGGATCGCTCCTCATAGCGGAAAAAGCCCGCCAGCAGATAGCTGCAGTAAGCCATCAGCTCCAGGCCTACGAAGAAGGTAATCAGGTCTATGGACTCTGCCATAACGATCAGCCCCACCGTCATGAACAGGATCAACGCATAGTATTCGCCCAACAGACGCTTTTTCAGATACAGGTGTTTTTCCGAGAGCAGCATGGCAATGATCGCGACTCCCAGCAGCAGGACCTTGAAATAGACCGAATATTTGTCGAGGGCGACGCCGTGATTGAAGGCGGTGAACTCATCCGCGCTCGAGATCAATGTTGAAATACTCGCCGTCAGACAGGCAAAGATACCCAGCCAGCTCAAACCGCGGCGACCTTCGGGCGGTAGCAGCGGATCGACCATCAGGATGACCACACCGGTGACGATGAGCATCAGCTCGGGCATGATGGCTACCAGATCGTGCCCCATCTAGAACCCTCCCAGCGAAGCGAAGATATTGTGAAGAGTGCTGCCGCCATCGGCCATGTATGGCGCAAGCCTCTCAGTGAGCCTGATCACCGGCGGATGGATGAGGTCGATAAACGTGTTGGGATATACGCCCGCCCAGATCGCAAGGAATCCCAGCGGCGCCAGCGAGATGATCTCCCGCAGGGAAAAGTCGGGTAGCTTACGCCATTTCTCATCGCGCAAACCCGTGAACATCACACGCTGGAACATCCAGAGCAGGTAGGCCGCCGCCAATATGATTCCCAGCGCCGCGACGGCTCCCATGGCCTTGTTGTATGTGAACAGTCCCAGCAGGCTTAAAAACTCGCCCACGAAGCCCGACAGGCCGGGAAGCCCGAGCGAGGCCAGCGTGAAGAAAAGCAGAAAACCCGCCATGATGGGAAACGGGCTCGCGAGTCCGCCCATCGCGGTTATCTCCCGCGTGTGCACTCGCTCGCTGAGAAAGCCCACCATGAGGAACAATGCTCCCGTCAGCAGACCGTGGCTGAACATCACCAGGATCCCGCCCTCGATGCCTACAACGTTTAAGGCAAAGATGCCCGCGGTGACGAACCCCATATGGCTGACGCTCGAGTAGGCGACGAGTTTCTTTATGTCCTTCTGCACGAGGGATAGCAAGGCTCCATAAATAATAGCGATGATCGATAACACCATGATGTAAGGCACGAATGTCGAAATCACGTCCGGGAAGAAAGGCAGGCAGATGCGCAGCATCCCGTAGCCGCCGACTTTCAGAAGGACGCCGGCCAGGATGACGCTGCCGGCCATGGGTGCCTCGACATGGGCGTCGGGGAGCCAGGTATGCAGGGGCCACATGGGCACTTTGACCGCGAAAGCCACAAAGAACGCGAGGAACGCCCAGAACTGCACATTCCAGGAGAAAAGTGTGTTCTGCAGCAGGTCCATGTCAAAGACCGGAGTCGCATAAGGGTTCGGACGGGCCAGCCAGGCGATGGCGACGATCGCGACCAGCATCAAGAGGCTGCCGCCCAGGGTGAAGAGGAAAAACTTGATAGCGGCGTAAATACGGCGCGGACCGCCCCAGACCCCGATGATGAAGTACATGGGGATCAGCATTACTTCCCAGAAGACATAGAACATGAAAAGGTCCCGGGCGCAGAAGAGTCCCAGCATACCTGTCTCCAGAAAGAGGAAGGCCGCGAAGAAAGCAAGCTCTTTCTTGTCTTTGGCGTAGTTCCATGAGGCCGGGATGATCAGCAGCGAGAGCAGCGTGGTCAGCAGAATCATCAGAACGCTGATGCCGTCGACGCCCATGTGATAGCTGATCCCCAGGCTTTTTATCCAGGGTACTTTTTCCACGAACTGCATATCCGCCGTGTAATGGTCAAAAGCGGAGAGTATGACAAAAGTCAGCAGGAAGTTTGCACCGGTGGTTACCAGGGCGGTCGTCTTGTACCAGTTGGGCCGTCCGCGCATGAAAGCGATCATGAGTACGCCCGCCAGCGCCGGCAGGAAAGTCATAACCGTCAGTATGGGGAAACCTATCTGGTCCTGATATTCGTACATGTCACCTCAGTTTTACTTTTCAGTATCCGCAACCTTCGCGGGGTTTACCCTTCAGCGAAGCGAAGGGCACAGTAGGTATAACCATCACATTGTCAAAAGCCAGTAAGAGATTGTCAGCACCAGCAGACCCAGGAACATCGTCATCAGGTACGACTGCACCCCGCCCGACTGTGATGGCCTGAGGGCGTTGCCGATGCCCCGGACAAAGCGGGCGGCGTTGTTGACAAAACCGTCGATCGCAAGCTGGTCGACACCGCGCCACAGGCCGCGGCCCAACGCCTGCACCGGGTTGATGACCAGGGCGAAATAAATCTCATCGATCCAGTATTTGTTGAGAGCGGCCCTGTATAAAAAGCCTGCGCGCGCCCCCGCCTTGGCCGGCAGGTCCGGCCGTTTTACATAGAACAGCCATGCCATCATGATGCCGCCGATACCAATCAGCGCCGAGAGCGTCATCAGGCCGCCGTCAAGCAGGCCGAAATGGTGCACCTCGCCGAGTACGTTCTCGAAGACGGGGTGCAACAGATGGTCGATATAGCCGTCTTCAGGAGGCAGGCCCAGCACCAGGCCGATCAGCGCCGAAGGCACCGCCAGCACTATTAATGGAATGGTCATGCTGCGCGGCGATTCGTGAGCGTGCGCGTAAGCCTTCTCATCTCGAGGCTCGCCGTGGAAGGTCATGAAGATCAGTCTGAACATATAGAACGCGGTCATGAAGGCGGCGATGAGGCCGACCGCCCACAGGTACCAGTAGCCCTTGTGAAAAGTCCCGGCGAGCACGCTGTCCTTGCTGAAAAATCCCGCCAGGCCCGGAAAACCGGAGATGGCCAGCGCGCCGACGACAAACGTCCAGTAGGTTATCTTTGTCTTGTTCTTCAGTCCTCCCATCTTCCTCATGTCCTGTTCGCCGCTCATCGCATGGATGACCGAACCGGAGCCGAGGAAGAGCAGGCCCTTGAAAAACCCGTGAGCCACCAGGTGGAACATGCCCGCGGTCCAGGCGCCAACGCCCAGCGCCGTGAACATATAGCCGAGCTGGCTGATTGTCGAATAGGCGAGAACCTTCTTGATGTCGTTCTGCACCAGACCGATGGAGGCGGCGAAAATGGCCGTAAAGGAGCCGACCAGGGCGACCACGAGCATGGCGGTCTGTGACTGGGAGAAGATCGGGCTGGACCGGGCGACCATATAGACGCCGGCGTTCACCATTGTGGCGGCATGGATGAGGGAGCTGACCGGAGTGGGGCCCTCCATGGCATCCGGCAGCCAGACATGCAGGGGGAACTGGGCGCTCTTGCCCATGGCTCCCATGAAGAGCAGCAGGCAGATAGCCGTTATCGTGCCGGTGCCGATCGTCGCCACCGAACTGAAGACTCCCGTGTAGCTCAGTGTTCCCACCGTGAGGAAGATGAGCATGATGCCAAGCCCGAAGCCGAAGTCTCCGACGCGGTTGACCAGGAAAGCCTTGGTGCCGGCGTTGGCGGCGCTCTTCTTCGGGAACCAGAATGAAATCAGCAGGTAGGAACAGAGGCCCACTGCTTCCCAGAACACATAGAGCAGCAAATAGTTGTTCGCCAGCACCAGCATGAACATCGAAAACATGAACAGGTTGAGGTAGGCGAAGAAGCGGTAATAGCCGTCGTCGTCCTTCATGTAGCCGATCGAATAGACGTGCACCATGAAGCCGACCGTTGAAACGACGAGTAGCATGACCGCCGTCAGCGGGTCGACGAGTATACCGATATCCACCTTGAAGCTGCCAGCGGCGATCCACTGATAAACCTGCCAGTTGAGGCGCTCTCCTCCCATGACCTGGACGAGGACATACATGCTGAGCGCCCAGGATACAGCCACCGCCGCGACGGATAGATAGTGGCTCTTTTCCTTGAAATATCGCTTGCCAAACAGCCCCGTGATAACAAAAGAGACCAGAGGCAGCAGCGGTATGAGCAGCACGATGCTTTTCAAGTTATCCCCTCAACTCATCGAGATCGTCAACACTTAGATTCTGTTTCAGGCGATACATGGCGATGGCGATAGCCAGTCCGATGGCGGCCTCCGCGGCCGCCAGGGCGAAGATGACGAAGACAAAGACCTCGCCGCGTCCGGCGCCGGTGGTCGAGTAGTTGGAAAAAGCCACCAGGGCTACGTTGATGGCGTTGAACATCAGCTCTACACACATGATGACCATGATTATGTTGCGTCTCGCCAGCACGCCCCAGGCTCCGATGAAAAAGAGTATCACGGCGAGAATCAGATATTGCTGCAGTGGCGACATCAGTTCTTCTCCTTCTTGGCCAGAAGCACGGCGCCGATTACAGCAACCAGCAACACCAGCGACACGAGCTCGAAGGGGAAGGAATATTCGTTGAAGAGCATCGTGGCGATATTTTCGTCGCTCGGGTTCTGGCTGTTGCTGCTCGAGTTGAATTCGGCGGTGGCCATTACCGCGATCAACGCGGCGGCGGCGACAGCGCATACCGGTGCTGCGATCCAGGCCTGTTTGTGGAAAAACACGTTGATGTCACCGGTTCTGTGTCCGGTAAGCATGATGGCGAATATGACGAGTACGGAGATCGCGCCGACGTAGATGAGCACCTGTGCCGCAGCTACAAGCTCCGCGTGCAGGAGAATATAGATACCCGCCACGCCGAGGAAGCTGCCGATCATCGACAGGGCGCTGTATATCAGGTTCTTGAACAGCACCACACATAACGCGGACGCTATGGTGAATGCGGAGATGATTAGAAATGATAACTGGTTGAACTCAGTCACCGGACTTTTCCTCCCTGGCCGTGTCAGGCATCTCTGATGCCGGGCCCTGATTTTCAGCCGCCGGCATGCCCTTGGCTTCTGCTCCGCGATCGACTTCGCCCGGACCGTTAACATTAAGGTCATTCCCGCGGGCGCGCTCCAGCAGGTTGCAATGGAGATCGCCGCGTTCGTAAGACGCCAGCTCGAAAGCGGGCGTGGTGGCCAGGGCGTCAGAGGGGCAGACCTCGACGCAGTCGGCGCAAAATATACATCGTGTGGTATCAAGATGCCAGTCACTCAGCTCCCGCTCCCTCATAAAGAGGGCGCCGGTCGGGCAATTGCTGGCGCAGCGGCCACAGGAAACGCAATCTGTTTCCGATAATGGCATGTCGAATGCGGTGCTGGCGATTGTATCGGCTCCCCTGCGGATCAGCTCATACACACCTGATCCTGTTAAATATTTGCAGACACTCACGCAGCGGCCGCAGTTGATGCAGCGGTTTGGATCTCGCTGAATGAACGGATGCCGCGTGTCGCGGCCATAGATGTGTTGCTCACCCGCAAAGCGGTTGCCTTCCTGCTTGAGCAGGTCATGGTCGATGCTGTAGCGCCTTAGCTTGCAGGTTTCCACACCCTCACAGATACATTGCAGGCAGCGGCGGCTTTCGCTCCTGGCCGCCTGCTCTGAAAATCCCATTTCGACTTCGCGGAAGTTGTTTCCGCGCTCCCCGGCGCCGACGGAATGAGTCCGCTGCCGCTCTGCTTTCTCAGGCCTCCAGGCCGGAATCGCGATCATCGGCGGTTGCTCCAGCTGGGGCAGGGAAGCCTCGTACATGGCCATGTTTTCACCCCGCAACCAGGCGTCCATCGCCCGGGCGGCCTGTTTACCGGCGTTGATAGCCTGGACCACTGTCGCCGCGCCGGTGACCGCGTCACCGCCGGCGAAAACCGGCTGCCGGTCAGTCTGAAAAGTTTTTGGGTTCACGACGATCGTCTGACGGCGAGTGCATTGCACGCCCGTATCCTCGTCGAGAAAGATACACTCGGTGTTGCCATCGCTGTCGGTGTAGGTCAGCTTCGGCTTTTGACCGATCGCCGGTATGATCGTATCTAGCTCCATCAGATATTCGGAATCCCTGACCGGCTCCGGCCGCCGCCGCCCGCTTTCGTCCGGTTCTCCCAGCTCCATCTTCTGGAGGATGACGCCAGTGGCGTGGCCGTCGCCTTCAACCTTAACCGGTGCGGCCAGGAAGAGGAATTTAATGCCCTCCTCTTTCGCGTCACGGACCTCAATTTCATGGGCGGGCATCTCTTTCTCAGTGCGGCGATATATGACGGTGACTTCCTTCGCGCCCAGCCGCTTTGAAACCCTGGCGGCGTCCATGGCGGAAAAACCGCCACCGACGATTGCCACCCTGTCGCCGATCTCGGGCGGGTTACCCAGGGCAACCTCACGCAGATAGTCGATGACGGGGATGACACCGGCAAGCTCCTCGCACTCGATACCCATCGACATGCTCTCATGGGCTCCGATGCCAAGGAATACCGCGTCGTAACCCTCTTCGCCCAGGAGACTTTCCAGGGAGCAGTCAGGCCCCAGGCCTTGGCTGGTTTTGAGCTCGACCCCCATATCCCAGAGGGGCTTCAGCTCGGCATCCAGTACCCCTTTGGGCAGCCTGTATTCCGGGATACCGTATCTGAGCATGCCGCCCGGTTCCGGCAGGGCTTCAAGGATGGTGACCGCATGTCCCTTCAGCGCCAGGTAATAAGCGTTGGCAAGTCCGGCCGGCCCGGCGCCGATAACCGCTACGCGTTTACCGCTGGGCTCGGCGGGTTCTTCCGGATGAAAACCTTTTTCAATGGCGATGTCGCCTACAAACCTGTGGGAAACCCTGATGGAGACGGGTTCCTCGACCTCCGCGCGTCGGCACTGTGATTCACACGGATGAGGACAGATGCGCCCGACTATGGCGGGGAAAGGCAGGTTTTCCTTAAGAACCCGCTGGGCCTCGTCATAATTGCCATCCATGATTAGTCCGATGAAGGCGGGGGCGTCAACCTGGGTGGGGCAGCCGTACTTGCAGGGAGGGACACAGTAGGCGTTGTGATCGGAGAGCAGTAGTTCCAGGTAAGTTCTCCGCAGCTTGTGCAACTTTTTCGAATCTGTTGTTACCTCCATGCCTTCCTCGACGAAAGTGGCGCAGGACGGCACGGGCCGGTCCCTGCCTTCGACCTCGACCACGCACACACGGCAGCCTCCGTAAGGTTCGAGCTCCCTGAGGATGCACAGGTGCGGTATCTTTATCTTGAGCGACCTGGCCGCTTCGAGGATCGTGTCTCCTTCACGGGCTTTTACTACCTGCCCGTTTATTGACAATGTGACCAGTGAGCCTGCCGGCTGCCTGGTCGGCGGCATTGTCTCGATACGTTCTCTCATCGGTCTCCGCTTTTCATCTGGTTGCGCACTTTCCAGCCGGACAGCTTCGATCTCGGCCGGTATGGCTGGTAAATTCATCCCTGAAAAATTTCAGACCGGTCAGCAGAGGTCTCACGGAACCCTGCCCCAGGCCGCACAGCGCGCCCGCCTGGATGTCCTGGGCCAGATCCGTGGCGAGGTCCAGATCTTTCTCTGAGCCGCCGTCCTGGCAGATCCTGTCCACGATATCCAGCAACCGGCGTGTGCCCAGCCGGCAGGGTATGCACTTTCCGCACGACTGCGCCACGGAGAAAGAGAGGCATTCTCTTACCCGGTCCACGATACAGGTGTCATGGCCCAGCAGCTCGATGGCGCCGGAGCTCAGGTCGCCGCCAGTCTCGGCCAGCGAATCATAATCGAGCGGAATGTCAAAAAGTCCTGGTGAGAGGAAACCACCGCCGCTGGAACCCACCAGGGCTCCCTTGATGTCGCCGGCAAAACCGCCGGCTTCTTCTTCGACCAGTTTCTTTAAGGTGATATCCAGCGGAGCCTCATAAAGGCCGGGCTTTCCGACCGCCCCCGTCAGGCTGAAAAGTTTGGTTCCGGGCGCGCCGGCAGCGCCGATCTTCTGAAAAGCGCGGGCACCATTGTTGATGATCCACGGCGCTGCCGCCAGGGTCTCGACGTTCTCCACCAGCGTCGGCATCCCGTGCAGACCCTGTCCGGCTGCCGGCCAGGGAGGCCGCACTTTCGGCATCGGCCGCCTGCCTTCGAGTGTGGCGATAACCGCTGTCTCTTCGCCGCCGATAAAAGCGCCTGGAATGGCATTGACCCGGATTGAAAAAGTGAATCCCGTGCCGGGTACCTCATCGTCCAGCAGGCCACGGTCCTGTGCCTGGTCTACGGCACGCCGGGTCCGTTCCAGCGCCAGCGAGTTCTCGGCGTTGATATAGATGATGCCCTGGCTTGCCCCCGTCGCGTAACCGGCGATGATCATGCCCTCAATGACCGCGTGCGGGTTGTTCTCCAGGATTGAACGGTCCTTGAATGATCCGGGATCGCCTTCGTTGGCGTTGCAGACAACATATTTCTGTGTCGCATCTGCATCACGGCAGAGTTTCCATTTGCCGCCGGTCGCGTAACCGCCGCCGCCCCGTCCGCGCAGGCCGCTTAAAGCTATCTCTTCCACGATCTCTTGCGGGCTCATCTCTGTCAGTGATTTGTTGATGGCCCGGTATCCTCCCGTGCCGCTGTATGCATCGATGCTGTCCGGATCGATGACGCCGTGATTGGCCAGCAGGATCGACGGGCAGCCCTCGACCGTGGCCGAGTGTTGCGGCACTTTTGGGGCGGGTTCGATTGATGGCGTTCCCGGCCCGAGCGAGTCATAAAAAGTGGCGACGCTGAATATCTGGCTTAGCCAGACTCCCGTGCGGCCGGCGACCCCGGAGAGAGCCAGTGGCGTCAAGCGTTCGGAATCGATAAATGAGCCGGCCAGGCAACCGTCCCCGGATTTGACGTTGGCCGCGCCATCCTCCCCGGGCCAATCCTCGATGACGACAGCCTGCTTGCCCCGGTTGAAATAGGAGAGCATCGTGCCGGCGCCCGCGTCCAGCTTCCAGACATTTTCGGCCTGCTTGTTTTCGTATACGACCCTGATGGCCACCGAGGGGCATATCTGTTCGCAAAGCGTACAGGAAATGCAGCGTGGCTCGACGGCGTCGTTCTTGAGCCGCATGCGCAAAAGTCCGCGTGAGCGCTCCGGCAACTGTCGGCGTTCCTCGGGATACTGAACCGTCACCTTCCGGGTAAGAAGGTGGCTTATCGTCGCATGCATGCCTTTAATGAGACCCAGCATCTAAAGAATTCTCCTCACGATCTGATCCCGCCCCTTCCAGTCCCGGAAATCAGGGCGGTCAGCTTCTTCTCAGCCAGGAGCTTCAGGCGCTTGCGCATGAGGACCTTCTTGACCGCACCCGGGAAGAACAGGATGAACAGGGCTATGCAGGACCAGCTCAGTATCGCCGTCGGGATCAGGAAATTCTCCGGCCAGAGCACGATGAAGAGACCCGTGGCCGCAAGGTTCAACAGGCTCAGGGGTATCAATATCTTCCAGGCGAATGACATCAGCTGATCTACCTGCAGGCGCGGGAAGGTGGTGAAAAACCAGATAACAACCAGGGCCATGATGAAGACCTTCAACCCCAGCCAGAACGGGCTGCCGAAGAAAGGTCCGCGCCAGCCTCCGAGGAAAAGGGTGGAACCAGCCATGGCCCACACGGTCACGTTGCCCCACTCGATCAGGGCGGCGAAGAAAGCGAAACGGAAACCACCGTATTCGGTGTTATAGCCACTGACAAGCTCCGATTCCGCCTCCGGCAGATCAAAAGGCGTCCGGTTGAGCTCGGCGACGCCGGCGATCACATAAATAATGAAACCCAGCGGCTGGACGAGAGCGAACCATACTGAATCCTGGGCGGCCACGACCTTGTTGAGACTGAGAGAACCGGTGAGCAGCGCCACGATGATGATGGTCAGTATCAGCGGTATCTCATAGGAGATCATCTGCGCCGCGGCTCTCAGACCGCCGATCAGGGAATATTTGTTATTGGAGGCCCAGCCCGCGATGAGGATGCCAAGGACGCTGAATGCGCCCACGGCAACCACGTAAATCAACCCGATGTTCAGGTCGACCATGGTGTAGCCTTCGCTGAAAGGGATGACCATCTGCATGAGCATCGGCGTTGTCAGCGCTACCGCGGGCGCCAGCAGGAACAGGAGCCGGTTGGCCTGAGCCGGAGTGATATCTTCCTTGATAATCAGCTTGAGGCCGTCGGCAAAAGGCTGAAGGAGCCCCTGGGGGCCGACGCGGTTTGGGCCCAGGCGGTCGCAGATGAAGCCCCAGAGCCGGCGCATCGCGAACGGAAAGACGACGGCGCTGGCGCCGATGACAGACAGGGCGATACCGAACCCCGGCAGGAAATTCTTCAAAAAATCAATGATATCGCTCAACGGTCCACACCTCCCATGAGCAGGTCAAGACTGCCGGCGATAGCCACCACGTCGGCGATCTTGTAACCGGGCGTCAACTTGGGAATCATGGAGATCGCCGAGAAGGTGGGATCCCGCAGCTTCAGGCGCCATGGCCTCAAGCCGCCCCTGGAAACCAGGTACACGCCGAACTCGCCACGCGGTGATTCGACGGCGCGGTACAAGTCGCCCTCGGGAGGCCGCAGCATCGGTGGCAGCTTCAGGTTCACCGGACCCCCACAGAGCGAGTCGAGCGCCTGTTCCACGATTCTCACGGACTGACGCATCTCCTCGATGCGGCACTTGTATCGGTCGAAACAGTCACCGTGCTGTCCCAGCGGTACGGCGAAATCGAACTCGGGATAGACAGAGTAGCCGACCTCACGCCTTAAGTCCCAGTCAACCCCGGAGGCGCGCGCGTTGGGGCCGGAGATGCCGTAGTCGAGCGCCTCAAAAGGCTTTATGATGCCCATCCCGAGCGTGCGGGAGAGGAAGATCTCATTTTCGGTTATAAGCTGCTCGTACTCGTCGATCCGGCCGGGGAACTCCTTGAGGAATTTGCGGCAATCCGCCTCGAAAGCGTCGGGCAGGTCCCAGCGGACGCCGCCGATGCGCATGAAGTTGTACATCATGCGCTGGCCGGTCACCATCTCCAGCATGTCCATGACGTCCTCGCGGTCGCGGAAAACCCAGAAGAAGGGGGTCACCGCGCCCAGGTTGAGCATGAAGTCGCCGATGGCGACGTGATGGCTGATGATGCGGTTGAGTTCGCCGATGATGACGCGGATATATTCAGCGCGCTTCGGAACCTCGATATCCATCAGGGCTTCGACGCTGCGAACGTATGACCACTCCATGAAGATGCCGGAAAGGTAATCCAGGCGGCTTATCATGGCCAGGTATTGCAGGTAAGTGCGGTTCTCGGCCAGCTTCTCGAAGCCGCGGTGCAGGTATCCCAGTACGGGGTCGACGCTGATGAGCATCTCGCCGTCCAGGTGCAGCACGAGCCGGAGCACCCCGTGGGTCGAAGGATGCTGGGGCCCCATGTTGAGGACCATCTCTTCGAGATGCAGCATCGAGCGGTCCTGGCCCGTGATTTCTCCGGCCGCGGTCATGACCGTTCTCTACTGTCAGGTTCACCGGGGAGGCGCACCGGTTCTTCGATGCCGGTCACCTGTCCTGAACGCCGCCGCTTCCGATGCGGCCGGGCGTCCTTTCTCAGGGGGAAGCTGTCCATGTCCTCCCTGGTAAGGATGTGCCTCAAGTCCGGATGGCCCTGAAACTGGATGCCGAAGAAATCGAAAGCTTCGCGTTCGTGCCAGTTAGCGCCGCTCCAGATATACGCGACGGATGGCACTTCGGGCCGTTCACGATCGAGTTTGACTCGCAGACGCACTGGCACCGAATGGTCCTGTGAGCGCAACATGTAAAGCGTCTCCATCCACTCTTCATAGTCGACGCCGATGATGGTGCTTAAGTATTTGCACGACAGTTTTTCATCCTCGCGCAGGCGCAGCCCTACTTCGGGAAGGTCTTCCCCCCCGACCCCGAGCACCCCGTCCCACGCCCAGATGGCGAGCACGCGCCCGGGCCTACCCAGGAGACCCGGTGCACATCCAC
>ERZ1739049.29-NODE-29-length-17492-cov-14.432184_pt1 | contig 17492 bp, 13 predicted proteins | sample MGYA00581760_ERZ1739049 | MGnify/ENA primary metagenome ERZ1739049 (study PRJEB42929, sample SAMN08275522) | rhizosphere metagenome | isolation source: Rhizospheric soil replicate 2 | host: Colobanthus quitensis | place: Antarctica: Devils point, Livingston Island...
CTGACTGTCCAGGCGATCGAGAAGCCGAGGCCCAGCAGGTTGCCGGCGATCCACAAAGAGCGGGCCGGGGTGTCCGCAGAGAGGAACCATGCCATCCCACCGGCGAGCAGCAGCGCCGTGGAGGAGACGAACAGGAGGGTCTCCTTGCCTGCACGTAGTCGGGTCACGCGGGTCATTGTCCAGACCCCGGCACCCGGGGTACAGAGGCGAAAGGCCCGCCTTAGCTGGGCCACGTGAAGTCTGGGCTCGCCGTCTGACGGGTCGGGTCGGGGTGCGACGTCACGTGTCGGGACTTTCACTGAAACGGCTGCAGGGCAGCGGAATTGGTGCTCGCGTGCGCCTCCTGGCAAATCGGACAAAATCAGTAAACCGAACAATATCCCCCAAAGGGTTGTGAAATGGGACATCGTCGCGCAGTCTTGTAAGCGCTTACACAGGAAGCGGTGACGGATGACGACTGACGGACAGGGCACCCGCCCGGCGACGATCTACTCCGTGGCGCAACTTGCCGGTGTGTCGATCGCCACCGTCTCCCGGGTACTCCAGGGGACCGGCGCGACCTCCCCCCAGATCCGGGCGAACGTGCTACAAGCCGTCGAGGATCTTGACTATGTGCCGCGTCGGTCTGCGCGCAGCCTGGCGGTCCAGCGGCACGATGCCCAGGGACTCGTCGTGCATGACCTGACCGGTCCGTACTACTCCGAGCTGCTGATGGGCTATGAGTCCGCCGCAGCCCAGTTCGGTCAGAGCGTGATCATCGTGGTCACCGGTCAGCGCGAGGACCCGACACGGGCCGTGCGTGAGCTTTCGGGCCGGGTGGACGGCCTGGTGCTGGCCAACTCGACAATCCCGGACGACGAGGCGCGCTCGCTCGGCCGGCGTACCCCTGTTGTTCTTCTCGCTCGCCCATCCCTGGCTGGATGTGACGCGGTGTCGGCCGAGAACGTCCAGAATGCGAGGGCGCTTACCGAGCACCTGCTGGCGCACGGGAGGCGTCGACTGTTCTTTGTCGGTGACCCTGACGGTTCACCCGACGTCCTCGAGCGTTACCAAGGGTTCACCGAGGCGCTGTCCACATCGGACGCATCCGCCGTCGGGCCGGCCATCCGGGTCGACTTCGACGAACGGTCGGGTGCAGAGGTCGCGGCGCAGGTCGTGAGCGACATGAACGGACCTGATGCCCTGGTCTGCGCCAACGACGAGCTGGCCCTGTCGACCATGAAGGCGCTGCAGCGCTCGGGGGTCAAGGTCCCGGACGACATCGCCATCGTGGGCTGGGACGACGTCATGACTGCCCGATATGTCAGCCCTGGTCTGACGACTGTTCGTCAGCCCCTCTTCGAGCTCGGCCGCCTGGCAGCGACCCGACTCCACGAACGTACTACCGGCGCCCCCACGGTCCCGGAACCACGGATCCTGCCGACCGAGCTGGTCTTGCGGTCGTCGTGTGGCTGTCCCGAAGAGGACGACTGCGACGCGCCGTGGGCCAGCAGCTGAATCGGAACCAACGCACTCGGGCATCAGCCCGACCTAGGAGGAACAGAATGAAACGCAACATCAGCACCACCGCCGTGGTGGCGCTAGCCCTGACAACCAGCATGGGGCTCGCAGCCTGTGGCCGGTCGACGGATACTGGCGCGAAGGCCGGCGACAAGGCCTCAGCCGTCAGCGCAGGCAAGGCCACCGGGACGATCTCGGTCTGGGCGATGGGCGGCGAGGGAGACAAGCTCCCCGCGCTGGCCAAGGAGTTCGAAGCCGAGAATCCCGGCGTCAAGATCAACGTGACAGGGATCCCGTTCGACGACGCGCACGACAAGCTCGCCACGGCCATCACCGCTGCCAAGACTCCGGACATCTCCCAGATCGGCACAACGTGGATGGGCGAGTTCGCCGCCCAGGCGCTGGACCCGACGCCGGCCTCGATCGACAAGAGCACGTTCTTCGAAGGTGCCCAGAAGACCACTGAAGTGGGTGGCACGTCATACGGTGTGCCGTGGTATGTCGAGACCCGTCTCGTCTACTACCGCAAGGACCTGGCCGCCAAGGCCGGAATCACCACCATGCCGACCGACTGGGCCGGCCTCAAGGCCATGGCCAAGGCGATGCAGACCAAGGCGGGAGCCAAATGGGGCATCGACCTGCAGGCAGGCGGCCAAGGCTCCTGGCAGTCGATCCTGCCGTTCGCCTGGTCCAACGGCGCTGCGGTAGCCACCACCGACCAGAAGAAGTACACCTTCGATACGCCTGAGACAGCCGAGGCCGCGACGTACTACCAGAGCTACTTCACCGACAAGATCGCCGCCAAGGAACTGCCCAAGGACTCACGCGCGCCCAGCTTCGTCAGCGGGTCCGTGCCGATGTTCATCTCCGGTCCCTGGGAGATGGGCGGGCTCGACAAGCTCGGTGGACCCGGCTTCAAGGACAAGTACGGCGTCATGGAGATGCCCAAGCAGAAGACCGCTACCTCGTTCGTCGGCGGCTCCGACCTCGCGGTGTTCAAGAACAGCAAGAACCGCGACAGCGCCTGGAAGTTCGTCCAGTGGCTCTCCGACCCCAAGACCCAGGTCAAGTTCTTCGCGCTGTCAACCGACCTGCCATCCGTGAAGAGTGCCTGGTCGGACCCCTCGCTGACCGCGGACCCGAAGCTCGCAGTTTTCGGTAAGCAGCTTGAGGACGCCAAAGCTCCTCCGGCCACCGCCACCTGGGAGCAGGTCGCCTCGGAGTTCGACAGTGCGATGGAGAAGGTCTGCAAGGCAGGCCTGGACCCTGCGACCGCACTGAAGTCTGTGCAGTCCAAGGCTGACTCCATCGGCACCGGCAGCTGACCGATGTCAACCATCGCCCCGGCGCGTGGCCAAGGGGCCTCCCCGCCCCCAGCCGCGCGCCGGGGCAAGGGCCCGTCGCGCCGGGGCGGCGGCCGTTCGCGAGAGAGCAGGGCCGCCTGGATCCTGGCACTGCCGTTCATGCTGCTCTTCGTGGTGTTCACCGCGGGACCGGTTATCTCCTCGCTCTACATGAGCCTGACCGATATCAAGGCGAGGGACCTGCGCTCGCCCTTCGACGTGAGCTTTGTCGGACTTCAGAACTATGCCCACGTCTTTGCTGACGACAGGTTCCGACAGGCAGCGTTCAACACCGCCTACTTCGTCATCGTCGGCGTCCCGCTGACGTTGGGTATCGCTCTGGCGGCTGCGTTGGCCCTGAATAAGGGGATCACGAAGTTCCGCACGCTCTTTCGAGTTGGCTACTACACCCCAGTCGTCACCTCGATCGTCGCCGTGGCCGTGGTCTGGCGCTTCCTGCTCCGGGAGGACGTGGGGCTGGTCAACACCATTCTCCGCTGGTTCGGCATCAACGGGCCGGACTGGCTCGGGTCCACCACGTGGGCCATGCCCTCACTGATCGCGATGGCTTCGTGGCGCAACTTCGGAACGGCGATGATCATCTTCCTGGCCGGTCTGCAGTCCGTGCCGGTGGTGCTGCACGAGGCGGCCTCCGTCGACGGGGCGTCGAGCTGGCAACGGTTCCGGCACATCACGGTGCCCCTTCTGCGCCCGACGATCCTTTTCGTCATGGTCACCACCGTCATCGGCTACGTGCAGTTCTTCGAGGAACCCTTCGTGATGACCAACGGTGGCCCGCTGGACTCCACGGTCTCGTTGTCGATGTTCACCTATCGCCAGTTCGGCTTCGGCAACTACGGGTTCGCCTCCGCGACGAGCTACGTGTTGTTCGTGATCATCGTCTGCCTCACCGCGGTCCAGTTCCGATCCCTGCGCTCCAACACCTGACGGGAGGCAAGCCATGTTGGACACCAAGAGATCAGCCTCCTCAAAGTGGCTGCTGTACACCGTGGTGACGCTGGGGTTCGTGGCTGTCATCACGCCCTTCATCTGGATGATCCTCGGCAGCTTCAAGCCCGAGGGAGAGCTGCTCAGGGTTCCGCCGACCTGGTGGCCGGAGTCGCCAACGCTCGACAACTACCGCACCCTGTTCAGCAAGGGGATCTTCCCTCGCTCCTTCCTCAACTCCACCATCGTTGCCGTCGTCGTGACGGTCGCCAACGTCACTTTCTGCGCCATGGTCGGCTACGCCTTGGCGAAGCTGAAGTTCCGTGGCAAGAACCTGGTTTTTGGTCTGGTCATGGGCACTCTGATGATTCCCGGCATGGTGACCTTCGTCCCGTTGTTCGTGCTGGTCGCCAACCTTGGCCTGGTCGACACCTACCCCGGGCTGATCCTGCCGTTCCTGGTGACACCGTTCGGTGTCTTCCTGATGCGGCAGTTCATCATCGATCTCCCGGACGACCTGCTCGACGCCGGCAGGGTCGATGGAGCAAGCGAGCTGCGCATCTTCCGCCAGATCATCCTGCCCCTGTGCGGGCCGGGCCTGGCCACTCTCGGGATCCTCACCTTCCTGGGCAGCTGGAACAACTTCCTGTGGCCGTTGGTGGTCGCTCAGACCCAGGAGCACTACACGCTGCCGGTGGCGCTGGCACTGTTCTCCAAGAATCAGCAGGTGACCCCCAACTACGGCCTGCTGCTGGCCGGGGCAACCGTGGTGGTCGTGCCTGTCCTCATCGTCTTCCTCGTCTTCCAGCGCCGGTTCATCGAGGGCATCGCCACGACCGGCATCAAGTAGCACAACCTCATCAGGTGGGATCACGACTGAAGTGAAACCACTGATACCTAAGGGAATTCACATGACCGAAGCTGTTGAGCTGAACCACCCCATGTCCGCCGCCACCCGTCGCCAGATTCTCGGGGGCGTGGCAATCGCCGCTGTTGGTCTCACCGCTGGGCGAGCCTCCTCGGCCGATGCTGCCACGGCGAACACGGCCCCCGTCGCAGCGCCTGCGCCGAGCGCGACTCTGTCGCGAAATGACGGGGTCGACCGCGGCACGATTCAGCGTTGGGCGCGAGACACCTGGGCCTCACTGGTAGCCATGACCGATCCCCATACGGGTTTGCCCGCCGACAACATCAGCGGGCCACTCAGGTCACCAAAGCGCAGCGGCTACACCTCGCCGACCAACATCGGTGGCTACATGTGGAGCACGGTGATCGCCCGCGAGCTCGGCATCATCAGCAAGGAGGAGTGCCGGAAACGGCTGGCCCAGACCCTGACGACCATGGCCGGGCTGAAACACCACGAGCCCAGTGGCATGTTCTACAACTGGTACGACGAGGCCAACGGTGACGTGGTCACCGTGTGGCCCGCGGACGGCAGCAAGATCTACCCCTTCCTCTCCAGCGTGGACAACGGCTGGTTCGCAGCGGCTCTCATGGTCGTCCGAAACGCCGAGCCTGCTGTCGCCAAGCTGGCAAACGCGTTGCTGGACAAGATGAACTTCGGCATGTACTACGACAAGAACGCCCGTCCGGGTATTGCGGCCGGCCTGCTGCACGGCGGCTTCTATGACGCCAAGCCGGCCGTTGGCACCATTCAAGGCAACTACCTCGGCAACGGACCGGACGTGTTCTACACGCTCAACCACTACGACATCCACGTGACCGAGCCGCGGATCGCCAGCTACATCGGCATCGCCCACGGCCAGATCCCGCCGGCCCACTACTTCGCCACCCAGCGGGTATTCCCTGACTCCTGCGACTGGTCCTGGCTCGAGCAGAAGCCCGTCGGTGAGCACCGCACCTACATGGGCATTGACGTCTTCGAGGGCGCCTTCACCTACCGTGGCATGCACATCGTGCCGAGCTGGGGTGGCGACATGTTCGAGGCGCTGATGCCCGATCTGTTTGTGCCAGAAGCCAGTTGGGCCCCTAGGTCCTGGGGCATCAACCACGCGCTCACGGTGCGCGCCCAGCGTGAGTTCGGCATGGATGACGCCAAGTACGGCTACTGGGGGTTCTCACCAGCCAGCCGTCCGGGCGGCGGTTACACCGCCTGGGGCGTGGACGCGATCGGTATGGACCCGAACGGGTACGTCTCCGACATGGAGAACACCAATGTCGACAACGGATTCGGAGAATGTCGCACCGGCGTCAACCCCAACCCGGCCTGGGGCGACGGCGTCGTCACGCCGCACGCGGCCTTCCTGGCCATGCAGTACGAACCCCGCGAGGCCTACGACAACCTTGTCAAGATCGAGCGCAAGCTCAAGGCTTATGGCGAAGGCGGCTTCTACGATGCGGTCGCCGTCAAGTCCGGACACATTGCCAAGCGCTACCTGTCACTCGATCAGGCTATGGTCCTGGGCGCGATCGGCAATGTGTTCTGCGACAACGTGATTCGACGCAACTTCATCAAGGGAGAAGTCCAGGCCACAATCAAGCCGCTGATCGGGATCGAGGAGTTCGGCGCAGGGGTGATCTCCTGAGCAACCGAGCAGGCACACTCACAACCAGCACAGAACCGGGCCGGATGGGTTGCCTCAGCAGCGCATCCGGGATGCGGGCGCAGTTCACCACGAGCGGCGTCCTGCGCCGGCTCGATGTCGGCGATCGAAGCCTGTTGATGTACCCGGCCGACGAGCTCGAGGCCGGTCCGGCCAACCTCTATCTGCGCGTGCGAGGCGACGAAGGCGCCGAGGCAGTGGCGATGGTGGGGCCCGGCAGCGTCAGCACGGTGAGCTGGAGCAGTGACGGGCCCATCATCACCGGCAGCTGGCGCGACCTGGACTACACCGTCACGTTCGGGCTTGCCGACGCCTTGACCGCCTGGTACTGGCACGTCACGGTGCGAAGTCAGCGCTCGGACTCGACCGAGATCGACCTGGTCTATGCCCAGGATCTCGCGCTGGCCCCCTACGGTTCGGTGCGAGCGTGCGAGTACTACGTGAGCCAGTATCTCGACCTCACACCGGTCGTCACATCTTCGTCGGGCATCGTTCTCGGCGTACGCCAGAACATGCCCGGCCCCGCCACTCCGTGGGCGGTCATCGGCTGCCTCAGCGAAGGCGTGGGTTGGGGCACCGATGCCCTCCAGCTGGTGGGGCGCGCACACCATGCCGGGGTCCGGCTGCCGGGCCTGTCGGCCAACGACCTCCCCAGCACCCGTCTTCAGCACGAACACACGCTGGCCCTGCTGCAGGCTCGCCCGGTGCGGCTGGCCCATGGCGGAGCCCTGGCCACGGGGTTCTTCGGGGTGTACCAGCCCGACCACCCTGCCGCGACATCCGACCACGACGCGGGAGTGGTTGACGATGCCATCCGCCAGCCGGAAGCTCAGCTCCCGGAAGCGCGACAGCCGGCACGTGGTCATGCCGCGGAGGGCCGCCCTGCCGATGATGCGCGGTTGGCGCCTGCGTCGCTGTTCTCGTCGGCACCGGCACTCGCCTGCACCCCACTGGATGACGACCAGCTCACAAGGCTCGCCGGCGAGGGGCGGCAGCACGCCGAGTGGGATGGCGAGACGCTGTTCAGTTTTTTTGCAGATGACGGAAGCCACGTCGTGACCGGCGCCAAGCAGGCTGTGGTGCTGCGCCCACACGGCCACGTCATGCGGACGGGAGCGGCCCTCGTGCCGGACGAGGGCAGCCTCACCACGACCGCCTGGATGGCCGGGACATTCCACTCGCAGGTCACCCAGGGACACGTCAGCCTGAACCGGATGCTCTCCACCCGCAGGAGCTACCTGGGTCTGCGGAGGGCGCATGGTTTGCGGATCTTCGTGGCGTCCGCGGATGCTGCGCGTCGTGACGACGCGAACGGATGGACCCTCCTGGACGAACCCAGCGCGTGGGCGGTCGACATGGACTCCTGCCGTTGGTGGTATGCCCACGAAGGCGGCCTGCTCGAGGTCGTGTCCACCGCGCCCGCCGACTCCCATGAGCTCGGTCTCGCAGTACGTGTCGTAGAGGGGCCGCCGCTCCGCTTCCTTGCCTGCGCCCACGTGGCACTTGGCGGCGACGACGGTCAAGACCCCGAGCCGCCCTTGCTTGACCGCAGTGACACAGGGGTCACGGTCCGACCCCCTCGCGGTTCCCTGACCTCGACCCGATTCCCCGAAGGATCGTTCCGGATCTCCTGGGACCGAGGATCGATCGATCTCGTATGCCGTCTTCTGCTTGAAAAAAAAAACGGGCGTTCTCGCCATCTGCCCTGGGTCACCATGCGCACCGAACCCATCACCGCGCTGCGGATCGTACTGACGGCTGACCTGGTCGCGGCCGCTGACCTGGCCGGGCAGGATCTGCTCGATCACGACCTGGTAGAGCAGGACATGGTTGGCGATGTGTGGCCTCAGTTCTGGGACGGGACAAGGGGATCCGTGCGGCTCAGGCCCCCGGCTGACTCACCGTTGGCCGGGGAGGTTGCGCGGCTCGACTCGGTGCTGCCGTGGTTCACTCACGACGCGCTCATCCACTACCTGTCACCGCGAGGGCTCGAGCAGTCCACCGGCGGCGCCTGGGGAACCCGGGATGTCTGCCAGGGACCAGTGGGTCTGCTCATCGCTCTGGGGGAGACCGCGGCTCTGCGCGACCTCATCCTTCGTGTCCTTCGAGCCCAGAACGCCCGCGGCGACTGGCCCCAGTCCTTCGAGTTCTACCCACGGGAGCTCCGTGGCGGCCAGCGAGACGCCCACGGTGATGTCGTCTTCTGGCCCCTTCTGGCGGTGGGGGAGTACCTGGACGTGACCGGCGACCAAAGTCTGTTCGCCGAGCGAATCTCGTTCGTCGACGACGTCGGAGCGACCGCCGACGAGTCGCTGCTCGAGCACGTCCGGCGCGCCCTGAAGGTCATCGTTGCCAGCACGGTGCCCGGCACCCCCCTGCCGGCATACGGTCACGGCGACTGGAACGACTCGCTGCAACCGGCCGACCCACTCCTGGCGGCGCGGCTGTGCTCAACCTGGACCGCAACTCTGCAGGTGCAGGCGCTTCGCACACTGGCCGGATCCCTGAGGACCGTGAGCTCTCGGCTCGACGGGCAGGCCGCCGCCGACGCGATCGGGTACGCCGAGCAATCCGATCGAATCGCGAGCGAGACCGCTGAAGCGATACGCACGCTGCTCATGCAGGATGGAGTCTTGGCCGGTTACGGCCTGTTCGGTGACGACGGGTCGATCGAGCACCTTGTCCACCCGTCGGACCAGCGGACGGGCCTGAGATACGGCCTGCTTCAGATCATTCACGCGATCTCGGGAGACCTTCTCTCCCCGAGTGAGGCGCGAGAGCACCTGGATCTCATCGACGAGCACCTGCTTGGCCCCGACGGGGCTCGACTCTTCGACCGCCCCGCGCGGTACCACGGTGGCCCGATGGAGGTCTTCCAGCGGGCCGAGGCCAGCACCTTCTTCGGCCGCGAGATCGGGATCATGTACACGCACGCCCACCTGCGCTACGCCGAGGCGCTCGCCCGTCATGGTGACGCCGATCGGCTTCTGGGGGCCCTGGCCCTGGCCAACCCCATCGGGGTGACCGAACGCGTTCCGAACGCCCGGCCACGACAGTCGACGTGCTACTACTCCTCCTCGGACGCGGCGTTCGCGGACCGATATGTGGCTGCGGAACACTACGGCGAGGTCATGGCGGCCACGGTGCCGTTTGAAGGGGGTTGGCGGGTCTACTCCTCGGGTCCAGGCATCTTCTTGCGCCTCGTCGTCGAGTGCATGCTGGGGGTGCGCCGACGCGGCGATCTCCTGGAGATCGACCCCGTTCTTCCTCCCGCCCTGGACGGGCTGGAGGCGACAGTCCCGCTGGACGGCAGACCCCTGGACCTGTCCTTCCGGGTCGGCCCCCGCGGCGTTGGACCGGTGGCTCTGGCGCTTAACGGCGTCACGCTGGAGACAACCCCACTCTCGAACCCCTACCGTCCAGCCGGCGTCGCCATCGACATGAGGCATGTGAGGGCGGGCATGAGGACCTCCGGGCGCAACCGCCTCGAGATCCAGGTGTCCTGAGGTGACCACACCCGTGGGCGGCGCTGACCCAGTGGGCAACACCGAACGACCCTGGCTGGGGACAGACCTCCCCCTCGAAGAACGCGTCGAAGCCCTGTTGGCGGAGATGACCCTGGCCGAGAAGGTTGGCAGACCCACCAGGCGGCCAATGTCGACCCCAGCGCCGACTCGGAGCTGATCCGCAACGGCGGGATCGGATCGAGTGTTCTCGCCAGCGGGGCCACAGCGGGCAACGAACGCGACGCGGGAGTCCGGCGCTCGATCCTCGACGCGGTACAGCGGATAGCCGTCGAGGAGTCACGACTGGGGATCCCCCTGTTGTTCGGACGGGACGTCATCCACGGGCACCGGACGGTCTTCCCGATCCCGCTCGGCCTCGCTGCCACATGGGACGAGGACCTCGTATGCCGTACCGCTCGGCTCGCCGCCACCGAGTCCAGCGCCGACGGGGTCGCCTGGACGTTCGCCCCGATGCTCGACATCTCCGAGGAACCCCGATGGGGCCGGGTGGCCGAATCGCTGGGCGAGGCGCCAGTCCTGGCCGGTCGACTCGGTGCGGCAATGGTGCGCGGATTCCAGGGCGACGATCTTGGCGAGGGTGACAGTCGCGGTGCCGGCTCGATCTCTGCTTGCGCCAAGCACTTCGTCGGCTACGGACTGGTCGCCGGCGGCCGGGACTACGAGACCGTCCAGGTTGGCGAGAACACCTTGCGCAACCTTCATCTGCGCCCGTTCCGAGACGCTGTCGAGGCGGGCTGCGCCACCGTGATGGCGGCCTTCACCGACGTCGACGGTGTGCCCATGCACGCCCACCGTCACTTGCTCCGCGAAGTGCTCAAGGGCGAATGGGGCTTCGATGGAGCCGTCGTTGCCGACTGGGATGGCGTGGGCCAGCTGGTCAACCAGGGCGTGGCCACCGATCTGCGGGACGCGGCTGCCCAGGCGATCACGGCCGGCGTCGACATCGACATGGTCTCCGGCGCCTACGCCGCACACTTGGTCGAGCTCGTCGAATCGGGCGGGGTGCCACTCGACCTGGTCGATGACGCCGCACGTCGTGTCATCCGCCTCAAGATTCGGCAGGGGCTGTTCGAACGGCCTTACGTCGGCACGCCGGTCTCAGAACCAGTCCTTGGGCCGGAGGCACGCGCCCTGGCACGGGAGGCGGCAGCCGCGTCCTTCGTGCTGCTCAGCAACAACGGCACTCTGCCCCTGGGACCCAACCCTGGCCGGGTCCTGCTGACGGGTCCGTTCGTGAACGAGGGGGAGGCACTCTTCGGCACCTGGACCCTCGACGGTCATGGCGAGGACGTCGCCAGCCCGGCATCCGCCATACGGGATCGGTTGCAGGACAACGCGATGGTCGAGGACGGGCGCTTCAGCGACAGGACCCTGCACCTGGTCCGGCAAGCCGATGTCACCGTCGCCCTCGTCGGGGAATACCCCTCGCGTTCTGGCGAGGCTAACTCCATCACCGACATCGGCCTTCCCGCAGGTCAGCTCGAGGTCCTGCGCTCCATTGCTTCGCTCGGCAAGCCGCTGGTCGTCGTCGTGTTTGCCGGCCGACCTCTGGACCTGGGGGAGGTTCTGGATCTCGCCGACGCTGTCCTGATCGCCTGGCACCCAGGCGTTGAGGCCGGACCGGCGCTGATCGAGACCCTGTTCGGAGACCGTGCCCCAGGCGGGCGGTTGCCGATGACGTTCCCCCGCAGCGTTGGCCACCTTCCCTCCAGCACGGCTGCCCGCCCCACTGGCCGGCCCATCGCCGCGGCCGACGACCCTGTGACGGGTCGTTACCTCGACGCGTTGGTCGTGCCACGCTTCCCGTTCGGGTGGGGACTGACCTACACAACCTTCAGCTACGGACCGATTCGGGTGTCCTCAAACGAGATGCCGGTGAACGGTGGACCCATCGAGGTAAGCGTCGACGTCACCAACTCGGGAACGCGCCCGGGTCGTGAAGTCGTGCAGCTCTACCTTCGCGACCTCGTTGCCGACGTGACCCGGCCTCTTCTCGAGCTCGCCGACTGGGTGAGCCTTGAGCTGGATCCCGGGGCCACTGGCACGGCCACCTTCACGATCACCCCTGCACAGCTCTCCTACTACGACCGCACCATGACCCTGAGGATCGATCCTGGGGAGGCCGTGGTCACGGTCGGCCCAGACGCATCCAGCGGCGCTTCTGCCCTGATCACCGTAACGGAGTAGGCCCGCGTCGATCCTCAGAAGGAGGCTTCTGCCTCCGGCCCGCTCAGGGCTGCGGAAACGGCGGCGGACCCAGGATCTCGATGGCTCCAGTCTTGGCCGCAGCCGCGCGGACGCGGTCGAAGTCGACCACCCCGCCAGGCGCATTGGGACTCACTGGCTCACTGGCGTCGAGGTAGAACCCCTCGCCGCCGCCAGGGGTCTGGAAGCAGAGCATCCTGGCCTCGGGGGAGGTGACCACGTACGCGTGTGGGACGCCGCGGGGGAGGATCGCGATGCCGCCGGCGCCGAGTCGGCGCTCGTGTCCGTCGATGTGCAGGAGGATCTCGCCCTCGAGCATGTAGAACGTCTCGTCCGCGTCGGGGTGCAGGTGCAGCGGCGTCACCTTGCCGCCGGCAAGAACGTCCTCGAAGATGAGGAACGCGCCGCCGGTCTCCTGCGCGGTGGCCTTCCACGTGAAGATGCCGCCCCCGCAGAACCAGCGTTGTTCGCCCTCACCGTTGTCGCGCACCGTTGCGGCCAGGGTCGCTGTGGTCTTGTCCATGATCTTCGCTCCTCATCGTCATGGTACTGAAGTCCCATAACGAAAGTAGAGTACCATGAACAACATGTCAATGACCTATGTGCAGACCGGGCGGACCGGCCAGAAGCGGCGTACCCGCAACGAGCTCATCGCCTCCGCCCGCGCTCTGTTGGCACGCGGGGTGACCTCGCCGACTGTCGAGGAGGCGGCGGCTGAGGCCTCGATCTCACGCACCACGGCGTACCGGTATTTCCCCAACCAGAAGGCACTGCTGGTCGCCGCTCATCCCGAGATCGAGATTCTTACGCTGCTACCTGAGGACGCGGGCACGGACCCGGAGGACCGACTGCTGACCGCCGTCGAAGCCTTCACACGTCAGATAGTCGAGGCCGAGCAACAACACCGGACCATGCTCCGACTCTCACTCGAGCCGGACACCTCACCCCGGGAGCTGCCGCTGCGAAAGGGGCGTGCGATCGGATGGTTCGAGGACGCACTCGCGCCGCTGATGCCGGAGCTGGGGGAGGCAGGAGTCCACCGGCTCGCGATCGCGGTTCGCAGTGCGGTCGGCATCGAGTCGCTGGTCTGGCTCACCGATATCGCTGGCCTGTCCCGCGAACAGGCCAGCGAGGTCATGCAGTGGTCAGCGCGCGCGATGCTGCACCAAGCGTTGGCGGATGGCCTACCCGACTTCAGCTGAACCTCAGGTTGGCGTGGGCGCTGGGGTGGTTGCAGTCGCCGTCGTTGGCGTACCGCTCGGTGTGGGGGTTCCGTCCGGGGTCGGAACACCGGCGGTGAGGCGAGTCGTCGGCAACGTTGTCGGCGTACTCGTGGGGGAGCTCGTCGTGACGCGGGGGGTCGGTTCCTTGTTGACCTTATGAGAGAGCGAAGCTCGCGGTGTACTGATCACTGGGGTTCCGTCGGGGGCGATGGTCACGACGAAGGGCGCTGGTGGGCGAACCCAGAGGTAGACCACCAGGGTCAGCGCAAACAGCGCCATGAGAACCCAGGTGGACCGCCGGGGACGCATCCAGGTCGAGAGCCACACGCGCATCGTCACAACGTCATCTCCGTCACGGCGTCATGTCCGTTGGCTCTGCGGTGTCCAGCTCGACATCCACGTGGATGCCCTCAAGTCGCAACGCGGCCGCAATCCGCCCGCGAAGCGCACGCCCCACGAGGAACTGCCGGCCGGGCAACGTCCGGGCCACCACCCGAACGTGGATCTGGTCGACCTCGATACTCTCGACGCCCATCACCGCCGGCGCATCAAGGAGCTGGGCATGGAGCTTCTCATCGGCGAAGACCTCGCGCCCGACCTGCCGCAGGATCTCCGTGGCGCGGCCGATGTCGACGGTAAGCGGGAACGGCACGTCAACCACCGCTCGTGCCCAGTCTCGTGACAGGTTCGTGAGCTGAACGATCTGGCCGTTCGGAGTGATGATGACCGACCCGTCGGCGGTGCGGATCTTGGTCATCCGCAGCGTCACGTCCTCAACGGTGCCGATCACGCCCCCAGGGATGCCAGTGCCGGCGATGCTGATGAGGTCACCGAATCCGTACTGGCGTTCGGCGATGACGAAGAAGCCCGCCAACAGGTCCTGGACCAAGCGCTGAGCTCCGAAGCCGAGTGCCACACCGACAACGGCGGCCGGCGCCACCAGTCCCGTGATCGGCACCCCCAGGCGATCGAGGATCTGCACCGCGGTGACGGTGTAGACGATGACCAGAGCCGACCAGGTGAGCACCTGGGCCAGGGCCTGTCGATGCTTGGCGGCCTCCGAACGCACGAGGGCGTCGGACTCGCGGTCGTTCGCGTTGATGCGCTCGGTGATCATCGCCCGCAGCCAGGTCGCGAGCCGGGTCAGCAGTATGGCGCCAAGAACGAGCAGCACAATCTCCAGGCCGCTGCTTCGGAGCCACGTCTGGACATCCGGGAGCCCTTCCGCCATTGGCCTCATGAGCATCATCATGCCGTCCGGAACGGCGGATCGGTAAGGTTGCGCCGACCTGACTGTGCCCACCAGAGACGTTCACTTGGAGTGCCATGGCTGCGAACGCTGCGCAGACGTCCGCACCTCCGAACCGGCGATCCGGGCGCGCCATACGGTTCGGGCGGGTCGCGATCCCGCTCTCGATCTGGCTGCCGTTGACCATCTTGGTCCTGACCCGGATCTACGGTTTCGTGATCATTGTCCTCGCGTCCCGCTACCAGGTGGCCCTTCCGTCGCCCGATCATCCCGGCATCTACCAGTTCTCGCCGCATCCGGACTCGCCCGGCTATCTGGGTCTGATCACCAACTGGGACGGACAGTGGTACGAACGCATCGCCACCAACGGCTACCACCTGCCCCTTGCCGGGGACCCGAACGGCAAGGACGCACTCTGGGCGTTCGCCTTCCTCCCGATGTTCCCCACGGTCGTGGGCGCGATGATGACCGTGACCGGCCTGAGCTTCGGCGTGTGCGCCACGATCGTGAACCTCGTGGCCGGTGGTGCAGCCATGGTCGTCATGTTCGCCCTGGTCGAGCGCACGGCCGGCCGGTTCGCGGCCATCGTGACGGTGCTCTTCACCAACTGTTTCCTCGCGGCGCCACTGTTCCAGGCTGCCTACTCCGAGAGCATCGCGCTGCTCCTCGTATGCACGGTCCTGCTGCTGATCGCACGGCGCCACTACGGGTTCGCGGTGGCAGCGGTCATCCTGCTCTCGCTGACCCGGCTGGTGACTCCGCCCCTGGCCATCGTGGTGATCGTCCATGCCGTCGCGCGCTACCGCGGCCGCGCCCAGGACCCGATTCGTCGCGCCGAGATTGCCGCAATGGCCGTGCTGGTGGTCGCCTCGGCGGCCTCTGTCTCCTTGTGGTCGACGATCACGAACGCGATCACGAGCGGGGTCAAGGCAACCGGCGCCAACCGGGGGAGTGTGACCAACGCCGTGGTCGCCGGCAGGTTCGGCTGGTTCACCAACGCGTACGAGCACCTCGGCTTGCTCGGGGTCGGCGGCGTGGCACTTCTTGTCGTCCTGTTCGTGGTGCTGGCGCTCAGCCCGCTGAGCCGGACATGGGGTACCGAGGTGCGGACCTGGTTCGCGATCTACCCGATCTTCCTGTTGTTCGTCGCCGGCGTTCACGCGGGCGTGTTCCGCTACATGTTGCTCGCATTCCCGTTGGCGCTGCTGATGATCGGAAGCCCCGAGCCTGGCAGCATCCCGCGCAGACGCGCGGCTCTGGTGGTGGCCGTCTGTGTAGTCAGCCTCGCTCTGCAGATCCCGTGGGTCAGTCACGCCCTGGTGGTTACCCAGCTCGCCGGCAAGCCCTGGCTGCCCTGACCCACCTATGATCTGCGCGTGGGTTACGCGCGCTTCGGGAGTCGACTTGCCCGCGAGGTGATCGAGATATCCGATGACATCGAGTGTCTTGACGGAGGTGGGTTCTGGGCCCTCGTCGTGACGTTCGAGGGCGTGGTTACCTGTGTCCGTTTCGGCCAGGTGGTCGATGCCAACGGGCCCGCTCTACCGGCCGCCGACGAACATCCCCGGTCGGCCCAGGACTGGGCACCACTGACCGGCACCTGGAGCACGTCGCTGGACGAGACGGCATACCGGGCAGGTGTGTGTCAGATCCGCGAGCGCATTGCTGCCGGCGAGGTCTACCAAGCGAGTCTCTGTCGGGTGATGAGCCATCCTCTGGGCCACGCTGTCGACGTTGCAGGCCTGGAAGCCCTTGTCGCACAAGGCAATCCGGCACCCTTTGCCGGTCGGGTCTACGTCCCCGAAACTGGGCTGGACGTGCTCAGCGCCTCACCCGAGGCATTCCTGATCCGCCATGGGAAGAGGATCGAGTCCCGTCCGATCAAGGGGACCGCCACTGCCCTGTCAACGATGTTGGTCAAGGACTATGCCGAGAACGTCATGATTGCAGACCTTGTGCGCAACGACCTGTCCGCCGTATGCCGTCCGGGAACCGTCAGCGTGGACGCCCTGTGTGCGCCGGAGGAGCATCCCGGGCTGACCCACCTGGTCACCACGGTCTCGGGGGAACTGCGCCCGGGCGTGGGTTGGTCCGATGTCATGTCCGCGACGTTTCCGCCCGGATCGGTGTCAGGGGCGCCCAAGTCATCGGCGCTGCGAGTCATTGCCGACCTCGAGACCGTGCCGCGTGGACCCTACTGCGGGGCGATCGGTTGGGTGGATGCAGATAATGAGGAGGCCGAGATTGCCGTCGGCATCCGTACCTTCTGGGCGGAGCGGGACGCAGCGGGACAACGCTGGCTGAGATTCGGCACCGGCGGCGGAATCACCTGGGGCTCGGACCCGGCGGAGGAGTGGGCCGAAACAGAGCTCAAAGCGGCTCGCCTGATCGGACTCGCATCTGGGAGGCTGGGACCGTGAGCGCACTGGGCAAGGGCGAGAACAGTCAATCCGGCGGCGTCCGGGCGTGGGTCAACGGCGAGCTCGTGGACCCCGCAGCCCCGGCCATCGCCGCAGTGGACCACGGCGTCACCGTCGGCGATGGAGTGTTCGAGACGTGCAAGGTCGTCGACGGGGTTCCGTTCGCCCGCCAGCGACACGCGAGACGACTGGACCGTTCGATGGCCGGCCTCGGTCTGCCGCCCGCTGACCACAACATCATCGGCATCGGGATCAAGGCCGTCCTCGCCGGTGAGCCAATCGCCTACGGACGTCTTCGCTACACCGTCACAGGCGGTGTGGGCCCCCTCGGCTCGGATCGCGACAGCTCACCGTTGACGTACATCGTCACCGCGGGCCCGCAAGCCGTCAACCCCGAGACGGGCAAGCTGGTGGTCGTGCCGTGGACCCGCAACGAACACGGCGCTACAGCTGGACTAAAGACCACGTCATACGCGGAAAACGTTGTGGCACTTGCCTATGCCAAGGAGCGTG
>ERZ1739049.30-NODE-30-length-17095-cov-15.043721_pt1 | contig 17095 bp, 13 predicted proteins | sample MGYA00581760_ERZ1739049 | MGnify/ENA primary metagenome ERZ1739049 (study PRJEB42929, sample SAMN08275522) | rhizosphere metagenome | isolation source: Rhizospheric soil replicate 2 | host: Colobanthus quitensis | place: Antarctica: Devils point, Livingston Island...
CTACCGTGATCTGTGCGACATCGAGTTCACCATCGAGCGAGGCAAGCTGTGGATGCTGCAGACCCGAGTCGGAAAGCGGACCGCGGGGGCGGCCTTCCGGATCGCGACCCAGCTCATCGACGAGGGCCTGATCGACGAGGCCGAAGCGCTGCAACGCGTGACCGGCGCCCAGCTCACACAGCTGATGTTCCCCGCCTTCGCGAACGAGGCCACCCGCGAGCTGCTGGCCAAAGGCATGAACGCCTCGCCGGGTGCGGCCGTCGGCAAGGTCGTCTTCGACTCCAACACCGCCGTGAAGTGGTCTCGCACTGGCGAGAAGGTCATCCTCGTTCGGCGCGAGACCAACCCTGACGACCTCAACGGGATGAACGCCGCTGGAGGCATCCTGGACGGCCGCGGGGGAAAGAGCGGGACCGCCGCCGGGGCTCCCGCGCGGGTGGGGAAGAGCCGGCGGGGTGGGAGGGGGGACGAACGGGCCGGAGCGGGCGCGAACCCGGGCGGGGAGGCGTGGTACGTCGGCGGTGCCTTTCTGCGCGGCCTCGACCAAGCGCGCGATCTGCGCCAGCTGGGTGTCCGCTCCGACGCGGGTGGCACGGACGATCAGCCGCCCGCCGACGTTGACGGTGGCGCCGACCACTTCGTCGCCGGGGCCGACCTCGACCGGGACTGACTCGCCGGTGAGCATCGAGGCGTCGACCGCCGAGCTTCCTTCGGTAACGACGCCATCGGTGGCGACCTGCTCGCCGGGGCGGACGCTGAAGACGTCGCCCACGACGAGCTGGTCGATCGGGATCCTGACCTCGACACCGTCGCGCAGGACGGCGACGTCCTTGGCACCCATGTTCAACAAGGCGCGAAGGGCAGCGCCCGAACGTTTCTTGGCATTGGCCTCGAAATAGCGACCGGACAGGATGAACACGGTCACCACAGAGGCGGCTTCGAGGTAGATGTGCGCCGTGCCGTCGGTACGAGAAGGCAGGAGGTTGAAGCTCATCCGCATGCCGGTCATACCGGCGCCACCAAGGAACAACGCCCACAGGGACCAGAGCCACGCCGCACCGACACCAACCGAGATCAAGGTGTCCATGGTCGCTGCGCGGTGGCGGGCATTGGTGAACGCGGCCCGGTGGAACGGCAGCGCACCCCACACCACGACCGGGGAGGCCAGCGTCAGGGCCAACCACTGCCAGTTGTCGAACTGCAACGCCGGGATCATCGACAGCAGGAGCACCGGCAGGCCCAGGACCGCCGAGATCACCAGCCGCTGTCGCAGCGCCGAGACCTCGTCGTCCTTCTCGTCCTGCTCGGCGTCACCCGACGTCGCAGCGGTGGCGCTGCTGACCTTCGGGGCGGGCAGCGCCGCGGTGTAGCCGGTCGCCTCGACGACGGCGACCAGGTCCGCGGGGGTGACCGACCCGGCATACGTCACCTTGGCCTTCTCGGTGGCGTAGTTGACCGTGGCGATCACGCCATCGAGCCTGTTCAGCTTCTTCTCGATCCGGGCGGCGCAGGAGGCACAGGTCATCCCGCCGATGACGAGCTCGACACTGCTCGCCTCGGCGAGCTGGTCAGGGGTGGTGGTGGTCATCGGATTCCTCTCCTGCTGCGCAAGGTCCGGCGCAGGTTTGCTTCTCGGTCAGTTGGCGACGAGCGGTCAGCTGGAGACGAGCTGGTATTCGCCGGCCTCGACCAGGGCTACGGCCACCTCGTCGTCGGTGAGTGGCTGGTCTGCGGTGACTCTCAGCGTTGAGGTGCCTTCGACGACCAGGTCGATGTGCACGTCGGTGACGCCTGCCAGCACACTCAGCTCGCTGGTGATGGCGCCGACGCAGTGCCCGCAGGTCAGTCCGGTGACGGGGAAGGTCTGGGTGCTCATGTGGGTCTCCTTGTTGTCAATGCACTTGTTGGTAATGCCGGTGATCTGCTGGTGATGAACTACGGATGGGCTCAAGAACGCACCAGGCGGGCGATCGCGGCCGAGGCCTCCCTGAGCTTGTCCGCCGCCGTGTCACCGCCGGTGTGAATGGCATCGGTGACGCAGTGGCTCAGGTGCTCGTCGAGGAGGGCCAACGCGACCGCCTCCAACGCCTTGGTGGCCGCGGAGATCTGGGTGAGCACGTCGATGCAGTAGGTATCGCTCTCAACCATCTTGTGCACGCCGCGGACCTGGCCCTCGATCCGGCGAAGTCGCTTCAGGTGGGCGTCCTTGGTGGCGTGGTAGCCAGGCCTGGTGGTGTCCACGGTGTCCTCCTTCTCAGGTACCCGGTGGGGGTATCCCTCACTCCGCTACCATACCCCCGTTAGGTATATCAGGACAGGACGAAGGTCCCGCGCTGTCACCGATCAGGGGTGGGCGGACGGTTCGTGGGCGGCGTGGCTGCCGGCCTCGAACTGGATGGTGGAGTGCTCGACGTCGAAGTGTCCGGCCAGGCACTGCTGGAGCTCGTCGAGCAGGCTCGGCAGGTGCCCGTCGTGAAAGCACGAGTCGTCCACGACGACGTGAGCAGTCAACACCGGCAGGCCGGTGGCCACCTGACTCGCGTGCAGGTCGTGCACCGCTCGGACGTGGGCAACCTCGAGCAGATGCTCGCGAACCTCCCCCAGCTCCAGCCCCTTGGGAGTTGACTCCATCAGGACGTCAACGCTCTCGCGCAACAGGTTCAGCGTGCGCGGGATGATCAGCACCCCGATCAGCACCGACGCGAGTGCGTCGGCGCGGGACCAGCCGGTGACTGCGATGACGACGGCGGCCACGAGGACGGCGAGCGACCCGAGTGCGTCGTTGACCACCTCCAGGAAGGCGGCCCGCATGTTCAGGTTCTCCGACCGCGATCCGGCCAGGACGGCGATACCGATCAGGTTGCCCACCAACCCGATTGCCCCGAAGACGAGCATCGCGCCCGAAGCCACCTCAGGCGGGTCGACCAGTCTGCGAATGCCTTCGACCAGGACAAATCCGCCTACTGCCAAGAGCACTGCTGCCTGTCCGGCCGCTGCAAGCACCTCGGCGCGTCGGAAGCCCCAGGTGCGGGCAAGAGTCACCGGCCGCTGAGCCATCACGGAGGCGACCCAGGCCAGGGTCAGGCCGGCCACATCGGTGAGCATGTGACCCGCGTCGGCCAGGAGTGCAAGGCTTCCTGAGACTGCCGCTCCGATGACCTCGGCGATCAGGACGGTGACGGTGATCGCCAGCACGGTCATCAGCCGGTTTCGGTTGTCCGCCAACTGGCCGGCCCCGTGGCGGTGGTCGTGCCCGCTCAAAATGTCTCTTCCACGTCCGCCTGACGGGCGATGGTGGCCGCGGCGCGTCGGACCGCGCCGATGGGAACGGTGGGGACGATCTCCTCGAGGAACGCATAGCGGCGTTGTAACGAGGAGACGTAGCTGGAGCCGCCCCTGAAGTCACGGACGTCGTGCCACCAGTCCGCGATATCCCCCCAGCCCGGCGCGGCGAGAGAACCACCGAACTGCTGAACGGCAAGGGCCGCACACAGTGTGGCGAAGGCGAGCCGGTTGTCGAGAGGCCATCCGGCCAGGGTGCCGACAACCAGACCGGCGCCGAACACATCGCCGGCACCGGTGGGGTCAAGCGCGGACACGCGCAGGGCGGGGACCCGGGCTTCCTCGCCCGTGCTCGCATCGATCGCGAGTGCGCCCTCAGCCCCGTTCGTCACCACGGCCAACGGGACGCGGTCGGCAAGGACATACAGCGCGTCGTGTGCGGTCTCGGTACGCGTGTAGGCCATTGCCTCCGCAGCGTTGGGCATGAAGGCGTGACAGCTGGCGAGCTGGTCCAGAACGGTCGGCGACCACACTCCGCTGGGGTCCCAGCCGACGTCTGCGAAGACGAGGGCACCGTCACCGCGGGCCAGGTCGGCCCAGGTCGGCTGGCCCGGGACTCCGATGGCGTCGCCGTGGCTCAGTTCCACGATGACGGCCCGGCAACGCGGTGGCCGACCGATCATGTCAGTGGGGGATATGGGTGAGGGGTGCCCATGCGTCACCATGCTGCGGTCGCGGTCGACTGCCATCGAGACCGTGACCGGGGAATGCCATTGGTCGAACCGCTGCGAACGCCCCAGGTCCACATGCTCCTGCTCGGAGAGGGTTCTCCAGCAGAAGTCTGCGTAGTCGTCGTCACCGAACGCCGCGGCCAGAGAGGTTCGCAGGCCGAGTCGGCTGGAGGCGATCGCCAGGTTGGCGATTCCTCCAGGACTGGAGCCCATGCCCTCAGCCCAGACCTCCGTGCCGCTGGTCGGCATGGCCTGCATGCCGGTGAAGATGATGTCCAGGAAGACGGTCCCCCACAGGAACACGTCGAACTCAGGGCCGTCCGCTTTGCGCTGGCTGGCCAACGGGTCGTAGATCGTGTCCGGCACAGGTGTGACGCTACCTTGGGGCTCATGCGACATCAGCGCGAACAACCGCCGACATGCGTGGAGCGCGGCATGGAGGTGCGGACGCGATGAAGCTGGCGATCCTGGGCGGCGGCGGCTTCCGCGTCCCCCTCGTCTACGGCGCGGTCCTTCGTGACACGAGCAGTCCGCGGGTCGAAGTCGTCTCCCTGTATGACGTCGCACCGGACCGCCTGAAGGCGATCGGTCACGTGACTGGTCAGATGGCAGACGGCCGTGACGGCGCTCCGCGCGTCGAGACAACAACAGACCTCGACAGGGCTCTGGATGGAGCCGACTTCGTGTTCTCGGCCATCCGCGTGGGCGGCCTCGAGGGACGAACCACGGATGAACGCGTTGCCCTCGACCTCGGCATCCTCGGGCAGGAGACCACCGGGCCGGGGGGCCTCGCCTACGGGATGCGGACCGTCCCGGTCGCGATACGAGTCGCGGAACGGATCGCTCAGATCTGCCCACAGGCCTGGGTCATCAACTTCACCAACCCCGCCGGCATGATCACAGAGGCGATGCAGCAGGTGCTGGGCGATCGGGTTGTGGGGATCTGCGACACGCCGATCGGCTTGGGCCGCAGGGCTGCCCGAGCTCTGAGCCTTGACCCCGACCGCTCGTCGTTCGAGTACGTCGGCCTCAACCACCTGGGCTGGTTGCGCGCGGTTGGCTACGAGGGGCGCGATGTGCTGCCTGACCTGATCGGCGACGCGGAGCTGCTGACCACGATCGAGGAGGGGCGGCTGTTCGGGCCCGAGTGGATCCAGGTGCTGGGTTGCCTGCCGAACGAGTACCTCTACTACTACTACTTCACCCGCGATGCGGTGGCCTCCATCCGGGGGGGTGCTGAGACGCGGGGTGAGTTCCTGCTGGACCAGCAGCGGGCGTTCTATGCCGCGGTCGCCGCCCGCCCCGCGGCAGCCCTGCACGAATGGCGCCGGGTCCGCGAGGAGCGCGATGCCACATACATGAAGGAGAGCCGGGCGGAGGACGAGATCCGTGACGCCGCGGACATCGAGGGCGGAGGCTACGAAGGTGTTGCCCTCGCCATCATGGGCGCCATTGCGCGCGACGAGCGAAGCACCATGATCCTCGATGTTCGCAACGGCTCTGCCGTGCCGGGACTGCCTCCGAAAGCTGTGGTCGAGGTGCCGTGCACCGTGGACGCAGACGGCCCCCATCCCCTCGCGACACTCCCGCTGGCCGGCCACCAGCTCGGGCTCGTGCAGCAGGTCAAGGCTGTGGAGCAGCTGACCATCGAAGCGGCCCGCGGTCGCTCAGCTCCATTGGCGCTCAAGGCTTTTGCGCTCCACCCGCTGGTCGACTCGGTCTCGACGGCAAGGGTGTTACTGCAGGGCTACCGGGACCGTCACCCGGATCTGGCTCAGCTCCTGCGCTGACCCGGCTTCGCCCCGAACAGGCCGTCGGCCACCGAACCTGGGAAGGCCTCATGGCCGAGCGGTTGCGTCCCAGGCAAATGAGTCGAGCGCCTGCTTCCAGCCTCGCCCGCTATCTTGTTTTGGGACTTTTCCACATCTAGATAAAGTCCAATAACTTTAGTAACGTGCGGCCAGTTGTGGCAATATTCGCACACGCTCGCGTCCTCTCTTAATGTGCTGAAATTGACACAATGAGTCTGATGACATACGGTGTGCAGATATCAGCACATGTTGTCCTGGGATGGGGTACTCGTGAAACGGCAGATGAAGGTCCGCACCGGTTCCGACCTTGGGGCTGCCGTCGCGGAGGCCCGTCACGCGCGCTCTTTGACGCAGCAGCAACTTGCAGACTCTGTGAACTTGGACCGAACGTACTTGGCCAGGATCGAGGCGGGGATCAGCGTGCAGATGCTCGACCGGACACTGCGTCTGTTACGCCGACTCGGCGCCGAGGTCACGGTGACGCTACCGGATCCGGCGACCTCCCCCCACCCCGATGAAACGTAGGGATCTCGGCGTCTGGCTGGACGGTCTACTGGTGGCGCGACTCACCGGCAACCGGCCAGGCGTCGCTCAATGCACCTATACGGACGAAGCGTTTGAGCATTGGGCAGGCAACACGCCCGTGCTCTCCTGCTCCCTGCCGCTGCGTTCCGGTCGCCTGAACGCTTGGGCTTTCACCACCGGGCTCCTTCCCGAGGGCCAGCACCGCCAAGCAATGGCAGCAATTGCGGGCATGCCCTCGTACGACGTCCTGGGACTGCTCGAACGGTTCGGCCGAGACGTCGCCGGCGCGATCATCATCAGTGCCGAAGATCCCCCGTTACGCAACCCGTCCGTGGACCCCTACACGCCAGACGGGCTCACTGAAGCGGTCGCCGACCTCAAGAACCACCCACTCGGCCTGTACGACGATTCCGAGCTGTCCATCGCCGGCCTGGCGGACAAGATGCTCCTGACCCAGGTAGGCCCCAGCCAGTTTGGCCGGCCACGCCACGGAGCCCCTTCCACCCACATCCTCAAGGTCGACAACCCCGTCCGGAAGGGGCTGGTCCGCGCAGAGCACGCATGCCTACAGCTCGCCCGGGCGGCTGGGCTCAGCGCCGCCAGCAGCGAGCTCCTATCCATCGGCGACACCGAATGCATCCTCGTTGAACGCTTCGACCGCACCCAAAGCCGAGACGGCGCCGTGCAACGACTGCACCAGGAGGACGCCTGCCAGGCCAGTGGTGTTGATCCCGAGATCAACAACCGCCAAGGCAAGTACCAAGAGTTCGGCGGCCCCAGCCTGGCCGGGATCGCCCGGCTACTCGAAACCTGGGCCGCGGAACCCGAAGCAGAACTGATGAAACTGATCGACGTCGTAACCTTCACGGTCCTCATCGCGAACGCAGACGCCCATGGCAAGAACCTTGCGTTCCTTCATCCCATGCCCGGTGAGATCTGCCTAGCGCCGCTCTACGACACCGTGCCAACGGCACTTTGGCCCAAGCTGCGCACCCGGGCTGCGATGAGCATCAATGGCAAGTACCCCCTCGCTGAGACCAGACTTGCTGATGTTGTCGCCGAGGCCGGCACCTGGCCGCTCAATCAGGCAGATGCCCGTGCGCGTGCCGTGGCCACCGCCGAGCGAGTCCACCAGGTATTGCGCGAGGGCAGGGTGAATGTCGACAGCCCCGTCCTTGCGAGGGTTGCCGAACGAACACGGGCCTTCCTGAGTCTTGAGCAGAAGTGACGCTTTTTGGCAAGCGCACCAGCGGTCGCGCAACAGGTTGTAGCTGACTTGACCTCGGCTCAAGCCACTCAAGCCGGATCACATACTCAGAAGTTGGTCGCCATGTTGGTGAAGCGGGAGTAGTGCCCCTGGAACGCCACGGTGATCGTGTCGGTGGGGCCGTTTCGGTGCTTGGCAACGATGAGGTCGGCCTCGCCTTCGCGAGGTGACTCACGCTCGTACATCGACTCGCGGTGAAGCAGGATCACCATGTCGGCATCTTGTTCGATGCTGTTATGGACGGCAATGCCGTTCGCGATGAAGTTGTGAGTGCCCAGAACCGTTGCGTCATAGACCTCTTCGACGCCGTCCGGCTCGATCGAGACAACCGAGTCCCACAGCACGTCGTTCACTGCTTCGAGGTCCAGATCCGCCTCATCCAACACCTGCACGACTTGACCAAGGCTCTGCGCGTCAACCTGCATGTCGTTGGTCGGCACGACGCGGCCCGCCGTCATGACCTCACTGACGCGGTCCCAAACCGCCGCAGTCGTCTCAACCCCCGACCTGTTGCCGGAGCGTCCACGCACGATGTCCCGCAGCGACAAACTCTCAGTTGTCTGCTCACCATGCACGTCGACCTCCTGGAGGAAGCGCCGCTGGTCGTCGACACCGATGACCACGAGCGTGAAACCATTGTGCGCATTGCGAATCCGGCACGAGATGCCGAATCGCAGCAGGAGGCGAGCGACGTCATCCAGAAGCCGGCGCGACTGTGAGGTCAGGTAGATGTGACCGCCCAGTCCCGAAGGTTCCGCCTGGACCGAGCCGTCCAGCACCCATAGATGCTTGATGAAGATGCCAATCTGGCGCTTGGGCGCGTGGAAGAGGGTCTCGGGGACAGAGCGCTCGGCTACTCGACCGCTCGCCATACTGCTCAGGCCGCTAGCAAGCACGGCGACCTCGTCGTCCTGCCAGGTCTTGAGCTCGTGCGGCGCAGGGACGTGTCGCGGCACAGCCACGCGCGAGCCGGTACGCAGGTCACCCAGCTGGGTCCAGCCCTCGTAGGCCAGGAAAGGGTGGTTCTCGGTCGCGCGTACGGTCTTGCCCGACGCCAGGGTCAGGCGGAAGACCGGCTTGACCCCGGTGGGGAACACATGGGTCAAATGCCTTTGCACATAGCGCAAGGAGTCATCCAGCGCCCACACGGGAACATCAGTGGCGCCCTCGACATACAACTGGCCGATTGTGGTCTCCGCGCCGGTGTCCGCGCGGAGAATCCGCGCATCAGCAGTGAGGCAGCCCGACTCGCGAAGGTCGCTCATCTGTGGCCTCTTGTCGGTGCGCTGCTCGCTGCCACGGTTCAGCTGCGAGATCGCGATGACGGGGACCTCGAGCTCCTTGGCCAAGAGCTTGAGGGCGCGGGAGAACTCGGAGACCTCCTGCTGGCGGCTCTCGACCCGCTTGCCGGAGCTCATCAGCTGCAAGTAGTCGATGATCACCAGGCGGAGGTTGTGCTGCTGCTTGAGGCGCCGGCACTTGGCCCGGATCTCCATCAGCGACATGTTCGGCGAATCATCAATGAACAGTGGGGCATCGGAGACTTCGGCCATCGTGCGCGCCAGCCTGGTCCAGTCCTCGTCGCGCATCGTGCCCTTGCGCATGTTCTGTAGCTGGATCGAGGCCTCGGCCGAGAGCAGGCGCATCGTGATCTCGGTGCGGCTCATCTCGAGGCTGAACAGGACGGTAGCCATCTTGTGCTTGATCGCCGCAGTCCGTGCCACGTCCAAACCCCATGTCGATTTTCCGACGGCGGGCCTTGCCGCCACGACAATCATCTGACCGGGGTGCAAACCGTTGGTGAGGTTGTCGAAGTCGGTGAATCCCGTTGGGACGCCGGTCATCTCACCCGATCGACCCGAGGCGTGCTCGATCTCGTCAACCGTCGCCTCGAGGACATCGCCAAGAACCGCGTAGTCATCGCCGCCGCGCTTGTCCGCCACGGCGTAGATCTCGGCCTGAGCCGCGTTGACGATGTCGAGGACGTCGCCGCCGCCCTGGCCGTAGCCCATCTGGACGATCTTCGTGCCGGCATCGACGAGCCGCCGCAAGACGGCACGCTCGGCCACGATCTGGGCGTAGTACCCGGCGTTGGCGGCAGTCGGCACCGAGGAGATCAGCTGGTGAAGGTAGGCCTGACCGCCCACCCGCACCAGGTCGCCGCGTTTGGTCAGCTCATCCGAGACGGTGATGGCGTCGGCCGGCTCGCCACGGCTGTAGAGGTCCAGGATCGCGTCATAGATCAGCTCGTGCGCGGGGCGGTAGAAGTCGACGCCCTTGAGCCCCTCGACGCAGTCGGCGATCGCGTCCTTGGACAACAACATGCCGCCGATGACGCTCTGCTCCGCGTGGACGTCCTGGGGAGGAAGCCGGTCGTCAGCCGACCCGAAGGAGGAGTCTGTCGGCCCGTCATACGTCCTGACGTTGAGCTTCGCGAGCGACACGCGCGTCCTTCCGATACCGACCCTGCAAACCCGAACTACGACCAGCACACCATTCGGGTCTGACAGCCCCACCACCGTCCAACGGGGCCATTGCCATCGCTGGGATCGGTGCGAATGAGTCACGGTATTGCGGTACGGCCAAGGACTCAACCAAGGCATGTGCACATCGTGGGGAGAACCTGTGCAACTCGCCGACTCCGTCTGTGCACACCCTGGGGACAAGCCCGTGAATTGCGTCATTGCTCAGCGCGCTTGATGCGGGCTGGCCTGCACAAACGTTATCCACCTACCTGTGGACAAAAAATAGTTTGTGGCGCGGCGTTCCGCCCGCTCCGCTGGGCAGCTGGGCACCCTCGCGCTGCGACGCCTTCACGAACCTGGGCTGGCAGCCGGCGCTAACAGCGATGCCCTCGTCCGCGGCATACCGCTGGCACCGTGAACGTCAGGTCGCACGGCCAGCAGCTGGTTCACCCCGAGCCGGTTGGCCTCAAAGCCGAGCGCCGAGCCGGCCATGTACAACCGCCACACCCTGGCCCGGCCAGGGCTCGTGAGCTCGACAGCCCTGTCCCAGTTGGCTTCCAGGTTCGCCACCCACGCCCGCAAGGTCAGGGCGTAGTGCTCTCGCAGCGACTCGACATCGCGCACCTCGAAGCCGACCTTCTCCATCGCCTCGACCATCGTGGCCATCGGCTGGAGCTCTCCGTCGGGGAAGACGTATCGGTCGATGAACGAGGTTCGCGAGAAGCCTTCAGACGGACCGGGGCGGCGGGAGATGGCATGGTTCAGCAGTCGACCACCGGGGCGAAGCAGCGCGAAGAGCTCCTGGGAGTAGGTCGACAGCATCGCCTGACCCACATGCTCCGACATGCCGATGCTCGCAATCGCGTCAAAGGGCCCGTCGTGGACATCGCGGTAGTCCTGGATGCGGATTTCCACGCGATCTCCGAGACCCTCATCGTCCGCTCGGCGCCTGGCATAGTCGGCCTGCTCCTTCGAGAGGGTGATGCCGACTGCCTCAACGCCATAGTTGCGAACAGCGTTGCAGACAAAGGCTCCCCATCCACAGCCAACGTCAAGGACACGCATCCCTGACTTGAGCCCGAGCTTGTGGGCGACGAGGTCACACTTGGCCTGCTGGGCCTCCTCCAGGCCGAGAGCGGGCCCGAATGCGGGGCTGTGCTCCTGGTCGTAGTAGGCGCACGAGTAGGTCATCGACGGTCCGAGAACCAGCTCGTAGAACTCGTTGCCGACGTCATAGTGGTGGGCGATGGCCTGAGCGTCCCGGCTCCTCGAATGACGAAGCCCGCCCAGCCTCGACTCCTCTGCCGGGGGTCGTGGCGGCGGGCCCGCGATCCCCAGCCGCAATGCGGCCTTGACCAGAGCCCGCCGGGTCGAGGCGTCGATGACAACCCCCGGGCCGAACTCGGGATCAGCGACCCGGTCCAGGGCCGACAGGCCCGCCATGATGTCCCCCTCGATCAGGACGTCCCCGGAGACGTACGCGCGAGCGAAGCCCAGCTCGTTGGGTGCCCAGAGCAGTCGACGCAGGGCCCGGGGGCTGGTGAACGTCAGCTGCACAGGCGCGGACGAAGGGCCGAGCTCGCTACCGTCCCAACACCGTAGGCGCACGGGCAGGTCTTCACCCAGCCCCGCCCGGACCAATGGGTCCACGACATCCGCAACGCTCATGACGGCCTCCTTGTCGACACCGCGACGACAACCAGCACCAGCTCACTACATCATCAACAACGGACGGCGGCCCGGACAGATTCCCCGCCCCCCTACCCTGCGATGGTGAGTAGCAACGAGAGCCTGTGGGCTCGCGATCCCGTCGGCCAGCGGCGCGAGATCATGCGACTTGCCGTGCCGGCGTTTCTGGCCCTCGTCGCCGAACCTCTTTTCCTGCTGGCCGACTCCGCGATCATCGGCCACCTTGGCACCGCGCAGCTGGCCGGACTCGGTGTGGCCAGCGCCGCGCTCATCACCGCGGCCAACATCTTCGTCTTCCTCGCCTACGGCACGACGTCGATCGTTGCCCGACAGGTGGGCGCCGGCTCGGAACGGGGCGCCGTCGGTGCCGGCGTCGATGGCCTGTGGCTGGCCATCGCAATCGGAATCGTCACGGGCGCACTGGTCGCCGCCTACGCCGCGAGGCTGTGCGCCTTGTTCGGCGCCTCATCAGCCGCATTGGAGCAGGCGGTGACCTACCTGCGGATATCGGCCATCGGCATACCGGCGATGTTGGTCGCTCTGGCTGTGACCGGAGTGCTGCGCGGACTGCAAGACACGAGAACGCCTTTGGTCGCCTCCGTCGTGGGCTTCAGCGCCAATATCGCTCTGAACCTGATATTCGTCTACGGCCTGCACATGGGCATCGCAGGCTCCGCGCTGGGGACCGTTCTCGCCCAGTCCGGTATGGCGGCCGCCCTCGTCCTCGTCGTCACTCGCCGCGCTCGACGGCTCGGTGCGAGCCTGCGCCCACACCCGGGGAGGGTGCTGCGGGCGGCTCTCGACGGCGTCCCCCTGCTGGTTCGGACGCTGGCCCTTCGCTTCGTCCTGCTCGTGACGACCTGGGTCGCCGCAGGTCTGGGGGACGTGCCGCTGGCCGCCTACCAGGTGTCCGCCACTGTGTGGAGCTTCATGGCGTTCGCCCTGGACGCATTGGCCATCGCCGGTCAGGCGCTGACCGGCAAGGCTCTCGGCGCAGGCGACGTCCAAGCCGCCCGATCAGCCACCCGCACCATGCTGTGGTGGGGCGTCGTCGGCGGGGGGATGCTCGGAATTCTCGTGTTGGCAACACATTCGGTGCTGCCCAAGCTCTTCACGTCTGACCCCGCCGTGCAGTCGGCTCTGGCCGCCGCGCTGATCGTGGTGGCCCTCGCCCAGCCCATCTCCGGCTTCGTGTTCGTGCTGGACGGGGTGCTGATCGGAGCCGGCGACGGGCGGTGGCTCGCGCTGGCCCAGGTCGCGATACTCGTGCTCTATCTGCCGCTGATCCTGACTGTTCGAACTGCCGAGGAGTCAGTTGTCGCTACCGCGCTGCCCACCGATCTCGTTTCCGCGCAGTCACATGCCCTGACGGTCCTATGGCTCGCGTTCGTCGTCTTCATGTCAATGCGAGGCGTTGCCCTCGGCTGGCGGGCCCGCGGCGACGCGTGGCTGATCACCGGCGCCACCCGCTGACACCCGCCTTGCTCTTCAGGCCGGTTTGCTCAGCTCAGGCCGGTTTTCGGCCCCGGAATCGGCTTCTGAAGAGGCCTGAACCCAGTCGCCACGTACGGCGCGGGGTGCGGGGTGCGGCGTGCGGCGTCCAAAACGGCGGAGTCAGGCGCGGCGAGCTCCCATGGGAGACTTGAGATGGATAAGCCACCTGCATGCGGTCCACCGTTTTGAGGTCGAGTCGCTCAGGGACCGCGCATCAGAGGGGAACATTCATGAAACGGCACCCATCACGTCTGCTCGTCGCGGCGCTGGCGCTGAGCCTGCTCGCCGCGTGCAGCACAGCCAAGGACACCGGCGGCAACCCACCAGGTGGCAGCCCCGGCGCCGCGAAATCCTCGTCGGGCTCCGGTGCCACGGGCGACCCGGCGACGAACGGCGCCAACGAGATCGGGATCGACGCACCCGACCTGTCCAAGGTCATCTTCTCCAAGCAGTTCAACCTCCCAGGGAACGCTCAGCGCAAGGTGACGGTCGGCATTCTGTCGCTGGAGGGCAAGGACCAGGTCGCCATTCTCAAGGTGGCGGTGACTCCCCAGTTCGCCGATCTGCCCGCCAGCGAGCTTGTCGGGTTCCAGCAGGCCATCAATGAGGGAAGCGGATTTGTCTGGCAGCCCACATTGCTGGACCTGACGAACCTCAAGAAGTACAACGTCCTGCACGCGCCGGGGACGGCCGGAGAGGGGGCGCTGCTCTTCGAGAACGGCAAGGCCGTCAGCGGCCAGCCCATCTACGGATGGGCCGTCTTTGCCGCGCCGCCCGCAGGCGTCCCGAGCCTGGACCTGACCATCACCGACTGGATGCCGCGATTCACGAACGTGCCGATCAGATGACTTCCATGCTTGCGGCCGGAGGCCGAGTCATGGCGTTGGCGCTGAGCGGCGCCCTCGTCCTGCTGCCCGCCGGACCGGCGCAGGCCGCTGACTGGGACCTTGACCACCTGCCGGGCTTCGCCTTCGACGCGGAGATCCTCTCCTCCAGCATCGTCAGCTGGCCTCTCGACGCCGAGTCCCTCGCCTCCAGCATCACCAGCTGGCCTCTTGACGGCTCGGTCGAAGACCTTGAGGAGACGACACACGAGGCGGGCCAGACCGTGGTGACCCTCAACGCCGACATCCTGTTCGAGTTCGGCAAGGCAGCCCTTCCATCGACGGCATCTGCCCGGATCGCAGCAGCCGTCGCGAAGGCTCCGAAAGGCTCGGCCGTGTCGGTCGGGGGACACACGGACGACGTGGGCACCGACGCGGACAACCTCAAGCTCTCGAACGCTCGCGCCCAGGCCGTCGCGGCGGTCGTGAAGGCCGCCCGTCCTGACTTGAAGCTCACCGTCAAGGGTTTCGGTGAGAGCAGCCCCGTGGCCTCCAACACAGACGCGGGGGGACGCTCCAAGAACCGCAGGGTCGAGATCAGGTTCCCCGGCTGAGCAAGGCATCGGGCACAAGGGTCAGGACTGGTTGAAGGGTCGCACGTGGCCGCGCTGGTTGGTCTTGGCCTGCTGGTATGCCGCCCGGGCCGCGCGCGTGACCGGCTGGGTGGAGACCTCGGCAACGGGAACATCCCACCACGACCGGCTGGACGGGGAACCGGTCGCCAGATCGCACTCCACATGAACCACCGTGGTCCGGGTGGCCGCCAACGCCTCGCCCAGGCACTGCCGGAACTCACCCAGCGTGGTGGCTCGAAGGACCTGAGCGCCGAGGCTGGCGGCATTGGCCGCAAGGTCGACCGGCAGAATGTCACCGTCAAGGCGACCACCCTCGTCGCGGTAGCGGTAGCTGGTGCCAAACCCCGGCGCACCAACGGTTTCCGACAGCGATCCGATCGATGCGAAGCCGTGGTTCTGCACGAGCACCACGACCAGCTTGATGCCCTCCTGCACAGCGGTGACGAGCTCCTGGGCCATCATCAGGTAGGACCCGTCGCCCACCATGACGATGACCTCGCGGTCGGGTTCGGCCATCTTGACGCCAAGTCCCCCCGCGATCTCGTAGCCCATGCAGGAGTAGCCGTACTCCACCTGATAGCCCTTGACGTCGCTCGTCCGCCACATCTTGTGCAGGTCGCCCGGCATCGAGCCGGCAGCGCACACCACCACGTCACGCGTGCCGGCCATATCGTTCACCGCGCCGATCACCTGACTTTGACGGGGGGCCGTGCCCGGATCGCCTTCAAGTTCGTAGGCAGCCGCGACTGCCGCGTCCCACACCTTTGCCAGGTCGCTGGCGCGGAGCGTGTATGCCGGGTCCGTACGCCACCCCTCAAGGTGGGTTGTCAATGTCTGCAATGCTTCGCGGGCGTCGGCGACCACGGCTAGACCGGAGAGCTTGTGTCCGTCGAGAGCGGCAATGTTGATGTTGACGAAGCGGACGGCCGGGTCACGGAAGGCGCTCAGTGACGCGGTGGTGAAGTCGCTCCAGCGGGTGCCGATGCCGACGACGAGATCGGCCTCGGCGGCCAGGGCGTTGGCCGCGGTGCTACCCGTCGCTCCTATCGCGCCCACGGACTGCCGGTGGTCCCAAGCCAGCGAGCCCTTGCCCGCCTGAGTCTCGGCCACGGGTATGCCTGTGGCCTCGACAAACCTGCGCAACGCCTCCGTGGCCTCGGAGTATGCGACACCGCCACCCGCGACGATCAACGGGCGCTTCGCCGCCTGGATCGCAGCCACCGCCTCACTCAGGACGGACCCCTCGGGCAAGGGTCTGGCGACGTGCCAGACCCGGGTGTCGAACAGCTCGTCCGGCCAGTCCCACGCCTCGGCCTGGACGTCCTGGGGAAGGGCGATGGTCACAGCCCCGGTGTTCACAGGGTCGGTGAGGGCGCGCATCGCGCCGAGCAGTACCGACGCGAGCTGCTCGGGTCGCCACACCCTGTCGAAGAACACCGACACCGGACGCAACGTGTCGTTGACGGAGATGTCATGACCGCGCGGGGACTCCAGCTGTTGCAGAACCGTGCCGCTGGCACGGGTGGAGAAGACGTCACCGGGCAGCAGCAAGACGGGGATCCTGTTGATCGTCGCAAGTGCGGCACCGGTGACCAGGTTGGTTGCGCCCGGCCCGACCGACGTCGTACAAGCCATTGTCTGCAACCGGTTTCGCATCCGCGAGAAACCCACCGCGGTGTGCACCATGGCTTGCTCGTTGCGGCACTGGAAGTACCTCAGCGCACCATGACCAACGCCGGCACCATGACCAACGCCACCCTGATCAGCTTCGCCGTCCTGGTTACCCTCGGCCTCCGCCTGCATCAACGCCTGACCGAGTCCGGCGATGTTGCCGTGTCCAAAGATGCCGAAACACCCAACGATCAGCCGATGCTGGACCCCGTCCCGCTCGGAGTACTGGTGCGCGAGGAATCTCACGGCGGCCTGCGCGACCGTCAGCCGGATCGTCTGGCTCACCCGCGTCCACCGAAAGGCAGTCGGGGGTCAACCTTCTGAGAAGCCCACGACTTGCTGACCCAGTCAAGATCGGGGTCTTCACTGATCAGCCACTCGCGCTGTGCGCCCGGACCGGCCATGACGTTGAGGTAGTACATGTCGTAGCCGGGTGGCGCCATCGAGGGCCCGTGCCAGCCATGCGGCACCAGGACGACGTCACCGCTGTGAACCTCGGCCATGACGTTGATCGGTCGGTCCCAGGTGCCGTAAACCCGTTGGTAGCCAAAGGGTTTGGCCGACTTCGGCGCATCGCTGTCGGCGCGCATCTCGAAGTAGTAGATCTCCTCCAGGACGCTCTCACGGTCCTGGCGGTGCTCGTCGTGCTTGTGCGGCGGATAGGACGACCAGTTGCCCGCCGGCGTCAGCACCTCGCAGGC
>ERZ1739049.31-NODE-31-length-16697-cov-15.982274_pt1 | contig 16697 bp, 15 predicted proteins | sample MGYA00581760_ERZ1739049 | MGnify/ENA primary metagenome ERZ1739049 (study PRJEB42929, sample SAMN08275522) | rhizosphere metagenome | isolation source: Rhizospheric soil replicate 2 | host: Colobanthus quitensis | place: Antarctica: Devils point, Livingston Island...
GGAGCGCAACGGCAGCGACCCGGGCGGCATTCGCCGGCTCCGCGTCGCGCAGCCAACGCAGCTTTGTCGCCGTGAAGGACGCGACGGGCACTGCCCCGGTGCGGCGTACATAATCGTCTGTCCCCACCTCGGCGATCAGGTCGACGGCGGCCTGCGCACTCCGCGCATCGTTCCAGAGCAGGGCGGGTCGGATGACCCGTCCTGCAGCATCCAGGACCACCATGCCGTGCTGCTGCCCGGCGATCGACACGGCCGCGACGTCGTCATACCTGCCGCTTGCGCCGATCGCGGCCAGCAGGGCATCCCACCAGGCGCTCGGATCCACCTCCGTACCCTCAGGATGCGGCGCCCGGCCGGAGCGCAACACCGCTCCTGTTGTGAGGTCGCGGATGACGACTTTGCAGCTCTGTGTCGAGGAGTCAACTCCGGCGACGAGCGTCATACCTGTTCCTGCCTTGATGTCTGGGTTCGGCGCCTGCCGGGTCAGCGGGCGCCGAGAAGGTGCTCCAGCGCCAGCTGGTTGAGGCGCACGAAGCCGCAGCCCTTGCCACCGAAGTAGGCATCGGAGTTGAAGTCCTCGTAGGAAGCGCGGTCGGCGAGCAGGTCGTCATAGGTCTCACCCGAGGCGAGCGTGGGCTCCTTGATCTCGAAGACCCGGGAAGCGGCGAGGGCCTCCTGGACCGCGGGGTCCGCACGGAACGACGCGGCGCGTTCCTTGAGCAGGAGGTAGGTGCGCATGTTGGCTGCCACCGCGTCCCAGACACCGGTGACGTCTTCGGTGCGGCTGGGTTTGAAGTCGAAGTGGCGCGGTCCCTCGTAGGTCTGGCCACCGTTCGGGCCGCCGTTCTCGAGCAGGTCGACGAGGGCGAACGCGTTCGCGAGGTCACCGTGGCCGAAGACGAGATCCTGGTCGTACTTGATGCCGCGCTGGCCATTGAGGTCGATGTGGAACAGCTTGCCCTGGTAGAGCGCCTGGGCGATGCCGGCGGCGTAGTTCAGGCCCGCCATCTGCTCGTGTCCGACCTCCGGGTTCACGCCCACGAGCTCGGGGCGTTCCAGGGTGGTGATGAAGGCAAGGGCGTGGCCGACGGTGGGAAGCAGGATGTCGCCGCGGGGTTCGTTGGGCTTCGGTTCGATGGCGAAGCGGATGTCGTAGCCCTTGTCGGTGACGTAGTCGCCCAGCAGGTTCACCGCTTCCCGGTAGCGTTCGAGCGCCCCGCGGATGTCCTTGGCCGCGTCGTACTCCGCGCCTTCTCGACCACCCCACATGACGAACGTCTTCGCGCCGAGCTCGGCGGCGAGGTCGAGGTTGCGCAGGACTTTGCGCAACGCGAAGCGACGCACCGCGCGGTCGTTGGAGGTGAACCCGCCATCCTTGAACACCGGCGCGCTGAAGAGGTTGGTGGTGATCATCGGCACGATCAGCCCGGTGTCGGCTAGCGCCGCCTTGAGCCGGTCGATCTGCTTCTGTCGCTCGGCATCGGTCGAGCCGAAGGCGAACAGGTCGTCATCGTGGAAGGTGAGGCCGTATGCACCGAGCTCGGCCAGCTTCGTCACCGCTTCCACCACGTCCAGGGGGGGACGTGTCGGTCCGCCGAACGGGTCGGTCCCGTTGTAGCCGATGGTCCACAGACCAAAGGAGAACTTGTCCTCGCGCGTGGGCGTTGCAGCCATGGAATGTCCTTAAAGGGTCGTCAACACTCTTCGGGAATATTTTGTTGTGGCATAGAACTTATCAGGTGGCGATGTTCCTGCACCAGCGGAAGCGTGCGCCCTGCTGCGGCGACGCACAGGCTAGGGTCGTGATATGCCGACCGCCGCCGAGCCCGCGCGGCCGCCTGTCGCCTCCGTCGGCACGACCGAGCAGCTGCGGCGCAACAACTTGTCCAACATCCTCGGCCTCGTTCACCAGAGTGGACCGCTCTCGCGTGCGCAGCTGACGCGCAGGACCGGACTGAACCGTTCGACAGTCGGCGCGGTGGTTGCCGACCTCGCCGACCTGCGCCTGGTGTACGAGGGGATCCCGGAAAGAAGCGCGAAGGCCGGCCGACCCAGCCCCGTGGTGCACGTCGACCGTGGCACCGTCGCGATCGCGGTGAACCCGGAGGTTGACGCCGTCCACGTTGGGTTGGTCGGCCTCGGTGGCCGGGTTCTCGAGCAGGTTCGCGTTGAGACGGCCAACACTCCGAGTGCGGAACAGGTGGTGGAGCTCGCGACAACCGCGATTGCCGACCTGCTCTCGAGGCAGGATCATGCGCTCCGGGTTGTCGGCATCGGCGTCGCCGTTCCCGGCCAGGTGCGGCTCTCTGACGGCCTGGTACGCGAGGCGACGCACCTGGGATGGTTCGAGCAGCCGCTCGCGGCGATGTTCGAGCGTTCGACCGGACACCCGAGCTGGGCCGCGAATGCCGCAGTGCTGGCGATGCGTGCGGAGAGCACCTTTGGTGCCGGCCGCGATGTGGACGACCTTGTCTACGTCATCGGCGGGGCAAGCGGCATCGGCGGGGGTGTGGTGACCGGCGGTCGACTGCTGACCGGGACTGCCGGATACGCGGGAGAGTTCGGCCACACCTTCGTCAGGCCCAGCGGCACAGCCTGCCAATGCGGTGGGCACGGCTGCTTCGAGGCCGAGGTCACGCAGCAACGGCTGCTGGATTCTGTTGGCCTGCAGGCCGCTTCGGCCGACCAGCTCTCTGCGGCGCTCGCAGATAGCACAAACCCGGACGTGGTCGAACTGGTCGCAGAGTCCCTCGATCTGCTCGGCATCGTTGTTCGAAACGCGGTCAACCTGTTCAACCCCAGCGTCGTCGTGCTCTCCGGGTTTCTCGCCGCCCTGCACAGCGCGGCGCCTGACGACCGGGCGCTCATCGGCGAGGCGATCAGGTCTGCGCGTAAGACGGTTCGAATCCAGGATGCCGCACTCGGGGCGGATCAGCTGATGGTGGGCGCCGCGGAGATCGTCTTTGCCGAGCTGATTGCCGAGCCCTCCGGGTTCCTCGCCACTTAGCAAGCGGCGATCTCACCGGAAGCCGCCTGTGCCGCAGGTGTGCGGCTGTGACCGAGTCGTTGCTTGCCAAGACGGATCGCGCGGGTTTATGTTGTCGTTGTCAACAAATGGCACGGAGTGGCCGCGTATCTCTCCCGCATCTGCTCCCCAACACGGAGGTACTCGATGCACAAGAAGCATCTCGCCCTAGGGAGCGTGGTGGTCGCGGGGGCCATGGTTCTCAGCGGCTGCGCAAGTGGTTCGACCGATACCGGCAAGAGTGGCGCCGTGAACAAGAGCGTCGACGGCAAGGGCAAGACCCTGACCCTGTGGCACTACGAAAGTGACACGAGCGCAATGGGAATCGCCTGGAACCAGGCGATCAAGACATTCGAGAAGGAGACCGGCGCCAAGGTCAAGCTCGAGCCGAAGAGCTTCGAGCAGATTCGTTCGACGTCAAGCCAGGTGCTGAACTCCGACGCCGCTCCGGACGTTCTGGAGTACAACAAGGGCAACGCCACGGCGGGCCTGCTGTCCAGCCAGGGTCTGCTCGTCAACCTCGACAGCGCTGTGAAGACGTATGGCTGGGACAAGAAGCTGGCACCGTCGCTTCAGACCACCGCCAAGTATGACGACAAGGGCATCATGGGCTCCGGGCACTGGTTCGGCGTTCCGAACTACGGTGAGTACGTCGAGGTCTTCTACAACAAGGACATGTTCGCGAAACAGAACATCGCGATCCCGACTACGCAGGATGAGTTCGTCGCTGCGATGCAGAAGTTCAAGGACGCCGGCATCACACCTCTTGCCGAGTCCGCAGCCGAGTACCCGCTCGGTCAGCTCTGGTATCAGCTCGCGCTGACCAAGGCCGACCGCCCGTTCGTCGACAGCTACCAGCTCTACAAGGGCAAGGTGAACTGGCAGGGACCGGAGCTCAGCTACGCGACCACAACCATCAAGGACTGGGTCGACAAGGGCTACATCAGCAAGAACGTCACCGGTGCCAAAGCCGAGGACGCCGGCGTCAGCTTCATCAGCGGCAAGTACCCGATCTTCTACTCGGGCAGCTGGTGGTACAACCGGTTCACCACGGAGGTCAAGTCCTTCAAGTGGGGCACGTTCCTGTTCCCCGGAGCCACAATGTCGCCCGGCTCGGCCGGCAACATGTGGGTCGTTCCGGAGAAGGCCAAGAACAAGGACCTGGCTTACAAGTTCATGGACATCACGATGCGCCCGGAGATCCAGGCTCTGCTGGGTAACAACGGCGGCGTGCCGGTCGCGGCCAACGCCTCCGACATCACCGTCCCCGCCAGCAAGCTGCTGATCGACAACTTCAACGTCCTGGCCAAGCAGGACGGCATCGCCTTCTACCCCGACTGGCCCACCCCGACCTTCTACGACCAGCTGAACGCCGGCCTGCAGGAGCTCGTCAACGGCACGAAGACGGTGAAGGAAGTCAATACTGAGCTGGGTACCGAGTACCAGACCGGTGTCGACAGCATCGTCAAACAGTAGGGAACGGCTGATGACTGCCGCGTCAACCGTCACATCGCGGCGGCCGAAGAAGCGCCACAGCCAGAGCCTGCTCCCGGCCAGTACCGGGGGCGGGTTCTGGTGGTACCTGCTGCCGGGGTCCTTACTGCTCACCGGGGTGGTGCTGATCCCGCTTGTCTGGAACGTCTATCTCAGCTTCACCAGGTACCGCGGCATCCGGCCGCCGAAGTGGATCGGGCTGGAGAACTGGACCAGGCTCCTGAGTGACGAGAAGTTCTGGACCTCGTTTGGCAACAGCGTGGCCATGATCGTCGCGATGGTCGTCATTCCCACCCTCGTGGGGCTCGTGCTGGCCGCGATGCTCTTCGACCTGATCGGCAAGAAGTTCGGCGGCGGGGTGGCGAGCTTCCTACGGGCGACCTACTACCTTCCGCAGATTCTGCCCGCGGTGATCGCTGCCATCGTCATCGGCTGGATCCTGCGTCCGGAGAACGGCGCGCTCAACGTCATCCTGAAAGCGGTGGGGTTTGGCTCCCTGCAACACAACTGGCTCGGCAGCCCCGATACCGCACTGCCCTCCATCATGGTCATCATGGTCTGGGTGCAGCTGGGCTACCCGGTCGTCATCTTCATGGCCGCCCTGCAGCGGGTGAACCCCGAGCTGTACGAGGCCGCCGAGCTCGACGGCGCCAACTGGTTCCAGCGCTTCCGCTGGATCACGGTCAGCATCATCCGCCCGGAGATCTTTGTCGTCACCCTGACCTGCACGATCGCGGCGCTGAAGGTGTTCGGTCCTATCTACACGCTGACACGCGGCGGGCCAGGCACGTCGACCATCGTGCCCAGCTACTACTCGTACAGCGAGTTCTTCCAGACCCAGCAGGTGGGATATGGCGCCACGATCTCCACGGCGCTGACCGTGTTGATCGTCATCGTCTCGTTCCTCTTCATCGCGGCTCAGAACCGCGCAGAGCGAAGGGAGAGCTGAGTGTGATGACCTCCCTCGCTCCCAGCCGTCCTGCCAAGGATGCTGGCGCACAGCCACATGGCACGAAACGGAAGTCGAATCGCAAGAAGCCGTCCGACTGGATCATCCTGGCCACCGCCATCGTCGTCGGCCTGCTCATCGCGGTGCCGTTCCTGATGATCCTGGTCAACTCGTTCAAGTCGCCCGCCGACTACAACACGGGCGGACCGCTCCAGCTTCCGACCCATCTCTACTTCGACGGCATAGTCAACTTCTGGAACCGCGTCGCCTTCCCGCAGAAGCTGTGGAACAGCATCTACATCAGCGGGATGGTCTCGATCCTGGCCATCATCATCTCGGTCCTCAACGCCTACGCGCTCGGCATCGGACGGGTGAAGGCACGTCTGTGGATCATCGTGCTCTTCCTGCTGGCGAACATGGTGCCGCAGGAGGCCCTGCTGTACCCGCTGTACTCGATGTTCAAGGCGGTCGGGCTCTACGACAACGTGTGGAGCGTCATCATCATCTTCACGGTGATCCAGAGCGCGTTCGGCACCTACCTGCTGTCCAGCGTCTACGGGACCTTCCCCAAGGAGATCCTGGAGGCGGCGTCGCTGGATGGCGCGAGCCGGTGGACCATCCTGTGGCGGGTCATCGTGCCGATCAGCCGTCCGACGCTGAGTGTGCTTCTGATCTTCTTCTTCATCTGGACCTGGAACGAGTTCCTGATCCCGCTGACGTTCCTGGTGAGCAACGACAACCAGACCGTGCCCGTGGCGATCAGCGTCCTGCAGGGGGACCGGCTGATGGATGTCACGACCACGAGCGCCTCGGCCCTTCTCGGACTCCTGCCCACCCTCATCTTCTTCCTCATCTTCCAGCGCACCCTGACCCGCGGCATCACCGCGGGCGCGGTCAAGTAGCGCCGGGCGAGACGCGAAAGGCAGCACAGTGAAGTTCACGAACGGATTCTGGCACGCACGACCCGGAGTGACTCCGCTGTACGCCCGAGAGGCGTACGACATCGTCGCGGGGGAGAGGTCGCTCATCGTCACGGCACCGACCAAGGTCATCGAGGGTCGTGGCGACACCCTGAACCGCCCCACTCTGACCGTCACGCTCAGCTCGCCGTTGCCGAACATCGTCGGCGTGCGGATCGAGCACTTCCAGGGGCTGCGCGAAGAGCTCGGGTTCGACCTGGTCGGTGCGCAGAACGGTCATGGCGAGGTGTCGGTGACGGACGCTGCGGGCACCCTGACCAGCGGCGGGCTCAGCGCCACGGTGGCGGCGGGGGCGCCGTGGAATCTCTCGTTCAGCGCGGATGGCAACACCCTCACCTCGAGCGGGCACCAGTCCGTCGCCTACCTGGAGGTTGTCCCGGGCGCTGCGGGCCAGCATCCGTCCAACCCGGCTACCTACGTTCATGAACAGCTGGCTCTGGGGGTCGGCGAGCTCGTCTACGGGCTCGGCGAGCGCTTCGGTCCCGTGGTGAAGAACGGCCAGGTCGTCGACATCTGGAACGCGGACGGCGGCACCTCGAGCGAGCAGGCCTACAAGAACGTTCCGTTCTACCTGACGAACCGCGGCTATGGCGTGCTGGTCAACCACCCGGGGCACGTCTCCTACGAGGTCGGCTCCGAGGCTGTCGAGCGGGTGCAGTTCTCGGTGGCGGGGGAGAGCCTGGAGTACTTCATCATCTACGGGCCGACACCCAAACAGATCCTCGAGCGCTACACCGCCCTGACCGGGCGTCCGGCCTCCGTGCCCGCCTGGTCCTACGGCTTGTGGCTGTCCACCAGCTTCACCACGGACTACGACGAGGCGACCGTCTCCAGCTTCATCGACGAGATGGCCGAACGTGACCTGCCGCTGTCGGTCTTCCACTTCGACTGTTTCTGGATGCGCGAGTTCAACTGGTGCGACTTCGAGTGGGACCGGCGTACCTTCCCCGATCCGGAGGGCATGCTGGCTCGCCTGCACTCGAAGGACGTGCGGGTCTGCGTCTGGATCAACCCCTACATCGGGCAGCGTTCGTCGCTCTTCGCCGAGGCCAAGGCGGCCGGATACCTCGTCAAGAAGCCCAACGGTGATGTCTGGCAGTCGGACCTCTGGCAGGCGGGCATGGGCCTGGTCGACTTCACGAGCCCGGATGCGGCGAAGTGGTACCAGAGCAAGCTGCGCACGCTGCTCGACCAGGGCGTCGACGCCTTCAAGACCGACTTCGGCGAGCGAATCCCGCTGGACGTGGGCTACTTCGACGGTTCGAGCCCCCAGCGGATGCACAACTACTACACCCAGCTCTACAACCAGGCCGTCTTCGATGTTCTGAAGGAGGCACGCGGCGAGGGCGAGGCCGTGCTGTTCGCCCGCTCGGCCACCGTCGGCGGCCAGCAGCTTCCTGTGCACTGGGGTGGCGACTCCACCTCGACGTACGAGTCGATGGCCGAGACCCTGCGGGGCGGGCTCTCGCTGGCCTTCAGCGGCTTCGGCTTCTGGAGTCACGACATCGGCGGTTTCGAGGGGACCCCGGATCCGGGAGTCTTCAAGAGGTGGACCGCCTTCGGGTTGCTCTCCAGCCACTCGCGCTTCCACGGCAGCACCTCGTATCGCGTCCCATGGGTGTTCGACGACGAGGCCGTCGAGGTGACCCGTAAGTTCACCAAGCTCAAGCTGCGCCTCATGCCCTACCTGTATGCCGCGGGGCTGGAGGCGACCCTGACCGGCACACCGGTGCTCCGTCCGATGCAGCTCGAGTTCGGTGACGATCCCGCGACGGGCTACCTCGACCGCCAGTACATGCTGGGTGCCGACCTGCTGGTGGCACCCGTGTTCAGCGCCGACGGGTCGGTGGACTTCTACCTCCCCGCGGGCACGTGGACCAGCTTCTTCACCGGCGAGACGGTGACCGGGCCCGGCTGGCGAAGGGAGACCCACGGTTTCGACAGCATCCCGCTCTACGTTCGCGACGGCGCTGTGCTGGCGATCGGTGCCCGGGAGGACCGTCCGGACTACAACTACCTGGACGGGTTGACTCTTGAGCTGTACCCGAGTTCACTGTCCGGCGTCCTCGATGGTTCGCGCCAGGTCACGGTCACCACCCCGGGGGGCGAGAGCGCGGTCTTCACGATCGAACGATCCGGCGGGCGCGCCAAAGTCAGCTCGCCGTTGGCCGGCAACTGGTCGGTCAGGGTCGCCGGGGGACAAACCGTGGCAACGACCACTGGAGAGGCAGAAGTGACACTGTGAGCGTAGGCAACCCGGACTACCGGGACTCCGGCCTGGTCTTCCCCGCGGGCTTCACCTTCGGTGCGGCGACGGCGGCATACCAGATCGAGGGCGCCTGGAACGAGGATGGCCGCGGCCCCTCCATCTGGGACACCTTCTGCCACACCCCTGGCCTGGTCCAGGGTGGGGACACCGGAGACGTCGCCGACGATCACTATCACCGCCTCGAGCAGGATCTCGACCTGATGGCGAGCCTGAACCTGGACGCCTACCGTTTCTCGATCTCCTGGTCCCGGATCATTCCCACCGGGTCGGGAGCGGTAAGCCAGGCCGGCATCGACTTCTACTCCCGGCTCGTCGACGGGCTCATCGCCCGCGGCATCAAGCCCATCGCCACGCTCTACCACTGGGACCTGCCGCAGCCGCTCGAGGATGCGGGAGGGTGGCCGAATCGTGAGACCGCCTACCGGTTCGCGGAGTACGCGGCCGTGATCGGAGCCGCCCTCGGTGACCGGGTCGAGACCTGGACCACGCTGAACGAGCCCTGGTGTTCGGCATACCTCGGCTATGGCTCCGGCGCGCACGCCCCCGGCCGGACCAGCGGCGAGGATGCCCTGAAGGCCGTCCATCACCTGAACCTCGCGCACGGGCTCGCGATCTCCGCCCTTCGTAAGGTTGCGACCAACAACCCGGCGTACTCGGTCACCCTCAACCTGCACGCCCTGCGCGGTGTCGGGAACAGCGGTCCGGAGGCCGTCCGTCGCATCGACGCGCTCGGCAACCGCGCGTTCACCGGGCCGATGTTGCACGGCGCCTATCCCGCGGACCTGCTCGCCGACACCGTTGCCGTGACCGACTGGGCCTTCGTCAGGCCAGGCGACGCCGCGCTCATCCACCAGCCCATCGACGTCCTGGGCGTGAACTACTACTCCACGACCGCCGTTCGGCTGTGGGACGGCTCAATGGAGCCTGCGCCCGACGGCGAGCTGGTGCGCGCGGACGGCCATAAGCCTGCAGCCGGAACACCTTGGCCAGGTGCGGACTGCGTCGAGTTCGTCCGGCAGGAGGGGCCATACACCGACATGGGTTGGAACATAGCCCCGGATGGATTCGAAGCACTGCTGATGGCGGTCCACCACGAGTTCCCCGACCTCCCGCTGATGATCACCGAGAATGGGGCGGCCTTTCCCGATGTTGTGCAGGACGGCCGAGTGCATGATGCGGAGAGGATTGACTACCTGCGTCGCCACATCACGGCCGTGCATCGCAGCATCGAAGCTGGCGTGGACCTTCGCGGCTACCTGGTGTGGTCACTGCTCGACAACTTCGAGTGGGCATACGGATACACCATGCGGTTCGGAATTGTGCGGGTCGACTACGACACGCTCCGGCGCACGAAGAAGGACAGCGCGCACTGGTACGCCGAGCTGGCGGAGAGCAAGCGACTACCTGACTAGGGTCATAGGCCGGAGGCATTGGTCCCGCGAGAGAGGGAAGTCGTCGATATGGCGGTGGGCGAGGTGACGCAGACCGGCAGCGGCAGCAACAGCGATCACCTGCGACGTCACAATCTCTCGGTGATCCTGGGTCTGACCCACCGTACGGGCGGCTTGTCCCGAGCCCAGCTGACCAAGCAGACCGGGCTCAACCGGTCGACCATCGCGGCTTTGGTCGCCGAGCTGGTCGACCGGCAGCTGGTCGTCGAGATGGAACCTGACTCGTCGGGCCAGGTCGGGCGGCCGAGTCCCATGGTGCGGCCCAATCCCGGGGCCGTTGGTCTGGCAGTCAACCCCGAGGTCGATGCGATCACCATCGGAGTCGTGGGGCTCGGCGGCAAGGTGCTCAAGCGCATCCGGCATCCAACCCCGAACGGCGCTTCGGCGACGGAGGCCGTCACGATCTGCGCCGCCGTGATCGAGGGAATGCGCTCGGAGCTTGATGCCGGTTACCGAGCTGTGGGAATCGGAGTTGCGGTGCCTGGCCTGGTGCGGGAACACGACGGCCTGGTGCGTCTCGCGCCTCACCTTGGCTGGGTCGATGAACCGCTAGCCCGAATGCTGACCGATGCCACCGGGTATCCGGTCGTGGCTGCCAACGACGCGAGCTTGGGGGCATTGGCCGAGAGCACTTTTGGTGCTGGACGCGATGTGACCGACCTGATCTACCTCAACGGTGGTGCGAGCGGGATCGGCGGCGGTGTGATCTCGGGGGGAGTTTCGCTTGTCGGCATCGCCGGTTACGCAGGCGAGTTCGGTCACACGCTCGTGAACAGTGCAGGAGTGATCTGCAGCTGCGGAGCCCTGGGCTGTCTGGAGACCGAGGTGGCGAGGGCTCCACTTCTCAAGCTCGTCGGGTTGATGGATGCGGACGGGGATGACCTCGAGCTGGCGCTCACGACATCACGCTCACCGGCTGTTCTGGCCGAAGTCGAGCGTCAGCTCGACTACCTTGCTGTTGCACTCCGGAACGCGATCAACGTCTTCAACCCGCGGCTCATAGTCCTGGGCGGATTCCTCGGCTCCCTGTACGCGGTCGCTCCGGCCTACCTGGACCAGCAGCTGGTGCACCAAACGCTCGACGCGGCGAGGGAGGGGGTCACGATCAGTCGTACCCAGCTTGGGTCCGATCTGCTCATGATCGGCGCTGCCGAGCTTGCCTTCGAATCCATCCTGTCCGATCCGGCAAGCTCAGGTTCCGCACGTCTTGGAGGCCATCTGCGCACACACCCCACGGGTCGGTTGCGCGGGGCACACTGACGGTTACGGGCCGTCCCCACTGACGATCATTGCCGTCTCCTTCATGCCGCCGAGATGGATGTGACCAGACCACATGACAACAATGGCTTCATTGCGCAGGCCCTTACCAGCCTTCGCTGACAGAAACGGACAATCATGAAATACCGATACCTGGGCAACAGCGGTTTGAAGATCTCTGAGATCACCTACGGTAACTGGCTCACGCATGGTTCCCAGGTCGAGAACGACATCGCCGCCCAGTGCGTCCGTGCAGCCCTGGACGCGGGGATCAGCACGTTCGACACGGCTGACGTCTACGCCAACACCATGGCCGAGACGGTCCTCGGCGACGCGCTCACCGGCGAACGCCGCCAGTCCCTGGAGATCTTCACCAAGGTCTTTGGTGCCACCGGCCCCAAGGGACACAACGATGTCGGACTCTCCCGAAAACACATCCTTGAGTCCATCGACGGTTCCCTGACCCGACTCAAAACCGACTACGTCGACCTCTACCAGGCGCACCGTTACGATTTCGAAACGCCGCTTGAAGAAACCATGCAGGCGTTCGCGGACGTCGTACGCCAGGGGAAGGCTCTCTACATCGGTGTCAGTGAATGGACGGCGGAGCAGCTGCGGGCCGGCCACGAGCTCGCCCGGGACCTGGGCATCCACCTTGTTTCCAACCAGCCGCAGTACTCGATGCTCTGGCGCGTGATCGAATCCGAAGTGGTGCCCTCCTCCGTGGAACTGGGTGTTTCCCAGATCGTGTGGTCCCCCGTCGCCCAGGGCGTCCTCACCGGGAAGTACAAGCCAGGTCAGGCGCTGCCCCCGGGCACCCGTGCAACAGACACCAAGGGCGGTGCCGACATGATCAAACGATGGATGTCCGAAGACGTCCTGACCGGCGTGCAGAAACTGCAGCCCATCGCCGACGAGGTCGGCCTGACGATGGCGCAGCTGGCCATCGCCTGGGTTCTCCAGAACCCTAACGTCGCCTCCGCCATCATCGGCGCGTCCCGGCCGGACCAGGTGGCCGCCAACGTCGAGGCCTCGGGGGTCACCCTCGGCGCAGAGACCTTGGCCTCGATTGACGATGCCATCGGTTCACTTGCCGAGCGGGATCCCGCATTGACCCAATCCCCCGCAACACGGGAAGCGTGAAGGGCTCACAGATGAGAATTGTTGTCACAGGCGGAAGCGGAAAGCTCGGCAGGAGCGTCGTGCAGAGACTCACCGACGAAGGGCACGAGGTACTGAACCTCGACCGTGCCGGGGAGAAGAGCCCGCGCCTGGTACTGATCGATCTCAAAGACTACGGACAAGTTGTCGACGCAATCCTCGACATCGATGACCGGCATACGGGCTTCGACGCCATCGTCCATCTGGGTGCCATCCCTGCGCCTGGTCTCGTCCCCGACGTTGCCACGTTCCACAACAACATGCTCTCCACGTACAACGTGTTCCAGGCCGCCCGTCGTGCCGGCATCAAAAAGCTGGTGTATGCCTCCAGTGAGACCGTTCTCGGCCTGCCCTTTGATATCGACCCGCCCTATGTTCCCGTAGATGAGGAATACCCGGCCCGGCCAGAAAGCACCTACTCCCTGGTCAAGCACCTGGAAGAACAGATGGCGATCCAGCTCACCCGGTGGGACCCGGAGCTCAGCATCACCGCCCTGCGGTTCTCCAACGTGATGGACCCGGAAGACTATGCAGCCTTTCCCGCCTTCGACGAGGACGCCACACTCCGTAAGTGGAACCTCTGGAGCTATATCGACGGCCGTGACGGGGCCCAGGCCGTGCTTCGGGCGCTGGAAAACGCCAGGCCAGGCTTTGAGGCGTTCATCATCGCGGCCGCCGACTCAGTGATGAGCAGGTCCAGCGCCGACCTCGTCGCTGAGGTCTTCCCCGGAGTCGAACTGGTCAGGGACGTCGGTGAGCACGAGACCCTGCTCTCCATCGAGAAGGCCAAACGGTTGCTTGGCTACGCACCCGAACACAGCTGGCGCGAGTATGTCGAAGCTGGACCTGGCTGACGTTATTGGGGTCTTGCTTCGCGTCTCGTTTAAGTACGAAGCCGGGGAGTAGGCGACCCAAGGCGCCGCGCCCTGCGGTTTTTGGCACCGTCGAAATCCCAGACTTCATGACGGGCTGTATCGCGGACGCGAACGTGCGCAGCCGGAGTGGTGGTTCGGCCGTATCGGCGGAACGATCGATCGCCACGTGGATCTTTCGGCATGCTGGAAGACCATGCATGGGTCACCAGCGAGCCGATTGGGGCAAAGTGCGAAGGGTCCGATGACGGTAGCTGCGGTGTGACCGAGAATCGGGACGTTGGTCCCGGCCGGAGATTGCTCGTCAGCGGGACACTCTCTCTGCCAACTCAAGAGAGGCAGACATCATGACCATCCAACAACCTGTCGTTCCATCCACCGGACACCCTGAGTTAGCTGAGTCGCCCGGCTCGATGATGACCTCGACTGCAGCAAAGGCACTGGCTGTGCTGCGCGTAACAATTGGGTTCTACTTCCTCTGGGCCTTCCTGGACAAAGTGTTCGGATGGCAGTACCACACCGCTCCTGCGAAGGCGTGGATCCACGGCGGGTCGCCGACCAAGGGATTCCTCAACGGCGTCGCGGCCGGACCGCTCCAGTCGCAGTTCCACGCCATCGCCGGAAACCCGTTTGTCGACTGGCTGTTCATGCTTGGCCTGCTCGGCATCGGCGTCGCCGTGATCGCCGGCGTTGCGGTACGAATCGCCACTGTCTCCGGCGTCGTGATGCTAGCTGGTATGTGGCTGGCGGAGTGGCCCATTTCGCACATTGACAGCACCGGCGCATTGACCGGTTCCACCAACCCGTTCGTTGACGACCACATCATGGACATACTCGTGCTGATCGTGCTGGCACTGACCTACGCCGGCACCACGTGGGGTTTGGGCCGGATCTGGGCACGGCTACCGTTCGTGGCCCACCACCGTTGGGCACTCTAACTCGCCCTCGCGCCAAGTGAGCAAGGCAGGCCGTGACCGATCGGGTACGGTCTGCCTGCTCTGTGCATCCGGGTGAGTAAGGCCAAGGCGGCGCTCAACGAGTGGTGCAACGATGTTTCGTCGTCAACGGAGTTGCGCAAGTGGTACAGCCACGACCCAGCCAAGTTCGAGGAGTTCACTCGACGCTACCGTGGCGAACTTGAAGACCCTGAGCGGGCAGAGGCACTGCGATACCTACGGGAGTTGGCCACCGGACACCGGCTGACGTTGCTGACCGCCACCAAGAATCCCGACATGAGCGAGGCCGCAGTGCTGTGCGACCTGCTGCGCCGGTGAGCAACACCGACGACGTTTCCACTGCAAGACAGATCCCTGAAAGGAAACAAGCCGATGAGTGACAGCGAGACCACCGAAGGCCCAGTCACACCCGATGCCGTCCGGCATGCTGATGGTTCTCAGGATGTCGGGCGGATCGTGGTCGGGGTGGACGGGTCACCCGGATCGTTGGCTGCGTTGCATTGGGCGGTTCAGGAGGCACGGCTGCGTGGCGTGGCCGTGCACGCGGTAATGGTTTGGCAGCATCCTCAGTTCTATGGTTCCCCGGATGGATGGGTGGTGGGTATGGACCCATCGGGTGATACCGGACAAATATTGGCCACGGCGGCCAACGCCGAGGTTGCGCGGCTCGGGGAAGAGGCTGTGCAGGGCCACGATGTGGAGATCGTGTGCGAGGCCGTCGAGGGACATCCGGCAGAGGCGCTGGTGCTGATGGCCAAGGACGCGGCGGCGCTGGTGGTCGGATCCCGGGGGCGTGGCGGATTCGTCGGGGCGCTGCTTGGCTCGGTGAGTCAACATGTGGTGGCCCATGCACACTGCCCCGTCGTCCTCATACCCGATTCCGAACGGGAAGGCATCCGGTCATGACCACGACACCCGACCGCGGACCTGCCGCGAAGTTGGCAATCCCAGTAGTCACCGCTTTGCTGGGCCTGGCCACGGGGGCGCGAGGATGACTGTTCGACCTTGACGGCGTGCTCACAAAGATGGCACGGCCCACGCCGCGGCATTGACATTTCGGACGGCAACGGATCGTGTGATGGTTGGTCCTACTCCGTTTGGGTACTCTGTAATACATGAGAAGGCTTGTGGGGCTGTTGGTCGTGATCTGGCTGGCGATCGGCGTGGTCGCGGTGGGCCAGCGGGGCTACTTTGGCTCGTCGCCACAGAATTGTGCGGGGGTGGCGACGGTTGCCGTCACGGTCGTGGCCGGACCGATGAACTACCTAGGTGTCAACCCCAAGGTCAAGTGCCGTTTGCCGCAGCCCTCGGGCTGAGCTTGAACTGGTTACCAGTCCTGTTCGCGAATATCGGTGCCACGGTGATCGAGCGGCGGAACCCTGAGGAATCTGGCGAACATCCCCGCGAGTAGGGCTGCCCTCGGTCACGGCCACCAGCGAAGGCACGTCGCGCATGCAGGACGTATCTGACATATCAGCGTTATCGGGGCGGGCCGGCACCCTGGCTGCCAGACTCCAACATGGCGAGGTCCACTGTCCTGGAGCGTCTCGCTTGTGCGGAGGGGGGAGTTACTGATGGCCAAGGCCAAGTGGAGGAATCACCCGTACCTGGAGTTGGAGGGCGAGGCGCTTGACAACCACATGATGGCCATGCACGGCTGGAGCATGCAGATGGTGGCCGTGAAGGGCACCCAGACCTTGGCGCAGAAGTACAACTACATAGGGGACATGCACCTCAAAGAACACCACCATTCGTCCCATACCTTGCCTCTTGACAAGGACTGAGCAGCCGCCTCTCAACGAGGTTGCCAGTTCATGGACCGTCAACACGAAGTCTGTCGCTCAGAGGCGTGGGACATCTCCCATGAGGTTCGGGCGCTGCACGTCCGGACAGCTTCTCAGGTCGGGACCTGCAAGGTCTCAGGACAGCGTCACGGCCAGTCAGCGGTGGCGGATCAGGACCTTAGGCGTCCTTGTTCTTCAGCTTGTCTTTCCAGCCCATCACAGGGCTCCCTTCTCCTCAGATCCTTCAATGGCGGGTGGGGGCAAGTTGGACGATCGTCCACGCCCGCCGTAGGGGGCATCCGTCAGCATGGTGAGATCCCCGTCAGTAGTAGTGCTTGCGACCGCCGACGGCGCGACCCATGGAGCCCAGGACCCACAGGATCGCTCCAATCACCAACAGGATGACGCCAATGGTCTCCAGGATGGGTATGCCTGCGACTAATCCCAATACCGTTCAATTAGATCACCACGGCCTGTTCGGGTAGCCGGTTGGGTTGGG
>ERZ1739049.32-NODE-32-length-16596-cov-15.903573_pt1 | contig 16596 bp, 18 predicted proteins | sample MGYA00581760_ERZ1739049 | MGnify/ENA primary metagenome ERZ1739049 (study PRJEB42929, sample SAMN08275522) | rhizosphere metagenome | isolation source: Rhizospheric soil replicate 2 | host: Colobanthus quitensis | place: Antarctica: Devils point, Livingston Island...
GTCCTGCCCACCGGCGCCTTCGCCGGTCTCCCCGAAGACGCCCTCGACTGCGCAGCCGGCCTCTACCTCGGCGACCCCACGGGCTGACCAACCCCCGACGAACTTACAAACCTGACCACTTAGCCGATGTGCCTGACTTCACGGAAGCGGGATCCGCAACGCGGCCGGCAAGGTCGATCAAACTCGCCTGTGGCGATGACCAGGTAGGCTTCGAATCAGTCACTTATCCGAGTAGTGCTCCGCCGTCCACGTGGTACGTCGTCGCGGTCGTGTATCCATTGTCGATCAGGTGCACGACGGTGGAGGCCACGTCCTGCGGCCGGCCGACTCGTCCAACCAGCAAAGTTTGAGACTGCTGCTCGAATGCCGTTTTCTTCTCGTCTTTGGTGAGGTGCGACCATCCCTCGGTGTCGACGACTCCGGGGCTGACTGCATTGACCCGCACAGGGGCCAGCTCGAGAGCCAATCAACGCATGAGACCCTCGATTGCCGCGTTGACAGCCGTGACAGCGACCGTGCCTGCTGCGGGCCGGTCGACGGCGACACCTGAAAACAGCGTGATGCTGCCCGTCTCTGGAAGCTGCGGCCCGAAGACTTTGGCGGCACGGTAGTACCCCCAGAACTTCGAGTCGAACACTTTTTGCGCGTCCTCGATGGAGAGCTCCCGAAAGGGAGCGTAGATGAGTGCTGCAGCGGACAACACCAGATGGTCGATCTGGCCGATTTCGTCAGCGGCAGCCTGAATGCTGCGCTCGTCGGTCAGGTCGACGCGGAGGCCGCGCACGCCTGGGCCAATCTCGTTTGCTACGGATTCGGAGCGGGCCATGTCGCGGCCAGCGATGACGACGTTGTCGCCCCGCCCGGCGAGAAGTTCGGCGACTGCCCGCCCCATGCCGGAAGTTCCTCCAACGATCAGCACGGTCTGGGGATTGTTCATTCTGCAATTTCCTTCTGAGTGGTGAGTCTGGTTGGTTTCGGGTCGAGGGCAACGGGACGTGACCGGAGTCCGCCAACGTGGTCGATATTCTCCGAACTAGAAGTGATCATGGTGCGGCCGGCGGCAGCAAGCTGGCGTCGTTCGTGCTGGTCGTTGTCGGGGCTGGTGCTGATGCTGCGGCCGGCGGCATGGGTGAAGCTGGGTGTGTTCAGGGCCGGGTGGGGGTCGGGGTTCGTGTCCCCGACCCCCACCGATCATCCGAATCGGCTACGGGGTGCCGGTAATGACTTTGTTTTTCGCAATGGAGTTCTGGTCGGTCGTCGATAGGGGTCCTACCGCCAACACCAGATTGTTAATAGCACCGTTCCTGAAGATCACGTCGTTTCCCGCCGTGAAACCAGATGACTGAAGAGTCATGGTGTTACCATTCGCCTTGATGTCTGCGCCGACGCCAGTTGTAGCATTACGGTCATTATTGACTATCCAATGGTTATTGTCAGAATACTGGCTGACGTCCATCATTGCGACCGTGGCCATGTGGTTGTGGACCATCCGGAAGTTGTTGTTGGCAACAGAATTCGCAGCACTAAGCGAGTTCAAGCGAACGTTCGTCTGAAAACCAACCGTCGCCGTTGCATTGAAATCGTTCCACAAAATGGGGCCGTTTGTCGCATCGAAGTTTAGGGCATACTTCGATGTTCCAGTGGGCATCGAAGTCGCGATACTGGAGAACTCGAAAGTGCTGTCGGTGATCACTTTGAGGTGATCCAGATTGGTGAGGTTAGTTGGCTTGAACAGCACCGCAGAGCCATTCACAGCGCCAGTAACAACCAGTCCGAATCTGAAGTGACAATCCTCGCAGCTATCGATAGTTAAGGCGTCACCACTTGTTGGGTTGTAATTTATGATGGATTCGCCGCCATCGATTCTGAAGTCTTGTGCGGCTGGGATCCTCAACGTTTGGTTGAGGAAGTAAACGTTATTGTTTGTCGACACTCCGGCGTTGTCCAGCGCGCGGCCCCCAGTGATGTAGAGGTCCAGTCCGGAGTTGACGGCGTAGTTGACGGCTTCCTGGAGCCCGTCCGTCTGAGTCGTCCCGCCGATGGTGCCGGCTTTGGAGTGCTGGATCACGCCGGCCGAGTCGACCACAAGGGTGCCGTCCGGACCGATGACCTCGGGCTGTGCTACTCCGTTGGAACTGGTCTTGAACTGGGCGACGACATAGGGATGAGTGAGTGCTGTGATCGACGCGACGGCCGATTTTCCGGACAATACGCCCGACACAATCAGTGCAGGAAGTATCAGAGCCAGGGCTATACCGGCGGGGAATACTTTGCGTAACGTAATGTAGTGGGACATAGTTAGATCGTTTCCTCCGTTGTCTTTAGTCGAGTTCTTGGAAGTCCGTACTGTTAAGCACCTCAGGCTGCGCTTAAGGGTCGCCCATTAGTTAGGGCGATGTTGCAGCCCAATCTGAAAGAAGAATCGTTGTGTTGGCCACCCGCCATGCGGTGGTGAGCGACTGTGTGCGCGACAGCGGTATGGCCGTACGAGCCCGCCATCCATCCAGACGGTCATCGTCGGCCCTCAACCTCAACATGCTTGCGTGCGGCGGCGAGTTCCTCGTTCAACGAGGCCCGAAGAAGCGCAATATCAGATGAGACGACGACCTCGTCGAACCCTATGGCGGCTAGCTCTCTGGCATCGGCGCCAGACGTTGAGAACGTTCCGGCTTGAATCCGCTGAGAGTGAGCTGCACTGATCACCTGGTCCAGGGCCGCAACGAAGTCCTGGTCTGTCCTATCAGCAGGAACACCCAACGCAAGGCTTAAGTCAACGGGACCGACGTACAGCCCGGATATCTGCGGAACGGCGGCTATTTCGTTGACTCGTCGCGCAGCCTCAGCGGTCTCGATCATCACGTATATGCTCGGCTGCACGTCGGCCACGTCAGCCGGCTCCTGGCGTAGCCCATAGCGTTGGCCGCCGTAGCTGCGAGCACCCTTCGGCTGGTACCGCGATAGGCGAACCGCGAGCTCGGCGTCCTCGGGGCCGGTGACCATGGCGATGATCGCTCCTGACGCTCCGGCGTCGAGGTAGCGTGGAAGTCTCTCGATTTCCCGAAAGTTGATGCGTACAAAGGCCGGGACCCCCAGAGCGTCGAGTTGCTGAATCGCGCGGACGGTCGATTCGAAACCGAAGAACCCATGTTGCACATCGAGTCCAACGAAATCGAATCCTGCGCGCCCAAGGGCTTCGATGGAAAGCAGGTCGCCGAGCATTGACCATCCGCCGAGGGCCAGCGGCTCGCACGCCGCCTTTTCGTTCCCGGTGACCGGGTTGTTGCCGTACATAAGTGATGGATTCCTTCCAGTGACTAACGCTGCGTCCTGATCTCAGGATGCAGGTTCGGGTTCGCCGTCTAGGCGCGATATAAAACGTCGGTATTCGCCAAGGCCTGCAGTGACGGCTTGTCGTGGAAACGGCCAGCCGAATAGGTCCCACGCCGCGGAGAGGCCCCTACCGGCGAGGCGATCTGCGATATCTGATAGGTCGACGACGCCTGCGCCCGGGGGGAAATGCAATTGTTCGCTGCGCGCGTCGGAATCGGAAAAGTGAACATGGGTGACGGCCGACAGGACACGTTCAGAAAGGTGGCCGGCGAAGTCGGGTCCCATCGCGACAGCGAAGTGCGTGATGTCCAGGCAGATTCCGGCTCCGACAGCTACGAGGGCATCGGCGGTGGGCTCCAGCATGTCGAACTTGAGAGCGAAGGTGTTGGGGTGGAGTTCGACGCACACTTCGGGAGTGCTGGGTCCGGGGTACTCGGCGAGGGCTGCCGCAATGCACGACGCAAGGATCTGCGGCGCGCGTTCGATCAGCCTACGATCAGTGAGTTCACCGTCCCAGATCAGCAACCTTGGTGCGCCGATCGCCTCGGCGAGCCGCAGCCGATCGATCAGGAACTGCACCGCTTCATCGAAGGACTGTGCGCTGGAGAATGGATCGAAATCGCCGATAATCCCGTTGAAGGTAGAGATGACGATTCCACGCCTGCTCATATGGGATCGCGCCGCGGCGGCATGCGCTTCGAACAGTGGGACCTCGACGATCCGCGGTCCAAGTTGGCCCATGAAGACTTCAACAGCTTCGAATCCAGATGCGGCCAGTACGTCGATCGCCGATTCGAGATCAAGCTGCGGAAGCGCGACGGTCATGCCGATCAGTAGCCCGTGGTCGATCGACGCCTTTCCTGTCATGCGAGATCTCCCTTGTATCACCACTGACGCCCAATTTGACGTTGAGTGCTGCACTGATAGTTAATGTCTTTCCGCGACTGGGGCCGCAGTCTCATAGCGCGGCTCCCAGTTCGTGTAGGAGCCTGGTTCCGATCTCGGTCAAAAGCCCCTCAGGCAACCGATTCTCCGGGCCCTGGCATCCCACGGCACCGACCAGCTTGCCTCGGACCCAGACCGGCACTGCCACGCAGGCTGATCCCTCGAATGTCTCGCCGTAGTCGAGGGCGAACCCACTTTCCGCGGCAGCCATAACCCGCTCCCGTAGCTCCAACGGTCCGTGTGCGGCATTGGCGGTGCCATCCTTGTACTCCAACAGTCCGAGTTTGGCGTCCAGCGACACCGGATCCAGCGCTGACAGGTACGCCTTGCCCAGTGCAGAGCAGTGCATCGCACGCACGGTTCCGAGCTGTTCGCGTAGCGCGATGTGGTGCCGGGACGTGAAGTAGAGGGCATAGACCATCGACCCGCCGGCTGGGACGGCGTAGGCCATGGCTTCGCCGTATTCCTCACAGAATCTCGAGAGCACCGGCCTGAGCGTTTCGCCGATGTCGGAATGATCGTTGCTGTTGGCCACGATTCCCCACAGCCACGAGGAGATGGGCGAGTATGCCTTGGTTTGGGAGTTACGTTCGATGTAGCCGGAGGATGCCAGTTCCTGGAGCAGTCGCAGCGCTGTGCTTCGGTTGATCAGCATCAGTCTGGCCAACTCGGCAGCGGTGCGTGGCTGCTTGGCCAGAAGCTCGATAGCCTTCAGCCCTCTCAGCTGGGCTGATGCAGCCGTCGGTAATTCCTCCAGGGAGGCTAGACCCGCCGCCGTTCCCCGGCGGCCGGTCGTCTTGCTGGCCTGCCGATTTTGGGTAGCTGGTCGACGTCGCGAGTCTCGATCCGGCTGTGCCCCGAGACTGTCAGGCGATGTGCCGAAACTCTTATTCGTTGACATTAATGCTCTCCGTCCACTTCTTGACAAATTCCTCTTATGTAGTCGGCGCTTAGACGGGCACCGCGTTCGGCGTCTATCGGGAAGGCGCCGGAGATGCCCGCTTCGTACTCGACTACCATCGCCCCGCCGTATCCGATGTGATTCAGCGCGCTTATTACGTTCGCCCAATTCACGCTGCCCGATCCCGGCGGTGCCCATCGCGGCTGTTCATAGGTGCCTTCGAGTACGTCCTTGAGATGCACACCTGCGACAAGGTCGCCCAATTGGTGAATGGACGCGACCACATCGGCACCCACCACCTGGTAGTTACTGGGATCGACGTTTGCGTAAATGTTGGCTGACCCTGCGGCTTCCCTGATCGACAGAAAGGACTGGGCGTCGTAGGCGAGTGAGCCGGAGTACGTCTCGACGACAATTTTCACACCTCGCTGTCGGCCCATCTCGGCTACGACGCCCAGTGTTTCTGCTGCGCGTAAACGATCACCCGAAAGGTGATCCGTTTGGGTAGGTGAGAGATCAAGGAACACGATCATGGCGGGAAAGCCGAGATCGCTGGCGAGTGCCAGTTCCCGGTCGTACGCCTGGATGGCGCGTAACCGGTCGGGCTTATCTACTGATGCGAAAAGGCCCACGTCGAGATCGATGCCGTACCCGCCGGTCAGGTATGTCAGAGGCATCAGCTCATAGTTGCGGAGCATCCGCGCCATACCCGCGCCACCGTTTTGGCGCATCGAATGTGGGCAATGTGTTTCTACTCCGCATATTCCAATGTCAGCCATGCTCCTCAGCGCTTCGCTGAAAGTCCAGTTCGCAAAGTTGTACCCGACAATCGAACAGCCGATCGCTGCCGACTGCTGGGTGGGCAAAGGCTGGTTAGAGCTTCCCATAGTCGACCCCCAATGACTGACACACCTGCACGATGTCGTCGCGAACCCGCCGGCTGATGGGAATTCCGGATCGCCTTCGCTGGGTGCGTTGTCGAAATTCGATATCGCCAGGAACCAAGACTTCTTGGTGACCGGAAGCGGGGGTGGCGCTCTTGATGCCGTTCAGGAACGTCCTTGTCGAGACGCCGTATGCCGCCGAGTCCATGAACGCCGAGACGTCAATCACGAGAAAGAACGATCCCCCCAGGTGGTTGTTCTCCTCAGTAGCCATCCGGCCGTTCAGAGCGCCCAGAAGGCAAGTGAGCAGCGACAATCCGTACCCCTTGTGCTCACCGAAGATCACCAGACTGCCTCCGTCGAGATAGGCGTCCGGATCAGTCGTGGGGGCACCCGCCGCGTCGAGCGCAACCCCCTCGGGGAGTGGCTCGCCCCGCTCCTTGTAGATCCAGGTACGTGCGTTGGCGATGGTCGTTGTAGCGAAGTCCACAACGAAGGGGCTGTCATCGCCGGTCGGAACGCCTGCCGCGATCGGATTGGTGCTTAGCGCGCGCTGGCTGCTGCCGTAGGGAACGGCAAGAAACTCTCCGGGCTTGCCTTCACCGAACGTCACGAGTCCCACCATGCCGCGGGCCGCAGCGTCCTCAGCGTACTGGCCAAGGCGTCCGATATGTGGACTGTTTCCCAGGCTGACGGCGCCAACGCCCGACTCTTGTGCCTTGGTTATGGCTTGCTGAAGACAGAAATGTGCGGCGTGCATCCCCCAGCCTCCGTGCGCGTCGACGCGTGCGGTCGACGTCTTCTCGGTAACGATCGTCGGTCGCGCAGTGGGGTTCAGGGTGCCTTGCTGGATTTGCCTCAAGTAGCCGGGGATCTGGATGATCCCATGCGAGTCGTAGCCGGCGAGGCTTGCGTTCACGAGGTGTCGCGTTACCACCTCGGCGATGTCTGGCGGAGTAGCCACCGCGATCAGGATCGAGCGAATCAGGCGCTCGAGTTCAGCTTGGTCCATGATCACACCCTCGTCAGCGCGAGTCCTCGCCCCGTCTGCGTCGTTCACGTCGGAGGTCACGATTTCCGATTCTTTACTGGTCAACCCTTCACGCTCCCTGTCAATGACACACCTTTGGTCAACCATCGCTGAGCGAAGATGAACACGATCCCGACCGGCAGGACGAACAACAGAGTTCCCATGCTGACGATGGGCGCCGCTGTCACGCCGGGCACCGACGATCCCGAGAGCGGGATGGCGATCGCCATCGTCTGTCTTTCAGGCGAATGCAGGTAGACCAATGGAGTGAAATAGTCGTTGTAGCTGGCTACGCCTTGAAGTACCGCAGCGATGATCAACGGCGTTCGGGACAACGGCAGGACCACCCGAAAGAATGAGGTCAGTCGGCTTCCGCCGTCTACCAGAACGGCCTCCTCAAGTTCGCGCGGAATGGTGCGGAAGCTCTGTCTGAGGAAGAAAATGATGAACGCGTTGACCGCGAAAAAGTTCGGGATGATCAACGGCCAGAAGGTGTCGATCCAGTGCATCTTCACGAACAGTACGTACTGTGGAATCAATAAGACCTGCGCTGGAAGCATCATGGTAGACAAGATCAGCAGAGTGACGATACCGCGGCCCCTGAACTGAAGACGAGCTAGCGGATAGGCCACAACCGCACAACTGCAGACCGTGCCTATGATTGACAATGCCGTGATCACCAGAGTGTTGGACATCAGTCGCGGGAAGTCGACGACGCTGAGGAAGGTGCCGAGGTTCTTCCCCGTGAAGGGCTTGGGGATGAGAAGCAACGGATCGGTGACCCATTGTCCCTGTGTTTTGAAGGCCGTCGCGACTAGGTAGAGCAGCGGCGCAACGATCGCGATACCGAGGACGGCAAGCAGCGCCTGAACGGCGATCTGAGCGCGAAACGCACGGCGCTGGACGGCCGTTCTCGACGAACGTGAAGGGATCCTTTGGAACGGATTTGGCTGCCGTCGCGCGGATTTTCGCGTTGCATCGCCTCGCATCAGAGTGACCTTCCTACAGCATGTCGTCGGACTCGTAGTAGATGAAAACTTCGCGTTGCATCGCCTTGCATGACAGTGACCTTTCACTACAGCTTGTCGCCGGTCTCGTAGTAGGTGAAACGGCGACTGCCGCCGAGAATCGTCAGTGTCAGGATGAGCATCCCTGCGAAGAGCGTCCACGACACCGCAGATCCGTAGCCCAAGCGCAGGTTCTGGAATGACTGTCGATAGATGAAGATGCCCAACAGGTCAGTGGAATTGCCTGGTCCGCCCTGCGTCATGATGTACACCTGAGCGAATGCTTGAAACGAGGCGACGACACCGAGAATCAGGTTGAGCAGTAAGATCGGGCTGATCATAGGCAGGGTTATGTGCCGCAGCTGGCGGAAGGCACTCGCACCGTCGAGCTGGGCGGCTTCGTACAATTCTGGATCAACGGCCGCACGTGCGCCGAGGAACAGCAGCATCCCGGTACCGATGGTCCAATAGCGCATCAGAATGACCGCCGACAGCGCCCATTGTGGATCATTGAGCCAGTGCGGGCCCGTCAATCCCATTAGTCGCAGTACGCCGTTCACCAACCCGGCTTGGGGGTCCCATACTCCACCCATGATCATTCCTTCGGCGGCACCGCCGAGCAGCGTCGGAAAGTACAGTAGGGTTCGCCAGAATCCCGACATTCGACGTGCCTGAAAGAGCAGCAGTGCGGCGGCGAGGGCGACGACCAACCCGTAAAAGGTGCCGACCATTCCGTACACCATGGTCACTTTCCACGAGTTCCAGAACAACGGGTCGTGCAATGCGATGCGGAAGTTCTGGAGGCCGAGCCAATGCAACGGGTCGAAGACGTCATAGTCGGTGAAGGACAAGAACAGCGAAGCCACCAGCGGCCCAGCAGTAAAGATGAGGAAGCCGAGGAGCCACGGCGCTAGCATCAGCCAGCTCAGGCGCCGTGTTCCCCGAGAGACCGTCTTTCTAGCCATTCTTGAGAACTTGATTGACGTCGCTCTCCAAGGTGTTGAGCGTCGCGGACGTGTCACCTTGGGCGTTGTTGAGGTAGCTCACGATGTCCTTGGTGATCGCGGTGAAGAGATCAGCGTTGTACTTGTGATTCATCTCCGGCACCGCTGCGGCCGAGATCGCCGGGTTCTTCCACAAATCGAGCAAGTGGGTTGCACCAGCCATATCGGTGCTCATCAGTTGCGCCACGTCCGGGGAGAGCATCGCGTCGGTGCGTGCAACCGGATGCTGAAACACCTTGAAGAAGGTGATCATGCTGTCCTTGCTAGTCATGAATTTGATGAAGTTCCAGGCATCAGGGGCGTTCGTGCACGTCTTGGGCACACCCCAGCCATCGGTCGAGATCACGGTCACGTCCTTGCCGCCAACGTCCGGCTTCGGGATGAGGTAGGCGGCATCCCAGGTTGACTTGAAGGCAGCCGCCGCACCCTCCAGGGTTGCCACCGCGTTCGGTAGCCACGGGCCAAGGTAGCTCGACGCCTCTTTTCCGGATACGAAGTTCGAGATCGCGTTGTCCTTGGACTGGTTCACCTGGCTCGGGGGCAGGGCCACCTTGTCTTTCCAGATCGAGTCATGCATGAACTGCAACGCGGTCTTACCGGCCGCAGTGTTGAACAGGGCCTTCGTCGCCGTGGGTCCGTTCTCACCGTCGAGGAACTGCCCGCCAGCTCCGAGCACCAGCGTCATGAACTCGCTAGGCAACCAGGTGTTGCCCGGCACGTCATAACGCCATCCCAGGCCAGGGGATGACACCGTGCCACCTGACATCTTGGTGTTCTTTTTTGCCCAGGCGATCCACTCCGAATAGGTGGTCGGAATGGTGGCACCAGCCGATTCGTTGGTCCGCAGGTAGATCTGGTTGGCGCCACCGAGGAACGGCACGAAAAGCTGAGTTCCGTGCACGTCCTGCAGACCCTTCTTGAAGGCCGGTAGATACTGCGCCAACTGATCCTTGCCGATGATCGAGGCGTCCACCGGAGCCATCACATTGGACGAGGCGATTGCTGATTCGACCTGGGTGTTGCTGTACATCACGCATGGCAACTGCGCCCCGGCGGCCGCTGACAGAACCCGCTGTTGGAATGTCGTCCAGTCGACGGGTTGAATCTTGACCTTGATCGTGGGGTTCGCCTTCTCGAAGGCAGTGACCACTGGAGCAATGGCCTTTGCAAACAAGGGTCCGTGCGCATCCCAGACGACGAGGTCATGCTGAGCGCTGGAGCTCTTGGCGCTTCCCGATGAGCACGCGGCGAGGCTCGAGACCACGACTGCGGCGATCGCTATCGATGCTGATACGCGTACTGCTCGCGACTTGTGTCGCATGGTTCCTCCTGAGTAACTGAATGGTGGTTTGGGTTCACAGATTCGAAACTCGCGCGGCGCATAGGATGCGCTGGATCAAGCCTCCCTCCCGAAGCGGGGCCGCGATGTCGCCCTTGTCGATCGCGGCCGGCAGGGACCAGATGATCATGTTCTGGTAGTAGTCGTTTCCGTAGATCGCTTCGCCGGTCTCGGCGTTGAGTAGGTTCGGCTGGTCCCACAGCAGTCCGGCAGCGACCAGGTTCATCCAGCACCTGCGGGCGATCTCCATTCCGAGATCGTCCCGACCGGCATACAGATAGGTGGCCGCCAGCATGATGTTCTCTGGGACGAAGTACGCGTTCGGGTTGTAATTCCAGCCAGGGCGCCCTTCACCGCTCGTGGTCGCGCGACCGGTGTCGTCAGCGAAGTTGACGGCGCCAAAGGCGTGCCCGCGTACGCAGGTACGTTCCACGGTGTCCAGCACGATCTCCATCCGCGTGGGGTCGAAGACCGGTTCAAGTCCGGCGAGGTGGACCATCCACTGGCCGTCCAACTGATTGGCCATCACCAGGTCCGAACTTTCTCCGGTGCTGCGGTCCCAGTAGTTGAGGTAGTGCGTGCCTGTCCACATAAGTTCTTCCATTGCGGCAGCACCGTCCGTGAGCCACTCTCGACAGCGGGTGCTGAACTCGTCATCGCCGACTGTATGGGCGATGACTGCGGCTTGGCGCAGTTGCGCCAAGTGAATCCCACCGAGGTGCGCGGCCATTCCGGCCCAACTGCACGCCTCGAACCAGTCCAGACCGCTGTTGCCCGCCGGAAAGCTGATCACCCCAGCCGCGCCGTCCTCGCTGCGCAATGACATGGTGAAGATGGTCGACTGCTTGACCATGTCGTAGAGCTCATGCAGCACGTCGAGATCGCCGGTGCACTTCCAGTAACGGAACACCATGTCCACGACGCACGACGAGTTCAGTGCGGCTTGGTAACCCCTGTCAGGTCGGCTCATCTCGATCGGATAGCTCGGCGGGTCAGCGGTCATGCCTCCAAAGATCCACGCGACCTCACCATTGGAGTACTGGTAAGCCTTATACCCACGCAGTGTCGAGAGCGCGAGCTGGGGGAAGAAGTAAACCAACGGATAGTTGCCGTAGAAGCTGCACGGGACACATTCGATCTGTGGGCAGTTGCGCGGATCCTCGTTCATCCCGAACAGTCCGTCCGCTGGCCGGCACCACGACCCGATCGGTGCACGCGCACTAGCCCACAGACTCGTCTCGGTGATCAGATGCAACGAGTTGATCAGTCCGTCCTTGAGCCAGGCAGGCAGCGTGGTGTCGTCGAAGACGACGCTTTGCCAGGCGATCACGCGAGAGCGCAAGGGCTCTCGTTGAGGCGCGAAGTAGTCGATGACGTCCGCCCCGTCGTTGAATCGTGTGGCGTACATGTGCTGATAGGTGTTCGGCGACTGCTGCTGCGACCAATCCGGGGATGACAGCGCGTTCTGGTAGCCGTGCTGGGTTCCCAGCGCGACCGGATCCGGATTCCCGGCAGCAAACCACTCAGGAAAGAACCAGCTCAACAAGAAGCTGAGCTCGAGGGAGCTACCAGGATCCAGGGAGTAGGGCACTGATACGGAAGCCCCTGCCGAGCCGCCCGGGGTCGGCAACGCAGTCGCAGCCTGCCGCCACTGACCACCGTCGAGGTCGAGACCACCACCGACGCTGATGTCATCGTGATCGACCACCGCAAGCACATAGTCGCCAGCTGAACACCTTACCTGCACGCCACGGACGTCAGCGGTCGTGAATTCGCGGTGCTCGGCAGGCAGCCCGCCGGCCTCCTGATCGGTCGGCCCCGGGAAACTGAACACCGCCGAACCTTCGATGCGCTCGTCGCTGCGGTTGGTCAAGGTCAGGTCGAATTCTGCGATCGGAGTACTCGAGGACTCGGTATCACCAGGTACGAAGGGTGACCAGGCACGAAGCTTCATGTCCAACGGAGCATCGGTCTGGTAGTCCATGTCCACCATGGGGTAATGGCCCCAATACACGATGTCGTCGGCAAAGTGCACCTGGCCGGCGGTGCGATACGAGTGCTGCCCTGGTACGTCGAACCCGATGAAACGCTGCGTCGACAGGACCCAGAGGTTCTCCCCAGCGAATACTCCCATAAATGGGAGGTTGATCGGTCCGCGTCTGGGTACGTGGGAGTTGAAGATCGTCGCAAAACCGAGGGTGCCATTCGGCGCGATGTCGAGGCAGCCGGTGCCGATACCACCCAACGGCATACCTTGCGTCGCGGTTCGGCTGCGGTCGAACAAGGCACCAACGACAGGGGAAGGGAAGTCCGGCGCGCGGAATGTTTGGTACAGGCCGTCGAAGCTGTCTGTGGTGCTCGGGTTATCTATCAAACTGGTCATGTTCGTCACCTAGGTCGATTACGCGACGCGCTGTCACGGATGCTGGTCGATGGTTGGTGCAGCTGCAGTTGTGTCAGAAGATCGCGAGCGGGTTCACGGCGCTGCCTGTGCCGCCTTGGATCTTCAGCGGTGCGATGACGAGAGCGAAATCATGTCGGCCGTGTCGTGCACAGGCATCGGCCAAACCCTCGATGTCAGGGTTGTCGAGGATCGCCAGGCCCATCGCGGCAGCGCCAAGCTGGTGTAGCGGCATATCCAAGCCAGGCTCGGCGCTGGGCAATGCTTCGATGCAGTCGCCGCTGTAGACCGAGACCTCGCGCCCGTGAAGCCACAGGACGGCATCCACGTCGAGACCTTCACGAGCCTCGTCCGACGATGGATCTGGGTTGCTGCAGGCGTCGAGTCGGCGGTCGCGGCCACTACGGACGAACACCGCATCGCCTCTACCGACCCGGACGCCCAAACGGTCTTCGGCTGCCTCGAGATCATCCGGCCCGATCCTTGTGCCGACGGGTAGGTAGTCCACATCGCGCGCCTGCGCCACATCGAGCAACACCCCTCTAGTGAGCACCCCCTCCCCGGCAGCGTCGATGGCGCCGAACTTCAAACCCTCGGCAGTGATCGACCGGCGAGCATCGCGACCGTTGTACATTCGGCCGTCGACAGCGTTGTGGCCGACCGCATCGAGATGTGTGATGTCGAAACCGTGCACGGTGAGCGACAGCGTGTCTTTAGCTGCGTCGGAGAGGTCGATCATGGTCAGGCAAGCGCCGGTCGTCCGCTCCCCAGGGGATCCAGTCCGGATCACCTTGCCCAGTGACACGATGTCGCCGACACGGACCAACGCAAGGGCGGCCAGTCGCTGCGCGACGCTGATGTAGTTGAGAGTGCCGCGCTGGTCGTCGTTGCCCCACAGGCCCGCGTTGTCACACCGATTGAACAGCTCGCTGACCCGTGACTGTGCCATCGCGGCAACCTCTAGCACTTGGAGATACCGAGCATGGCCCGGGCCTCGTCCGGAGTGGCGATCTCGCGACCCATCCGCCGTGCAATCTGGACGATGTTGTCGACGAGTTCGGCGTTAGATGCCAACTGTCCGTCGGGGCCATAAGGGTTGTCCTCCCAGCCGACCCGGACATGCCCACCCATCGCGATGGCCTGAGGGAGTATCCGCCATTGTTGCTCGGGATTCATGACGCTGACGTTCCATAGGCATCGGGCGGGAAGGTGGTTGACGAGGTAGATCAAGGAGTCGGGCGTGGGTGGTGTCCACGCTCCACCCGCCCAGCCGAGGAACAGCGTGGTCCAGACCGGGTCCAGCAGAAGTCCCTGACGGCGCACGTATTCGATGTTCCAGAATGCACCGGTGTAGAAGGACTCCACTTCAGGCTTGACTCCGTGGGCTTGGGCCGCCCGCACAAAGTCGACGAGTTCAGAGCGTGGATGGATCGCGTACATCTCGTTCGCGGGATAGGCAGGATCTGGCTGGAAAAACTCGTCGTGCACGTTGAACGCGTAGGACATCATCTCGGGTGCCAGGCTCATCAGCTTGATCTTCTCGTCCAGTCGGGCGCTGGCGATACCGAACTGGACAATCGGGTCACACGAGGCCCGGATCTTCTCGGTGAGGGCGCGCCAGCCTTCGAAGTCGATCTTGGAGAGCCGGCGGCCGTCTTCCTGGATTTCGTTTTCCAGATAGTGGATTCCGTGATGATGAACAATGCTGGCACCAGCTGCTACCGCGTCGATGTACTCGCGCGCGACCGTGTCCACATCCTCGATCGGCGGCATATTCGGGTTACCCGGATAAGACATCGTCGAATCAACGGTGACGGTGATGATCAACTTCTGCATGCGTAAATCCTTTTCGGTGTAGTCGTTCGCGAGTAGTCGTCTTATCGGGCCTCGGCCGATCCCAGGCAGTCGATGACGGCTTTCGCCGGAGGCTGGTCGGACAGCAGAGCTTGCAGGGCAGAATTGATTTCGGTAAGCGGCCAGAGCGTCGGCTTGACCGGATGAAGTGACCCGTCAGCTGCCAAATCCAGTACCGCTCGCAAGTGTTCGACCGACCCTGACCGAACACCTCGGATAGTGAGCTCCTTGCGTGCCACATCGGCGAAGTCGAAGTCCTTGGTCCGCGCGTAGCCAGCCAGCACCAGCAGACCACGCGGTGACAGCCGGCTAATCGCCCAGCACAACGACTCGGCCGTACCTGAACATTCGACAACGGCATCGAAGTCGCCTGTCACCTCGTCGGCGTCAGCAACGAGCTGCACCGACCGGCGCAGCTGTGCGGCAAGCGCCTCGCGGCGCACAGCCAACGGTTCCACGACAGCCAGTCGATCAACTGTCGGAGACAGCAGCTCGACGACCAGTCGTCCGATCGCCCCCGACCCGATCACGACGACGGATTCCGGTTTGGCAGCCTGGACCTGCTGCACGGCGTTGAGCGCCGTCGGTCCGCAATCAACCAGCGACGCGGCGATGGTCGTCGACAGTCCGTCCGGCAGTGGAACCAGCTGAGCCGATTCGACCAGCTGGTAGTTGGCGAAACCGCCCCATGCGCCGAGCACGCCAGTGACTTCCTGGCGGTCCTGGCACAACCGGACATCGCCGTTCTGACAATGCCGGCACCGTCCACACCCACGAAACGGGCTCACTGCGACCAACCGATCGACCCAGTGGTGGTCTGTTGGATGTGCGGCGACGACCCGGCCGACCGCTTCGTGGCCGAGGACGAACGGCAGCGCGGGTTGGTAGGACGTGCCCGCCATGATGTGCAGATCGGTTCCGCAGATGCCGCAGGCGTGAACTTCGAGAAGTACGTGTCCCGGTTGGCTCGGCGTGCAGATAGGCACCTGCTCGATGACGAACCGTTGATCAGGGATGTGGCGCAGAACCGCCGCGTTCATGAGCTCCCCGGCCGCAGAGTCGCGGTTCTCGCCCATGATCACCATCCCGGTCACTAGCTCTACACATGTTGTCGCGGCTGCAACGTGTTGTCTACCATGCAACATCGGGCTCGTCAATGGGTAGCGTTGACTTCATCAAAAGTGCGCGCAAAGTGAGTCGTGGTCTCATCGAGGAACTCGGGCAGGGCGCGCCTGCCGGCCTGGGGTTCGGATCGCCAGTAGGCCCCGATCATGGGACCGACGAAGAAACCGGTCCCGGGCTCTGGCTCAAGTCGTTCGCAGCGCGTAAACACCCGGGCGAACCAGTCCGAGATGGGCAAGGTCCCGGCGAGTCGTGCACTACGACGAACCGGCATCGAGCCAAGCCACAAGGTTCTGAGTCAGGCGCTGCGGCACGGAAGTGGTGGTGGTGCTGAGGTTCTAGCGGGGCGGTAACAGCACGAAGGCCACCAAGAAGTACAACTTACCGGCCACTGCGCACCGGCGCGTCAAGCGGCATCGCGACGTTGCACAAGAAGACAAGACCATCATGGTCGACACTCTCACCGAGTTGACCCCGCAGGACCAGATCCAAGCCCTCACCGCCGAGCTACTCACCCTGACCACGAGCAATGGCTGCGCCGGCGTCAAGCCGACTCCAGCCGACCTCGGCGCGCACATCGGCTCCTGAGTCAACACAATCCATTGACGACCCAGGTGTTGCATGGTAGACAACACGTTGCAAGGCCGCCAACATGTACAAGGGTTTGTCACCGGGACGGTGATCCTTGACTTACCCCTGTGCGTGGAGCAGCATCTCGACCGACACGCCGAGGGAGCATGGACCGCACGCATACTCAAGGTGGGATCTCGCCCCGCACC
>ERZ1739049.33-NODE-33-length-16560-cov-8.777825_pt1 | contig 16560 bp, 22 predicted proteins | sample MGYA00581760_ERZ1739049 | MGnify/ENA primary metagenome ERZ1739049 (study PRJEB42929, sample SAMN08275522) | rhizosphere metagenome | isolation source: Rhizospheric soil replicate 2 | host: Colobanthus quitensis | place: Antarctica: Devils point, Livingston Island...
GCACCGGCGTCATGAAGATGGTCATCGCCGTCCCCGAGGATTCGTCCATCCAGAAAGCCACCGACATCAGGCCGGGCAGCCGCGTGACGACGGAGTTCCCTAATATCACCAAAAAATATTTCGAGCAGCTCGGCATCCCGGTGGACGTCTTCTATTCCTACGGCGCCACCGAGGCCAAGGTGCCGGAGATCATGGACGTGGTCGTCGACCTCACCGAGACCGGCTCCACCCTCAGGCGCAACCACCTGCGCATCGTCGATATCATTCTGGAGTCGACGACCAAGCTCATCGCCAACAAGGATGCCTGGGAAGACCCGGCGAAACAGAAGGCTATCGACGAGATCCGCACGCTGCTGCTCGGCGTGATCGACGCCCGCGGCCGGGTGCTGCTCTCGATGAACGTCGCCAAGGACAAACTTGACGCCGTCGTCGGCGTGCTGCCGGCGATGAAGCGGCCGACGGTCGCGCCGCTTTATGACTCTGACTACTTTGAGATAACGACGGTGGTTGATAAGAATACTGTTAATGTGATTATCCCGAGGCTGAAGGAGATGGGGGCGGAGGATATTCTGGAGCAGAATATTTCGAAGATTGTGCGGTAGAGGCAGCCTGGATGAAAGTGCCAAGCGAACCTGGTTCATGAAATCCATTCCAAGGAGAGCCGCCGACCGCGAGAGTTAGCGTCTACTTAAATAAAATGGCCAGTCTAAGAAAAGAAAAACGAAAACAACACTTGAGTCTTCAATCGACTCAGCTCTTCTCGCTGTTGAGATCTACAACAAGCCGCGGACGACTTTTCGTAGCGAGGGCTTCATAACTCTCATGATTATCGCATGGTGCCGTCTATTTCATGCACACTTTAACAACACAATTGGTGACAAGTTCTACTACAAGAAAAAAAATGGTCGGTACGAAACTATTGATGGTGAGAGGAAATCTTGGGAGCTTTCGACTTGCATTAAGAAATACGGAAGTCTCACTGTGCCCGTAGAAAAGAATCTTCATTTCTTTATCAAGCTACGAAATAGATTGAACATCGTTATATCGATAAGCGCGAAGTCGATGCACTGATATTCGGTGAGTGCCAAGCTCTTTTGTACAACTATGAAAATTTGCTTATTCAGCTATTCGGCAGCCAGTTTGCTCTCAACGAAGCACTTGTCTATAGCCTCCAATTTTCACATTTTCGAACACCACAGCAGGAGAAAGCTAGTAGATCAGCTTTGTCAAAAGATTTGGCAGACGTCGTTGGATATGTCGAAAAATACAGAAACGGACTTGACGACGCTGTATACAATTCTCAAGAGTACAGCATCAAACAAACGGGTCGGAAGATCCTTTTGATACAATTGCAGAGTATTGCTTATATGATGAAACACACAACGATTATGTTTATCAAGATTCGTAGGCGGAATTTCTGGTGCATTTTCTGCAAACAACCCGATTTACGCCAGCGGATCTACGCAGAAAAAATCGGAATGGCGAGACGCTTGATCTTGAACAATATGGAATATAACAATACCGGGGAGCTGGATGCTCTGCAGCCGCATCCTTTGGCACCCGAGTTAGTTCGCTCGAGTGGTCCGTGCCCAAGGAGTGGGGGAAGAAGCCTTAAGCCGTATATGTGGCAAGCCTGACCATGAAAGCAAAGGCTGACCGAAACTGAGAAAGCAGAGCTGACCCAGCTTCTCGCGAGCGGCAAACCACTACCTGAATCGTGGCGATATCGACTGTTTCCGGAAAACAGCCGCGCGTCAGAGACAGGGAAAGAATATCGGGTGGTCTATGACGGGAAGCTCAGGCGCGAGGAGGTGCTGGCACAGACGCCGGCAGCCCGTGGCAACTGGGGCGGGAATTCTGCACCAGGCGACCGCCAGAAAACGGATGGCGCAATGTGCTGGTTTGGGGCGACAACCTCTTAGCCCTGCCCGAACTGCTGGTCGACCAGCAGGGCCCAGATCGCTTCGGTACGCGCGGCAAGATCAAGCTCATCTATATCGATCCGCCGTTCGCTACGCGTCAGGACTTCATGAAGGACAAGAAAAAGGCTTACCGAGACAAGGTCCTCGGCGCCCAGTTTATTGAGTTTCTCCGCCGTCGCCTAATCATCCTTCGCGAAATCCTTGCCGACGACGGCAGTATCTGCGTTCACCTTGATATGAAGAAGTGCCATTACCTCAAGGCCGCTCTCGATGAGACTTTCGGAGAAGAGAACTTTCAAAATGAAATCATCTGGAAGCGTCAGTCGGCGAATAGTGGAGCGTTCGAGGGTTTGGGGCAATACGGACGCATTCACGAAACGCTGCTCTATTACACCAAGGGTGATCGCTGGATTTGGAATCAGCAATACGCTGAAGTGGCCGGGTTTCTCTGGCCAGCTCAATGCCTGGTGGCAGGCGTCTATCCCGCCGCTGGCCAAGGGTGATTACGAGGCCAGGATATATGCCGTAACCGACGAGAACATAGCCTTGATCACCGGGATTTGGGCTATTAAATGATCAGGCCGGTGAAGGACAGGACATTCACAAAGCTGGAGGAGCAACCCGGCAATTAGTATTATCAAGGGGACTAACTTGCCACATTGCTGAAATGCAGGACGCCGGGGCAGTGCCATGGAATCTATACCCATATGGACTGGCTCATTTTTATTATTGTAGGTCTCATTGCCGGATGGCTGGCCGGCATGATTACCAGGGCCGGCGGCCGTGGCTGTCTGATGGACATCATCGTGGGCGTGATCGGTGCCGTCATCGGTGGCTATCTCTTTTCGCTCATTGATGTAACCCCGGCCGGCTTCATCGGCCGGGTCGCAACCGCCACCGTTGGAGCCGTGCTCCTGGTCCTGGTGCTCAACGCCATTTCCGGACGACCGTTCAACCGACGGCACCGCTGAGTCAGGAATGGTGGTTGCGCGGCTGCCATGTAAAGTCCGCGCAGCTCGCAACCGGCAGCTTATCCCGCTCACATGACATCACGCCGCCGCACCAGCAGCGCCGCCGCATCTTCAGCACCTTGATGCTCGCTACCGACGTGACTATGGAATGAGTATGATTGAAAATCTGGAGACTGTAAGGGATCGGGGCGAGGAGGTCTTTCTCGAGGAACAGAAGGGCCGCTACAACTGCTCCAGATGCCAGGGTCTGATCTTGGTTCACAGCGGGAAGTGCTATGTTTGCGATGACATCATCAGCTGGAAAGAGTGAGATAAACGGTAATCGCGGGCGTCTGAAGTTTTATCGTCGTGGGTAATTCCTGACAAAATGCAGCGAATAACGTCAGGTTTATCAGGCGGCGCAAAAAAGGAATCCAGAGACAGATAGCAAAATCATTCCCAGGCTACAAAGGAGAAAAGCCATGGCTAAGAGTCAAGATGCAAAAAAAGACGTAAAAAAGAAATCTGAAAAATCCCTGAAAGAAAAAAGGCGCGTCAAGAAGGCAAAAAAAGAAAAAAAATGATCTTCACTAAGCCGGAACGTTGGGAAAATCGTTGTCCGGGAAACTGAAGATACCGGCGTTAGCACTCAATACGGTTGCCGCTGTGGCAGCCGTCATCGGTGTGCTGGTATTCATCGCGGCGAATGAAATAAGCGATGTCATACCAGTTATCATCTATCTGGCCCTCCTTGGCGTGCCCGGTATTCCGGGCTCGATAGCTCTGCTTGCGGGAAACCGCGCGATTCTGCTATCAGCCTGGATTGTTCACCGGATTGTGATGGTGGTTCTGCTGGCGATTTACATCCTGGCGTGGATGCTCTCTCCGGGCTCCGGGATCGCCGCGACGCCGTTCGTTATCACGGCCCTGTGTGTAAATTTTGTGAGCTCGACAGCCGTCAGGCAAGCAAGACGTCTACCCGAACAAACAATTAACACGAATGCGCCGCATGGTAAACTTCGCGCCGGCTGACTCAACCGTTGGCGTGGCCGTGGATAGCGCCATCGATGGGGAAAAAAGTTTTCAGCAATTCAGGCGCGATTTCAGGAATCGATCTTGATAAATACATCTGAACAAATAATCAGCCGCCTGAAGGAGCTCGGGGACCGCGATACAGCGGTTCATTCACGGCGATTCTTCAAAACCGGCAAAGGAGAATATGGCGAGGGGGACCAGTTCATCGGCATCAGGGTTCCAGTGCTCAGGAAATGCGCCCGTCAATTTAAGGAGGCAGGGCTTGAGGATACGCTGAAGCTGCTGAAGTCCCCTATCCACGAAGCCCGGCTGCTCGCCCTGTTCATGCTTACCGACAGATATTCGAAAAGCGACGACAGCGAAAAAAGGACCATCTATCGTGCCTACCTGGACCACACGGGATACATCAACAACTGGGACCTGGTCGACAGCTCGGCGCAGCATATTGTCGGCGACTACCTGTCAGACAGGGACAGAAAGCCTCTTTACCGGCTCGCGCGCTCAAAGAGCCTCTGGGAGCGAAGAATCGGCATCATGTCAACGCACCGTTTCATAAAGCAGGGGGATTTCGCGGATACCCTGGCTCTCGCACAGATGCTGCTCACCGCTCAGGAGGATCTGATCCACAAGGCAGTGGGGTGGATGCTGCGTGAAGTGGGAAATAGAAACGTGTCAGTCGAAGAAGCTTTCCTGGCAAAGCACTACATGCGGATGCCGAGAACGATGTTGCGCTACTCAATCGAGAAATTTCCCGAGGACGAGAGACAGGCATATTTGCATGGGAGCAAGTAATCTGTGTTCAGGCGAGCGTGACTTTTGATAAAGAAACTGCTTCTGATCCCCTTGGCCATTTCCCTGCTGGCTGGTTGTGGAGGGGGCGGTAACGGTATGACTGTATCTTCAGGCCCTGTTCCCGACCGTGACGCACCGGCTCTTACAACCGGCGGCTGGTACCATCCACCATTAAATGTCACCTGGCAGTGGCAGTTAAAGGGGACGATCAACACCAGCTACCCTGTTGAGATTTACGACATCGATCTGTTTGATTCATCAGAGTCCCTGATTGACTCGGTTCAGTCATTAGGCGGGAAAGTTATCTGTTATTTCTCGGCGGGATCTTATGAGAAATGGCGTCCCGACGCGTCCGAATTCACGCAGGATGATCTCGGTTACACCCTGGAAGGCTGGGAGGACGAAAAATGGCTGGATATTCGCTCGGCAAATGTCAAAAGAATCATGCAGGAACGCCTTGATCAGGCAAAACAAAAAGGTTGTGACTGTGTCGAGCCTGACAATGTGGACGGTTATGCGAATGATTCCGGATTTGACTTAAGCGCTACCGATCAACTCGCTTTTAATCGCTTTATCGCCGGCGAAGCTCACAGGAGGGGATTATCCGTGGGCTTAAAGAATGATCTGGATCAGGTCAACCAGCTGGTTGAAGATTTCGATTTCAGCGTCAACGAGCAGTGTCATGAGTTCGACGAATGTGATCTGCTCGCGCCCTTTACCCGGGCGGGAAAGCCGGTGCTGAACGCGGAGTATGAAGAGACGCTGGCCAGGAATGCGGCAGAGAGACAATCACTATGTGATATGTCAGTCGATGAAAACTTCAGTACTCTGGTTTTACCGCTACAGCTGGACGATTCCTCCCGTTTCAGCTGCTTGTGAAAGGGGTATGCGGTTATAGCATCCACGCGGACAGATGTCCCCAGTGCACTTTTACCAGTGCCTGCCATATCGAGCGCGGGCCGCATGAACCAGAACAGGAGTTGAAATGAGGCCAAGGAATTCGACCCACTCCCATCAGCGCCCCAGCGCCCGGGCGTTTTTCACAAACTGGAGCGAGTCGGACCTGCCGTTTACCAGGAAACTCCGTCTCACATTTCGCAACCAGTGGATCAAGGTACGGCATGGTCAGAGCTGTTGCGGGCATGAAGGCGAACCGGGTTGCTGACAGGTAGCCCACGAGTCCCGGCGGGACTCAGAGCAGTAAAGAAGCTTATGGCAGGGCAAGGGGCGCGCCGCAGGCGCGCCCCTTTACTTAAGGGCACCACGAACAGCCCGGCTGGTCAGGTACGTGTCTTTCGTGGTCTTCCCGCGGAATCCGCCCATTTGCGAGCACCGATCTCCCATGAAAAAACGTGGCGAGGGACATCGGTGACATAGAAGAAGCCGGCTTTTTCAATCCGCCCGATGCGCTAAAATATCTGGCAGGGGCAACTAAAATGAAAACATTCGTTCTCGGTGACATCCACGGCGCCTGGCGGGCGCTCACTCAGGCTTTCGAGCGTAGCGGTTTCGACGCCGAAAAGGACACGCTCATTTTCCTGGGCGATGTCGTCGACGGCTGGTCGCAATCACCCGAGTGCGTCGAGGAGCTGATGCGGGTAAAGAACCTCGTCTATCTGCTGGGCAATCACGACGCATGGGCGATTGACTGGTTGCTGCATGGCGACATCCCGCGGGAATGGCTGGAGCAGGGCGGGCAGGCGACAATGGATGCCTACAGTCAGCCGAAGTGGAATGCGAAGAAGGCTGAGCACGCCGGGTTTCTTTTAAACGGCAGGCTCAAATACCTGGACAATGAGAACCGTTTGTTTGTTCACGGCGGCATTGACCCCAGGTTGCCGCTTGATCGACAGGACGAATCAGATCTCATCTGGGACCGGAAGCTTTTTGACCTAACCGGCGGTGTGCCGGAATACAGGGAGATATTCATCGGGCACACAGTAACCCTGAAAGAGAACACCGACAAGCCACTTCAAAATGGAAAAGAAGACAATATCTGGCGTCTTGATACCGGCGCCGGCTGGTACGGCAGGCTGACCATCATGGATGTCGAGACCAGGGAGTACTGGCAATCAGACCTGGTGACGGAGCTATATCCGGATGAGAAGGGGCGGTTTTAGCGAAATCGCCTGTTTTCTTGCACCCGGCATCATTTCATTAGATAATCTCCAGTGTAGGGTTGGCTGCCCACGCAGCTGTTTTCCGTGTAGAGGGATCCACCGTAACCGTCCGGAGGCATCATTTCGCTGGATATCCTAAGTCTCAAGAAAACCGCTAACCTGCTGCGGCAGGACGTTGTACGCATGGTTTCCGAGGCTGGTTCCGGACATCCCGGCGGTTCGCTTTCATCGGCGGACATCGTCACGGCGCTTTACTTTCATGTACTCAATCACCGTCCCCGGGAGCCCAAGTGGCCTGAGCGGGACCGTTTTATCCTCAGCAAGGGGCATTGCGCTCCCATTCTCTATGCGGCTCTGGCGCGAAGCGGTTACTTCCCGGTAGAGGAGCTCAGCGGGCTGCGCAAGATCGACTGCAGCCTTCAGGGACATCCGGACATGAACAAGACGACCGGTGTTGAGATTTCTTCCGGCTCGCTCGGGCAGGGACTCTCGATCTCCATCGGCATAGCCCTTGCCATGCGTCTCGACAAACAGCCGGGCCATGTTTTTACGCTTACCGGCGACGGAGAATCGCAGGAGGGGGAAATATGGGAAGCGGCAATGGCGGCGGCACACTACAGGCTTGACCACCTCACGGTCATCGTAGACTGCAACGGCCTGCAGATCGACGGATTCACAAAAGACATCATGAATGTGGAGCCGTTAACAGACAAGTACGAGGCATTTGGCTGGACTGCCCGCTCTATCGACGGCCATGACTTCGTACAGATCATCGAGGCTCTGGAGTGGAGCCGAACGGCAGAGGGTCCGGTGGCCATCATAGCCAGAACCGTCAAGGGCAAGGGCGTATCTTTCATGGAGAACCAGGCGGGCTGGCATGGCAAGGCCCCCTCTGATGAGCAGGAAGCGCAGGCGCTGGTCGAGCTCAAGGAGCAGGAACAGGCATTGGCAAGCGAAGCGCCGGGAGCATAACGGTGAGTGAAGAACTCAAACCAAGGGCAACCCGGGAGGCGTACGGCGCAGCCCTTTTGCAGCTGGGCAGACTCCACGACGATGTGGTGGCGCTGGACGCCGATCTTTCCGGCTCCACGATGAGCAAGCTGTTTGCGGCGGAAGTGCCTGAGCGCTTTTTTAACGTGGGTGTTGCTGAGGCCAACATGATGAGCATCGCTGCCGGGCTGGCCATCTCAGGCAAGATTCCCTATGCTTCCACTTTTGCGGTTTTTGCCACCGGCAGGGCTTTTGACCAGGTACGCCAGGGCATCGCCCAGCCGAAGCTCCCGGTAAGGATCTGCGCCAGCCATGGAGGGCTGACTGTCGGCGAGGACGGCTGTTCGCACCAGTCGGTCGAGGACATCGGGCTGATGCGCATGCTGCCGAACATGAAGGTGGTGGTCCCGGCCGATTACAACCAGACTTACGCGGCGGTGATGGAGAGTTACGATACACCCGGCCCCATGTATATCCGTACAGGCAGGCCCCTGATCCCGTTTCTTTACGAGAAACCACCCGCTGGTCTGGGCGCAGGCGCGGACGTGCTGAGAGAAGGCTCTGACATTTCCATCTTCGCTTGTGGCATAATGGTGACGAAAGCTTTGGAGGCGGCAGAGGAGCTGGCGAAAAGGGATATCAGCGCCGAGGTTGTAAACGTAAGCATCATCAAACCGATCGACGTGGACACGGTGGTGGCCAGCATCAGCAAGACAGGGTGTGCGGTTACCGCCGAGGAGCACAGTATAATCGGCGGCCTCGGAGACGCGGTTACGGAAGTATCCGCGGAGTTCCAGCCGGTGAGGATAGGTCGCCTTGGAATCAAGGATGTGTTTGGAAAATCCGGCTCTCCGAATCAGCTTTTAGAGGAGTTTCAACTTACTTCAGAGCACCTGACCGGGCTCGCGGAGCAGGTTCTGGCAAGCAGCAGGTAACAATACAGCGGTCGCGGCCTAAGAAATCCGCGTGAAAATTTCATTCAGAAGGACCTTCCGATTTTTCCATATCCAGATAAAGATGATAATGTGCGTCTGGACGGGCGGCGGGCAATGAAGAGGTGCGATAGATGATTATTTTCGACCACGTAAGCAAGATGTATGACCCGAACATCATGGGGCTCGAGGACGTTAATGTCCACATCGAGAGAGGCGAGTTCGTCTTTCTAGTCGGCCATAGTGGTTCGGGTAAATCCACGTTCATTCGCCTGCTTTTGAAGGAGTTTGAGCCGACCGAGGGCACGATAACGGTGGCGGGTCGCAACCTGCAGCGCATGCGGCGCGGTACCGTTCCCTACCACCGGCGCAACATCGGCTGCGTCTTCCAGGACTTCAAACTGCTGCCCAACAAATCCGTGGCGGACAATGTAGCCTATGCTCTCAGGGTAACAGGTCAGCCGGAACGCGCTATCAGGCGCAAGGTGCCGGAGATACTGCAACTGGTGGGACTCGGTGAGAAGATGTACAACATCCCGGACGAGCTTTCGGCGGGTGAGCAGCAGCGTGTTAGCGTGGCGCGGGCTTTCGTGAACCACCCGTCACTGCTGGTGGCCGATGAGCCCACCGGTAACCTTGACCCCGACACCTCGGTGGGAATCATGCAGCTTCTCTACCGCATCAACCGCACGGGAACAACCGTGGTCATGGCGACCCATGACCGCGAGATGGTGGACAAGATGAGAAAAAGAGTTATCGCGCTGGAAAACGGCAAGGTAATCAGAGACGAAGACAAGGGGTTGTACAGATAATCATGCAAGCACGATTCTTCTTCAGCGAGGCAATAAATTCCCTGGTAAAAAACTGGGTCATGAGCGTGGCCGCCATAGTGACCGTTCTTGTTTCCATGTTCATCCTGGGCCTGGGGACCATACTCTTCTTTAATTTCCAGAATGCGTTCAGCGATCTGCGCAACAGCCTCAGGGTCGAGGTCTTCATGAAGAACACGGCATCGCCGGAAAAGATCCAGGAGCTGGGCCAGGAGATAGAAGCGATGCCCGAGGTCAGGGATGTCGAGTTCATCAGCAAGGAAGACGCGTTGACCAAGCTCAGGGAAAGCCTGGAGGGTCATGAAGATCTGCTGGAGGCTATTTCAGGGAACCCGCTGCCGCCATCATATGTGATCACGCTCAGGGACCCCGACTCCATCGACGTAGTGGCCAGCCGTTTCTTCGACAATCCGCTGGTCGACAATTCGCCGGGGACACATGACGGAGTCAAATATGCCAAGGAGACTTCGGAAAAAGTCTTGAGCGTTACGACCTACTTCTTCATCGGTGGTACGGGATTCGTGGTACTGCTGATACTGGCGTCGATACTGCTAATTTCAAACACCATCCGGCTGTCCATCTTTGCCCGAAGGCGAGAGGTGGAAATAATGAGACTCGTGGGAGCGACCAACTGGTTCATCCGCTGGCCGTTCATCATGGAGGGAGTCATGACCGGTATGGCCGGCGCGGCCGCCGCGGTTGCGCTGATCCTTCTGGCCAACAACTTCCTCATCGAGAGTGTCGTCAGCAAGATGCCCTTCTTCTTTAAGACCGGAACCGTACCGCTGTTCTGGATCGTCCTCATCGTGATCCTGGGCGGGACCCTGCTGGGTTCAGGCGGCAGCGGTCTGGCGCTACGCAGATTCCTCAAGATCTAGGGCGCCACAGGGTGGAATCATCGCGGCGGCTGCGCATCCTGTTTTCCTGGGTGGCGGTCGTCGTCTGGGCGCTGCTTATTTTCCTCTTCTCCGCCCAGCACAGTCTTGGAACCGGTTGGGGCATCTGGGACTTTATCCTGCGCAAGGCGGCGCACATGGCCGAGTTCGCAATTCTTTTCGTGCTGGTCTGGCGCGCGTTCAGAATGCACGGCGTGGCCGTCAGCATGTCCCTCGCGTCGGGCGTGGTTATCGCTCTCGTGTACGCGGCCTCCGACGAATATCACCAGAGTTTTGTTTCCGGCAGGACGGCCAGCGTGAGAGACGTGTTATTCGATCTGGCGGGAATTTTTATAGCCGTGGCTGTGGTTGTCATAATAAACAAGCGCGTCCGGGCATCGACAACGCAGGAATAGTTCTGGCCAGCCGTAACAGCGCCTCACAAAGTCGCTCGCCGAAAGGATTGCCAACTCAAGGCGGCTAATAGTATAGTTATATAGCTCACCTGACGGTGAGGCGGTAATCTGGTTTGAAGTGCTTGGCGGTTTGCTTTGGCAAGGTTCGAGTACTTTTGCCACGGGAACGGTGAGAGGAGGAAAGAACTTGCCAGAAGGAACAGTCAAATGGTTCTCCGATCAAAAGGGCTTCGGCTTTATTGAGCAGGAGAACGGCAGCGATCTGTTCGTGCACTTTTCTGAGATTCAGTCTGATGGTTTCAAAACCCTCGCTGAAGGACAGAAGGTGTCTTTTGAGCCTGCTGAAGGACCCAAGGGTCCGCAGGCCACGAACGTGCGGCCTATCGAATAGAGCCTGAATAAGGCAAAGACAAGGCCCTCCGCAAGGAGGGCCTTTTTTATTACTCAAAAGCGTTATCGTTTGCTCGCCGCTTCTACCAGGTGAACACCCTGTCACTGGAGAAGATCAGGTCGACGACCTTGGCGTAGTCCTTGTCCCCATAGAGGTTCACAATCGTGACGTCGTTGCCGCTGTCGTCGGACTGGCCCTTGACGATGGTGTCCACGAAGCCCGCCGGTGTGCGTTCCTTGATGATGTGTAATACCTTCATAAGCTCCTCCGGATCCTAGTAAGAGAGAACGTCGTTGAATTCAAGCAGTTTGGCCGGCATGTTGTGCATGTTGATCTGCGTGAATGCCGCATCCTTTTCGTTCACGGAATACAGCAGGCAGTCGAACTCACCCAGGGCCTCAACATTCATTTCGTTGCCATCGTTCATTTCAATCGGAGAGCCCAGATTGAAGACGGAGATCTCGTCGCCTTCGAGTGTGAGGCCGAGGGCCATACGCAGCCCTTCGTCCTGACGGTCGCTGACGATCACGGCTATTTTCTTGGAGTCGCTCATTAGAAGACCACCACCTTGTCTGATTCGTGTACCATCACTGCATTCTGATACTGGCTGCCGGAAGTGGCGCCTTCGACGTCCTTGACGCCCCGCGGCTCGGCACTGTGGTCGCAGTAGGCGAGCGTCGCGTCGCCGCTGCACTGTGCACTTAAGTCGGACGCCAGCAGGGTGCCGTCGTCCATCATGAAGACGGTCACGTCATGTCCGGCCGCTTTGGCCGCCTTGATAACGCCGACGACGTCATCGCGGTACTTGTCAGAGTTGATAAGAATGCCTAATTTGCTCATGATCCAACCTCCATGTTTCCGGACCTCCGTTGATTGGTGATAAAAAAGCCCACCCTGTATCTTTGGGGAGTCTGGGGCGTGATTATATTATTACCATGGGCGTAACTCAAGAAGCATCTGGAAAAAGATGTGGCCGCCGGCTGTTTTCAGCACATCTGGAGGGTCAGGGTTCATTGAAAATAAAACGCACGGAAATGGACAATGTCCATTTCCGTGCGTTTCTGACTTTCTTAAAAAAGATCGTTACTTCTGGATCTTCATTGCCGTAACTCCTGCTTTGGGGTGCTCCGTACCCAAAATCGTGTAGCCCTTGCCACTACATGCCTGGGTTATCGACTCTACTGAAGACGGGTTATCTACCAGGACCTCCATAACCATGCCCTCGTTCAGCTTATCCATGCATTTCAGGGTATAAAGCTGCGGATGGGGACATACGTAACCGGTTACGTCCAGCTCGTAACTGCCGTCATCCTTCTTGTTGAATTTCATCTTCTCTTCACCTCCTGACCTTGCGTACCGCGATTTTACCTAATTAAGTATAGCTTTCTCAGAGCTCTATATCGAAGTCCATGTTTTCCAGCTGCTTGGCCATCTTCTTGTTGGCGAGGTAATTTACCGCCTGGGCTGAGATAAGAGCGCCTAAGCCCATGCCGATGAAGAAGAGCCAGCCGCCGGGGCTGCCGAAAGCGGCGCGGGTGTAGAAAGCGCCGATGTTGCAGCCCAGTGCGATACGGGAGCCGATGCCCATGATGGTTCCACCTGCTACCGCGTATATGAACAGCTCCTTGGTTGGGAACTTCCACTTGAACTCCTTGTTCCAGAGAGACAGGAAGGAGGCTCCGAGGATCAGGCCGAACGATAATAGAAGTGCCGGGCTGAACCATGGTTTAGGCACACCGTTGTTGTCGCCAAAGTACCTGTTGCCGCCGTCTGCGCTTGCAGTTTTCAGGTCGACGGAGGTGACTCCGTCGATGACCCAGGCAGCAGCCATGGCTTCCTGGGTGGTGATGTACCAATAACCGGGATCGAACATGTTTCCGCTCTTGGTTACTTCGCCAGGCGCGGCGTCGGCGGGCCAAGTGCCTGGAGCGACGTCTTTGTTGGCCGTCGGACGAGTGCCATCGGGGTTCTGAGCGAAAACCTGGCCAAAGTTTCCGGTGCCGTTGGGATCGTTCGGCGGGTGGCCGAAATCGTACTGGTCGCGCATGTAGCTCATTGTGAATACCTGGACAGCGGCAACAATACCAAGCAGGACTGCCGCGATCGTGGTGCGCTTGGAGGAGCTGAGCATGGACCAGAAGCCGGCGAGCTCGTCGCCGAAGCCCATCTTGACCTCGCCGCCGTCGGCAGTCGCGGTCATGGCAGCCTTGCGGCGCTTGAGGAAGTTCTTGCGGACATAGAAGATATAGACGCCGATCATGAAAATCAGGGCGACCAGGATAGTGTTGACCAAGGCATTACCGATCAGGTTCTGGACAAGTGATGCATGCTGGCCTTCCTGAATGCCGAACATCTTGGTTGACACCACGAACTGCGGCCAATGCCAGGTGTCGGGAGTTATGCTTGCCACGGAGTTCGGCCCGGTTATGTGCAGGCCGTCCATCACGGGATCGAAGAATGGCAGCGATACAAATATCGCCTGGGCGAACGAAAGCGAGATTAACACGGTGAGGGAAATCATGTTTCCTTCACCGGTTTTGTACAGCGAGCCAGTCGCGCAACCACCCGCGAACACCATGCCCAGACCGAACAGGAGGCCGCCGATCAATTCATGCGGGCCAATCGGGGAGGGATGGTAAAAAGCGGGATACTTGACGAAAAGCCAGGCGGAGATGATGCTTAAGGTCATAAGGCCGATCATGATGCCTACGAACATGCGGGGAACCTTGACCATGATCAGGTCACGCCAGGCGGATGCGAAACAAAAACGTCCATACTGCTGCAAGGCGCCGTATAGGAATCCGAACCACATATACACAACGATGTAAAGGTAAACCGGCGCTGACATGTAATACAGAATTGAAAGAATTGCCAGGAAACCCACTACCCCCAAAGCATAAATCTTGTTTCTCGAACTGCTTTTGGCTTCTGCCATAGTTCCTCCTCCAGACTTCATGAATAGTTCAAACCTTCATATATCTTCAGGACTTGACCGTGAATGCCAGGTCCATTTCCCAGTTTACCGCCAGGTCGTCAGAATTAATCCGCGCATTATAATCAGCAAATTATCGCTTGTTGATTTAAGGTGGGACCGTGGAAAACCATGCGGTTTCCACATCGACTGTAGGGCCGTCCTCCCCGCGAAACCGTCCGGAAGGCGCCCCCACCTCCTCTAAAATTGCTATACTTCCACACGGTAACGAATAATTAAATACATGAAAAACCGGGGCTGTCAAGATGGATTAAGGCCCGATACGCCTGCCAGATGCCACGCGTCTTTAAAATATTCTTCATCACTCTCACAGTATCAGTCGCCTTTATGCTGGGGCTGTACTTCGGCGGCCATTACTACCGGCTGTCGCTTGTTTTCTATTCGCTTCCCGAGAGCGTCCGCAACGTCTTCTTCCCGGGCGACAATATCCTGCAGCTTCAGAGGGAGGTCGAGGGTATCCTCCAGGATAGCTTCTATAAGACCGTGGACTCCTCCGCCATGGAGAACAGCGCCATGGAGGGTATGATAAAAAGCCTTGACGACCCGTATACCGCTTACTTCTCCCCCGAAGACTTCCGCTATTTTCAGGAACACACCAACGGCTCATTTGTGGGCGTGGGGGTGCTGCTGGAGACCAAGGACGGCAAGCTGACCATCGTGGATACCATCGAAGGGTCGCCTGCCCAGGACGCGGGTATAAAACCGGGTGACATCATCACCGCGGTCGACGATCAGGCCATTGAAGGCAGGACCGAGGAGGAAGCCGTTGCGTTCATGCGGGGCAAAGCAGAGACCAGAGTGGTGTTGCATATAAAGCGCGGTGAAGAGGTTATCGACTTCGAGTTGATGCGCAAGGCTATCGAGATACCCATAATCAGCGAAAAGATGCTGGACCGGAGCGGCAAAAAGATCGGCTATGTGCGGCTCGACCAGTTTTCCCTCGACGCCGGACCCAGGGTTCAGGGCTCCGTCGACAGGCTGACGAAGGAAGGCGCGCAGGCGATCATCCTTGATCTCAGGAATAACGGTGGCGGATTACTGGACGAGGCCGTCAATGTGGGAAGCGTATTTATCGAGGATGGACCCATCGTCTCGGTAGTGAGCCGCGACGGGAGAAGCGAGGTCTACACCGCGCGCGGCGACGCCAACGAGACGATACCGATGGTTGTGCTCGTGAACGGTTATACGGCCAGCGCGTCCGAGATCGTGGCCGGCGCCATCAAGGATGACGCCCGCGGAAAGCTCATCGGCGAGAAGACGTTTGGCAAGGGTGTCGTCCAGAATATCAACCCGCTCAGCAATGGCGGCGCCATCAAGTTCACGTCGGGCAGCTATTACACTCCCAGGGGCATCGATATCAACAAGATCGGCATCGAGCCCGACATCCCGGCCGTGGATGATCCGGCGACGCCCGCGGATGAGGTCATCGAGCGGGCGCTCTTCGAACTGGCATCCTGACATTAGACCCGGGGATACCACAATGCTTGCAGTTTCCTTCTAGGCAACGGCTATTTGGCTGATGGCGCGCACTTCCGAAATCAGGAATCGTGAAATCAGACCCGGCACGCCGATGGTCGCTGTCATAACCAAGAGCGGCAAGATCTATCGCGCCGACCCCCTTTTCGGCGACCAGAAAGAAATATTTGTCGGCCACAAGGCATTGCATGGAGCCCGCCCGGGCGAGCTGGCTGTGCTGCGGCCGGACGGCCGGGGACGCGGCGAGGTAATCAGGCGGCTGGGCAAGGCGGGCTCGCTCAAGGCGCTCATGGAGGGCATCCTTACTTATTACCAGGTGCCGCGGGGATTTTCGCCCGGGGCTCTCGAAGAGGCGGCAGCGCGGGCGATGCTGGCTTCCGAGCCGGATAGCGACAGGCATGACCTGACCCGTCTGGTCTCCTTCACCATCGACCCCGATGAGGCCAGGGACTTCGATGACGCGATCTCTCTGGTCGACGGGCCCGGCGAAGGCGAGATCACTCTTTATGTGCACATAGCCGACGTGAGTTATTTCGTGCCGGCCGGCTCGGCAGTCGATCGCGAGGCCGGCAGGAAGGCCTGCAGCGTGTATATGCCCGTCGCCGTCGAGCCGGTGCTCCTGCCGGTGCTCTCCAGCGATGCCTGCAGTCTGCGTCACGGCGAGAATCGCAACTCCGTGACAGTCGAAGTAACCCAAATATTGGACAACTTACTTAAATTACCAGTGCATGACCATGACCTGTGGGAGTTGAATCCCCAGGAGTAGTTTGCCTACCCAGAATAACTGTACCTGTTAACCGCCGGCTGTTATATTGTCCTGCACCCTACACACCACCGTT
>ERZ1739049.34-NODE-34-length-16410-cov-7.849832_pt1 | contig 16410 bp, 14 predicted proteins | sample MGYA00581760_ERZ1739049 | MGnify/ENA primary metagenome ERZ1739049 (study PRJEB42929, sample SAMN08275522) | rhizosphere metagenome | isolation source: Rhizospheric soil replicate 2 | host: Colobanthus quitensis | place: Antarctica: Devils point, Livingston Island...
GGAGCCGTGGCGGCGGTGTGTTCGCGCGATTATGAAGCCCGCCCGGAGCATCCTGACACCTTGTTAAGCAGAAAGCTACTCGAGTGCATGGTTTGCGCTACGGGTTTGTACTCGGGGTGTTGTAAAAAGCTGCGTGCATCTAGGGCCTGTTTGACTTGGGCTGCCCGGATACGGTCGCTGCTTCCCATACTCCTCATCACGAGGGCATCACGCCCGTTGAGACCAGCAGCGACTACCTGGCCGTCGCCTGCGACCCGCCGGAAAGCCCGAGGCCCGGCGTCGCCGTCGGCGACAGGCTCTCTTTCATCCCTTCATACTACGCTCTGCTGGCGGCGATGACCTCGCCGTTCGTGGAAAAGAAATTCCTGGGGGCTTAACCCTCCCTCAGACCGCGCTCCCATTCATAACTGACACCGGTCCCAAAAAGCTGCGATAATATCCCGTGATGGAGTATAGGCTGATAAAATGGCTGGAAAAGCGCGTGACCGCACCGCGCTTCCGGCACAGCATAAGCGTGCTTGAAACGGTTACGGAGCTTGCCGACAGGCATGGTGTTAATCAGGCGCCACTGAGAATGGCGGCCCTGTTGCATGACTGCGCCCGCGAGCTGTCCCACGCGGAACTGGTTGCGAGCGCCGAAGAATTTGGACTGCCGGTGCGGGATGTCGACCGCATGAGTCCGGTGCTTCTGCACGGGAAAGTGGCCGCGGAAATGGCATCGCGTGAACTGGGCGTCACCGATCCGGCGGTAATCAGCGCCATGCTCTGGCACACCTCCGGCCATCCGGATATGAGCCTCTCTGACGAGGTCTTTTTTCTCTCCGATGTCATGGAGCCGACCCGGCCGCATGACTGGGTGCAACAGCTCAGAGAGCTCGCCCGCGAAAATGTCGACCGCGCCGTGCTCATGGCAATCGATATCAATATCGCCCACCTGGATAACACCGGCAGGATCGTAGATCCGGATACTTTCGCGCTTCGGGACCTGCTGCGGCAGAACCTGCATGGCTAAAGGCACAATCGCTGCCTGCCCGTCTTCCCGAAATGGATGTGCCCCGCCGCCAGAGGCGGAATCGGTTATAATCATTGTCTGTAAATTTGAAGACTACCCCCCAATCTTATGGTTGATCTCTTGAGAAAGGGCTTTTTGTCTCGTAAATTTTTTGGTACTGACGGAATAAGGGGAGCGGCAAACCAGGTGCTTACCGCTGATCTGGCGCTTGCCGCCGGGAGGGCGGCCGTAGCTGTCCTTCCCGCTGCCAGGCCGCGCATTTTGATCGGACGCGACACCCGCGTCTCCGGCCCCATGCTTGAGGCTGCCCTCATCGCCGGCATCAGCTCGGCGGGCGGCGAGCCGATCCGGGCGGGCGTAATCCCCACCCCCGCGGTCGCCAGTCTTGTGATAGACCAGAACGCGGATGCCGGCGCCGTGATCTCCGCCTCCCATAACCCTTACCAGGACAACGGCATCAAGTTTTTCGGCGCCTCGGGTTTCAAACTAACCGATGAACAGGAAGTCGAGATGGAGCGATACCTGACCGGCGAAGAACGTCCACCCATACCCGACGACCCCGGTGCGCTCGGTTATCTCAAGAACGCCTACGAGGTCTACGTGAATCACCTGCTCGCCAGATACGATCTCGATATCTCCGGACTGCGTATTTTGATCGACTGCGCCAACGGCGCCACTTACGAAAGCGCACCCCTGGCCTTCAAGAGGCTTAATGCCCGCGCCACGGTAATCGCCGACAGGCCGGATGGTTTCAACATCAATGACGGCTGCGGCTCCACTCATGTTCACGGACTGCGGGACGAAGTGCTGGCCGGTGGTTTCGATATCGGCCTCGCTTTCGACGGCGATGGTGACCGCGTTATCGCAATCGACGCCGGCGGCAACGTCGTCGACGGTGATTTCATCATGGCAATCTGCGCCAACTTCCTCAAAAAAAGGGGAAAGCTGCCTAAAAACACGATCGTAACCACTGTCATGACCAACCTTGGTTTCCACCTGGCCATGAAGGAGCTGGGCATCGAGGTCAGGACCACGGCTGTGGGTGACCGCTATGTTCTTGAAGACATGCTTGCCGGTGGCTACGGTTTCGGTGGTGAACAGTCGGGGCATCTGATCAACCTCGAGACCGGCACGACCGGTGACGGCCTGGCTACGGCCCTGCTCCTGCTGCAGGCCATGACGGAAACCGGCGCCCCATTGGAAGAACTGGCGAAAATCATGGTGCGCTTGCCCCAGAAACTTGTGAACGTGCGGGTTGTGGACATAACCGGGTTGAATGAAGCTACCGGAATCTGGGAAAAGGTCGAAACTGAGACCACGCGCCTGGGAGACGAGGGCAGGGTTCTGGTGCGTCCATCGGGAACCGAGCCGGTCGTCAGGGTCATGGTAGAGGCCACGACACTGGAACTTTGCGATGAAATCTGCGCTGGCATCGTATCCGAGGTCGAAAACAGCCTCGGCCTGGTCGGCCCATAATTACCTTTCCCCTGCGAGTATGGCTTATCATGTGTTTGAATGAGAAACCTTGAATCAGGAGCTTCTTTCTTAAAATGTGCGGAATAATAGCTTACGTGGGGCCGAGACCCTGTACGGATATACTCTACCAGGGCTTGAGAAAACTCGAATACCGGGGCTATGACTCAGCTGGCGTCTCAGTAATGCACGACGGCCGGATCGAGGTCATCCGGACGGTCGGAAACCTCGACAGCCTGGAGAAGGAACTGGCGGGCAACGGTAAATCCGCGGCTCGGCTCGGGCTGGGCCATACCCGCTGGGCGACACACGGACGTCCTTCCACCGCCAACGCCCATCCCCATAGTGATTGCACGGGAAAGATCTCGATCGTTCTGAACGGCATCATCGAAAATTACAAGAGTCTACGTGAAGAGCTCATCACGGAAGGACATAAATTCACATCGGAGACCGACGCGGAAGTCATCTCGCATCTCATCGAAAAGTACTATGAAGGCGATCTGCTGGAGGCTGTCCGTCTGACGGTCGGAGAGATCCACGGCCATTACGCCTTCTGCGCCATTCACACAGACCACCCGGACCTCATCGCCGGTGCCCGCAAGGAGTGCCCGCTTCTGATCGGTATCGGCAAAGGAGAGAACTTCATTGCCTCAGCCATTCCCGCCTTTCTGGCAGAAACGCGCGACGTGATGATCATCAACGACGACGAACTCTTTGTCGCGACTCCCGAAGGTGTACAGGTCATGGATCTTGAGAAAAACCCGCTCGATCGCGAGGTCGCGCGGGTGGACCTGGACACCGAAGCGGCCGAGAAGGGCGGCTATGAGACCTTCATGCTCAAGGAGATATACGAACAGCCCGAATCGCTGGCCGATACGCTGGCAGGACGCCTTACCGGGGAAGGCAGTATCATGCTCGAAGAGCTTGATATACCCGACGAGGAACTGGCCGGCATCGACAAGATATACATCGTCGCCTGCGGCACTTCATACCACGCGGGCATGGTGGGCCGCTACGTTCTGGAGAACTGGGCACGGGTGGCTGTCGAGCTTGATGTCGCCTCCGAGTTCCGCTACCGCGACCCCATCCTCTCACCGACAACCCTGGTAGTTGGAATCTCGCAGTCGGGGGAAACCGCAGATACTCTGGTGGCCCTGCGCCAGGCCCGCAAACTCGGCGCCAAGGTGCTCACCATCACCAACATCATGGGCAGTCAGGCCACCCGCGACGCGGACGGGGTCCTCTATACGCGGGCGGGCCTCGAGATCGGCGTGGCGGCCACCAAGACGCATGTCGCCCAGATCGCCGCTATCCACCTGCTGGCCCTCTACCTGGCACAGGTGAAGAAAACCCTTGCGACAGAAAAGATCGCCGCTATCGCAACCGAGCTCGATTCCATCCCTGATCTGATGAGGGAATATTTGAGGACCGAATCCAGCGCCCTCGAGATCGCCGAGCGATATTACCAGCAGCCGTTCTTTCTCTATCTGGGCCGGGGCGTCGGCCTGCCGGTATGTCTGGAAGGGGCTCTGAAGCTCAAGGAGATCTCATACATACCCACGGAAGCTTACGCCGCCGGAGAGATGAAGCACGGGCCTATCGCCCTGCTTGAAAAAGGTTCCCCGGTCGTAGTAGTTGCCAACGATGGCCATGTTCTCAGCAAGGTGGTATCCAACATGGAGGAGGTCCGGGCCCGCCGGGCATCAGTGATCGCTGTCGCCAGCGAGGGCAACACCGACATCGCGCATTACAGCGACGACGTGATGTTCGTCCCCAAAACCTCGGAGATGCTGTCACCTCTGCTCTCAGTAGTCCCACTGCAGCTGCTCGCGTACTACATCGCCCGTCTGAAAGGCTGCAATGTGGATCAGCCCCGCAATCTCGCTAAAACGGTCACGGTCGAATAAAGGCGTCCTTCACCATGGTGGCACGAATCCGCCTGCCTGGTTTATTTACTTCCCCATCGATGGAATAATTGCGTTTGAAAGGTGCTGATATCCTCCTGACGTGCTGGTAGGCATAGACATAATCGAAAACGAGCGCTTCGCCCGAGCCCTTGAGAGGCACCCGGGTCTGGTTGAGCGCATCTTCACGCAGGGCGAAGCAGCCTATTGCCGGTCGCGGGCAAACCCCGTGCAACACTTCGCGGCCAGGTTCGCCGCCAAGGAGGCGGTGGGCAAGGCGCTGGGCACAGGTGTCCTGTCATGGCGTGAAATCGAGATCGGTTCGGGGGGAAAGCCGGACGTCCACGTAAGCGGCTCCATGAAAAAAGCGGCGGACCGTCTGGATACCGGCGCCCTGTCGTTATCCATGAGCCACTGTGGTGCTGTTTCGGTATCCGTGGCGGTCGCCTGTGTAACGGGCAGAGGCTTTTCGCCGCATGCCGGCGAATCCAAAGACAGGCCCTGACCTCAATAGCATAAACGTGCAGTCGCTACGCCATAGTGCAGATTCATAAACAGGGGAGGACCAATGGCTGAACTGAACGAAATAATCGCATCTCATTTTCTTCCTGTATATACAGCCGGTCAGATGCGCCGTACGGACGCGGCCGCCATACGAGGTCTGGGTATTCCAGGAACCGTTTTGATGGAGCGCGCCGGCATGGCGGTGGCCGAGCACCTGCTGGAACATTTTTGTGAACATCATTGCTTTGTGGTCCTGGCCGGCAAGGGGAACAACGGCGGTGACGGTTTCGTGATCGCGCGGCATCTGATCGAGGCCGGGGCCGACGTGCGGGTTCTTGCCGTCGCGACGGCCCGCGAATATCGGGGCGACGCCCTGGTAAACCTCAAGGTTCTCGGGAAAATGGGGTTCGATGTCATACACGCTCCAGGTACAGCGGCCCTCAAGCGCGCGCTTTCCGCGGACTGCATCATCGTTGATGCGATTTTCGGCACGGGGTTTTCCGATGAGCCCCGTGGCAAAGCGGCCGAATTCATTGGAATCGCCCGCTCCACATCGGAGAACCAGGGGCTTCCCGTGGTTGCGGTCGATATTGCTTCGGGAGTCGACGCTTCGACCGGCGCTGCCGCCGCAACGACCCTGCCGGCAAACACAACGGTAACCTTCCACGTACCCAAGGTCGGTCATTTCGTGGCGCCCGGCAGCTATTACACCGGTGACCTGGTGCTGGCGGATATCGGTATTCCCGAAAGCTGCTCGGTCCCTGCCGACCATTTCCTGATCGATCCGGATGTGCTGGCTGCGATCGTCCCGCCAAAAATGGATTACGACCACAAGTTCAGCGTTGGGCGAGTTCTTGTCGCCGGTGGCTCCACCGGTCTGTCCGGCGCCGCATGCATGGCGGCAGAGTCAGCACTCAGGGCCGGCGCCGGCGTGGTAACCGCGGCGGTCCCCGCAAGTCTGAACCACGTTTTCGAAGAAAAACTTCTGGAAGTAATGACTCTGCCGCTACCGGACAACGGCGCGGGACGCCTGGCCACGGCTGGGCTGGAAAAACTCCTCGACGCCTCGGAGTCAGTAGATTGCATCGCCCTCGGACCTGGCCTGGGCAGAGATCCCGGCAGCGCCTCCCTGGCGGTGAAATTCATGACGGCCTGTGAGAAGCCGGTGGTTCTCGACGCCGACGGCCTCAATGCTTTCGCCTCAAAAGCCGGCGCTCTGAAGAAACGGCGCTCGGCCACCGTACTTACACCGCATGCTGGCGAGCTCGCCAGCCTTCTTGATGTGCCGACGGGCGAAGTGACCGCCGGCCGGCTTGAACACGCCCGGACTACCGCCAGAAAAACCGGCGCCATCGTCGTTCTCAAGGGTTCGTTCACGATAATCACGGACGGGAAAACAACTCTTTTGAACCCCACGGGCAATCCGGGTCTGGCCACTGCCGGTTCGGGAGATGTACTCACAGGCGTGATCGCCTCGCTGCTGGCCAAGGGACTCGACCCCCTCATAGCCGCCGGCGCCGGCGTCTTTCTCCATGGGCTGGCAGCCGACATGGCGGCGGATGACCTCGGAAAGGACAACCTGATAGCATCAGACCTGATAGAATATTTGCCGCTGGCATTCGCCAGCCTTGGAGAAGAAGACCATGAAGACCAATTCCACGGCTAACGGAAAGGACCGGCCTTGAAAGATCTTACCGCCGCCGACATCATGAAGAAAAACGTAGTGACCGTGAAGGAGGAAACCACGGTAGAAGACCTGGCCAGGCTGCTCTCGAAACACAAGATTAGCGGCGCGCCCGTGGTCAACGACAATAACCAGGTCGTCGGCATCGTCTCTGAGGGAGACCTGGTCTCGCTGGATGCCGACATCCATTTTCCGCACTACGTCCAGTTCCTCGATAGCGTCATCTTCCTGGAAAGCACAAAGAAGTTTGAAGAGCGGGTTCGCAAGGCAGCGGCAACCGCGGTCGCGGATATCATGATCGCCGACGTGATCACGGTGCAGAAGGACACGCCGGCCCACGAAGTTGCGACCGTCATGACCGACAAGCGGGTCAACCGCCTGCCCGTGCTGGACGGAGACATACTGGTGGGAATTATCACGCGGGCCGACCTGGTTCGGGCCATCTCCGGGAGGTAACTCGTGCGTCGAGCGCTGGCCACGATCGACCTCGAATGCGTGCGCCATAATGTGAACGCCCTGCGTCAGCGTCTGTCGAGGGGTTGTTCCCTGATGGCCGTGGTCAAGGCCGATGGTTATGGGCACGGCGCCGTCCAGGTTGCCAGGGCCAGTATCGACGCGGGCGCAACTACACTGGGTGTTGCGACGGCCGCCGAGGCGGTGGAACTCAGGGAGGCCGGACTTGCCTGCCCGATTGTGATCCTCGGCCCCCTTACGGGTGCCGAGGCACAGACAGCCATCGATTGTGGCGCGGAGATCATCCTCTGGACCCAGGCGTTTCTCAAAACTCTCGTCCACCTGAAATATGAAAAGGACCGCCGGCTCGGCGTACATGTCAAACTCGATTCGGGCATGCGCCGCCTGGGTGTCTTTCCCCGCCAGCTTCCCGATCTTCTTGACCTGATCGAGTCAGAGCCAGCCGTGAAACTTGTCGGCCTGATGACCCATTTTGCCACCGCGGACGAGGACGATGAAGATTTCCTCAGCTACCAGCTGGGCGTCTTCGAGGAAGCTACCCAGGTCGTCCTGCGCACCGGCACCAGGGCGAGCTACCATTGCGCGAACAGCGCCGCGACACTACGCTATCCGGAATCTCATTTTGACATGGTCAGATGCGGCATTGCCATATACGGACTCTCGCCCTTCCAGGGGGACGCGGCCACGGACGGCCTGCGGCCGGCGCTCTCCCTCACCTCTTACCTGGCCGACATCAAGCCACTGATCGAAGGCGACCCGGTCGGTTATGGCCGAACCTGGACCGCCCCGGCAACCACAACAATCGGCGTTGTCCCCATAGGCTACGGCGACGGCTTCAGCCGGCGTCTCTCAAACCGGGGACGCGTTCTCATCAACGAAAGCTCCTATCGCATCGTTGGCAGGGTCTCCATGGACCAGATCACGGTCGACCTCGGTCCCGGGCCGGAGATACAAATCGGCGCTAAGGTCTCGCTCATAGGAAACCAGGGCGATGATGCCATCACCGCTGAAGAGATGGCTCTCATGCTTGACACGATCAACTACGAGATCACCTGCAATATCTCCTCCAGGGTGGAAAGAAGGTATACGGAATAAGAATAGATCCTGCGACAGCGGCGATCACCCCGGTTCGGGATTTCCTCGCGGGTTCGGGAGTCACGGCCTGGCTCGTGGGAGGAACCGTACGCGACCTTCTGCTGAAGCGGGAGCCTGGCGATATCGACCTGGTCACGGAGGGGCCCCCGGAAGAAGCAGCGCGGCGTTTCGCCGACAAAATCGGAGGCAGCTACTTCCAGCTCTCCGAGGAGTTCCAAGGCTGCCGTGTGATAACCGGTGACCGTCGCAATACTTACGACTTCGCACCTCTTCGCGGTGCCGGAATAGAAGCCGACTTGAATCAACGCGACTTTACCGTGAACGCCATCGCGGCCAGGCTTTCCGATGGGGAAATAATCGACCCTCTGGGCGGGCTCACAGACCTGGAGGCCCGCCTGCTTGTTCCCGTCGACGACGAGATCTTTGACCGCGACCCACTAAGGCTGCTGCGCGCCTTACGACTGGAGAAAGAGCTGGGTTTCAGTATCTCCGGAGAACTGAAGCCGCTCATCCGGGTCAAATCCGTGCTGGCCACCAGGCCCGCGGTCGAACGTGTATGGGCCGAGCTGGGCCGTCTGCTCGAAGCCCCGGGAGCCGCGCCGGCCACCCGCCGTATGGACGAGCTGGGTCTGCTGGAGGTCCTGCTACCGGAAGTCCACGCTCTAAAGGGCATCGTCCAGAACAAGTATCATCATCTCGACGTCTATAACCATGTACTTGCAGCCTCGGACGAGCTCGACCGTATAATCGAAAATCCCGCGGACCTTTTCCCCGGGCTGGCGGAAAAAATCCTTAAGCGAAGCATCCACCGGATCGCCGGCGACGCCAGCTGGCGCTTCGTCATGGGCTACTGCGCCATAATGCACGATATCGCCAAACCATACTGCCGGTTCACGGATGAGTCCGGCGACTTCCGTTTTTTTGAACATGATCGTATCGGCGCTGAAATGGCAGGCGAAACCCTCACGCGTATGAAGGCCAGCGCCGAGACGACAAGTGCGATTACGCTTCTCATAGCGTGTCACATGCGTTTTGAAGGCCTCACGCAGAGCATTCCTCCCAGCCGGCGAGCACGCCTGCGCTACATCCGTGCTACCGAACCCTACACACCGGAAGCTATTATCCTTTCAGTCTCCGACCAGCTTGCGGTCAGAGGGCCGAAGACAACAGATGCAGCAATCGAAAGGCACCTGGAGCTCGCCGGCGAAATGATGATTGAGAGCTTCGCGGCCCAGGAAGCCGTAGCCCTGCCAAAGCTGATCGGCGGTGATGAGCTTATGAGGGAGCTGGTTTTAGAGCCCGGCCCGCAGGTGGGCCAACTCCTGGACCGAATACTCGAGGAACAGCAGCTTGGCAATATCAGCTCACGCCGGGAGGCCCTTCAGCTGGCGACACGGATACTGCGGGAGGAGAACCAGGGGAATTGAGCCCTGTCGACCACACAAACCATGGAGACCTGATGTCCTCCATTGCCGATCCTGGGGCTGCCATCGTTATTGAGGACCTGGGCAAGCGGTACGGTGCCATCAGCGCGCTCGACGGCGCATCTCTCACCACCGTCAGGGGGCAGATATACGGACTGGTAGGTCCAAACGGTTCCGGCAAGACAACGCTGATCAAGGCCATCTGCGGCCTGCTCAAGCCCGACCGGGGCCGTGTCGAAGTTCTTGGTCTTGATGCTGCTCGCGACCGCCATGCCGTCAGAAAACACCTTGGCTATATGCCACAGACCCCATCACTGTACGATGACCTGAGCCCGCTTGAGAACCTGCGCTTTTTTGGTGGCGCTTTCAGGCCCCCGGATATCGGTGAGCGAATTCGAGAAACGCTGGAATTCGTACAGCTCTGGGACCGCCGTGACGACCCCCTCCACACTTTCTCCGGCGGGATGCGTCAACGGGCCTCACTGGCATGCGCCCTCATGCATGACCCCGAGCTGCTGGTCCTCGACGAACCTACGGCCGGTGTCGACCCTGTTCTGCGACAGAGTTTCTGGCGGCGTTTCGCGGAACTCTGCGACAAAGGCCGCACGATTTTCCTGAGCACGAATCAGATGGACGAAGCGCTGCGCTGCGACCACGTCGCGGTCATCCTCGGTGGCAGGATCCTTGTCTCCGAAACACCAGAGGCCATAAGGAGGCGCGGCAAGACGCGCGTCACCCTGGAAATCGAGGGCAAGAGCCGGGAAGTTGAGCTTGACGGTTATGAAGAGGAGCTCCCCCGCCTGCTTGAGGAATATGGACTCCAGAAAAGAGTCGGGCGCATCAGCCTCAAGCGGCAAAGCCTCGAAGAAGTCATTCTGTCACTCCTTAAAGAGGCAAAATGATCCGCCACAGCCTCCTGATCGCGGCCCGCATCAACCGGCAGTTCCTGAGGGACCGCCGTTACCTTGGCATGTCCCTGATGGTGCCGCTGATTTTGATGCTACTGCTGAAATATGTTATAGACTCCCTGCCGGGGCTGGCTCACTTCGGTGTCCGCGTGTCCGACTACGCCATCCTCATCGCCGCCTATCTGGTGCACTTCCTGGCCTATGTCCTTTCCACGATTGTTCTGGTCAGGGACAGGACGGCGGGCACCTTAAGCCGCATGTTCGTCTCGGGTTACCGTCGACGGGAGATCGTTTCCGGTTATGTGGCAGGTTATTCCACCGTGGCCGCCGCCCAGACGGCTCTGGTTCTTGTATGTACCAGATATCTGTTTGATGTAAAAATTGAGCGGGACATCGCCGCCGTGGTGCTCACCATGCTGGCCCTGGCGATTGTTTCCGTGGGGCTGGGGCTGTTCCTTTCCAACTTTGCGCGCAACGAAGGTCAGGTCTTCCCATTTATCCCAATGGTTATCATCCCTTCCGCGTTGCTCTCCGGGATGATCATCCCCGTTGGCGATCTTCCGACAGTACTCCAGTGGTGCAGTTATATTGTTCCACTGACATGGGCCGTAAAAGTGCTGAGGGGGGTTGTTGTCGACGGAAGTTCGTTCTACTCGCAGCTGATGCCTTTTTTGCTGCTGCTGGGCTTCGGCCTTACCCTATTGGTACTTGCAAGCTTTACACTGCGGGAGAAGGAGTAGGGTCCTTTCTATGAAGCCTTGGCCTGCCTGGGCTTCAGGAGAGAGATAAAAGCATCTATGACTCTCGGGTCGAACTGCGAACCGGCGCCCATCTGTAGCTCCAAAAGGGCCTGCTCTAACGAGAGCGCCTTACGGTATGGACGCTCGCTGGTCATAGCCTGGAAAGCGTCCGCAACTGCAAGGATGCGTGCCCCCAGGGGAATCTTTTCATTAGACAGACCATCCGGGTACCCCGCGCCGTCGTAATGTTCATGATGATGTCGCACCACGGGCAGGAAGCTCTCGAGACTGGAGATATGCCTGAGGATCGTTTCGCCGACCTCCGGATGTTCCTTGATCTTCCTCCATTCATCGGGGCTTAAGTTTCCACGCTTGTTGATAATGTCCTCGGGAACGCTGATAAGGCCGATGTCATGCAACAGACCGGCCACCCGGATATGGTGAACCTCCTCTTCCTCCAAGCGCATCTCGGCGGCGATCGTCGAGGCGAGCCTGGCTACTGATTCTGCATGACGCTGGTCGTACGTGCTGCGTTCATCAACACAGGCAGCCATCGCCTGGGCCGCTGCGATATGAAGCTCCTCCCTCACGAGATCCTCGAGACACACCTGGCCGAACTCACTCGACTCTTCGTGAAACAGTGTGACCCTGTTGCCTCCCTGGCGTTTGCCGTAATACATGGACCAGTCGGCCTTGTCAACCAGATCGCGCGCCTGTGGCGCGTCTTCCGGGAAACTCGCCACCCCGATGCTGGTGGTGAGAGGCACACCGCTCCTGCCCTTGGTCTCAAAAGCGAACCCGGCCACGCGGCGCCGGATCCGATGAGCGATGATCTGGGCGCCCGAGGTGTCGGTGTCAGGAAGAATGACTGCGAATTCCTCTCCACCATAACGAGCCGCTATATCGATCGCGCGCTTGGATTCGACGATTATCCTGGAAACCTCTACGAGGGCTTTGTCTCCGAGAGCATGCCCATTGATATCGTTGAAGCTCTTAAAACGATCCAGGTCGCAGAAGATAACCGACATGGATTTGTGGTTGCGCTGTGCGCGCTCGATCTCTTCCTTCAAACGGGAGTAAAAATACCGCTGGTTATATAGACCCGTCATACCGTCGGCGGCCGCCTCTTCTTGGCTTTGCTCAAGCATCCGGGCATTCTGAATCGCGATTGCCGCCTGGTTTGAGAGGATGGACAGAACCGAAAGATGTTCACGACTGTAGGCGCTGAACTCTTTACTGTAAATATACAAAACTCCAAGCTTTCTCTTTTGCACCTTGAGAGGCAGGCATATGAATGCCTTGATCCCCTCTTCGCTGGCCATCCGGCTCAGTCTGTGGGATGACTTGATGTTGTCGCTGAATACAGCCTGCTCTCCCAGCAGGGATTCTTCCGCCAGGCCACCCTTGCGGAATTCCATTTTACTGACAAAGTCGTCACTAAGGCCTTTTGTGAATATGTCCGTGAACTCACCTCGCTCTTCGTCATAAAGAGTAATGGCGGCCGCCTGGGATTCGGTGAGCTCGATGCCTTTTTCCATGACGATCTCGACCACACGCTCCCAGTCGAGTTCGGAACTGATTGCCAGGGCTATGTCGGACAGGTAAGTAAGCTGGGTGACCTTTCGCTGGATTGCGTCCGCCATGCGGTTGAACGAACCGCCCAACTCGGCTATCTCGTCAAACGTGGTGACTTCTACTCGCCGATTGAAGTCACCCTTTGCCATGGCCGCGCTGGCCTGCTTGAGCTCCTTGACCGGTCGGCTGAGTCTTCGCGCGGCTATGACTGAAATCAGCAGGCTCAGGCCTATGCCGGCAAAGCCGGCAAAAATAACGTAAGCCTTCAACTGAGAGGCTGCATTGTCGGCGGCTGTCTGTGCTTCCCTGTTGCGCTCGTTAAAACTAACGGCGATTTTCTGGCTCAGATTGTCGATCGTGAGCAGTAACTGGTCGGACTGCTTTTCTTTGGCAAGGGTTGCGACCGCGTCTCCGGAACGCCAGGCGGGAACCACCTCGTTCATAAAATTGTTGTCGAAGCTGGCCGTCGCGACGGCCAGCTGTTTAAACCACTCCTGCTCGATGTCAGAAGAGTTGTGGGAGTTTGCATCGGCAAGCGCGATATCGCGAATCTGCCGCGTCTCCTCAAAGCTGACGATTTTGTCTTCCGCGTTTTCCACCATAAGTTCATAGTGGGCCTGGATTTGTTGCGCGGCGGCGGTCCTGGCCACCTCGACGTGCTGGACGGCCTCTGCTCTATCAAGGGCCTCGTCAGAAGCGACCCTCATGATATTTACCTCGCGCAAAACCACGACTCCAAGAATGGAGAAGATGGCTACGATAGCAATGAAACCGGCGACCATTTTCGTACTCAGCCGTCGGAATAGTGGAATGCCCCAAAGCCCTCTCATATGACCTCTCGTCCCAGGTAAAACTTGCCTTGTTTGAGTCAAAGCATGCCCTTATAACCGCATGAAACGGTCCCGGTAATGAGTAGTCGGCACGGGTGGTCATTTGCTTGAAATCGCGTTACGGCAGGACTTGGGTAAGGGGGGAGAGTGGGGCGGGAGATCTTCCGGCGGGATTACCAGTACCCTTTTTGCAATATGCGCAGGTTGGGAGTGTTACATTTCGGACACACATGCGACTGACCCTTTTTATAGAAAAAGACGGGCGAGCCGCACTCCTCGTGCGCAAATGTATCGATCAGCACGTCGTGTCCCGTCAGGTCAATCTCGACGATCTCACGGCATTGGTGACAATGGGCGGGCAAAAAGCGAAGGCGGGGATCGATCTGGCCAACCCCCCAACGAATCTTCTTTGACCTGTAGTCACATTCCCGGCATTCAAAAACGCTGTACTCGCCCGTAATAGTCACCCCCCAAAACGTTGCAGAATTTGAGGTTTTCCAGCCCGCGGATGCTATCTAGCCGGCAGGATAGGATCCCAGCAACTTTACACGCGAGAGTTTACACTCAAGGCATTTGAGAGCAGAGGCTACCTGCGGATCGTCTTTCCTGCCTTCCATATCAATGAAGAAGACGTAATCGCCCAGGCCTTTCTTCGAGGGTCTGGATTCGATCTTGGTGAGATTCACATAGCGGTGAGCAAACTCCTGGAGTATCTGCAGCAGACTGCCCGGCTGGTCGTGTGCAATGGTGCAGACGATTGATGTTTTGTAAGACCCGTCCTGATCCTGGGCGGCAGGACTGGTCGATAGAAGCACAAACCTTGTCTGATTATCAGCGTAATCCTCGATGTCTATATCCATGGCGATACAGCCGTATCTTTCCGCCGCCACGGCGCTACCGATGGCGGCCCAGGCTTCGTCAGTCTCGCTGACCATGCGAACAGCATCGGCTGTACTGTTGGCAGCTACCACTTCAGCATGAGGCAGACTTTCCCTGAGAAACTTACGGCATTGTGCGTGGGCATGGGGGTGGGAGATTATGCGCTTCACATCGCCGAACTCCATGCTTTTGCGCATGATAAGACGATGGCGAATCGGATAGACGATCTCCCTGATTATATGCACATTGTCAAACTCGAAGGCCAGCACGTCCAGGGTGGCGCTCACCGAACCCTCGATGGCGTTCTCCATCGGTACGATACCTTCGTCGACGTCGCCGGCCGCAACCGCTGCTATGACGTCGTAAACCGATGGCAGTGCCACTTTTTCCCCGGAGCCACATTTGACGCAGGCCAGAAGCGCTTCCTCGGCCCAGGTTCCGGTGGGTCCGAGAAATCCTGTTCTGATCCTGTCGACAGCCCTGTCAGGCACCGGCTTCCCCCACCAGTTTCGAAGTTTTCTTTTCCTTCAGTTTTTTCAGACCCATGGCCTCTTTGAGTACTTGCTCCTCTTCCGGCGAAAGCTGCTCTTTGCTCTCACCGTGACGCACTTCCTTCACGTAGATCCTGCCATGGTCACGCGACTGTATCGAACTGATAATAACTCCCGAAAACTGGGCGTCGATCAATGCCACGGAGGTGCTCTGCATGCCGCTCAGGTCATGGTAGGCGTCATAACGTACAACGCTGCGGAAGGTCAGGCAGTCTTCAAGACGACGCTCGCTGCGTTCAAGTTGATCGGCCATTCGCTTAAGATCGCAGGATAGGGCGTCTACGCTTTCCTGAACCGCCCTGGCGTGGGCCACGAGGTCCCGTTCACGGCCTTCTCCCATGACCACTTTCTGATCACGGCGGTAACGGCGAAACACGATGAGCAGATAACCCGCCAGCAGGAGCGCAACAACGGCAACCGCCATCGACGCCACGAACGCGGGCATCAGGTTATTTTCGATTAATGAGTTCACTGGCCCCAAACATGTGAAGGTTGAAGGTTAAATCAACCTCCAACCTTCTTTTTTTCGGGCCGCCGCCATGACGCGACAACCCTAACTAAAAGCTATTTTGTACTCGCCGACGTTGTTCTGTGTATTGGTCTCTCCCGGAACAGGGCCGACCTCGGCCCTCAGAAGCGCCGCCTGAGAATTGGCCTCCGCTGCCAGGCCCGTCAGCTCGATTGTGCGCCGCTCGCCGGGAGCGATGGTGGGAACGCGTACATCGACTTTCTGCGGGGAAGGCCTGCCGGGTGCGGTAAGACTGAGGCTGACGAGCACCTCGTTTTCTGTAGCCTCTCCCTGATTCTCGACTTCCACCTCAAACGTCATGGAATCCGATGCCTTGAGGCTGTTTTCACCGTCAGCCGCAAGCGCCATGCCGCTGGGCTTTGCCTTGACGCCAACCAGGGACACCCCGTGCAGTCCCGTAACCTGGACTGCCGGACCACCCTTGAGACGCTCCAGCACGGTTACGGCGGTCTGCTGGCTTGCCAGGGCCGGATCTTTCAGAAACTTGGACTGGGGAACCTTGATGTCGGTTATTTTCCCATCCTTTAGAACCTGTTGGGCGCGCTGATAGAAAAACTCGTCATAGGTGACATCGCTCGTCAACAGGATGAGCGTGGCGTGTGAAACCTGCGCGGCGCTGGCCTGATTGTCGCGTGCCGCCAGGGCGTTGCGCAGCGCCGGTTGCAGCTCTTTTTGTCCGCGTTCCCTGCTCTGCCTCGCGGCCACGAACCTTCCGTTCTCTTTCTTGAAATCTTCGTGCGCCTGTATCGCCTTTCCCTTGTCCACGAGTTCCTCGGAGTCTACCTGGACACACCCCCGCTGGGCCCCCCGGGTCTGGGCACCGTACCC
>ERZ1739049.35-NODE-35-length-16352-cov-9.213782_pt1 | contig 16352 bp, 15 predicted proteins | sample MGYA00581760_ERZ1739049 | MGnify/ENA primary metagenome ERZ1739049 (study PRJEB42929, sample SAMN08275522) | rhizosphere metagenome | isolation source: Rhizospheric soil replicate 2 | host: Colobanthus quitensis | place: Antarctica: Devils point, Livingston Island...
ATCTAAGGAGACTGAGGGGCAGTTGGGTCCAACCCTGATTCTGATCGGGTTCATGGGCAGCGGCAAGACCACCGTAGGCAAGCGCGTGGCACACGATCTTGGCTGGGAATTTTACGATACAGATCTGCTGGTTGAGCAGGAGGAGGGAGCCAGCATTATCGAGATTTTCGAGCGCGGAGGCGAAGTCGCTTTCCGCGAGGTCGAGGAGCTTGTTATTTTCCGCCTACTGGATGAAGTTATCGGTAAGTCGGCTGGAAAGGTAGTTTCTCTGGGCGGTGGATCGGTAACGATCGAAAATGTTTACAGGCGTCTATTGCGGGAAAGTCTGGTTGTTCTGCTGAATGAGGATGTCGAGACCGCATTCACGAGGGCACTGAACGGGGAAAGGCCGCTGGCAAATGATCGCGAAGCTTTCAGACAGCTGTATGCGCAGAGGAAAGACAAATATCGCGCCGTCGCAGGAATTGTAGTGCAGACGCAAGGAAAAAGTATCAGTCAGGTGGCCGAAGAGATAGCAGTTAAGATAAGAAAGAGGAAGGATAAGGATTGATACAGCTTCTTGCCAGCACCAGGAGTAAGGAATATCCAATCTTTTTAAGCAGCGGTGCGCTGGCTGAAAGCGGCAATCTCTGGAAGTCCCAGGGCGGGCGTGGGAAAGTCGTGATCATCACCGACAACAATGTCGCGGATGTCTGTCTGGACCGGGCGGAGGAAGCTTTTCAAAGGGCGGATTTCAAAGTCGCTTCCGTTGTGGTGGGGGCCGGTGAAGAGGCAAAGAGCATCAGGCGCGCGTCAGAACTCTACTCGAGGCTCTATGAGCTGCAAACTCGGCGCCGCGACACGATCTGCGCCCTGGGTGGCGGTGTGGTCGGCGACCTTGCCGGTTTCGTGGCAAGTACTTATATGCGGGGCATAGGCCTTGTCCAGGTGCCCACAACACTGTTATCACAGGTTGATAGCAGTATCGGCGGCAAGGTTGGCATCAATATCGAAGAAGCCAAGAACTACGTCGGCTCTTTCTACCAGCCGGACATGGTTGTCACCGATCCGTCACTGCTGAAAACCCTGCCACGCGGCCAGCTGGTCGAGGGATTGGCGGAGGTTGTGAAATATGCATTGTTAACCGGGGACGATTTCTTCTCCGCTCTTGAAGCCAGTCACGAGGAGTTCCTGGGACTCAATATGTCATTTGTCGAACCCGTAGTCCGCCGCTGCATCGAGTACAAGCTGAGTGTTGTATCAGAAGATGAGCGTGATTTTGGACGCAGGGCGGTGCTCAATCTTGGACATACCGTGGGCCATGGAATAGAAGCCGCGGGGCAATACCGCTTGTATTCCCATGGTCAGGCAGTGGCATTGGGCTTGCTGGCAGCAGTCTGGTTATCGGACGAAGTATTTTCGCTTGGGGTTGAATATGCCATACGGCTCAAGGCGCTGCTTGATGTGCTTGGTCTTCCCACAATGCTTGGTGACATCGATCCGGAAGTTGCGATCGCGGCGATGGCCAGTGACAAGAAGGCCGATGACCTTTCCGCCAACATGGTGCTGATGAAAAGACTGGGCGAACCGGTGATCAACTGTGATGTCGATAAGAACATGCTGAGGGACGCCGTCATACGTCTTACCAGGATGGGCCGGCAATGAGGACACTGGCGCTTTTGCATGGCTGTAATCTGGACATGCTGGGACAGAGGGACCCCGAGCAGTACGGCAGCGGCACTCTGGCTGAACTCGTAGCACGGGTGGTTGAAGCGGCAAGACGTAACGGCATGATTTGCGTATCTTTTCAGACCAACCACGAGGGCCAGCTGATAGAAAAAATACATGAGCTGCGCCTTACCGCGGACTGCATGATCATAAATCCTGGCGCCTGGACCCATTACAGCTACGCGATACGGGACGCGCTTGAGATGGTAAGAGGACCCATAGTCGAGGTCCATCTTTCCGATATCGAAAACCGCAAGGAAGAATGGCGGAGCCGATCGGTTGTCAGGGATGTATGTGAGCATGCAATCTCCGGTAAGGGCCCCGAAGGTTACATTGAAGCCGTGGGCTGGCTGGCCGAGCGGCTGGGACCCGGGTCTGAATTACCCTGAATCGGCGACATCAAGATGATTAAAATTCCCATCGGATACGACTCACTGATTATCACGCATCTCCCAAATGTCCGCTATTTGACGGGATTTTCCGGAAGCGCCGGCTGCGTCCTGATCACCAGCACAAAAAGGCTGTTTTTTACAGATTTTCGCTATCAGGCACAGTCGAAGCGTGAGGTAAAGGGATTTGATGTGCATATCGTGCCGACGGGGGCGCTTCCCGGGGCTTGCGCTTACGCGGTAAAACGGCGTCTGAAGCTGGGCGTCATGGGATTCGAGGCCGCGCATTTGGACCAGCGCAGTTTTCTAAAAGTAAAAAAGATTCTCAAGGGAACAAGCTTAAAGGATTCCGGGGGGATAGTTGAGAAATCGAGGCAGGTCAAGAGCCGCACCGAGATCGGCAGGATCAGGAAGGCATGTGCGCTGGCCGACCTGGCGATGGAGAAACTTCGACGCACGAAAGTAACCGGCAAGACCGAGAAACAGATCGCCTGGCTGCTGGAGTCGGTCATGCGCCAGGCTGGTTCAGGCACTCTCCCTTTTGAGATCATCGTTGCTTCAGGACCACGTTCGGCGATGCCGCACGGGGTAGCTTCCGGGCGCGTGATCGGGCTGGACGAGCTTGTCGTGGTCGATCTGGGCGCCAGCGTTGACGGATACTGCTCGGATATGACCCGGACCTTTACCACGGGGGAGTTGTCACGAAGGCAGGCGGAGATATATCGTATCGTCAAGGAAGCCCAGGAGTCCGCATTTCAAGGAGCACGGCCGGGTGTTACCTGCGCTGAACTGGACGGGATGACGCGCCGGCACATTACCGTTGCGGGATATGGGGATGCGTTCCGGCATTCGCTGGGTCATGGAGTTGGACTGGAGGAACATGAAGGCCCGGTGCTGGCTCCGAGATCAAAAGAGATCCTGTGTGCGGGAATGACGGTCACCATCGAACCGGGCATCTATGTGGAAAGAATCGGGGGCGTACGGATCGAAGATACTATTCTGGTGGGCTCCTCAGGTCCGGTAAGGCTCACTGAATTTACGAGGGAGCTGACCCGTCTGAGATGATTATCCGCCCGCGAGTAACCTTCATTCTTCAGTATTAGCACTAATTTAGAGCAAAACGCCATTGGTCGGCTTCCCCAACTCCCTCCTTTTAGTGTAAAATCCTAATTTGCCCCTGTTTGCTAACTTGATTGACCCTTCGGAGGATTCTTGATCTCTACAAGCGACTTTAAGAACGGCATGGCCATAGAGTATGAAGGCCAGATATTCACGATCGTGGAATTTCAGCACGTAAAGCCCGGCAAGGGTGGAGCCTTTGTTCGCACCAAAATCAAGAACGTAGGGACCGGTGCCGTACTCGACAAGACGTTCCGGCCGGTGGAGAAGTTCCGGCGCGTGCGCGTCGAAACCAAAAAAATGCAATATCTTTACGCGACGCCGGACGAGATCGTGCTCATGGACAATGACAATTATGAGCAGCTTTCACTGCCGCCGGAACTCGCCGGTGACTCCCTCTCCTATATCAAGGACAACATGGAAGTCGAGATCCAGATGATCGACGGCAAACCGGCCCAACTGGTGCCGCCTATCTTTGTCGAGCTTGAGATAACCGAAACGCAGCCTGGCGTGAAAGGCGATACTGTCAGCGGCGGCTCCAAGCCCGCGACAATCGAGACAGGCGTTGAAGTACAGGTACCGCTTTTTGTCAAAACGGGCGATGTCATCAAAATCGACACACGCACCGGCGGCTACGTGGAAAGGGTGTAGCCTGCGGTTATGGCAAAAGCGCGCCGCATCCTGATAATGGACACCACGCTCCGGGATGGGCATCAGTCACTCTGGGCGACGAGGATGAAGACCGCCGAGATGCTGCCGATCCTCGAGTCGATGGACGATATCGGATTCTATTCCCTTGAAGTCTGGGGAGGCGCCACATTCGACAGCTGCATACGTTTTCTCAACGAAGATCCATGGGAACGTCTCAGGATCATCAAGCAACATTGTCGCAAAACCCCGTTACAAATGCTTCTGCGCGGACAGAACCTGGTCGGTTACAGACACTATGGTGATGATATCGTCCGTCACTTCGTCGCCCGTTCAGCGGAGAACGGCGTCGACATCTTCCGTATTTTTGACGCCCTGAACGACACCCGCAATGTCGAGGTTGCGGCTGAGGCGGTAAAGGAAGCGGGAAAGCACTTCCAGGGAGCTATCTCCTATACCATCAGCCCGGTTCACACAATCGATCATTACATGGAAGTCGCTCATATCTACGCCGAGATGGGCGCCGATTCACTTTGCATCAAGGATATGGCGGCGCTGCTATCGCCTTATCATGGCCAGGAACTCGTACGGCGGCTCAAGCAGGAGATCGATCTGCCGCTGGAGTTGCACTGCCACTATATAGGCGGTGTGGCGCCAATGACGTATCTGAAGGCCATCGAGGCCGGTGTGGATATCCTTGATACCGCAACCGTGCCTCTGGCGTTCGGCGCATCCAATCCGGCAACCGAGATGGTTGTCAGCGCCTTGTCAGGAACACCTTACGAGACAGGGCTGGAGCTGGACGACCTTTTTGAAATCGCAAAATATTGGGAAGAAGTGAGGAAGAAGGGCGGTCATGCGCGCGGGGTCACTTCACTGACCCATATGCAGGTTTATTCGCACCAGGTACCTGGTGGCATGATCTCTAACCTCGAGAGTCAGCTCGCCGAGCAGAATGCGCTTGACAGGCTGCCCGAGGTGCTCGTGGAGATTCCAATAGTAAGGGCTGAAGTCGGTTACCCGCCCCTGGTTACGCCCATGAGCCAGATCGTGGGTACTCAGGCGGTGCTCAATGTACTGTCCGGAAAGCGCTGGCAGGTGGTTCCCGATGAGATGAAATCCTATTTACGGGGTAAATACGGAAAAGCACCCGGCCCGGTTTCGGAAGAGGTTATGCATAGAGTTCTTGGCGACGAGAAACCGCTTACCTGCAGGCCGGCGGATCTTATTGAAGAAACGGTTGCGCAATTTGCCGAGGAGATTGGCGATCTGGCGCGCAACGAAGATGATGTTTTGACATATGCGATGTTCCCGGCGGCGGCGCGAACTTTTCTGGAAAAGCGCCGTCACGGTTTGGAGGAGGATGTTTTCCTCACCCAGGAATCGGAAGAATCCGGAAGTGGAGCTGAAATGAATATAAACCAGATCAAGGAACTAATCGCCGTAGTGGAGGCGTCCTCTATCGGAGAGATCACAATCGAGGAGGGCGACACCAGGATCACGGTGCGCAAGAGCGGCGAGGTGGCACAGGGTACGGGCACAGGGGCTCCGGCTGGGCCGAAGGCGGTTGAGGAGGAAGAAGCCGGCGACTATTTCGTTGTCAAATCGCCGATGGTTGGCACTTTTTATCGCGCTGCGTCACCGACGAGCGATCCGTTCGTCGAGGAGGGTGACGAGGTAAAGGTGGGGCAGACCCTTTGTATTCTCGAGGCGATGAAGCTCATGAATGAAGTGACCTCTGAGATTGCCGGTGTGGTGCGGCGGGTGCTTGTCGAAAACGCCAAACCAGTGGAGTACGGCCAGTCGCTGCTTTATATTGAACCCGCCGAAGAGGATGGGGAGTGAGTGCGGGCGTGTGCGGGATGCTTCCCCTGCTCCCCCGATTCGCGCTATTTGGCTGAGGTGTGACTATTAGTGTGTCATTCTTCGTTTAGGTAAGGAACTTATACTTTTATGTTTTCTAAAATACTTATAGCTAATCGCGGTGAAGTGGCATTGCGGGTCGTCAGGGCCTGCAAGGAGCTGGATATTCCTTGCGTCGCCGTCTATTCGGAGGCGGACAGGGAATCGATGCATGTCCGTGAGGCTGACGAGGCAGTCTGCATCGGTCCCGGTCCGGTCATCGAAAGCTATCTGCGTATTCCGAATCTGATCGGGGCCGCCGAGATCACCGGTTGTGATGCGGTGCATCCCGGTTATGGCTTTCTGGCCGAGAATCCCGAATTTGTGCTGACCTGCGAGGATAACGACATCGTTTTCATCGGTCCCGGCGCCGGCATCATGCAGCGCATGGGTGACAAATCACTGGCCAAACAGACGATGAAGCAAGCCAGGATTCCCGTCATTCCAGGCTCTGACGGGGCAGTGGCAGACGCAACCGAAGCTCTGAGCCTGGCCGCGGAATACGGTTATCCGGTAATGGTCAAGGCTTCCGCCGGTGGTGGTGGTCGCGGCATGCGACTGGTCAAGTCACCTGACGAGATGGAGAGCATGTTCAACATGGCCAGCAGCGAGGCTGAAACGGCGTTCGGCGACGGCACGATGTATCTGGAGAAGGCGATCATCGGCCCGCATCACGTCGAGATGCAGGTGCTGGCCGACAAGGCCGGCTCGGTACTCACCCTCGGAGAGCGTGATTGCTCGGTACAAAGGCGCCACCAGAAACTGGTCGAGGAATCACCATCACCTCTGCTGGACTGGGAGACCAGGCAGAAGATGTCGGAGTCTGCCATCGCCGCCTGTCGTGCCTGCGGTTACGAGAACGCGGGCACGATCGAGTTTCTCGTCGATGATGACAGGAATTATTATTTCATGGAGATGAATACCCGCGTTCAGGTGGAGCATCCGGTGACCGAGATCGTGACCGGTGTCGATATCGTTCGCGAACAGATACGGATCGCGCGTGGCGAACTGCTTACAATGACAGGTTCGATCCAGCCGCGCGGGCATGCAATCGAGCTGCGGATCAACGCCGAGGACCCGTCGAACGATTTTCGCCCCAACACCGGAACGATCAGCAGATACGTGACGCCTGGCGGACCCGGCGTCAGGGTGGATTCACATATTTATGAAGGTTATACAATCCCCGTTTTTTACGATTCCCTGCTGGCCAAGCTGATTGTCTGGGACATGGACAGGCCTTCAGCCATACGCCGCGGGCTCAGGGCGCTGGAAGAATATGTCATCGAGGGACTGGTGACCAACAAGGAGCTTTGCGCCGAGATCCTTCGCGCGCCTGCCTTTGTTGAAGGAAGCTATACAACGGCGTTCATCGAAGAGAACCTGGAGCGATTGAAGATCGGGTAGTTATGGAAACGCCAACTATCTCACGCCGGCAGGCAAGACGGGACGCCATGGTTATCCTCTACCAGCGCGACATCGCCGGTGCTGAGCTGAGCGAGCTTTACGGTAACCTGGAGAAGAACCGGGGTTATCCTCCCGCCGACTTCACGCGCGAAGATGTCGAGGGGGTAATCGGCATAATGGATGAGCTGGACTTCGCTATCGACCTTGTGTCTGAGGGTTGGCCCGCACATCGCATGGCTGCCCTTGAGAGAAACATAATCAGGCTGGCGGTGTTCGAGATGAAGAGCAGGGATGATATTCCTACTGAAGTGAGCATCGACGAAGCGGTGGAGCTTGCGAAGAGATACTGTTCGCGTGAAGCGGGTGCGCTGGTAAACGGAATTCTCGGCAAAATCGCAACGGAGGCGATGGAAAATGAATGAGGAAAACGCAGCAGACGGCTTAGATATAGTTTCCGCTGAACCCCCGGAAACACAGGGTATGGCCGCAGCGGATCCGGATGCCAATGCCGCGACCGGAGCGCCGGTAGAAGACAAGAACCTGACGCGGGCGCTGGAGTCGACTCTTGACAATCTGAGTCAATCGATAGAACGCATGGAGGACCTCGTGCGACGTCTGGGGTCGGGTGACGGCGACCGGGAAGAGTCCGTCCGCCTTCTTGCGGAGGCCAACGAACTGGCTATGTCGAGCAGTCAGCAGCTGGACCGGGCCGTTCAGGATGTGATGTACGGCACCGGCGGCGATGAAGCTGCGACTGATGAAGGTGCCCAGCAGAAGCTTCCCATTAACCAGGAAGAATAGTAATGGTTAAAACTTCAATTTATCCCGATGAGTTGGTCAGGCTGGTCGAGGATTATATTGACAGTATTCAGTTCGGTGAAGACCCCGCAGTGGCGCCTCTTTGCGAGGCAATGCGTTACTCGCTGCTGGCAGGAGGCAAACGCATTCGTCCCGTACTGCTCGTAGCTACCGGTCAGGCTCTTGGCTGCGAACCGGTCAAGCTGCTGCCGACGGCCGCCGCCATGGAGATGATCCATACATATTCGCTCATCCATGACGACCTGCCCGCTTTCGACGATGATGAGCTGCGGCGCGGCCAGCCGACCTGCCACGTAAAGTATGGAGAGAACGTAGCCATACTTGCCGGAGACGCCCTGTTTGCCGAGGCTTACAGGCTGATCTGCGAGCGGCAGCAGGCATCTCCGGAAACAAAAATGGCTGTCATAGAGGAGATATCCCAGGCGACCGGGGTAAAAGGGGTGGTAGGCGGACAGATGCTCGATATCATGGGCGGTTCAGACGATATTGATTCCCTGCGGCTTCTTCACTCCTTAAAAACGGGATGTCTTATCATGGCCTGTGTTCATTGCGGGGGAATGCTCGCCGGCGCGTCGCCATCCAGGTTGCAGGCGCTGAGGGGGTTTGCGGCTGAGCTTGGTTTGCTATTTCAGATTAAAGACGATATTTTGGATGTTGTGGGGGATACAGCTATTTTAGGAAAGCAGGCGGGTACGGACGCGCGTCTCGAGCGCAGTACCTATGTGAGCGTGTATGGTCTTGAGGAAGCCGGGCGCCTGGCTCTTCAATCGAAGGACAAGGCGCTGGAAATACTCAGGGACACCGGGGAGAACACAGGTTCCCTGGCTGGAATCACCAACTATATCTACGAGCGCCACCAATAACTTTTGTCGCTGCTGGATAACATCAACTCTCCGTCCGATTTAAAGCGCCTTGACGATCAGGAGCTTCAGGATCTTGCCGGGGAGATTCGCACCTTCATGGACGGTGCGGTCTCCAAGGTAGGTGGTCACCTGGCTCCCAGTCTGGGTGTCGTTGAGCTGACCCTGGCTCTCCACAGTGTTCTCGACAGCCCGAACGACAAGATAATCTGGGACGTTGGGCACCAATGCTATACGCACAAGATCATTACGGGGCGCTCCGCACAATTCCACACCATCCGCCAGTATGGCGGCCTCTCCGGTTTTCCAAGCAGATGCGAGTCCGAACACGACATCGTCGGTACGGGTCACAGTTCAACTTCCATCAGCTACGGAGTGGGCCTGCAGGAAGCGATAAGGCTCGCGGCGGCGCAGAAAGAGATGGCCGGGGTCGAAGCGACCATTGAAGGTGCCCGCGACAAGGTAAAAAATGATGATACCGACGAGACACCGAACGGTCACGTCGCCTGCGTCATCGGTGATGGAGCGCTGACCGGAGGCATCGCATACGAGGCGTTAAACCAGGCCGGACATTTGAAGACGCCGCTGATAGTCATACTCAATGACAACGAGATGTCCATCAAGCCCAACGTCGGCGCGATATCCCAGTATCTGCACAAGCTTCGTTTGGACCCGACGCTCTACAAGCTGCGTGAGGAGTTCGAACACGGTCTTGACAAGATTCCGGGCATCCGCGGCGCTTCGCGTTCGATCAAGGAGAGCATGAAAGCTTTTCTGGTTCCGGGCATGCTGTTCGAGGAGCTGGGCTTCGCCTACATCGGCATCGTAGACGGACATGATGTCAAGGCTCTCAGAAAGAGTATCAGGGCAGCCATGGAGATCGAGCGTCCGGTTCTAATTCACATAAAGACGACCAAGGGCAAGGGTTATGAGCCCGCCGAGGCGCGTCCGGATACCTTTCATGGCATCGCGCCGTTCACGATCTCGACTGGTGAGGCGATAAAAAATCCCGGACCGATTACTTATACTGAAGCCTTCGGCCAGGGCCTGGCGAAAATGGCCGCGGAGGACGAGAAGATAGTAGCAATCACCGCCGCCATGTCCAGCGGCACGGGGCTTTATCATTTCGAGCGGAAATTTCCCGACAGGTTCTTCGATGTCGGCATTGCCGAAGAACACGCGGTGGCGTTCGCAGCAGGCCTGGCGATCGGCGGTTTCAAGCCGGTCGTGGCGATTTATTCGACGTTTCTTCAGCGCGCCTTTGACATGCTGGTACAGGACGTCGCCCTGCAGGAGTTGCCTGTCGTATTCGCGATCGACCGCGCCGGTCTGGTCGGCGATGACGGTCCGACGCACCACGGTACATTTGACCTGGGTTATCTGAGTCTCGTACCCGGTATGACCGTGATGGCGCCGAAGGACGAAGCGGAACTTCAGAACATGGTATATACGGCGCTGCAACTGAACGCTCCCGCCGCAATCCGTTATCCTCGCCTGGCCGGCCGAGGCGTGCCTATGCCCGAAGAGTTCGAATTGCTGCCGGTGGGCAAGGCGGAAATCATCGACAGGGGCGAGGGGGCATTACTGCTCGGCATCGGCACGGGCGTTGGTATCTGTCGACGGGCTGCCCGGCTGCTGGTCGAACAGAACGGCCTTCGCCCGACGGTTGTAAACGCGCGTTTCGTAAAACCACTCGATCAAGAGTTGATTCTCACGCTGGCAGCCGAGCATGAGCTGGTAATAACGGTGGAAGAAGGAACCGCGATGGGGGGATTCGGCTCCGCCGTGCAACACCTGCTTGCCGAAGAAGCAGCGATACCGGTAAAAAGTTTCGCAATCCCGGATGCGTTTGTTACCCATGGCAACCGAAATAAGCTCATGCGCGACATTGGCTTGACGCCGGAGGCTGTTTCCGGTTATGTAGGAGAAAAGCTTTTGCAGAAGAAGATATTACCGGCGGAGCGCCGGAAGGTTTCCGGAGAAGAATAGACGAATATGTCATTCAGGGCACGATTTGGCCCTGATTACGGGGGCGGGCCGGTTTCTGAAAATATTGACGGAAAATTGAAGCAGCGTCTCGACATAATCCTCGTGCAGCGGGGATTTTTTTCTTCCCGCTCACAGGCGGCCGCTGCTGTCATGGCGGGGGAGGTGAACGTCGCCGGACAGCAACTATCCAAGGCGGGCGCGATGGTATCGGCCGACGCCGAGATAACGCTGAAGGAGGAACCCCGTTTTGTATCCCGGGGCGGCTTGAAGCTGGAAAGAGCCTTCGAGGAATTTCTCATTGACGTCTCATCCAGGGTAGCCCTGGATGCCGGCGCCTCCACCGGCGGTTTTACGGACTGCCTGCTTCAGCACGGCGCCCGAAAGGTCATCGCCGTGGACGTAGGTTATGGGCAGCTGGACTGGAAGCTCAGGAACGACAAGCGTGTCGAGGTGCTCGAGCGCACTAACATCCGCAATCTGACACCCGGGATGTTATCCGAACCCCCGGCTTTCGCGACATTCGACCTGTCATTCATATCTTTAAAGAAAATTTTCCCCGCTGTGATAAAATGCCTTCAACCCGGCTTTGAGGCGGTTGCCCTGATCAAGCCGCAGTTCGAGGTCGGGCGTGGCAAGGTCGGCAAAGGTGGCGTTGTGCGTGACGAAGAGGTTCGCGCCGGGGTTGTGGCCGACATACAAGACTTTATAATCGAGTCTGGATGGGAAGTACGCGGGGTTGTCGAATCGCCGGTTCGCGGGCCGAAGGGCAACGTGGAGTTCCTGATTTACTTTGTTGATGGCGCAAAGCAGCCGTGACGTGTACGAGCTGCAGCAAAAATCTGTGAGAATGTCATAATAGGCGAGATCGAGGAACATTCAAATGATTGATTTTCGTCTCTGCATGACAAAAAGAAGCATTAGATCTGGGGCCAGCTCTGGTTAAAAAAATCGCAATCATCACTCACCGCCGCTCAGACGCCACTAGCAAGGCGTTATTGCAGGTGCTTGAACTGTGCCGGGAACTCTCAGTTGAAGCTGTTATCCCTCAGAGCGAGGTCGACAAATATTCCGTGGCCGATGTCACCAACCTCGCGACTGTCGTGTCCGATCTCGACAGTGTCGATGTTGATATCGCGGTAGCTCTCGGCGGCGACGGCACCATACTAAGGGCCTTCAGCCGCTTTGCCGGAATGCAGACGCCGATTATCGGTTTTAATTTCGGGCGGGTCGGATTTTTATCGGCCATGGGTCCGGATGACATCCCCGCCGGCCTGAAATCGGTTCTTGAGGGAAATTACGAATTAATCGGTCTCTCTCTGCTCGAGCTTGTGAACCAGGGAGAGAACCACCTGGCCATAAACGACATCGTGGTCCATAAGCCGGAAGGTGGTTCTGTTATCCATCTCGCTTTCGCGATAAACGGAGTCGAATATGATTCCTTCCGCTGCGACGGTTTCGTCGCATCAACGCCGGCCGGTTCGACTGCCTACAACCTTTCAAACGGCGGCCCGCTGGTGTCCCTTGCGCTCGATGTTTTCATTCTTACGGCAATCGCCCCCCACGTGCTGCGTTCGCGTGCGATGGTGCTGGGTCCCACCGATACCCTTACGATTCGCAATGACTCACATGGGTCCAACGGTACGATATACGTCGATGGACGGCAGAGTGGCAGCCTGGCTCCGGGTGATGACGTGCTCATCTCCCTGGCCGCCAGGAAGGCGCAGCTGGTTCAACCGCCGGGAGCCGATTTTTACAGGACCCTCAGGGATAAGTTCATAAAACCTTCAAGCTGACGGGAAGCTGCCAGTGCTATCCGAGCTATACATCGAAAATCTGGCAGTAATCCCCAGGGCGGAACTTAAACTTTTGCCCGGTCTTAATGTGATCACTGGCGAGACCGGCGCAGGTAAGACGATACTCGCGCATGCCATTTCACTTCTGCTCGGTACTCGCGCCGACAGTGGATTGATCAGGCCGGGTGCGGACGAAGCTACAGTCGAGGCTATTTTCAACGTGCCGGACGGTTTGTTCGCTGAAATCGCCGCCGAGTTCGACATCCCCGATGATGAAGATCTGATTGTGCGGCGCCGCATCTCGAGGGACGGGCGAAGCCGCGCTTTCCTTGGCGGACGCGCCACCACTCTCGCAGTGCTCGAGCAGGTGACCGGCAGGCTGCTTGCCTTTTCGGCGCAACACGAACAGCGTCGCCTGATGCTGGCATCACGCCAGCTTGATATCCTTGATGATTATGTTGGACCTCGACTTGTGGATCTTCGCGACGAATTTCAGATTTTATATGACAGGCGCATCGGGCTTCAGGAGCTCTTGGATGAGCATAAGTATGGCTCAGAGGAACGCGAGCGGGAAGCCGAACTGCTCAAGTTCCAGCTTGCCGAGATAGAGATGGCAGGCTTGTCGCCCGGGGAGGACGAGGAGCTGGAGGCGGAGCGACAGCGGTTACTGTGTTCGCAGGAGCTGAGGGAAGCGACCACAGAGCTGGCTGCCATCCTCTCCGGCGACTCGGATGGCCCTGGTTTGATGGATGCGCTCTCGCGCGTGCTGGCGCGACTGGAAATCACGGCCGGCATCGACGAGGATTTTGATGATTTAACCGCACGGCTACGAAAAAGTTTTTATGAGCTGGAAGAGACCGGGAGGGGCGCGCGCGATTACAGCGAGTCCGTGCTGAGCGATCCCGCCCGTCTGGCGGAGGTGGAAGAGCGCCTGGATCTCATCAGTCAGCTAAAGCGCAAATACGGGAATTCTGTTGAAGAGATCCTCGAGTATGCCTCAAAGGCTGGAGAAAATCTTGAATTGCTGACCTCGGTCATCGAGGGTGCCCCCGCGCTTGATCTTGAGCTGGCTGGAATCGAGGCGCAAATGCTCGAGCTTGCCGCGCAGATGCGAGAGTTGCGCTCAGAGGCGGCTTCCCGCCTGGAAGAAGAAGCCGGACGCCACTTGGGTGATCTGGCGTTTCAGGATTGTGGTTTTGAAATACGGCTGACGCGTAACGAGGGTGATGATGTCATGAACGCGCAATCGCTCAGGCGCAGCGGCGCGGATTCGGCGGAGTTTCTGGTTCGCCTGAACCCCGGTATGCCACCGTCACCACTGAAGGAGACCGCGTCCGGCGGCGAGCTGTCAAGAATCATGCTGGCTATTAAAAGCGCGGTTTCGTCATCGCGCGAATCGGCGACGCTCGTTTTTGATGAGATTGACGCTGGCATCGGTGGGGAAACCGGCGCAGCGGTCGGCGCCAAGCTGAAAAGCCTGTCCGGCAATTCCCAGACTATCTGCATAACCCATCTTCCCCAGATAGCCGGTTTTGCCGACGCGCATTTTTCAGTGAGTAAAAGCGTGGAGGGTGGAGAAACGGTAACCGCCGTCACGCGCCTGGAGGGCGATGAAGTTATAGTCGACGAGCTCTGCCGCATGATGGGCTCAAAACCCGAAGACCCCAAAGCCCGCGATCATGTAGCAAGCCTGCGTAAAAAGGCCGCGAAGGCCTAGTATATGGGCATGATAATCACATCCCTGCGGCCCAGACAATGGACGAAAAACCTGGTTGTATTCGCCGGGCTCATTTTCTCCCGCAATATCCTCAACTGGTCCATGCAGTGGAAGGTCTGGGCTACATTTGCCGCGTTCTGTGCCGTGGCCGGAGCCGGTTACATTCTCAATGATATCCTTGATCGTGAAAAAGACAGGGTTCATCCCATAAAAAAATCCAGGCCGATCGCCAGTGGCCGGCTGGGAATCGGCCTGGCGGGACTGGTTGCCGCTATTCTGGTATTTGTAACGATGGCGGCCGGTTATTTCGTGGATCCATATCTGCCATTATTCCTGGCAGCCTACCTGGTCCTGCAGGTTGGATATGCCCTGGTACTCAAGCATCTGGTAATCATCGATGTGCTTGTGATTTCGGCGGGTTTGTCCTTCGCGCGACTGCCGGTGCCGTGGTCATACACGTGTCCATTTCAGCCTGGCTACTCATAGGCGCCATGTTGCTCGCCCTTTTCCTGGCTTTGGCAAAGCGGCGTGCCGAACTGGTTCTGCTGGAGGATGAGGCTTCCAGCCACCGGTGCAATCTCGAGCACTACTGTATCGCGTTCGTTGACCAGATGACCGGTGCCTCAAGGATGGCTCGCCCGAGCAGATCTTGCTTACGGATAAACCGTTGCTTATCGATATCATGCTCTGGGCTGGAAGTGCGGCGGCTATATTACACTGGTTGGAAAAGTAAGGAGTGACTGAAAAATGAAATCCAAAGTTGCGGTTTTAAAGACGAACCCGGAATCGGTGGTTGAGGATTACGGGAAGCTCATGCGTTCGGTGGGCTACAGTGATCATCTGCCACGGGACAAGAAGACACACATCAAGATAAACATCTCCTGGCATGTCTGGTATCCGGCCTGCTCGACTGCGCCCTGGCAGCTTGAGGGGGTCATAAAGACACTGCTGGATGACGGATACGACAAGGATTCCCTCTATCTTACCCAGAACCGCACCGTCGTGGTCGATGACAGGGTGGGAGAGATCAACAACGGCCACGCGGCTGTCGCCGAGCGTTACGGACTCGACTTCACGCGCCTGTATGAGCCGCCGGTAAACTGGGTTCGCTATGAGCCCAGGGCGGAGATGCTCGTCCTCGATAAGGTATATGAGCATGACGGCATCCATATACCCGATATCTTTTTTGACACGAATATCATACAGATGCCGACGGTCAAAACCCATGTTTTCACGGGCACGACCGGCGCCATGAAGAACGCATTCGGCGGCCTTCTCCAGGATCACAGACACTGGACCCATAGCGTTATTCACGAGACGCTTGTAGACCTGCTGGCGATCCAGAAAGAGATCCACAGTGGTATCTTCGCGGTGATGGACGGTACCATTTGTGGAGACGGCCCCGGGCCGCGGGCAATGGTGCCCTTCGTCAAGGACTACATGCTGGCGAGTGACGATCAGGTGGCCATCGACGCGGTCGCCGCGCACATGATGGGCTTCGATCCCATGGACCTCAAATACATTCGTCTGGCGCATGAACGCGGCCTGGGCTGTGGTGTCATCGACGAGATGGAGATCGTCGGTGAGGATATCGAAGAGGTAAACTTCCAGTTCCATGGCAAGCAGGACACGTTTGCCAGCAAGGGGCAGAAGGCAATCTATCATGGGCCTCTGAAGCCGCTTGAAAACGTGCTGCTGCGCAGCGCCATTGTGCCGTGGTCGTACATGGCATCAAAGTTCTACCACGATTACTACTGGTATCCCTTCGTCGGCTGGCCGCGGGTGAGCCAGATGGCGGAGACCGACTGGGGACAACTGCTGCAGGAATACCTGCCCGAAGGAGCCGAACTGGAGCGTCAGGGCAAGGGGAAGGGGACGTTCCTGGCGGTTGCGGCGGCGGGGGCGCTGTTGGGAATGAGCGCGATGCACAGGGTGGCCCGGATGGTGGGCGGGAAATAACCCGGGGCTGTCGAGCTCTCTAATTTCATTTTCGGTGGGGAGCGGG
>ERZ1739049.36-NODE-36-length-16310-cov-8.558720_pt1 | contig 16310 bp, 15 predicted proteins | sample MGYA00581760_ERZ1739049 | MGnify/ENA primary metagenome ERZ1739049 (study PRJEB42929, sample SAMN08275522) | rhizosphere metagenome | isolation source: Rhizospheric soil replicate 2 | host: Colobanthus quitensis | place: Antarctica: Devils point, Livingston Island...
CCGCGCCCCGCCCCCTGCCGGCGTCGCCCGCCGCCGGCCGCGGCTGAGGGCGACCCGTGGGCAGACCGCCTGCCTCACCCGGTGTCTTTGAATTTTTGGTCGCCTGGGTAACCCGGATTGACAGTGGTGTGCCTTGCGCGGACCGGGTGAGCACCCTACCAGTTGAATTTGTGATCGTCTCTGTCGTTGTCCAGATCGGCGAACGGGTCCTCTTTTTCCCCTGCGGACCTGGCCGCTTCATTCAATGGGGGAAGGCCCGCTGCCCGGCCCTCTTCCTTATCACCGGAACTGGCGATTTCCTCACTGCCGGTGACCGCGGCAACCGGTTCCGGGGCTATTTTTTCCTTCAACAGCTCGCTGGATACCGCCTTGTCGATGCCGCCGGCCATTGTTTCGTCTGTTGTCGCTTCGGGGGCGGGTTCGAAGATAGGGCCGAGATCTTCTTCCTCGATTGATCCGATATCATCCTGGTCGAGTATGTTCGAGTAGGTCTCGATGACAGATCGCAGCTGATAGCGCAGATCCTCGTTCTTCTGCTTGAGAGCCGATACCGACCGCTGGATCTTCTGCCGCTCGGCGTAGGAATCGTTGATGATGCTGCGGGACTTAAGCTCGGCGTCGCGCAGGATCAGATCGGCTTCCTTCTTGGCGTTCTGCTTCATCTCGTCAGCCTGCTGTTGCGCCGATAGCAGGGTCTTCTTGAGAGTGTCCTCGATGTTCCTGTACTGCTGGTTCTTCTCCTTAAGTGTCTCGTTCTTCTCCCGGTGATCGATGTTCTCGTTGAACACGCGTTCGAACTCATCGGCTATGTCGTCGAGGAACTCATCCACCTCCAGGTCCTTGTATCCGCGCATCGCCCTTCCGAACTCCTTGTGCCTGATGTCCAGTGGTGTAAGCCTCATTCCCTTCCTCCCTGTTTAAGGATTTTACAGTGCTCCTACAACCAGACTCTGGATCACTCCGAGCAGCAACAATGCGATAATGGGGCTGAAATCCATGCCCCCCGCCGGCGGAATGAACCGTCGAAAAAGTCCCAGATATGGTTCTGTTACATCAATAATAAACTTGTAGATCATCAACAGCGTCCTTTGCGATGGAATCCCGACCCAGCTGAAGATTATCCTGATGATAATGAGTATGTAGTAAGTATAAAAAAGTGCTCCGACAAAACTCCTCAAAAAAACATTCATGTTTATCCCAGCTCGTTTGCACGTTCAAGCGCTACCTGGACCGCGTCGATTATCGCCGACCTGGCGCCGTCTCTTTCCAGCTGGGCAATACCGGCAACCGTGGTCCCCGCCGGTGAAGACACCTTGTGCCTCAGCTCGATGGGCGAGAGCCCCGAATCCATCAGCAGCTTCACCGTGCCGTTGACCATCGAGTATGTCAGCTCCCTCGACATTGACGCCGACAGGCCCGCCATGACACCCGCGTCGATAAAGGCGTCAACGATAAGCGCCATGAAGCCCGGACCGCTGCCGCCGATGGCCGTAGCCGCGGCAAAAAGTTTCTCCGGCATCGGCACCACACGCCCAAGCGGGTTGAAAAGTTCGTATACCTTCTCTTCCGTCTCCGGGTCGACGTTGCTGCCCGAAGCGAAAGCAATCGTACCGGCGCAAACTTCTACGGCGACATTGGGCATCAACCGGAGAACCGCGACGTCGAATGGAAACAGCATCTCCAGGGAAATGATTGTCCGTCCCGCGGCCACCGAAACCAGAATCTTGCCGCGGCCGAACTGCTGAAGGCTGTCCTCGAGCGCCCTGTCGATGTCGCCCGGTTTCACCGCCAGCAACACTAGGTCGGATTTTTCAACAAGCTCCGCGTTCGTGACCGCCACGGCGACGCCGGTGGTGCTTGCCAGTTTTTCGGCCATGGCCGGGAAAGCATCGGTCACCGTGATTCGTGAGGCCATCCCCGGGTCCGCGCGCAGCCAACCTTTGACAAAAGCCGCGCCCATGCTGCCCGACCCGATCAGACCGATACGTTGAATACTCATGACTGGTTAAAGAAACCTTTCTCCATCAGCCGGGCCCGCTCTTCGGCGGATACGTCAACATTGCGAGGTGTAAGCAGGAACACCTTGTCAGCGATTCGCTGCATGCCACCGTCGAACGCGTAAGTCAGACCGCTGGAAAAATCAATGAGCCTCTTGGCGAGCTCCTTGTCCGCATTCTGGAGATTCAGGATTACCGGAATGTCGCTTTTGAACTTGTCCGCCACCTGCTGTGCGTCGTTGAAGTTTTTGGGCAGTACCAGGTGCACGCTCACGTTGACCGGAGAAGCGGCCGCCCGAAGCGGCCTGACCCGCGAGACCTTGCGGGGGCCGTCATTATCGTCCGGATAGATGTCATCGTAGTCCACCTTGCGCTTGCGCTCGCGCCTGCTGAGCTTGCGGACGTTGGGCCGCTCCTTGTAGGACTCCTCCAGCTCGCGGTGCGCAGCCAGGTGCTCTTCCTCTTCGTCGTAGTCGTTGTTCTCATCGAGCCTGTCTTCGACCAGGCCGAAATATACCAGTGTCTTCTGCCACATGTTGCCGATGGAAACCACCTCCAGTGTTAATCGAGACCAGATTCATTCTTTCTACCAATAGTCCGCTATCCCTGCAGCTCAACTTCACCCTCGCTGGTATATATCCGTTTTCCAGCGGCCGCTCGTCACTTAAAAAGTACGCCGCCGATCCTTATGATGGTCGACCCTTCCTCCACTGCCACGGCATAATCGTTGCTCGTGCCCATGGAAAGATCCTTAAATTGGTATTTTCCCCGCCAGTTTTGGGAGAGTCGGGTTCCAGTACGGCGCAGTGCCGCAAAGTTGGAGCGAACAGCTTCGGGGTCTGCCGTCAGGGGCGGCATGGTCATAAGACCGGTAAAGTTCACCTTGGAAAACTTGGCTGCCTCCTCCAGGAAGCGGTCAATTTCGGTAGTGATAATACCATATTTACTGCCCTCTTCGCTAACGTTGACTTCCAGCAGCACATTTGTGGTAGTGTCGGCGCGGCGGTCTATCTCGGCCGCTACCTTGAGCGAATCCACTGAATGAATGAGGCGAACCAGCGGTAGAACCTGACGGACCTTGTTGCTCTGCAGGTGGCCGATGAAATCCCAGGTGAAGCGGTCGCCGTATCTGGCATGCTTCGCCGCCAGGTCCTGGGCCCGGTTCTCGCCTATGAGCGTGATTCCGGCTTCGGCCAGCATACCGAGGCCGTCAGCGGTCACATATTTGGTTGCCGTGAGGATTTCCACGTTTCGCGGGTCGCGCCCGGCACGCGTGCAGGCAGCGGTTACCTCATCCTTTACTTGAGATAATTTTTCGCGGATGAGGCTGGGATCGAGGGTTTCTGCTGTATGTGTGGCACGCTTCATGACTCGATCCAGGCGATAGCCCCGTGGCGACCGGTTACGCCGTCGCGGCGGTAGGAGTAGAACCGGTCGTTACATGCAGTGCATATTTCAAGAACGAAAATATTGTCGCGCCAGAGAGTAGCTGCCACCAGTTCATCCACCACTGCCTGCTTAAGATCAAGAAAGCGGCCACTGACCCGGTCCGGGTTGAACCTTTTCCTGAATGCTATCGCTGTATCTTCGTCGACCTCGTAGCAACATGGCCCGATGGCGGGCCCGATGGCGGCCGTGATCCAGTCCCTTGTGGCGCCGGTTTCGCTCATGAGCGTGGACACCGCCTTACCGACGATTCCATCCATAAGCCCCTGGCGGCCCGCATGAACGACTGAGACCGCCGGTCCCTTGTCCGTCTGAGCTGTAAGAACAACGGGAACACAATCGGCAAAATGCAGTAGCAAGGGAGCACCCGGCAACATTGTTATCAATCCGTCACACGGATCGAATACTGACTCTTCGCCGGTTGCGCCAGAGCCGGTGTCTGCCTTTTCCAGAACGGCGATTTCTGTCGTGTGTCTCTGCCGCGGTGAAGTAATTTCTTGCGCGTCGAGCCCGAGAGTGCTGCATAGCAGGCTCCTGTTTTCCCGCACCGCTTCCGGCTCGTCACCAACGTGGAAACCCAGGTTAAGTGACTCATAAGGGACCCGGCTCAAGCCGCCGGGACGGGAAGTAAAATATACCTGTGTTCCGGGCGCGGCGGCAGTGAAGCGCCACAGAAGCAGCGGCTTCCAGTCTTCCTGTACGAAAGGGTCTTCTGGAGCCACGGTTTCCGGATCTCCGAATATTGACAGAAAACGTCTCAGAAATTGTTCCAGCATCCTAAAACCAAACCAGGCAGGCCCGAAGGGCCTGCCTATAAGTTTTCAAATCAAGCCTCCGGTTCTTAATTACCGCGTCCGGTTGCTCCTCAGTCCTTGTCCCGCAAAAATGTCGGAATATCGAGAACGTCCTCGCCTACTTCAAAGTCCGGCATTTCATCCGGGTCGCGGTCGGGGGCGTTGCTCGACGGGGACTGTAACCCTGCTTCCCTGGTCTCACGCACGATCCGCGTCGGCTGCTTGTCGAAGCCGGTCGCGATAACCGTTACCTTGACCTCGTCCTTGACGCCGTCATCGATGACGGCACCGAAGATAATATTGCAGTTTGAATCGGCGGCGCTTGAGATGACCTCGGCCGCTTCGTTCACCTCGAAGAGTCCCAGGTCCGGGCCGCCGGTGATGTTCAGCAGGATGCCCGTGGCTCCCTCCACTGAAGCTTCCAGCAGCGGTGAGGATATGGCCGCCTTGGCGGATTCAGCGGCGCGGTTCTCGCCACTTGCCACGCCGATGCCCATAAGAGCTGAGCCGGCGTCCTTCATGATCGCCTTGACGTCGGCGAAATCCAGGTTGATAAGACCCGGTACGGTTATGAGATCGGTGATACCCTGCACGCCCTGTCTGAGTACATCGTCCGCCACCTTGAAGGCGTCGATAATGGAAGTTCTCTTCTCGACTACCTGCAGCAGGCGATCGTTGGGGATTATGATGACGGTGTCCACTTTTTCGCGGAGCACCCGTATGCCTTCTTCCGCCTGGTCGCTACGGCGCTTGCCTTCGAAGGAGAACGGACGTGTGACAACACCCACGGTCAGCGCTCCAAGCTCCTTGGCAAGCTCGGCTATCACGGGCGCGGCGCCCGTGCCTGTGCCGCCACCCTTTCCGGCTGTGACAAACACCATGTCGGAGCCCTTGATCGCCTCGCGAATCTCATCGCGGCTCTCTTCCGCCGCCTCGCGCCCGACCTCCGGGTTTGCTCCCGCTCCCAGGCCCTGCGTTATCTTGCCGCCGATGTGGAGCTTGACGTCTGCATCGCACATGAGCAACGCCTGCGCGTCTGTGTTGACTGCGATGAATTCAACACCTTTCAGCCCTGCGTCAACCATCCGATTGACCGCATTGGTTCCCCCGCCGCCTACGCCCACCACCCGTATTACCGATAGATAGCTACTACTTGGATCCAGCATATTGTCAAAACCTCCCTAAGGGTCTAGGTTTTGTCCTGCCGGCCAAACCAACCCTTAACCTTTGCAAGAACCTCGTTCCACAACCCTAAAGTTGGAGTTGAGGGTTCTGGCAAGTGACTTGGCCCTCGTATAAAAATATGCCTGCTTCCATATAAAAGCAAGCCTACGGCCGTAGCATAAACGGGATTACCGGGTATGTCAACAACCCTCCCGGTGGCTATGGGCGGTCCCAGTCTTGCAGGCAATTTGGTGACGTCCTCCGCAAGACCGCAGATACCCTCAAGCTGACTTGAGCCTCCTGTTATCACTATCCCTGCAGCAACACTTGAGAGATAGCCACTGTCGCGAGCCTGCTTTAAAACCAGCGAAAATATCTCGGCCACACGCGCTTCGATGATACGGGCCAGGAACTTCCTCGAGAATTTCACCTGCCGCTCGCCGAGGCTCCCTTCAGCGCCAACCGGAGCCTTTACCATTTCGATATCCTCGACCAGGTGGCTCTGGGCGTGACCGTATTGAAGCTTGATTTCTTCAGCTGCGGCCAGCGGTACTTTTAAGCCTACCGATATATCCCCCGTGATATGATTGCCGCCCACGGGCAGCACTGCGGTATGGACGAGACGGCCACCAGTAAACATCGCCACGTCGGTTGTGCCGCCACCGATATCAACCAGCATCACTCCCGACTTCATCTCCTGCTCTTCGAGGCACGCCTGGCTCGACGCCAATGGCTCGAGTACTATGTCATCGACTTCCAGTCCGGCAGCCCGAGTCGCTTCAACCAGATTCTGGATCGAGTTGACGGCTCCAAAAACAAGGTGACCGCTCATCTCGATCTTGGTGGCGTACATACCGACGGGCCGCTTGATGCCGTCCTGCCCGTCCAGTATGTAATCACGGGGCAGCGCGTGTATCAACTGAAGGTCATCGGAAATCCTGACTTCTTTGAGCTTTTCCAGCAAGCCCTTGCGCTCCTCGGGCGTGACCCGGCCATCCGCGTTGGGATTGGTGATGCTGACCTTACGGTTCATGGAGACAACATGTGAGCCGGCGACGCCGACAAAGGCTGCCCCGGGCGCCACGCCTGCCGCGGTGGCGGCACTTGCCACGGACTCGGCGATCGATGCCGAGGCATCGGCCAGGTCTACGACCACACCCTTGTGCATGCCGCGCGCCGGGACATTGCCTATCCCCATAATTCTGACAAGGTTGCCGTCAGCGTCCAGCTCGCCGATCAGACATGCGATCTTGGTTGTGCCGACGTCCAGGGCGACAACGGGTGAAAAAGCCGCATGCCCCAGACTTGCGGCAGACTTGCGCGGTTTACCCTTCTTTTTCTTTTTAACGTAGGGCTTTACCACTGCCTGCTTCGGCTTCTTCACGCTCTTTGGCTTTTCTTTCACTGGTCTCTCATTCATTGCGCGCTCCGGTACAGTCTCGCCGGGTTTTGGTTTTTCTTTGAACTCAGCCACCGGTTGTCTGAGTCTGTGTCGTGGCCGTCGTCGAAGGAGTCACCGTGTTTCCCCCTTTCGTTACTGGCCGGTCAACCACGGATACATCTATTGTAAGCGTTGTGCCTGTCGAGACAGTTCTTGCCAGCAGTTGTCTTAAGACTTCGAACTTGAGCCCATAATCCGTCAGCGCGCCAAAGTGGACGTTTACTCCGGACCTGGTGCGCATGGTCACATCGCCGTCCACAACCCCGACCTCGGCGATATCCTGGTTGAAGTTAGAGGGAATGCTGTTCATGAACTCAAACCCCGCGAGCGCGTCGGAGCAATCTACCTGGCCACTGGTCTGGGCGGGACATGGCTCCTTTGTCGTCAATAGTGGAAATTTCGGGTCGGGCGCGGGCAGCGCCGCGAGGACCCTGCCGTTCGACGTAAGCATAAAAAATTTACCCTCTTCACCCGCCAAATTAACAAACGGCCTGTATTCGCGAACATGGATGTTCATCGTATGGGGAAAATCGCGGTTCAGTTCGATACTCTCGACGTAAGGGAATTCGCTCAGAGATCTGGAGGCATTATCAAAAGAGATCGCGAGCAGGCTCTTGCCCCGCAATATGGGACCTGCTTTATCCATGATCTCCGCCGTGGTTACAACCCGGTTGCCATCGACAACGATATCGTCGATCGCCAGCACCTCTGACTGACTTAGCCAGAAGAAAGTGCCGCCGACTATTCCGGCCGACAGCAAACCCAGCAGCACCAGCCATAAATTCTTTTTGATTTTTTTGCCTTCCATCTCCATCAGAACGATTCCAGCTCCATGTTGCCCAGGAACCTTACCTCGGGTTCCAGAACCACGCCGAAAGCATCATTGACCTTGCGGCGGCATTCGTTCATAAGATCGAGGACGTCGTGCGCATTCGCATTGCCCTGGTTGATTATGAAGTTGGCGTGAACGTCAGATACGGCCGCACCGCCGCTGACCAGTCCCTTGCAGCCAGCTTCGTCGAGCAACTGCCCGGTGCTTTTTTCCCCGTCAGCATTTTTAAAGACGCTGCCGCAGGATTTTTCGCGGACCGGCTGGGAGGCCTCTCGCCGCCGCCGCATGTCAAGCATCTTACCGGTTATGGCTTCCGGGTCGCCCTGTTTCAGTTCCAGCACTACCCGGCTTACCACCGAGCCTGCCGGCACTCCACTGGTGCGATAACCGAAGCCGAGATTCTCCGCGGGAATCGTCTTCACTTCACCAGGAAGACAGACTTCCGCCTCAACGACCAGGTCGCCGATCGATGTACCGTAAGCGCCGGCGTTGATGGCGAGAGCGCCTCCTATCGTACCGGGTATATATGCAAGGGGTTCAAGCCCGGCGAGCCCCGCCCCGGACGCGATTCTGGCGACGCGAGGCAATGTGGCGGCGCCGCCACAGCTGAGCCTTTCACCGTTCCTGTGGCATTCCCTGAATTCTCTGCCCAGTGTGATCACCAGGCCATCCCAGCCCTCGTCCGCGACGAGCAGGTTGGAACCGTGACCGAGCACGAACCAGGGAACGTCTGTTCTTAGGGCGGCCGCGAGAATTCCTGACAGGTGTGCGCGGCTGTCGGCTTCGATCAGGAGCGCCGCCGGACCACCACAACCCAGCGTGGTCAGCGTGGCAAGCGGTCTGCCGGTCGCCCCTTTCCTGCCGGCCGCCTGCTCTCGCGCCCCCCGGGCTGCCTCTTCACGCCGGACTCGCCTGCCTTTCGCGGGCTGCCAGCCGCTCCCCGCCTACCTTTACAATGTCCCCCGCCCCCAGAGTCAATACAAGGTCCCCCGGCCTCAGCTCGTTCAGCAGCAGGGGGACTATATCTCTGGCTCTCGGGATGTATGCGACCCTGGACTCCGGCGCCCATTTAAGGGCAGAGTCGACAACCAGCTTGCCGCTGATTCCCGGCTCGGGCTCCTCACGGGCGCCGTAAATGTCCGTGATGATAGCCAGGTCGCAAAGGTTGAGCGCCTGGCCGAATTCGTCATGAAGATAGCGTGTGCGCGAATAGAGGTGAGGCTGAAAGGCACCGATGACCCTCGTCCAGCCGGCCGACCTCGCCGCTTCCAGCGTTGCCTGGATCTCGGTCGGGTGATGAGCATAATCATCCACTATCGTGACACCGCCTACTTCACCCTTGATCTGGAACCTGCGGGCCGCGCCGCTGAACATGGTAAGCGCCGGTGCCGACTTCTTGGGGCTGACGCCGACCAGATCCATCACGGCTAGAGCCGCGAGCGAGTTGAGGACATTGTGCACACCACGCACCGCAAGAGATACCGGTAGCGGTCCGCCCGATCCGGTACCATGGGAAAGCAGGTCGAATTCAGTGCCTTCCCGGGTTATGGATATGTTCCCGGCCTGATAATCCGCGGTCTCTTCGGTCCCGTAGGTGATGACCCGGGCCCGGGTATGTCCGGCCAGTTCTCTCAGAAGTGGGTGATCCCAGATGACCAGAGCGCCATCTTCCGGCAAACCCTCGACAAACTTCCTGAAGACCTCGATAACTTCGTCTATTGATGCATAATGCGAATGGTGGTCAAGTTCGACATTGGTGATAACCGCGATCTCGGGATGAAGGTACAGCAACGAGCCGTCACTCTCATCCGCCTCGGCTACCAGCCACTCCCCATCACCGGCGCGCGCGTTGCTGCCGACGTCATTAAGTTCTCCTCCCACGACGAAAGATGGCTTGAGGTCCAGCAGCTCCATGGTGTTTGCGATCATGGAAGTCGTCGTCGTCTTTCCATGTGTACCCGCCACCGCGATTCCTCGTTTCATCTCCATGAGTTCGGCCAGCATCTGCGCCCGCTGGAAAACAGGAAAACCCCGGTCGATCGCTGCCTTGAGCTCGAGGTTGTGCGAAGGGATAGCGGTTGAGACAACCACCGCGTCCGGTCGTGCCAGGTTCGCAGGGTCGTGCCCGAAGGCTACGGTCATGCCCTGCTCTTCCAGCATACGTGTATATCGAGAGCGCTTCAGATCGGAGCCGGTGACCTCATATCCCAGGGCATGAAAAACCTGTGCGATGCCGCTCATACCGGCGCCGCCGATGCCTATAAAATGAATTTTCTTTTTTTCTGTCAATTATTCCTGTTCCTTCGTCAGTTTTTCCGCCTACCGGTGCGCATTTGATTCGCTGCGCCCGGCGAGGTCGAATATCTCAGCCGCGATACGTTCCGCCGCGCCGAGCTTGCCCAGTCGCGCGCTCGCCTGGGCCATGTCCGCGAGCCTGTCCGTATTCGAGATGAGGTTGTTCACCCTGGCCTTCAATGTCTCGCCGCTGACCTCGTCATCGGCAAGAACCTCAGCCGCGCCGGCGCCAGCCATCCACTCCGCGTTTTTACGTTGATGATCTCCGGTAGCGTAAGGATATGGAACCAGAAGCGCCGGCTTTCCCAACGCGGCCAGCTCAAGGATGGATGCGCCGGAACGGCCCACCACCAGGCTCGCCGCGGCCGTGGCCAGAGGCAAGTCGCCCGTATAGTCTAGCAAATGATAATTCTCGGAGTCGGTGTCTTCTTTCTGCAAGCGTTTTTCCATCATTTCATAATCGCGCCTGCCGCTGACATGGATCAGCTGGAATGAAAGGGGGCCTCCACCGAATGCCTCCACACAGGCTACATTGATGGAGAGAGCTCCCAGACTGCCTCCGGTCACCAGCACCACCGGCATGTCCTGCTTGAGACCGAAGACCTTGCGCCCCATATCGGCTGTGGCGGTAAGCAGCTTGCGTCCAAACGGTCGTCCGGCATAGAGGTATTTGCCACCCTCTCTGCCGGGAATGGCAAAGCTTGTGCAAACCCGCTTTACAAAGGGCACGAGTACGCGGTTTGCCAGACCCATGTGGGAATCAAGCTCGACGATGAGCGTCGGACGACGAGTAAGCCAGGCCGTGAACACCGGAGCCCAGCTGACATAGCCACCGCCACCCACGACCACGTCCGGGCGCCGGCGGCGCAGTATTCCCAGGCAATCGATGCTTCCCTTTACGAGCGACCAGAGGAAAGGGAAAACGCGGAGCGAGAGCTTGCGCTCCAGGCCTCGCAGGTCAGCCATGTCGAGTTCATAGCCCGACTGGGGGACAAGTTCTTTCTCCAGCCCCCGGCCGGTGCCAATGAAGGAGACCGCTGCGCCCTTATCAGATAACGCGTCGGCGAGAGCCAGGGCCGGTACGAGATGACCGGCCGTCCCCCCGGCGGCTATTACCACCTTCAATTGCCCTGAGTTTTCTGTTTGGAGCAGCGGCAATTCGACTCCGTTGATTGACAGCGATATTAAGTAATATTCCAATACTTGCCAGCATGACGACCAGGCTGCTTCCGCCGTAGCTGATGATCGGCAACGGGATACCTGTCAACGGCATCATACCCGTGACGGCGCATAGATTGACCGCGGCCTGACCCACCAGCAGCGATGTAATGCCCGCGGCCACGTACTTGCCGAAAAGGTCTCGGGATCTGAGAGCGATACGAAAACCGACATACGCGAAGGCGCCGTAGAAGATTATTACCGCCATCACACCCAGAAGGCCCACTTCCTCGCCGATGATCGAGAGGACCATGTCGGTGTGGGCCTCCGGAAGGTAGTTGAATTTCTGGATGCTCTTGCCAATGCCCACGCCGAAGACACCGCCCGAACCCAGGGCAACCAGGGACTGAATGATCTGAAATCCCGAACCGTGCGCGTCATCATATGGATTCAGAAAAGCGGTGAAACGGGCCACCCGGTATGGAGCCATGGCAACGAAGGCCAGGCCAATAACCCCCGCGCCTGCTCCAAGGGCAGCCATATCCCTCATCCTGACGCCCCCTACCAGCAGCATGCCGGCAAGCGTGATAACGATGGTTATGGTTGTGCCCATGTCAGGCTCTGCAAGTATGAACAGACAGGCGAGCACCGGCAGCCCCATGACGGGCAGGGCAAATCTCTTGATGCCTCCAAGGAGACGCGGACGAACATACATGATGGTGGACACGTAAAGGATGACCGCAAGTTTGGCGAACTCCGACGGCTGGAAGGTTGCAGAGCCGGCGCCGACCCAGCGGCAGGCACCCTTGGCGCAGTAGCCGATGCCGGGAATAAACACCACAAGCAGCATGATCAGCGACGTGATCATCAAGACCGGCGCTACCTTGCGCAGGCGGGAATAGTCCGTTTTGGCCATGGCGAACATGCAAAACAGACCCAGGGCGGCAAAGAACAGTTCGCGCTTCAGATAATAGTAGCTGTCCTGGTTCTCACCAAAGTAGGCATTGGCCCAGCTGGCGCTGAAGACCATGACCACGCCGACCGCCAGCAGAATAAGGGTCACTGTGACGAGGAAAGTGTACTCGAAGGAACCCGCGGCCTCGCGCGGACCGCGTACGTTTCCCTTGCGTTTCTTTTTTCTCCATTCCAAATTCGGCCCCTACAGCATATTTACCAGGGAGATGAAATGGTCTCCCCGTTCCTCATAATTGTCGTACTGATCGAAGCTGGCGCATGCGGGCGCGAGCAGCACTACATCTCCCGGTCCGGCGCTCGCGCTGGCGATGTCTATCGCCTCCTCCAGACCGGCGGCCATGATTGTCTCCCTGCCGACCTGGTCAAAACTCGCGGCGATCTCCTCCGCGGCTTCGCCGATTGCGATCAACTGCGTGATTTTTTCTGCCGGGGCGTCTTCCGCCAGCCGGTCAAAAGTGCAACCCTTGAGGCTGCCGCCCAATATCAGGTGGACGCCGCCCTCGAAAGCGGTGAGTGCCTTGATGGCAGCATCGACGTTGGTTGCCTTGGAGTCGTTTACGTAAGTTACGCCATCCACGATCCGAACCTGCTGCAAGCGATGAGGGACACCCGGAAAACTCACCAGTCCCTCAGCCACCTCCCCCGGTGAAAGCCCCATACTCAAACAGACGGACGCTGCCGCCAGACAGTTCTCCAGGTTGTGCTCACCCTTGAGGCTGACATCCTTCCAGGCGATGATCGCCGTAGAGCCGGCCTCCCGTGAATCTTCGCCGTTTTCGGGTTCATTCCTGCCGGCTGCCGCAATATGAGCGCGGCTCGCATCCGCGCCAGTCTGATTTTCCAGCCCGCCGCCTGTTTTGCTATCCGAATATGCTCGCGGCAAACGTGCCTGTACCCCAAAACCGGCCGTCGCCAGGCCGGTCAGGTTGGCGCGGATGACCCCGTCGCGGACAAAAACGAGCGGCTCCATCTTTTCACCCGCGGCCGGCTTGCTGTCACCGGCGCTCCTGCTGAACCAGACTTTGCCCACATGCACCGGTACGGGCCGATGACACGCCGGATCATCGAGGTTGATAATGGCCAGGTCGTGCGGCTGCTGATTGATAAAAATATTCATTTTTGATGAATAGTAATCTTCGGCGCAGTCGTGTCGATCCAGATGATCCTCGCTTAAGTTGAGCAACACGGCTACATCCGGTCTGAAGTCGATCGTATCTTCGAGCTGGAAACTGGAAAGTTCCAGCACCAGAAGCTCGTCCTCATCGATCTTCCCTACAAAGGTGGACAGGGCGGTGCCGATGTTTCCAGCTGTCTTGCAGGGTCGCCCAGCGCTGACGAGAATATGCGTTATAAGCTCGGTGGTCGTAGTCTTGCCGTTTGTGCCCGTGACCCCGATTATGAAATTTGTGATAAATCGCCAGGCGAACTCGATCTCGCCCCATACGGGGATGCCTCGCTGGCGGGCTTCCTCGATCAGGGGACTTCCGCCGGGTACGCCTGGACTCTTGACCACCAGGCCGCAGCCGTCCAGCAGGCTGTAGTCCTCACACCCCAGCTCTACCCTGACTCCGGCCTCCGTAAGGGTCTCCACTTCAGCGGACGCATCCGGCTTCTCCTCCCGGTCGGCGATAACGACCTCCACCTCCGGCAGAGACCGCCGCGCCGCCAGCGCCGCGGCAATTCCGGAGCGCGCCATACCGATGACCAACAGCCGGCCGATCCCCCTGAGGCCCGCGGCCATGTTCATTGGCGTCTCCCTTTTATCATCTGTTGGGCGGCAGGGAAATGTAGAAGATCGTAAAACCTGTCGAGGCAAAGATGGCGCTGACGATCCAGAAACGCATGATGATCCTGGTCTCCGACCACGCCATCAGCTCGAAATGATGATGGATGGGAGTCATGAGAAAGACCCGCTTGCCGGTGGCCTTGAAGCCGAGCACCTGGATTATCACCGACGCCGCCTCCGCTACGAAGATAGCGCCGATAATTATCAACAGCAGCTCTGTCTGCGTGAGAAATGCCATGGCGGCGATAGCTCCGCCCAGCGCCAGCGAGCCTGTGTCTCCCATGAAGATCTCCGCCGGGAACGAATTGAACCATAAAAAGCCGACACAGGCGCCGCCCAGACAGGCGGCGATGATTCCCAGATCGGTCTGCTTGGTGAGGAAGGCGATGGTCATATATGTGAGCATGGTCACCGCCACGGAACCGGCCGCAAGTCCGTCGAGACCGTCAGTCAGGTTGACGGCGTTGGAGAATCCCGCCAGCCACAGAAAAATGATGAAATAATAGGCGATACCGACATTGATGACGCTTTCGCTCATGGGAATCTTGATGGTTTCGCTGAGGCCGCCGTAACGCACGGCGATCATCCCGACGACGATAGCCAGAACCAGCTGCAAAAGAAGCTTGCCTCTGGCCCTGAGTCCAAGCGAACGCTTCATCCTGATCTTGGCGTAGTCGTCGGCGAAACCGATAGCGCCGCAGCCCAGCGTTGTGATGACGACCAGCAGGCTCTTGACGCTCCACTCCCGGAGGATGAAGAAAGGCACCATCATGCCAATGATGATGAGAATGCCACCCAGGGTGGGGATGCCCGCCTTGGTCTTTAAGTGTTCCTCGGGCCCCTCCTCGCGCACCTGTTGACCAAATTCATTCTTTATGGCAAATTTGATGAACTTGGGGCCCAAAAAGAGCGTGATCATCATTGACGCCAGACCGGCGGCGAGGAGTTGGAACATCATGCCGGACTAATTCCCCCGCGCCGGCTCGCCCTCCGGGGAGTCACCCGGGGAGACTTCCGGCAATCCGTCCGGGCTTGCCTCAGCTGCCGGGGCGGTGTCTCCCGACCCGGCTTCGATCATGATATTGCTCAGCTGCTCCAGCTTCATGAAACGCGATGCCTTGACCAGCACGACATCACCCGGGTGTATCAGCCCCGGAACACCTCTCAAGGCCTCATCGCGTTCCACAAAGTAATAGTTATCCCCAAAACTTTCCCCATATTTATCCCCAATGTTTTCCCCTGCGTTTTCACCATAGAGAATATCCTCCACGGCTCCTTCCAGGTATCCGCGGGACTGTTCACCCACGGCGATGAGGCAGTCGATGCCCAGCTCCAGTACGTCCCTGCCGACCTGACGATGATAATCGAGCGCCTGCGGCCCCAGCTCTCCCATGTCACCAAGAACCGCGACCGTCCTTCTGCCGGTGCCAACGCTGGCGAGGTATTCGAGGGAGGAACGCATAGAAAGCGGATTGGCATTGTAACAGTCATTAAGCAGGGTAACGCCGTTATCCAGGTTTATCAGCTCGCCACGAAGACTAGGAAGATTGATGTCGGCGACCGCTTCAGGAATGTCGTCAAGCGGCAGCCCCAGATGGTAATAGGCGCCGATGGCCGCCATCGCATTCTGCAGGTGATGATGTGCGGCGAAATTAAATACCAGTTCCAGATCGTGCCCGCAACAGGAGACGACGCACTGCAGCCTGCCGTCGTCCATGTGCTCATGGAAAACGGGATAGATATCGGCCGCGCCGTCGAAACCGAACGTGACTGTTTCCACGTCAAGCCCGGCCAGATGCGGCTCGAGCAGCTTATCTCCGTAAGGCGCGACCAGCTTGCCGCCGCGCGGCAGTCCCTGCGCGATCTCGGCCTTACCCCGGGCGATGTTCTCCAGACTGCCGGCGTATTGCAGATGCGCCGGTCCGATGTTGGTGATGATGGCGACCTCGGGCGTGGCGATGCGGCAAAGTTCCGCGATCTCACCCTGCGCCTGCATCCCCATCTCCACGACGATCACGTCGGTGTCCTTCGTGGCTGCGAGCAGGGTAAGCGGAACACCCACTTCGTTGTTGAAGCTCGCCCGGCTCGAGACAACGTCCACATGCCTCTCGAGCAGGGCGGCCAGTATATCTTTGGTAGAGGTCTTGCCCGTGCTGCCGGTGATTGCCACAACGGTTGCGCCGCTACGGGAAGTCACGAGCCTGGCGATATCTTTCAGGGCCTCACCTGAATCATCCACGGCAATGACCACCGGGGCGTTGCCGTTGGCTCCGGCGACCTGACCCGACATACGCGCGGCGGCGGCGCGCGCGGCCGAGACCCCACCAGCACCGCCGCCGAGGGCCCATCCGGCCACATCCCCACCAGCCCAGTGGCGCCCCAGACGGCGCGAGACACGAGCAGAGGTAAGCGAGCTCCCGGG
>ERZ1739049.37-NODE-37-length-16291-cov-9.404903_pt1 | contig 16291 bp, 13 predicted proteins | sample MGYA00581760_ERZ1739049 | MGnify/ENA primary metagenome ERZ1739049 (study PRJEB42929, sample SAMN08275522) | rhizosphere metagenome | isolation source: Rhizospheric soil replicate 2 | host: Colobanthus quitensis | place: Antarctica: Devils point, Livingston Island...
GCTCGGGGAGAATCGGCCGCAGCTCCGGCGGCAGGGTCCTTCACGGCGGCAGATGCTCTGCGTCTCTGACCATCGACTCCCTTTCAGCCATCACGTTTATCGCAGCACTGACAGGTGGCGTCGCTCAAAACCGGAGTTCATCCCGCCAACCGTCCTCTGCAATATTAGCATCCTCATATTCCCACAATCTTCTGCATATATACATTTTTGATAAAAGTAGCGCAGGGGGCGACTTTATGAACGGTCTCAGGGTAGAATGAAACCATGAGCGTCAGCGAAAATATAATTTCAAAGGTCGTTCACGAGGAATTCCATGGAAGCGGGATATGTGGTTACGAGCGTCGCGAAGAAGGCTTCGATATAATCCCGATCTGCCCGGGATGCGGTCAACGATACAGGGTAGGATGGACCGTGAAGCTCGACTGATAACGCACCCCGGGGCTGACCGATCTCTTCTGTGGCAGGAAAACCTGTAAAGAATTGGAATATTGGGCCAGACGACTGGAGGTTACTGATGAAAAGCGATCGCGCCAATATCATGGCTGTAATCCAGATCATGTTCGGAATCATCATCTTCACCAGCTCGTTCTGGCTGGAAGACAGCCAGAAGGGGACGGCCCTGTTTATCTTTGGTTTTGTTACCGTGCTGCTGGGAGTGGTCACTGGCGTTCTGGCCACCTCGAAGAAGTAGTACTAGTCTGGCGGGGAGCCCCCGGCCTCCGGGACCCCAGTGGTCAGTATTGGACAGGATGAAAACGGTTATCTTGACACTTTCCAAAAACACGTGGGATAATAACGCATACCCGTAGGGGTAAGAATGAGGATTTTGGTAGCCTGCTGTAAATCATGGATTTAATGGTGCTTCGGAAAAGTCACTTGTTCGAGGGATGTCGAACCCCAAACAGAATACCACGCTCGAATTGGCTCTCGTGTGGATTATGAAGGCAAGGTGATGGTCGCGGTCGCGAAAACAGACACAGAGAAGGTAATCAACAGACTTCGTCGCATTGAGGGCCAGGTTCGCGGCCTTCAGAGGATGATTTCCGAAGACAAACGGTGCGAAGACGTATTGACCCAGCTGGCGGCAACTAGGGCCGCCCTCGATCGGGTAGGGGTCTATCTCATCAGCAACCGCATGAAAGAATGCCTCAAGCACAGCACGGAAGAAATGGGGCTGGAAGAGGTGGCTGTCGAAGAGGCATTCGAGATCTTCATGAAATATATCCAGCATGTAAAGTAGGCGGATGCGAAGCGGTCCGGATCATTGCAGGCATGCATCGTTGTGGCAAAAATCGAGGTTCTGACAGTCCGGCCGTCCGACGGGGCGGTTTTATATTATTTTAGTCATCCGGGCATCGCGCCAGACCTGTATTAAGGTTTCACGTCGGAGGAAGCAAGACCATTGGCGGCGAACATTTATTTGGGTGCAAGCGTAACGAGCGCGCTATGGTATCATTTTATCTGCAGCGCGCAGGTTTGAAGAAAACGGTTTCTGCCCCGCACCAGGGCGTCCAGGAAATCCAGTGAACTCATTTAAGGCGGAAATCCGCAATGCCTCGTCGGCGTAAAAACATCAGACGCAGAAAAGGGCGCAGGCGCTCAATTCTTCTGGTTGGACTCGGGATCACCGTTCTTGGCCTGATATTCGCGCTTCTGGTTGGAATCGAGGCCGGTATGGCCCTGGTGAACGACCTTCCCAAGCTGGAAGAGGAGAACTTTACTTCACTGGGACAGACTTCGCGGATCTATGCGGCTGATGGGTCACTCCTGGCAGAAATCTATGGCACGGAAAATCGTACTATAGTTCCACTCAATTCGATCCCCATTTATCTGCAGCAGGCGACCATCGCCATCGAGGACGAACGGTATTATGAGCACAATGGTGTCGATTACGAGGCCATAGGCAGGGCGGCGGTAACGGACGTCAGTCAGGGGCGGCTGGCCGAGGGCGGAAGTACCATAACCCAGCAGTTGGTAAAAAAGGTTTACGTCACCGACGAGCGCAGTTTTACCCGCAAGATTGTTGAAGCGGTACTGGCAACCCAGCTGGAGCGTATCGCCAGCAAGGAAACGATTCTCGAAAGATACCTGAATACCATCTACTATGGCGAGAACTCCTACGGTGTCGAGACAGCGGCCCAGACCTATTTCGGAAAGAGTGTGACCCAGCTGGACCTCTCCGAGTGCGCCCTGCTTGCCGGTCTTCCACAAGCGCCTTCGGCTTTCTCGCCCAGAAGTGACATGGCGGCCGCGACAGCCCGGCGTAACACGGTTCTGCAAAAGATGGCCGACCTCGGGTATATCAACCAGGCGGCTGCACACGGAGCTGCCTCACTGCCGGTGACTCTTAATATGGGAAGCGGGGCTGTCAATGAGCCGTATTTTGTGGAATATGTCAAAAAACAGCTGATTGACAAGTACGGGACAAAAAAGGTTTTCGAGGGTGGTCTGCGGGTGCATACGACAATAGAGCCCGGCCTGCAGGCTGCCGGGCTCGAGGCTATTAAAAACACACTTAACGAGGATGGAGATCCGTCGGCGGCGCTGGTTTCAGTAGATCCCACCAACGGCTATATCAAGGCCATGGTCAGCAGTCAGGACTTTAACAAGTACCAGTTCAATCTGGCCGTTCAGGCCAGGCGTCAGCCGGGCTCGTGCTTCAAGCCATTTGTCCTCACAGCCGCTGTGGAGCAGGGAGCTGACCCTAAAAAGACTTTTTACATGTCTAAACAGATAGATATCCCGATGGCGGGTGGAGGGCCGCCATGGAAAGTCGCAACCTATGACTTTAAATACTACGGTGTCTCAAGTCTGGAGCAGGCCATGCTCCGATCGGACAACACGGTCTATGCCCAACTGGTAATGGACGTCGGTCCCGACAAGGCCAGGGACGCCGCCGAACGGCTGGGCATCAAAAGCCCGATGACTGCAAACCCTTCCATCGCGCTGGGAGGACTGGGGCAAGGCGTTTCCCCGCTGGAGATGTCTTCCGCATATGCGACACTTTCGGCGAACGGCATGTATTCGGAGCCCATAGCTATCACCAGGGTAGAAATGCCGGACGGCAAAGTCGACTACCAGGCGTATCCGCAACCACGAAAAGTCGTCAGTGACTGGGTTGCGTACGAGGTTACCAAGGTCCTTAAGGCGGATATTGAAAAAGGCACATCTGTAAAAGCGAATATCGGCCGGCCTGCGGCGGGCAAGACGGGGTCTACCGAGAACCTGCAGGATGCGTGGTTTGTAGGTTATACCCCCGAGTATGCCACGTCGGTCTGGATTGGTTTCCCGGACCAGCAACTGCCCATGACCGACGTACATGGAGGAAGTGTCTGGGGCGGCGGTTTCCCGGCGACTATCTGGAAGGACTACATGCAGGAAGCGACCAAAAACCTTCCCGTGAAGGAATTCGCCTTGCCCAAGGAGAAGCCGGACTTCAAAAAATTGAAGGGCAAGTACGTCATGTACTCTGGTGGAGATTCACCGACCGCGCGTGACGATGCATATGGAAACACCGGCCGCACGACGGCAGACGGCGCCCGCGATGGCACCGACACGACCGATTAACCATCGCGCGGGTCGAGCCTCAAAAGCCTGGACCGGCTTTCAGTGTTAATTCGACGCGAATAACAGGTTAGAAGGCAGAGGGACGATCGCTGACGAACGTCAGCAGGTTGTGATTACCGACCAGAACCAGGAAAAGATCGCTGGTAAGAGGGGCAAACAGCAGCGCCTTGTCGGACAACAAGAGCGTCATCCTGGGAAGGTTAGCGCCGAGTTCGGCGGCCAGACTGGCAGCTGAAGACATGGCAGGGGCCGTGTGAGCGGCTATGGCCTCAAGGTTGGTAGCGTCTCCCGCCGCCGCGACCAGCAACCCATCCGCTGAGACAAGCGCCGCCGCCGCGATCCCGTCGATATCCATGTAGGGCGCCAGTACGTTATCCAGCACTCGCGCCGCCGTTCTTTCGGTATCGGTCATTGTTCCTGCTCCAGAACCCCGATCAGCTTGTCAAGCTCATCCGTGCTTGAGAATTCCATTTCAATTCTTCCACCCTTGCCGGTCCACCTTACTTTGACAGGAAGACGGAAGGCTGAATACAGGGCATCCGTCGTCTCGTCCATCAGCTCCTGCCCCACAGGGAAATTCTGGGGTTCCTTCTGCTTGCGCCCGGGGGCATCCTCCTTTTTTGCCAATAACTCGGCCCGTCTCACCGACAGCCCTCCCTTGACGATCTTGCGTGCCAGCTTGCGCTGCCTGGTCCGATCGGAGACGGAAAGGAGGGCGCGGCCATGTCCTTCGGTCAACTTGCCCTGCTCGATTAATTGCTGAACCTCGTCGGGCAGGTCGAGCAGCCTGAGAGTATTGGTCACTGCCGAGCGGCTGCGACCCAGCTTGGATGACAGGGTTTCCTGGGTGATGCCGTAATCCTCCTGAAGGTTGGCGTAAGCCCGGGCGGTGTCGATCGGGTTTAAGTCCTCGCGGCTGATGTTTTCGATCAGCGCCAGCTCAAGGGATTCGGCGTCTCCAGCTTCCCGGATAAGAGCAGGGACGGTCTCCAGTCCGGCAATCCGTGCGGCGCGCCATCGTCTCTCACCGGCTACGAGCTCATAGCCGTCTCCACGCTGGCGAACAACCACCGGCTGAACAAGCCCGACAGCGCGGATCGACTCGGCAAGCTCATTAAGTGTGTCATCATCGAAGATGGTACGGGGTTGCCTGGGGTTGCCGGTAATTTGACTTAAAGGTAATTCATGATAGGGAATCTCCTGCCCGGGCGAAACCGGAGCTTGACCTTCAGTATCAAGCTTGTTTGTATTTATCAAAGCGGACAGCCCTCGACCGAGGCCTTTGCTTGCGGGTTTTTTATCGCTATTCACGCTCAACCACCTCCGTAGCCAGATCAAAATAGGCGTCAGAGCCCGCACACGTAGGGTCGTAACGCGAAATAGGTTTACCAAAACTCGGCGCTTCGCTCAACCTGATGTTGCGCGGGATTACCGTTCTGTAAGTAAGCTCGGGAAAATGGGAACGCACCTCATCGACTACTTGTGTGGAAAGTTTTGTTCGTGAGTCGAACATGGTCATGAGTAAACCGGCGATCTGTAGCCGGGGATTCAGCCCCTGGCGCACCAGCTCAACGGTTTGCAGCAGCTGACCGAGTCCTTCCAGGGCGTAATACTCGCACTGGACGGGGATTATGAGTTTGTCGGCGGCGACAAGGGCGTTGAGAGTAAGCAGGCTAAGCGAGGGCGGGCAGTCGATAAAAACATAATCGAAATCACCCCTGACCATCGCCAGGGCGTCCGCGAGTACGAACTCCCGGCGTTCACGTCCCGGCAATTCGACTTCGGCGCCCGCCAGGTCGGGCGTGGAGGGGACGAGATAAAGCTGCTCGACCTGCGTGGTCACTATAGCCGCATTGATGGACGCCCCGTTTGTGAAAACATCGTAAACGGAGGAGGTATCAGCAAAATCGTGAATGCCAAGGCCGTGAGTGGCGTTGCATTGGGGGTCCGAATCCACCAGAAGAACTGTGGCGCCGGCCTCAGCGAGGCATACGGCAGTGTTTACACAGGTCGTAGTCTTGCCAACGCCACCTTTCTGATTGGCGATGGCGTAGATTTTGCTTAATTCATGCACGCAGGAATTCTATCAGAAGGACCGGACAGTGACTAGAAATTAATAAGCGGCCTTTTCCTGGCCATGCCGGGTCTGCGTGGATAGCGGTCTGGAGTCATTCCGGTTTTAGAAAATACCCATATATGGAGGTTCTTTGCGTTGGTATATGGCTTTACGGGCTCTATGCGGTCCAGGGTTCCACCAAGAAGTTGAGCCACCCGGCCGGCCTGTTCTTCATCACCAGGGTTACGCTCGCCACGCTGCAGAAGTGCCGATCCACCTGTTTTCAACAACGGAAAACAATATTCAAGAACTTCCGCCATCGAACCCACGGCACGCGCAAAAGCTATATCGAAAGCGGCTCTTTTTTCTGTGCGGCCGGCATCTTCGGCGCGCAAGGCAAGGACTGAAGCATTGGCCAGCCGCAAAGTGGCTATCGCCTTTTCAATAAACTCGCACTTTCTGCGCCTGGCTTCAATCATGGTGACGGTCAGGGAAGGAATCGCAATCGCCAGCGGTAATCCCGGAAAACCGGCGCCGCTGCCAATGTCGACTGCCAGCCCGGCTGACTTTGTCTCAGGGAAATCGATAAGGCCGAGGCTGTCGCGAAAGTGCATCGCGACTATATTTTCCGGCTCAGTGACCGCGGTCAGGTTTCTATCAGACTGCTTTGACAGTAAATGAAGCAATTTCTCAAATGAGGCTACCTGCGGATCATCAAGGTGAAAGTCGGCCCTTAAACCGCTTTGCCACTTCATCGGCCGGCAGCCTTGATATATAGGGAAAGCACCGAAATATCCGATGGTGAAACGCCGGCGATACGTGATGCCTGGCCAAGTGAAGCTGGTCGCATGAGCGACAGTTTCTCGCGGGCTTCGATGGCGACGCCCTCCAGATCGTTGTAAAGGAAATTCACGGGAATCAACGTCTCTTCCAGATATCGCCTTTTATCGATATCTCGCAATTGACGGAGTATATATCCAGCGTACTTCGTCTCTATTTCCGCTCTTGAGAGCATTTCGCCTGAAAAGCGGGAAAAATCATTCGCAAGAATTGGCAATAACTCCGTGAGCGAAACTTCAGGCCGACGAAGAAGCTGTGAGATCGTCTGTGCTTCAGAAAGCGGCGAACTTCCCAATCCGGAAAGCACTGAATTGGTTCTGTCGTCAGATTGAAGGCGGGTTGAATCAAGTAGCTTCAGTAGAGCGGCAAGCTCAGACTGGGAAGCATTTATCGATGCCATACGGGCGTCAGGAACAAGACCCAGGGCATTTCCAGCCGGGCTGAGTCGGGCGTGAGCATTGTCATGTCTGAGTAGTAATCTGTATTCCGCGCGCGACGTGAACATGCGATATGGCTCATCGACCCCCTTTGTAACCAGATCATCAATGAGAACTCCGATATAGGCTTCATTTCTTCCAAGGACAAGGGGTTCATCATTTCTCACACTCAACGCTGCATTTATCCCGGCCATGAGGCCCTGCGCGGCTGCTTCCTCATAACCGCTGGTTCCATTTATCTGTCCGGCGAGGAAGAGTCCGGCGACGGCTTTCGTTTCAAGAGTAAGTTTCAACTGACTGGGAATGACGTAGTCATATTCAACGGCATATCCGGGCCGCATAAGACGGGCCGCTTCAAGGCCTGGCGTAGCCCTGACGACCTTCTCCTGTACCCAGACTGGCAGGCTTGTTGTGAGGCCCTGAAGATAAAGTTCCTTAGTGTGGCGTCCTTCGGGCTCGATAAATACCGGATGTCTGGGGCGATCCGGGAAGTTCATGACCTTGCGGTCTATCGACGGGCAATACCTGGGGCCTTTGCCGCTTACAGAGCCGGTTTTAATGGGCGACAGATGGAGGTATTTTCTAATCACACTATGGGTATTTTCATTCGTATAGGTCAGATAACAGGGGACCTGCTCGCGTGAGCCCACGTCTGAAAAGGGCGAGAAGGTCTGGATATCAGGATCTCCCGGTTCCAGCTGGAGTTTTGAGGGATTTATGGACCGTGCGTCAATCCTTGGAGGGGTAGCTGACTGGAAACGTCCCAGTTCGATTCCGTTGGCCGAAAGACTCCCGGAAAGACCGATTGCCGGTGGCTCTCCCATGCGGCCGGCGGGGAATCGCATTTCGCCTACGACTATCTTCCCTTGAAGAAAGGTTCCGCAGGCGAGAACCACAGAGCGGGATTGAATACGGCTTCCGTCTGTCAGCTCGACACCCTTCAATGTTTCACGTGAAACATTGAAGCCGGCAACCTGTCCTTCGAGTATCCTCAGGTTCGGCTCCGAGGCGAGCACCCGCTTCATATTGTCTTCATAGAGCTTCTTGTCCGCCTGGGCTCGGAGTGTCCTAACGGCAGGACCCTTACTTGTATTGAGCATTTTCATCTGTATGAATGAACGGTCCGTGTTGCGTCCCTGTTCGCCGCCGAGAGCGTCTATCTCACGAGTAAGCTGTCCCTTGCCAACACCTCCGATTGCTGGATTGCAAGGCATCAGAGCTATTTTTTCAAGGTTCAACGTCAACAGCAGGGTGGAACAGCCCATGCGCGCCGCTGCCAGAGAAGCTTCGCAGCCGGCATGCCCGCCGCCAACGACAATTACGTCGTAAGACCCCAGGTGGTTTTTTGGTTCGCTGGTCTGATTCATTTTTTATTTTCCATTTGCACGCAATTAACAACCAGTGTCGTCTGTCCTGATGGTAACCGGACGCGACTCCTGTTCGGCGATCCGCCGGCAAAGTTTAATAATACAAATAGTGTCAGGTATCAAATTATTAGCGATGCGCGCGCGTTGCCGCATGGCTGCTCGCCTGCCAGTCAGCAGGCCGAGAGTCGCCGCCTCGAGATAGTTACAGCTTCCGGCAGCGCGGCCGGCAAAAAAAAGACCCGGGAGAGCTTGTGACTCGAGGTTCGTGTCGATCTGGCCAGCGGCAAGTATGTAGTGGAAGACGGAATAAGAGGGTCGCGTGATCCAGGCTTCCGAAAGCCCGGCGTGCTCGCGCAACAGGTGCAACTGGCTGTCCCGGTTGCCATGTGACTCCAGACCGTAGCCAAGCATCTCTCCCAGCTGCCGGCCATCCTCAAGGAGACGATGGCCGCGTTTTGACTTATAATCTACTTCGTGGTCAAGTGAACGGATGCCCAGCCGGGGCATAGTGGCCGCTTCTACCTCTACCAAATGAAATCCCGCGTTTTGCAGGGTTTTTGCCAGAGCGTTAGCCGGTATTTCACCGATTCGCCCACCGGGGACGACTGAACCTCCATCGTCGACACTGGCCTGCAGGAATGTCCCGGCCGCGATGACGACGGATGCGGCGGAAAAATGTTCCCCCAGTTTCGTGCCGACGATCCAGCCGTCTGTCGAAGGTTCCAGGGACGTAACCAGCGCCTGTCTTAAATCCAGCCCCGCCTCATTTTCCAGCATTTCCTTGTAGGCGAGCCCCAGCTGGCGTCTGTCGACCAACAGCTTTCCTGCCGGGTCGCCATAAACAACGACTCCCTCCCGGGCGAGCGCGTCCGGGAGCCTGCCACCCAGAGCGGTCATTTCTTCAAGAAGCAAAACGCGAGGATCGCCCGGGCCATCGACAAGCGCGGGAGTTGCCGGCGGATAGCCGACCATATCGAGGTTGATCGTAAGGCACAGGGTGTGTGCCCCGGCACCAGCGGCTGCCATGGATGCCTCAGAACCTGCCGGCCCGGCACCTATCACAAGCACGTCGAATGCGGGAATGTCCATCGGATCATTCATAAAAAGTCGCCCGGATCTTATTTACCGATGCAGAATTCATGGAAGATCAAATCCAGAAGCTCCTCGACGAATTCCTCCCCCGTAATTTCGCCCAGCGCCGCAAGAGCGCCGCGCAGCTCCTCGGCAATGATCTCTTCTCCCAATCCTACTCTCACGGCCTGGCGTGTGAGCGCCAGAGATTCCGCGGCGGCCTCCAGAAGTCGTCGATGGCGCTCATGTGTTACTACCGGTCTTTCCAGTGGGGGTAAAGTTCCGCCCAGAACCATCGAGGCGATTCTTTCCTTGAGATCCTTCAGCCCCTGCCGAGTCATCGCCGAGATGACAACCGGGCGTGAGGGCAGGAGTCCCTGGTTGAAGCTCGGAGCACGCCCCCTGAACCTGTCGGCCTTGTTTACGACATATATCGCTTTTTCAGCTGGGACGGAGGTGATGAGCGCCCGGTCGTGATCGTCTTCCCGTTGACTGCCGTCAAACACGCAGAGCACAAGATCAGCCTCCTTCACGGCCCGGCGGCTGCGCTCCATGCCTATCTGCTCCACCTCGTCGCTCGAGGGTCTTAAGCCTGCCGTGTCGATAAGCTGCAGCGGAATGCCCTGCACGTTGATAATCTCTTCGATCGTGTCCCGCGTTGTGCCCGGCATTTCGGTGACGATGGCCCTTTCGCGCATCAACAGGGAGTTCAGCAGACTCGATTTGCCCACATTCGGCTTGCCGACGATGGCCGTGCGAACTCCCTCGCTGAGAACCCTTCCCACAAACGCGGTATCTATCAGCTCCTGGAGTCTGGCCTCGATTTGCACCAGCCGTCCCTCGATTTCGCTTCTGTCCGGCTCTTCCACGTCCTCATCCGAAAAATCGATGTCCGCCTCCGCGGACGCGAGGACGCTCAATATCGAGCCCCGTATCTCACGGATTTCATCCGAAAGAGATCCTTCAAGCTGTGAGAGAGCAACTTTCAGGCCCGCCTCGGTTTTTGCTGAAATTATTTGAGCGACACTCTCCGCCTGGGCGAGATCGATGCGTCCGTTCAGAAATGCCCGGCGGGTGAAATCTCCCGGTCGCGCCAGATCAGCGCCATGTCTTAGAAATAGGGAAAGTATATTCTGCTGGGCAATCGGTCCTCCGTGACAGTTGACCTCGACGATATCCTCTCGCGTATATGTGCCCGGAGCCCTCATTACACCCACAAGCACTTCATCGATACGAGCGCCAGTTTCAGGATCGTCGATAATGCCGTAATGGAGAGTGTGTGAATCCGATTGGGACAAAGTCAGCCCGCGATGTGAGCGAAAAACCCGCTCACAGATGGAAATCGACTCGGAACCGGTCATGCGTACGATGCCGATAGCGCCCACGCCGAGCGGCGTTGAAATGGCGGCAATTGTCGGAAAATTATGCATAAAGCGTATTATATCAGCGTACGTCCATCGTCAGATGCGCTTGCCGCCTTCAAGGCATAATCAACGTCATCGACCGCCGCGGAGTCTGTCCATCGCGACCGCGTTTTGTGGCTGGCAGAATCCGGCAGCGTTTACGGTTCAGGCAATAGGTTAATATATCCAGTACGATCCACGGCTCCCAAGGGGGAATCACTTTGGCAGAAAACACGGAAGAGCAAAAAGGGTCCTTTCATTTCTCTCCCCGTCCCAACCGCGCCGCATAGATCGATTGGCACGAATGGGGAGCGGACGCATTCAGCCGATCGCTTAAAGAGGGAAAGCCGGTGCTGCTTTCCATCTCCGCGGTCTGGTGTCACTGGTGCCATGTCATGGATGAGACCAGCTTCTCCGACAAAGAGGTCATCCGGCTCATCAATGAATACTACATCCCGGTCAGAGTCGATAACGACCGCAGGCCGGACATAAACAAACGTTATAACCAGGGCGGCTGGCCGACAGTCGCCATGCTCACCGCCGAGGGTGAAATTATCACCGGTGTGACATATCTGGAACCTGAAACGATGAAGAAGATGCTCAATGACATCGCTGGCCTCTACAGCAATAACAGATCAGAAATAGAAGAGGCCATTAAAAAAATTCAGGCCCAACGCGCCGAGTTTGAGCATCCGGCTCCGGGCGAGTTGAGCCAGGCGGTCATGGCCCATGTCCTGGAAGTGGCGGGCGATGTCCATGACAAGGAGATGGGCGGTTTTGGCGCGCTGGCGAAATTTCCGTATGCCAACGTTTTGAACCTGATTCTGACCGTACTCGCAGAAGGCTCCATTGGCGAGCTGGAGGACATGCTCACAATAACACTCGACGCCATGGCCACCGGCGGCATGTACGACCAGCTCGAGGGAGGATTCTTCCGCTACTCGACCAATCGCGACTGGTCGGTTCCGCACTACGAGAAAATGCTCGAGGACAACGCCGCGTTGCTGGCGGTCTATGCCGAGGCTTCCCACATCCTGAAATCCGACGAATATGAACGGGTGGCACGCGACGTATACAGGTACATGGAATCGCAAATGCGCAATAGCAAAAACGGAGCCTTCGGTGGCAGTCAGGATGCCGATGAGGTTTATTACGGGCTTGATGAGTCGGCCCGGAAGGAGCACGGAGCGCCTGCTGTGGACCCGACGGTGTATTCCGGATGGAACGCACTGGCGGCATCCTCGATATTGAGGTGCTATCAGGTTTTTGGTGATGAGGAATTTCGCGAGCGGGCAATCGGTGTGCTTGATTTTATCTGGAATAACATGTGGGACGCGAAGTTCGGTGCTTACCATTTTTATAATGGCAGGCCACAGGTGCCAGGTCTTCTGGCCGACACGGCTCTTCTGGCAACCGCCTGCCTGGATGCCTACGAATCGGGGGCCGGTGAGATCTGGCTCAGCAGATCCATGGAGGCTGCTACCTGGATGCTTACGAATCTGGAAGATGAATCAGAGGGTGGTTTTTATGATAGCGACGCGCCGCCGGGCGAGCCCGGTCTTTTCCCGGTGAGGATAAAGCCGCCGGTGGAAAACAGCCAGGCGGCATCAGCTCTCATACGCCTTCGACAGAACACGGGTCAGGTTCGTTTTGGCGAGGCGGCCGAGCGGGCATTGTTATTCTATGCCGGCAGTTACAAGGAACTGGGGCTTTTTTCGGCGGAATATGCGATTACCGTACAGCGTCTGCTGGAGCCACCGGTGCGTGTTACGATCGCCGGCCCTCCAGGAGAGAGCGGTACGGGCGAGATGATCAGGGCCGCTCACAAGGCCCGCATTCCGTTTCGTTCCGTCGAGGTCCTTGATCCGGAGATTCACGGCGAGGAACTTGATGCGACGGGCTACGGATACGCCGGAAAGCCCATCGCCTATATTTGCGTTGGCGCCAGCTGTCAGCCGCCTGTCACCGATCCGGCTGATCTTCCCGGCAGGCTGGAAGCGGGCTGGGCGAGCGTAAGCCGCTAAGGCCGGATTCAGGCTTTCTGAATGGAACGGCGTGTTTTTCTCAAAGGATGCAGATCTTGATCAGTGGCAACAAGACTGACACTGTCAGAGAAGAAACGTCAGTACATGGAAGGGCTCCCGACAAGAAATTTGCCGGGGAGCTCCTGGAGGCGATCGGGCAACTGTTGGGCCGGTTCGTTTCCCCCGGGAGGCCTCACGGTTGATTATCGTGGTCTCGATGCTTGCGACGATTATCACGCATATCGGGAGAAATCCCTCGACCTTGCACGCTTTGATCCCGCCGTCTTCGGCAGTCGCGAACAGAAACTTGCGTTCTGGATCAATATCTACAATATGACCGTCATCGATCGCCTGATACGGTGTTCAATAGATGATTCGGTTTGGGAGAACAAAAGTTTTTTTAATCACGAGGCTATCCAGATCAGAAATCATAAATATTCCCTGGATGATATCGAGAAAGGCATACTCCGTGGAAACGTGCGCACGCAATACCGGCCTCTCAGGAAGTTTCGCAGCTGGGATGTCCGCAATCGCCTCATAGTAGATCCAGCCCACGAGTGTGTCTGCTTTGCCCTGGTCCAGGGTTCGAAGTCGAGTCCGCTTCTCCACTTTTACCAGGCGGAAAAAATCGAAGCTCAACTCTACGCCGCCGCCGCTGGTTTTATCAATGGCGGCGGCGGCGTCCTCAATCGTGAGGCGAAAACACGGTCGATCTCAAGGATTTTTAAATGGCATACGCCTGACTTCGGGGGAGGCCAGGGGGTCATTAAGTTCATTGCCAATCACTTCAGCATGACAGAAGATGCTGCTTTTCTGCGCTCCCCTGCCGCATCACTAAAAATGAGTTACCAGGGCTATAACAAGGATCTGAACATCACTGTCTGATATCAGGGAACTCAAATCATGCGATTCTGCAACCACTTTTTACGGTAATGAGTCAAGATTATTGAAGTTTCAGTTAATCAAACTCAGCAATTTTAGCAACCATAAAGGTATACTTGATGCTTACTCTCGCTTTGGGCAAATGTGTGCAATTTGCGGAATAAACTTTTTCACTTGGGGCTTTACCCGTCCCTGGATGCTCGTTATGATAGCTACCTAGAGGCAGGAAATTGACGCGGACCCACGAAATGTTGTGTATAGGGTCTTATTAAGCAACAATACCTAGGGTTTTCAGGTAATCTATATGAAGTGTCCTTTTTGTGACTCCACCGAGACAAAAGTGGTGGATTCCCGCGATACGGACTCGCGGGATGCGGTAAGACGCCGGCGCGAGTGTCTGGAATGCCAGCGCCGGTTCACTACATACGAGCGAGTGGAAGAAGTTCCACTGACTGTAATCAAGCGGGCGGGAGAGCGGGAAGTTTTCTCCCGCCCGAAGTTGCTTCAGGGTCTGCTGAGGGCATGTGAAAAGCGGCCCATACTGACAGACACGCTCGAAGACCTGGTTGACGAGATTGAAGCCGAGTTGCGGAACGAGTTCAAAACGGAGGTTCCATCAGCGGAGATCGGAGAGCGGACTTTGTCAAAGCTGAAGGACCTGGACAAAGTGGCATATGTTCGCTTTGCCTCGGTATATCGAAAGTTCGAGGACGTGGAAGAGTTTCAGCGGGAGCTGGCAAGGCTTTAAGACCGGATTATTAACAAGAACAGGTTTCAAAAGTTTATGGGTTGGGGCCCCAATGACGGAGAACCAGCCGGGCGCATCCGTCCGGACGGTGATCTAGAATTTCACTGGCGTACTTTGAAAGAAAGGGGTAACGCAACATGCTAGCCAACCAACCTCAACCGACGACCGGGAATGGCAGTCGGGTAACAGCTCATCCATTACAACCGCAACTTTCAGTCAATGCTATTAAAGTTTTGGAAAAGCGGTATCTGAAAAAGGATGAGGAAGGCAATCCGGTGGAGACACCGGTAGAAATGTTTCGAAGGGTGGCCCGCACCATCGCGGCCGCGGATCTTATCCACAACCCCGAGGCCGACACCGATGCAGTAGAGGAAGAATTCTACCGGCTGATGGCACGCCTTGAGTTCCTGCCCAATTCGCCCACGCTTATGAATGCGGGCCGGGAGCTGGGACAGCTTTCCGCCTGCTTTGTCCTGCCGGTCGACGACTCGATGGACAGCATTTTCGAGGCCATAAAAAACACCGCCCTGATACACAAGAGCGGCGGCGGAACCGGCTTTTCCTTTTCACGGATAAGACCGGGCAGGGATGTCGTGCTATCGACAAAGGGCGTGTCGAGCGGCCCCATTTCCTTCATGACGGTCTTTGATGCCGCCACGGAGACGATTAAACAGGGCGGCACACGCCGCGGCGCGAACATGGGCATCCTGCGTGTTGACCATCCCGACATACTCGACTTCATAGTCTGCAAGCAGAGCAACGACAAGCTCAACAACTTCAACATCTCAGTCGCGCTCACGGAGGAGTTCATGGAAGCGGTCGAGGAGGGGCGTGATTACGACCTGGTAAACCCCAGGACCGGCAAGATCGCCAAGAGCCTCGAGGCGCGACGGGTCTTTGAAATGATCGTGAATCTCGCATGGAAGAACGGAGATCCGGGCATTATTTTCCTCGACAGGATCAATCGGGACAATCCCACTCCGCACATCGGTGAGATAGAGAGCACGAACCCCTGCGGGGAGCAGCCGCTGCTGCCATATGAATCATGTAACCTCGGCTCCATCAATCTCTCCAAGGTAGCTAATAACGCTGGCGGCGTCGATTACGAGCGCCTGGGAAAGACCGTCGAGAGCGCGGTCCATTTCCTTGATAATGTCATAGACGTCAACAACTATCCGCTACCAGAGATTGCCGAGATGACCAGGGCCAACCGAAAGATCGGGCTGGGTGTCATGGGTTTTGCGGACCTGCTTATAGAGCTGGGAATCCCGTATGACTCTGACGAAGCGGTGGAGACAGCCGAAGAGATCATGTCTTTCATCCAGGAGCGGGCCATGAGGCATTCGACCAGGCTGGCAGAGGAGCGGGGCACGTTCCCCAATTTCAAGGGTAGCGTTTATGACACAAAAGGCGGACTTAAGATTCGCAACGCCACCACCACCACAATCGCGCCAACCGGCACTCTGAGTATCCTCGCCAACTGTTCCAGCGGCATAGAGCCACTGTTCGCCATCTCATATGTACGCAATGTCCTCGATAACACGGAAATGATTGAGACCCACCGGACATTCGAGCAGATGGCCAAGGACGGCGGTTTCTACAGCGAGGACCTGATGAAGGAAATTGCAAAAAAAGGCAGCATTGCCGACCTTCCCGAGGTTCCTGATGAAATCAAGCCGCTGTTTGCGACCGCCCACGATGTCAAGCCCGAGTGGCATATCAGGATGCAGGCGGCTTTCCAGAAATATACCGACAACGCCGTGTCAAAAACAGTGAATTTTTCTCATGAAGCCACGACCGCCGACGTCGAACAGGTTTACCGTTTGGCGTACCAAACGGGCTGCAAGGGTGTCACTATCTACCGGGACGGCAATAGTGAGGCCGCGGTTTTAACTA
>ERZ1739049.39-NODE-39-length-16249-cov-8.792269_pt1 | contig 16249 bp, 15 predicted proteins | sample MGYA00581760_ERZ1739049 | MGnify/ENA primary metagenome ERZ1739049 (study PRJEB42929, sample SAMN08275522) | rhizosphere metagenome | isolation source: Rhizospheric soil replicate 2 | host: Colobanthus quitensis | place: Antarctica: Devils point, Livingston Island...
CCCCCTACCCACCCAACAGGGAAGCTGCACACGGAGTTGCACCACCGGACCCAGTAACACGCCCCAGGCAAGGGCGCCGATCCCCAGGCGCTAATGACCGAAGAAGAGAACCAGGATTATTATCAGGTTCCAGAAGATGGGCGCTATTGCCGGTAGCGTAAAATGGTTGTGCGAGTTGAGGATGGAAATAACTACACCCGTAAGCGCCAGCAGCAAAACCGTTGGAAACAGCAGGCGGGACATACCGACGATATTGGCCATCATCTCGGGGTCGTTACGATAACCGGGAGCGAATATCGGCATTATCTGCGGGGTGAATATGATACAGGCGACAACCAGCCCTCCCAGCAGGACGGTTATCAGCGTGAAGACGGTTCGGGCCACCAGCCAGGCTTCATCACGCCTGTCTTTCTCCAGAAGGCCTGCGAATACAGGAATAAGAGCCGCGCTCAGTGCCGCCTGAGCCACAAGAACCTGCACAGTCGAGGGCACCAGGAATGCCACATCGAAAGCGCTTTTCTCAGCACCGGCGCCATAGTAGGCAGCGGCTGTTATCTCGCGCACATAACCGAATACGCGAGAACCGGCAGTACCTAATATTACTATCAGGGCCGCCGCCGCCAGTCTGCGACCGGTAGATACAGTCTTATTTTCAGATATCGGGGTATACGGCAAGCGCTTCCTCCGGGAGGGTCCAAAACCTTTTCTAGAGACGCCCATGGTTCCCTCTAACAGGGCAAAGCGGCATCTTACCACTTTCAGGTGTTTAAGAATGCCGCCTGATGCGTCATAATACAGTTGAGTCCCGAGATAACGAGATGGGCTGATACTCATTCCGGAAGATAAGCCGGACAGTTTTTGTTCAGACCCTCAGCAAACCTCACTTGGGACTCTTTTAACGCCTGGCTCCAGGCGTTACCTGTAAAATTTTACCGGGTTTCCATCCCTCAACGTATTCCCCTATACAGTTACGCCATCCAGAGACGATAATAACTAAAGAGCGCCCCGAGAGGTCTAAAGTCGAACCCAGGGATGGCTCGAAACGGCGGAGGAAAGGCAGCAAGGGAATACGCCGAGTACGATGAAGCCGGAGAGAGTGTGTGTGGATCCAGAGGTTGGCGACTGAAGTTCACTCGGGGCACTATAAACGAAGAAAGCCTGGCAGCAATGCCAGGCTTTCTTTATGATAACCGGAGGCGACTATTACTACCCGGTGGCCGCCTGCATCTGCCTGATCACATCCTCGAGCTGTTTTATCTCATTCCCGTAAGTAGTCCAGTCTCCCCGCTTCTGGGCTTCCGTTGCCTTGTTGTAGTGATCCGCGGCCGAACTGGCAAGCTCCTTGAGACTTGCTGATGCCGCCGGCGCCGTGGATTCCGTTGTCGTCGTAGCGGTCCCCGTTCCTGTGGACTTCTGCGGCGCTCCGATCAACGGCGTAGCGAATATCTTCTCCAGGGCCGAACCCAGGTCATCCTCCATCACCACACGACCGCCATATGATACCAGCACCCGTTTGAGCTCCGGAATCTGCCCTTTATCCGCCCTTAAAAACAGAGGCTCGACATAAAGAATCGACTCTTTGATCGGAATGACGAGAAGATTGCCGAATATCACCTGGCTGCCGCTTTGCCCCCACAATGTAACCTGTGACGAAATCGTCGGGTCCTGGTTAAAACGTGCCTGTACCTGCATGGGTCCAAAGACTAGTTTGTCCTTGGGAAACTGATAGACGACGCGCTGGCCGTACAACCCCGGATCCGACTTGGCCGCCATCCAGGAAATCATGTTGTCCTTGCCGGATGGGGTAAACGGAAGCATCAGCATGAACTGTTCCCGTTCCTCACCCGGCAGACTCATTATCACGTAATATGGATCCATGGCAGACTGTTTATCACCCGCCTGCCGCTTGGGCATACTCCACTGGTCTTCCTTGTTATAGAAGACCTGCGCATCGGTCATGTGATAAGTGGAGTACATCTGTGCCTGCGCTCTGAACAGATCCTCCGGATAGCGGAAGTGCGCGCGCAATTCCTCGGGAATCTGGTCGGCCGGTGTGAAAAGATCAGGGAATATATTCTGGTAGGTTTTCAGGATCGGATCGTTATCATCCGCGATATAGAACTTTACGTCGCCGTTGTACGCGTCGACCGCGACCTTCACGGAATTGCGAATGTAGTTGTATCCCTCGTTGGCCGGCTGCGAATAAGGATAATATGACGTTCTGGTATAAGCGTCCTGAATCCAGAATATCCGGCCATCGATGAGCACGCTGTACGGGTCGCCGTCATAGAGCAGGAAGGGCGCAATATTTTGGATCCTGTCCCTGATTTCCCGGTGGATCATGATACGGGACTGATCCGTGATCGAATCACTCAGGAACAGTTTGAGGCTGGCATAGCGCCAGCTGAAAGCCATCCTGTGAAGCTTGTTGGAGACATCTATGCCGCCGTTTCCTTCATAAGTCGTATATACGTTCTCGTTACCCTTGGGATAATCAAATTCCTGCGTTGTGCTACGTACTACGACGTAATCATTCGCCTTCTCCCCGAAATAGACTGCCGGTTGCCTTACTTCAAGCTCGGGAGTCGAGGAAACCGGAGGGATATCCTTGATCGACAGCTGTGGTAGACCCTCGACGCTCACTTCGGCTACGGGACTCATCACCATGCCGTAGCCATGCGTATAGACCAGGTGTTCGTTCTGCCATGTCCTGGCGCGGGAATCGAGATCATCCACTGACAGCTCACGGATCGAAAGCATCATCTGCTGTTTGCGGCGCCCTGCCTGGTAGCGATCGACATCCACATCCCTGAATTTATAATAGGGGCGAATCGTCTGGATCTGGCCATATGTCTGAGCGAGCGTGGCGGGGTCCCAGAGGCGGATGTTGCTGATCGTGTTCACATTCTGCTGAACATCGGCGGCGGTCAGATTATCCGTCACTGCGAATGGTTTCTGCTCAATACCATCCAGATCGAATCCGAGACGGGTGAAATCGATGTTGTACTTGATATACGGTGATTCCTTATCAAGCTCGTTGGGAGACACCTGGTATTGCTGCACGATAAAAGGATAGGCCTGGCCGGCCAGGATTCCCGTCAGTATGATCAGGGCTATGGCCGCGGCGGGCAATTTCCATCCCTTGAAATAAATATTCACGAGGAAGAGGACCCCCGCGACGAGAGCCGTGGCGGCCATGAATTTGAAAACCGGAAGCTGGGCATGGACGTCCGTATAGCTGGCGCCGAATACCACGCCGCGCGGCGAGAACATGAGCACATAGCCCTTCAACAGGTATCCTGCCCCGAGAGTGAACATGAGGAGGCCCATGATTACGGAGAGGTGTCCCTTGACATGGGGTGCGAAGGTCAGCTTGTTCTCCGACCAGTTGATCGCGTAATCAAAAAAATGCATTGCCGCGGTCACGATGAGCGTGAAGATCAGCGTCCACCAGACAAAAGACTGCAACGTTCGCAGAAACGGCAGCGCAAAAACGTAGAAACCGGCATCATAACCGAAGACCGGGTCGGTAATGCCAAAGTCCGTGCGGTTGAAGAATTTAAGCAATTCCTCCCAACCCGAGCTGCCAGCTCCGGCGGCGATAAGGGTCGGCAACAGCAGTAACAACGGGATAAGCCAGCGCATCAACTTGTCTGATACGGGAGCGCGTTCGATGATCTCCGTACCGGGACCAAACTGGTAACGCGGCGCCATGCGGCGCGCCAGAAGCATGTTGCCATATACGATGACGAAGAAAATACCGCCCGCGGCCAGAGCCATCCAGATCTTTGTTATCAGCGTTTTTAGAAACACGCTGGTGAAACCCACTTCGCCAAACCAGAGCCACTCCGTGTATAAATAGATACCCTGCGCGAGGAAGACAAGAATCAGGATTATGGTTGCGGCAAAACCCAGGCGGAAAGCAAGGCGGCGGCCACCCGGCTTGCCGGTCCGGATCGGGCTTACGTTGCCCTCGGCAGACCCGGCGTCGGAATCGAGCTTAAACCGTTTCGCGATAGAATCCCAAAGCCTGGAGAATGGTTCGTATGGTTGTTGGTTCATGAGATGACGAATTCTATAGACATGTGACTTATCCTGCCCCCCGCCCACATTAGGCAAACATACGAAGCCGCATAGCCGCTTGATTCGTTACCGCAGAATGACCCGACTTAGTTTCCTTCCCTGCTTTCTTTGTGGTATTATTCGCCCTTGCGTGTTCAATAAACGCCTTTATTCATAAATGACTTTTCAGGAGTTCTGATTGGCGAATACAAAGCAGCAACGTAAACGAGTAAAGATAGCCTCGCGCGAGCGCATGGAAAACCTGCGTTACAAATCGCGTATCAAAACCATGTTCAAAACGCTGACCGTAGCGGCCGAGGAGGACAAGGAGCGCGCGGCAAAGTTAGCCCTGGAGCTGATATCGCTCATCGACAAGGCTGCCAGCCGTGGCGTGATACACGAAAATAACGCGGCCAGGAAAAAATCCCGCATCGCCGGGCTTGTTGAACTGGCACCGGGTAGCGGTAAAACACCGGGACCCGCAAAAAACGAGCCAAAATCCGGCAAAAGCAAAGCCGACAAGCGTAGCGAGCGTCACGCGGCAAAGATTGAAAAAATCAAAACGGTAAAGGAAAAACAGGCCGCAACGACTGAAGGTGAAGTAACTCTGGTTGAAGAACCCGCCGCTGAAGCTGAGGTTGCTGCTGAAGAGGCGGTTTCTGAGGAAAAAGCGCCCGCCGATGAAAAGCCAAAGGCCAGGAAGGCGCCCGCGAAAAAGAAGGAAGCGGAGTAGCCCTCATCTTGGCGTTTCTGCCTTTTTCTATCACGATCAGTCTTTGACATCTCTTTCCTGGATTCAGCGGGTGAATGATTAAATATCCCCGAACGGAATGGGACCAGTAATTGTCAAAAAATGACAATAGTCATTTTTGCCTGCATGAAATATGATAAGAAACACATATGTTAAATGCGGATATTAAAAAACTGCTCGAGGAGCGACGCTTCGGAGTGGTTACAGAAAAGCTGTATGAAGACCCTGAGCTGGTCGGAAATCTTGTAGACTTTCTGGAAGCGGCTGACAGTAAGACGCAGGCCGGTATCCTGACTATCCTGGGACGATATGGATTTGACCATCCGCAGCTTGTGTATCCCCACGTCGAGGCGATCATGCAGGTTCTCGAGAAGAATGACTCGCTTAAATCAGACGTCGCCTGTGCCATGGGAAACCTGGTATTCAACTCCCGCGAAAAGTCCGCCGAGGTCATCCCGATGCTCGAAGAGCTCTTCCATGACGAGGACAGCTTCCTGCGCCAGGACGCCGCGGCCGCGATGGGTAACATTGGTTTCAACTTCCCCGATCTGGTCGAGGAAGACATCCCCGGACTGATCGCCATGCTGGAATCAGATGACGAGGACGAGCAGGAAACCGGCGCCCAGGCCCTGGGCAAGATAGGAATCAACTCCCCCGAGATTATCAGGGAAACTTTCCCCAGACTTGTAAGCGTGCTGTCGCATGCCAAAGAGGCGAGCTGCGGCGGAATCATTTCCGCATTCGGCGCACTGGGGTTCCATTACCCGGAAATGGTACGGGAACAGATACCGAATCTTATCGAATACCTGCACAGCACAAATCCGGTCGCGGTCAGGAACGCCGTTATGGCGCTGGGAATAATCGGCATGAACAATCCGGACCTGATTGAGCCGGCGGTGCCGGATCTGCTAAAACTCACCAGCGATCCAGACCGTGAAATCAGACTTAACGCCATGGTGGCTATCTCCAGGAGCGGTGACAGCAAGTAGCGCCAAGCGGCCAGGCTTGAACGATAAAAAAAACCCCCGCCGGTTCAGGTGGGGGTTTTTAGTGGTCCGCTTATTTGCTGGAGCAAATCTTTTTTGCGATTGTCAGTCCGGGCTCCGGTAAATCAGTTTTCCACAGTGTGATTGGCGCTGACCCAGGATCGTAGCCCTCCCTTGAGGTTATATACCTCGCTGAATCCGTTCTTGTTGAGCAACTTGCAGGCCCTGGCGGAACGCGAACCGCTACGGCAGTTGACCACGACAGGCCGTTCACGGTAACCTTCGATCTCGCCCAGGCGACTCCCGATCTGCGAAAGCGGTATATGTTTTGCGTTTGGTATGCGGCTGCCGGAGTATTCGTCATGGGTGCGGACATCGATCACAACGGCACCATCCTGTCTGATGAGCCTTTCAGCTTCATCTGGCCCCACATGATTGATACCGCTAAACCGTGTTGCCGCAATCCGGTAAATAATGTATCCACCGGCTAACGCCATGAATATCAGCCAGTAGTTGTTTTGGATATCCAATCTGATCAGCCTTCCGCTCTTAGCTCGGCGATTTCGTCTTCCAGCTCCATTTGTTTAAACTGCATGGCGACCGGCGCTCCATGCGAAGGCGTCAGGGTTCTGAGCTCCCTGAGCTCCTTTTTTAATTCCTCGATGCGCTTTGTGCGTTCATCGGCCGTCATGTTGCACCTCCTGCTACAGTATAGACCACTAGAATAGTTCGCGGTCACAATGCGTTTTCCATGTGGCCCTCGTTGTTAATATGTTAGATGCTGCAAGGCCCGGGAGGATTCAATCCCGGTCAAACCGATTCCAGAACCCGGGCGACCGCGATCTCGAGGGCAAGATCGGGACGCTGATCCTTACGGCCTTTCATGTCTGCATCGAGCTCGGCGAAAATCATCACTGCCCGCCGCAGTCCATCCGCCGTGAAATTGCGACCCTGGGCAGCGATCTTTTTGGCCGGATAGGGCTTTAATCCCAGGGCGTGCGCGGCCTGGGTGAGGTCCTCTCCCCTCTCTCCCGCCGAAACAACCTCGCACAGATTCCTGAGATGTCTGGCAATCGAAAAGAAAACCGACGCCGGCGCGGCGTGACCGGCCAGCAATTCTTCCAGATGACGGAACACAGCCTCCCGGTCGCGGGCGCCAATGGCATCCGTCATATCCCAGACTTTCGTGTCACGCGAAACCCAGCAGAGTTCATCGATATCTTCGAGCTCCACGGCGCGTTTGCCGACATAGACCGAGAGTTTATCTATCTCATTGATTATGGCTCGCTGGTCGGAGCCGGTCAGACCGACCAGACGCTGGGCCTCGCGGGCACCAAGTTTCAGATGCCGTTGCGCCGCCTGCTCCTGCGCCCACGCTGGAAGGCCGGCAAGCCTTGGCGCCTCATAGACAAGCACCTGCCCCACCTCCATGACTGCCTTGTAAATCGCTTCGTTCTTCCTGATGCCACCTCCAACCAGTGCGAGACATGAATAATCCACAGGATCGCCCAGAAAGGCAGTGATTACGTCCTTGTCCGCCTTGTGCCAGGAGCCTGCATTGTTAACCAGAGCCAACCTGACGCCCATACCGAAAGGTGGTGTATTGGCTGCCTGGACGACCGCATGGGCGGAATGCTCGGCGGCATCGAAGACATCCACATTCAGGTCGGTGCCCGACTCGCTGATGATGCGTTCCTTCAGACGCCGCACCGCTTTCTCGATCTTGGGGTCATCACTGCCGGTGATAAGATAGACTGGCTTGAGTTTTTCCTGTTTTTTGACGCCTTTTGTCATCTGTCTGTGTGTACCTCCACGCCGCTTTCGCCCAGCGAAATCCGTATCGTTCCCTGCCTGTCTGTGCGAAATATCTTCGCGCCGGACGCCCTGAGCTTGTCCAGGGTGTCTTCCACGGGATGACCGTAGGAATTTCCCTCACCCACTGAAATAACGGCCACCTCCGGCTTCACCTTCTCCAGAAAGGCCTTCATTGAACTGTCCTTGCTTCCATGATGAGGTACTTTGAAAACCTCCACCTGGGGAAGATCGAGAGTTGTCAGGACATCTCCCTCGGCGTCCCCTGAAAGAAGTATATCAAGCCCGCGATAGCCGGCCAGCAACACGACCGAGTTGGCATTCGTATCGTCGGCTTTCATTGTGTCGGTCGGGTGCAGCACTTTCAGCTCAAGCTCTCCAAAATCCATTACCTGTCCACGCCGGGCGACGACATATGGCAGATTCCGGCTTTCAACCTGCTTGAGAAAATCGCGGTACATGGTACTGGATGAACCAGGTGCAGCGTCTATTACCGTATCAACCGGATACTTCTCGATCACGGGAATGAGCCCGGCCAGGTGGTCCGCGTGTGGATGGGTGAGAATTACCGCGTCGAGCTTTTCAACACCATTTTCCGCCAGCCGGTCTGTCACCTGAGAACCTGGGCCTCCATCCACAAGTACAGTGGCGCCGCCGGGAACCTGTATCAGAACCGCGTCACCCTGACCGACATCCAGCACCGAAACCGTGTAATCGGCGGGTGACGCGCCGCTTTTTTCTCCAAGGCAGGCGAACCCGGCCATTGCCGCGAGTAGAAGACCAGCAATAAGCACAAGGCGCGCAGGCTTCACCAGCCATGCGAACCATCTTTTGAAACCCATGCGTCGTACCGTAACCACCATGACGGTAAGCATACCGTAGAAAAGAACCGTTGCCAGCAGACCGGGAGAATCCCCAACGTAAACCGCTCCCGGCAGCGAGGCGAAAAATCGCGCCACGACTATCAGGTAAGCCGTGCAAACCGCGGAGAGGGTGTTAAGAAGCCAGCTTATATCCTGCGATAACGGCGCGATCAGTATCGAGAGCGTTCCCAGAAGCATCACCGGCCCGGCCACGGGTGCCGCCGCTACGTTTGCTGGAATGGTCACCATGGATACTTGCTGGAAATGGCCGAGCGTTACTGGCGCGGTCACGAGTCCCGCGGCAGCCGAGATGGCAACCGCCTCCCTCAACGCCGCCGGCAGAAACGATAACGGCGCTGAAATCACGGGTGAGACCAGAAAGATCGCAATCACGGCTCCGAATGAGAGCTGGAAGCCTGGGTCCAGCAGACTGTACGGATTCAACACCATGATCACGGCTGCGGCGATAGCCATGAAGTGATAACGGTTCGTCTGGCGTGAAAATATGTAAGCCGCCATTCCCAGAACGCCGACCACACCCGCCCGGACGATGGATGGACCGGCGCCGGTAAGCGGGATATACATGCAGATAACCAGCACGGCGATAAAAGCCGCCACCAACCTGGGAACCATCATCGCCCGGCATAAAAGCATGACGATGAAGCCAAGCAGAACCACATTCTGCCCGGAGACTGCCAGCAGATGCAGGATGCCGGAACTCCTGAAATCGGAGATGACCTCATCCGGCACGTCGTCATCATCTCCCAGGACCATTCCCTGCAAAAGGGCTCCGGCAGGGCCCCAGCCACCGATCGAGAGACTTGCGCGCGCGTGACGCCTGATGGAATCGATGGCACCGGTGATGCCGCCACGCGTATCTTGGAGGATTTCCACACCATCGACGTTGGCCGCCATTATGAAATTCACACCCCGGCGCTGCAGGAACTGGCCGTAATCGAAATCCGAGCCGGGGCTAACCGGTGGCTTTTTCACCGTACCTGAAACCCGCAACAGGGAACCTTCTTCAAGCTTTCCTCCCGGCCCGGAACCCACGAATTCCTCACAACGATTCCGGCAGAAGATATCCAGCTGTAAATCTTCGTCGATGTCCATCCTTTCACCCTTATAACGAAGAGAGCTGGCGTTACCGGAGAAACTGGCTTTCATACCTTTGTGTACCGGTCTTCCTGTTACCGTGATATCCAGGACGATGCGCTTTCCCTCCACCTGTTTCAGCCTGCTTTCCCCTATTGCGTCGAGACGCACACAGCCAACCGCCAAACCCAGGCAAGAGAAAAGCAGGAGCAGCGACAGCGAGGTCAGTGGTTTTTTCCCAGTCAATAACAATACGGTCATCATCAGACCGGAGAGTGCGAAAGAGATAGCCGCGAGCATCAGGGAATGAGCCAGCAGGCTCATGGCAATTCCCAGCAAAAAACCACAAATCAGGTTAAGACCGGAAATCCGAAAAAATCCGGATAGCTTTCCTGGCGCATTTGGAACTGTGATTTTAGGCAAAAAGGGCTGCAATTATAAATATTTAAGAATAAAATGGCGAAATATAGCCGTTTATGGTAAAAATATCGTATGTGTCGAGCAACCCCTATCACCCGTCCGGGGTCGCAGGCAAGCTGCTAAAAGGCTTTCCTGTAAGGAGTTGTAGCTCACTAAACAACTACCTGCCCCTTGATCTGTTCGAATTTTGCCGGACCGATCCCGGGGACTTCCATCATCTCTTCAATGCTTTTAAAACCCCCATGTGAATCACGGTATTCGATGATCTTCTGAGCCGTTTTGGGCCCGACGCCGTCGAGCTCCTCCAGCTGTGCCTGGTTGGCCGAATTGAGATTGACCGGTTGATTGGCGGCTCCCGGGGTACCCGAACCGCCGGCACCCGTGGCATTTACCCCCGTCGTACCGGCGGCGCCGATCTCCGGCACCACAAGCTGCTGTCCGTCGGCGATTTTTGCGGCCAGGTTGACCTGGTTTAAGTCCGCGGTCGGAGTTGCGCCACCTGCCAGCGTCAGGGCGTCAGCGACACGGCTTCCCGGATCAGCCTCGTAGAGCCCCGGCCGCGCTACCGCGCCGATGATGTGCACCTTGAGCCGCGCCGTGGCCGAACCGTGCTCTTCCTTGAGACCCATCGTTACCGCCGGAACCTCCTCCTTGCCGGATGTGGAAATATGGCCGCGAAGATAGTTTACGCCCACCAGAAGGATCACCAGGCCGACCGCCCCCCAGGCGATCACCTGCTGGCGCGTAAGAACGGGCATCAAGACAAGTCCCTGCCTTCCATAATCAATTCAGCCTCACAATCAAGTTCATTGATGCAACGGATTTCGAAAAAAGGGCATGGCAAGCCCCCGCGCGGCTGTTTTATGAATCGAGGGACACGGGTTCCGTGCCCATGAGGAGAGAGTGGGAAGAACTGAATGATTGCAATATATATCCGGCTACTTCTCAAATCAAGCTTCGGTAAAGAAATATTTTATTGATTTATTTTTCAGCGTAAGTTTTGCGTACCAGCCGTCATAGGAGCAAATGACCAGGTGGGTCAGATTAAAACGGAGGCTTGAGATGAGGAAGTTCGTAAAAAATTGCGCGGTTATAATAGCTGTGGCGGGATTGATGGGTATTATGGCAAGTACGGTCATGGCGGGCGCATTCGGGATGAGGATGCTGGTGGCGGGGCGTCCGCGGTAAGACTGATAAATACGCCAGGACAAATACTCGCGTGAATGCGCACTTAAAAAAAAGCGCCCCCCGGGGGGCGCTTTTTACTTTACGACAAGATTTACAAGCCGGCCGGGCACGACGATCTCCTTGACAACCTGCTTCCCCTCGGTGTGACGCGCGACGCGCTCGCTGGCGAGTGCCACGGCCAGGAGGTCGTCCTTGCCGGCCGAGGCGGCGACACGCAGGCGATCACGCACTTTGCCGTTGACCTGAACTACCAGCTCGTAGGTTTCGTCTTCGAGGTAACGCTCATCCGCCTTTGGCCATGGTTCAAGCCAGAGCCGGTGATGATCCAGGCGCTCCCAGAGCTCGGCGCAGATGTGCGGCGCAAAGGGATCCAGCAGCTTCACCACGGCCTCGGCCATGAAGCGCAGAACGCCTCTCCCCTCCTCCGACTCAAACAGGGCGTCTTTCGCGAGGTAGGCGTCATTGACCAGCTCCATGACAGCGCTGATAGCAGTGTTGAAGCGGAAGCGCTCGGCGATGTCGGCGCTGACCTTGGCGATCGTCTGGTTGGTCTTGCGTAAAAGTTTTATGGCCTCTTCGTTCGAGTTGGCATAAGCCGCCAGCTCGCCCGGCTCCACCTTCTCCACAATCTCGCTTACCAGACGCCAGACACGTCCCAAAAAGCGGAAGGTCCCTTCGATGCCCTGGTCCTGCCACTCTACATCCAGCTCCGGTGGTCCCATGAAGAGAATGTAAAGCCTGAGCGTGTCCGCGCCGTAACGCTCGACGTGCTCATCGGGATTGATCACATTGCCCTTGGACTTGCTCATCTTGGCGCCCTGGTAGTGGATCATTCCCTGCGTGAAAAGGTTATTGAACGGCTCCCTGAAATCGACCATGTCCAGGTCATAAAGAACCTTGGTGAAGAAACGGGCGTACATCAGATGAAGGATGGCGTGCTCGACACCGCCGATGTACTGGTCCACGGGCATCCAGTAATTTACGACCTCGGAGTTAAATGGTTCGCGATCATCCCGCGGGTCGGTGTAGCGCAGAAAATACCAGGAAGAGTCCACGAAGGTGTCCATGGTGTCCGTCTCACGCCTGGCGTTAGAACCACACCGCGGACAGACCGTGCTGACAAATTCCTTGTTTGTAGCAATAGGCGACTTGCCTTTGGGTGCGTAGTCCTCCACGTCGGGCAACAGCACCGGCAGGTCTTCCACCGGGACGGGTACCGTTCCGCATTTGTCACAATAGATGATCGGAATCGGCGCGCCCCAATAACGCTGGCGGCTGACCAGCCAGTCGCGCAGGCGGTAACTGATGGCGGCTTTACCCCTGCCTTCAGATTCGAGCCACGCGGTGATGGCCTTGCCCGCCTCACGGTTATCGGTCCCGTTAAAACGTTCCGAATTCACGAGGGCGCCCTGCTCCTCGAATGCCTGCGTGAGGGTGGCGCCGTCGTCCGCGGCTGTATCTTTCCCGGAAATCACGACGCGCACATCGATGCCGAACTTGCGCGCGAACTCGAAGTCGCGCTGGTCGTGGGCGGGCACCGCCATGATGGCGCCGGTGCCGTATTCCATCAGCACATAATCGCTCACATAGATAGGAATCTTCTCGCCGCTTACGGGGTTTGTCGCGTAACGGCCGGAGAACTCGCCAGTCTTTTCGCGTTCGGCCATGGCACGATCGATGAGCGTCTTTGAGCGCGCCCGGCGCACGTACCCGGAAACGGCCTCCGCCTCGGGGAGCCCTTCCGTGATGCGATCGACCAGCTCGTGCTCGGGCGCAAGCAGGAAGAAAGTTGCGCCGAATAGGGTGTCGGGGCGGGTCGTGAATACGGGAATATCGAGATCGAGCTCCTCGACGCGGAAGCTGACCTCGGCGCCCTCGCTGCGCCCAATCCAGTTTCGTTGCATGGTGATGACCCGCTCCGGCCAGCACTCGAGCAGTTTGAAATCCTCAAGCAACTGCTCGGCGTAGTCGGTTATCTTGAAGAACCACTGTGCGAGGCTTCTCTGCTCTACGGTCGTGCCACAACGCTCGCAGCCGCTCTGGACAACCTGTTCATTGGCGAGCACCGTGGCACAGGACGGGCACCAGTTCACCGGTGCTTCTTTTTTATATGCCAGCCCCCGTTCAAAAAATTTGAGGAAGAAGTACTGGGTCCACCTGTAATATTCGGGGTCGCAGGTGGCCAGCTCGCGGCTCCAGTCTATCGATACCCCCAGACGGCGAAGCTGCCGGTTGATATTCGCCGTGTTCTGTTTGGTGAGCTCGGCGGGATGGATGCCGGTCTTGATGGCCACGTTCTCGGTGTTCAGCCCGAAGGCGTCGTAACCCATGGGATGAAAGACCGTGTATCCATTGCGCGAACGAAAACGGGCGATGACGTCGCCCATGGTGTAATTCTTGACATGGCCCATGTGGAGCGTGCCTGAAGGATAGGGCAACATCTCAAGGACGTAGCTTTTTTTCGAGCGGTCGGCAAGCTCCGGCTCGTGAGGATTGGGAACCTCGAACGAACGCTCCTCATCCCATACGCGCTGCCATTTGGCTTCTATGTCCGGTGGTTTGTACTTGTCCATGACCAGCGACATTATAACAGCAGATGGTATTTTTGCAGGAGGGGGCCAAGCTTTGGCGAAGCTCACACCTCCTGGCGATCTTTTTCCTGCTGGACGACCTGAGGGACCAGTACAGCAGGAACCATTCATGACAGCGAAACGGCCGGCTCTGCAGAGCCGGCCGTTTTTTTCCTACCTTGAAATAAGACGCTTTATGCCGTTCAAGGATTCAGCTGCAACCCCACTCTCCCTTTCTTCCCTGTGACCACATCCAGGCGGCTGCCTCGACCTGGGCATGACCGTCATATATGCTCTGCGAACCCCAGGGTGTGTTGGCCCAGGTTCCCGGATCGAACTGGAACAGACCCTTGTTGACTCCATTGTCAGCGTTGGGGTTGCCCTTGCTCTCGCAGGACATCACGCGAGATAACGCCGACGGGTCCTGTCCGTATTTGTCGGCCGCGACAACCAGATCCGGTCCCCACTGGCCGAAACTTTCCACAGCTGCCCTGATCCTGCGTTCCTGCTCTATCTGCTGCTGTAGCTGCTGGACCTGGGCGACATATACCGCCCTTTCCCTGTCCAGCCTGCTCTTCTGTATCGACTCGTCGAGCTTGCTTACGCTCTCGCGCGCCGGACCGAAGAGCAGCCGGCTGTCATAAGCCGGCTTTGTTTGTGCCGCCTGCGCCGCGTAAGTGACAAAACCTACGACCAGCAATCCAATAACGACAACCATGATGACATAACGCATGCATCCCTTCCGGCCTTCTGGGGCCTTAGTGTTGCTTCCATAACGGGCAGGCGGTCGGCAATGGGCATTTGTCGCCTGCCTTCAAATGAGGCTTCTTCACCTCCCTGGTCGTTGGACGGGATTGGCCAAAAAGCCCGTCGCCTGAGCTTTTCGCTCCAGCACGGGCACACAATTCGCGGATATCGGTGACATTCGTCCGCGACTTTAGCCGCTTTGAGCCGTCCTCCAGCCGGACTGCTTTTTATCCTGCCGGTTAATACAGCGCTCCCAAGAGGCGCCGCACTCACCATTTACAGCTCAATGATCGATTTCCGCCGGTCGTTCCTGTTTAAATGCGGCACTCTTCAACGGTATGCGGACAAAAGTCAGCACAAATCAGAAGGAAGCGAGAGGAACGGGAATCAGGAGAAATCAGGAAGGCTGCCGGCACAAGACCCAGCCGGCGTAATCATTAAGTTGTTTTAGTAACTTGAGTATTGTAGGCGATATGGTAGAAATACTCAAGCGGATATGTGATTATTGATACTATCCCTGAGAAGACAAAAACTTCCACGTGGCGGTTAAGCGCGAGGTATTACCTGGTTTGGCAAGCTACGGTTTTCTCATTGTGAGCCTGTTCGTCAATCTAAATCCACAACCATTATCACGCGGTAGCACCGCCCATAATTAAACCGGGACAGCAGACCCGCCAGCGGCATCAGCCCCAGCACGGTGAAATTGTAGAAGAACCTGTTACGGCTGATCCAGCCCTTCATAAGGAATGAGCGCAGGTGAAGATTGGCGTTTTTGTATATCGTGATGCGGCCGCGCCTGCCAAGACGCCTGAGCACCTTGTTTATCATCATCTGGATATCTCGTGAATCCGGCAGCCCGTTTTCCAGGTGATCGCGGAAAAAGGGGTAGTCCTCCCCGCGCACCCTGCTGTAGCGCTCATCGAGAAACCAGTCCTGGGCCTCTGCGCCAGCACCGCCGGGTACGGCAATGACCACCATCCCTGATGCCGTCCGAAGCATCTCTGATACTACAGTTTCCCTGCTGTCCGGCCGGATGTGTTCAAGCGAATCCACCGAAATGACCGCGTCAAAGCTGTGATCCTCAAAAGGCAGGCTGGTAGCTGTGCCCACGACCTGCTCCATCGCCGGGTTCTCCTGCTCAAATGACTGATCCAGTCCGGTAAGCTCGAATTCACGCGAGTAGGGAGTGATTCCCAGATCACCCGACCCCACCTCGAGCACCTTTCTGACTCCGGCTCCCTTCAGAATCCGCACGACGGGAAGGTACCTGAGCGACACCTCGGTGGATTGCACCGGGTACTTTTCCATCAGTCTGTCAACGATTTTCCCGGGTAGGGACATTTAAAGCTCGCTCAAAATGGATACTACTGGATTTCATATTATAGTACGCGAGCCTTATCGCATAACTTTTATTATGGAATATGAAGTTGTGCAAGCGCGGGTATCAACTCTGGCGCAAATGGTACAATTGGAGACTGTTTTGCGCGGGCTGACGCGCGGAAAATAACGGGGAGAAACCATTCTGGAAATGGACATAACCGCAATATCCGGCCTGTCCGGGGAGGAAGCCGCCAGGCGGATAGAGCTGGAGGGTTACAATGAGCTTCCCGCGGGGAGCCGCCGCGGGCTACTGAACATAGCTCTCGAAGTCGTTCGCGAGCCGATGTTCCTCTTGCTGATCGCCGCGGGAACCCTCTACCTTCTGCTGGGCGACCCGGAAGAAGCCCTGATGCTGTTGATGTTCGTCTTTGTAAT
>ERZ1739049.41-NODE-41-length-16010-cov-8.314384_pt1 | contig 16010 bp, 13 predicted proteins | sample MGYA00581760_ERZ1739049 | MGnify/ENA primary metagenome ERZ1739049 (study PRJEB42929, sample SAMN08275522) | rhizosphere metagenome | isolation source: Rhizospheric soil replicate 2 | host: Colobanthus quitensis | place: Antarctica: Devils point, Livingston Island...
GTGAGTTCAGACGCGTGCTCGTCCCATCCAGCCCCAGGGCGGGCAGGAATGTCAGGGCTCCGACGATGATCACGACCATTATCAGCCAGCCGATGAAGGTGAGATTGTCAGTAGGCAGCGTGCCGGCGCTCGGAGGTACATATTTTTTCGCAGCCAGCGAACCCGACATCGCCAGCACCGCCACGGCGGGAATGAAGCGTCCGAGCAGCATCGCCACGCCCAGAATCAGGTTATAAAAATTCGTGTTGGCTGACAGGCCGGCGAAAGCGCTGCCATTGTTGTTTGACGCCGAGGCGAAAGCGTAGAGGACCTCACTAAGGCCATGGGGACCGGGATTCAGCATCGAACTGATACCTGCGGTAAACAACAGGGCGATGCCGGTAAAAATGAGCACGGACACGCCGGATGTCAAAACGATGATCACCGACATCCACATCTCTCTCACTTCGATCTTCTTTCCCAGGAATTCCGGCGTGCGCCCAATCATGAGTCCGGCGACGAAGACGGCGATTATGACAAATGCGAGCATCGTGTAAAGTCCGGAACCGACGCCGCCGGGCACAACCTCTCCCAGCAGAATTAGAAACAGGGTGACGCCGCCGCCGAGCGGTGTGTAAGAATCATGCATGGAATTCACCGCGCCGGTGGAGGTACCCGTGGTTCCTGCCGCAAACAGCGTCGAACCGCCTAAACCGAACCTGACCTCCTTGCCCTCCATGTTCGGTCCGGCGATCCCCTGCTGGTGTACCAACGGATTTCCGGCGTGCTCGGCCCAGTACATCGCCCCCAAAGAACCGACGAGGATGACCATCATGACGGTAAGGATCGCCCAACCCTGCCGGGTGTTGCCAACCATGCGCCCGAATGTATACGTAAGGGAGAAAGGGATCGCCAGGAAAAGCAGGATTTCGATGAAATTCGTGAGCGGCGTGGGATTCTCGTACGGATGCGCCGAGTTGGTATTGAAGAAGCCGCCGCCGTTGGTGCCCAGCAGCTTGATCGATTCAAACGAGGCCACCGGCCCCATGGGGATGGTCTGAGTGCCGACGGTGCTCCCATCTTCTTTCTGCACGGGCTGCGCCAGGTCGGCGTCCCGATAACCGCTGAAGTTTTGTATGACTCCCTGGGAGACCAGGAATAAGCCGGCAATGAGGGCGGCCGGCAAAAGGATGTAGAGAATACCGCGGGTGAGATCGACCCAGAAATTCCCGATCTGCCGAGCGGTGCGGCGCGCTATCCCCCGGGTCAGCGTGATCACAATAGCCATTCCCGAAGCAGCGGCCACGAAGTGACTGAACGTCAGCGGCACCGTCTGGGTGAAATAGCTTGCAGTTGACTCACCTGAATAGGACTGCCAGTTGGTGTTGGTGATGAAACTGACGGCGGTGTTAAAGGCCAGCGCCGGCGAGAAACCCGGAAAACCCTGGGGATTGAGCGGCAACATTCCCTGGATGACCAGGATGACAAAGAGAAACATGATGCCGAGGATATTGAAAAGCAGGAAGGAGAATGCATATTGCTTCCAGCCCGTTTCCTTCCCTTCGTCGATACCTGACACCCTGTATACCAGACGCTCCAATGGCCTCATGACCGGGCTGAGCAGATTCTTCTCCCCCTGGTAGACCCTGGCCATGTACGCGCCCAGTGGCTTTACCAGAAGTATGATGATGGCAAAGAGCGCCGCTATCTGTATGAAGTCGAATATTTCGTTGTTTTGCATAACGGTATTGACCGGTTATCTTTCTTTGGTTCAGCCCCGCATGGTACTTTTACCAACCCGGATTGAACAGTCCTGCCCGTAAATCGGCCAAATCAGGCATGAAAAAAGCCGCCGACAAGAGACGGCGACCGACCGCTGCTCATTGTCCTTCCAAATGCCTGCGAGGTTAGCTGTCGGGCTCGGGCCTGGAAATGCCCTGTCCGGTTTAAGAACAGCCGGCTAAAAAGGCTGCTACTTATTCCGAAATTCGCCCCGGGAAAACTGGGTCCCCCGCATCCGAAAAACGGATCTCGGCTACAATAAATATGTTAGCTATATAAATACTCTCATCGATGAATGCCTGTCAAGCTGATTTTTCATTTGAGAAGATGTTTGGCCATGTGGCCAAACAGTGTATCGGGAAGGGGTTTGAAAACGGTGCGGATCTTGGGCCAGTAGGCCATAATAATACCCGGGGGGCTGTTGCCTGCAGACAGGGTTGCCTCTAAATAGCTACGAACAGCCTACGAATATCTGGCGACGACGTTGTAGGCATTGTCCCTCTGCACGGGCCGGCGCCCTGCAGCTTGGATGGCGGCCACCAATTCGTCCATTCCCACCCGGTAGCTCACGCCCGCGGCAGCGACCACGTTTTCCTCGATCATGGTGCTGCCCATGTCGTTGGCGCCGAACATGAGCGACACCTGTGCGACCTTCAGGCCCTGGGTTACCCATGACGCCTGGATGCTGGGGACGTTGTCGAGATAGATGCGGCTGACGGCCAGTGTCATCAGGTAATCGATGCCGCTCGACGACGACGTTCCTTCGAGCTGCGTGTTGGCCTCCTGGAAGGTCCAGGGGATGAAGGCGCGGAAGCCGCCGGTCTCGTCCTGCAGCTCGCGCACGCGGCGAAGGTGCTCGACGCGGTCGGCAAGTGACTCGACGCTGCCGAACATCATCGTCGCTGTTGACTTTAGGCCTGCTTCGTGGGCAGACCGCATCACCGCCAGCCAGGTATCGGCGTCGATCTTCTTCGGGCTCATGCGCTCGCGCACATCGTTCACCAGTATCTCGGCGCCGCCACCGGGAAGCGAATCCAGGCCGGCGGCCTGCAGCCGCGCCAGCGTTTCATCCAGCGGCAGCCGGCTAACCTTGCTGATGTGGTAGACCTCTGGTGGCGACAGGGAGTGGATGGTGATGTCATAGCGCTCCTTGATGGCGCTGAACAGGTTCTCGTAATAGGCGATGCCGAGCTTTGGATGCAGGCCTCCCTGCATCATTATGCCGGTGCCGCCAAGCTCGATCGTCTCCTCGATCTTTCTGAAGATCTCATCCTGGCTCAGGAGATAACCTTCATCGGATTCGAGCGGACGGTGGAAAGCGCAAAAATCGCAACCAGTGGTACAGAAGTTGGTGTAGTTGATATTGCGATCGATGACGAAAGTGACGTCGTCACCCGGCAGCAGCCGGTGCCGCACCGCTTCGGCGGCGCGCCCGACGGCGAGCAGCTCACGGCTCTCCATCAGCTCCAGCGCTTCCTGCTCACCAATGCGCGCGCCAGCGGTAACTTTATCTAATATCTTTTCAGTCATCAGTGCCTTTTCAGTTATCAGAACTGCAGGATATACGTGGTTTCCCTTGAGCCCGCCGACGGCCGCCGAGCCTGGCTCAGGAAATGAATTCCAGTTCCGGCGCCGCCTCAATCTCCCCGATCGCCGCCGCCCGCCGGTAGAATTCTTCGAGCCCGCGCCGGTAATCGTCGGTAAAATCGTAGCGGAGTTTGGCGAAGTACGAGCGAAGCTTCTCCGGCTCAAAAGGATACGCTATGGTTGCGGCCGCAACGACCTCCTCCCAGTGAGAGCGGCAATACTCCACAGAATAAAGCAGCCTGTCCTCGACCTCGAAAGTCTCGTCGGGGCGCGTCACGAAGAAATCGCGCGTCACGGCCCAGAGTGCGAAGACCATCGGCAGCCCGGTGAACTCCTTCCACTCGCTGCCGAGATCGTAGCAATGTTCCCAGGTTCCCCGGTAGAAAGCGTCGAGGGCCTGATCACCGATCAGCAGCACAGCGTCATGGGACTCAAGGGCTTCCTCCACTCCCGTCTCCAGCCTCGAGAAGGACGCCCCCAGGCCGTATTTCTGCTGAAGCAAAATCTTAAGTAGCACCACGGAAGTGGCGCTTTGTCCAGTAAGGGCCACCGAACCAACCTCTTTGAACGGCACCCGCGTAATCAGGCGAATGCTGTCGACGGCGCCGTCGGCGGTGATGGAGAGCCTCGGGAAGAGCAGTAGCCTGCCGGCATTGGCAGCGTACTCGATCGATGAGATGGGGCTTATATCGAGTTCGCCCTCGAGAAGCAGACGGTTCAGATAGGTAGGCACCCCGTGGACCAGGTTGAAGCAATTCCAGCCTTCTCCCTGTTCCAGCCCGTAATAAAGAGGATATCCGTTGAGGAATTCAAAATGGCCGATGGAGATGGTGCCCCCGGCAGACGCCTGCCCTGTGCCGGCGCCGGTCTCAGCGTCCGCCCCCGAGGCTGATGCCGCGCCGCTTTTTTCTTCCTCAGTCTTCATACCTGCGGATGACATTATAGAGTGTGTCTCTCTCCACCGGTGTCCGGCCTGCATCCCGGATCAGGCGGATAAGCTCGTCCTTGGTGATCGCCTGCTCGGTCTCGGCGCCGGCGGCGTGGGTGATCTTCTCCTCCACCACGGTGCCATCGATGTCGTTGACCCCGAAATGCAGCGATATCTGCGCCAGCTTGATCCCGATCATGATCCAGAAAGCCTTGATGTTATCGAAGTTATCCAGCATGAGGCGGCTGACCGCCAGCATCTTCAGATCCTCGAAACCGCTCGTGCCCGGCAAATCCTCGAGATCGGTGTTGGCCGGATGGAACGCCAGCGGGATGAAGCTGCCGAATCCGCCCGTCTCGTCCTGCAGTTCGCGCAGGCGCACGAGATGATCGATGCGCTCTTCCAGCGTTTCAACATGGCCGTAAAGCATGGTGGCGTTTGATTTGATTCCCACATTATGGGCCGTGCGCATGACTTCGAGCCACTTCTCGCCTGAAATCTTCTTGTCGCAGACGATCCCCCGCACACGCTCCGCGAAGATCTCGGCGCCGCCGCCTGGCATGCTGCCCAGCCCGGCCTCCTTGAGTTCCGTCAACACCTCCTCTTCGCTGCGTTTCGTGCGCTTGGCGAAGAAAGCGATCTCACTGGCTGTAAAGGCCTGCAGATGTACATCCGGGTCCAGCTCATGCAGCGAACGGATCATGTCCAGATAATATTCATAGGGAAGAGAGGGATGCTCGCCGCCGACGATATGCAGCTCACTGATGCCATCGGCCAGGGATTCCCGCGCCCGTTCGAGCACCTCTTCGAGCGTCATCGTATAGGCGTCATCGGCGCCTTCGTCAGCGCTGAAAGCACAGAACTTGCAACGGTTGCCGCAAACATTCGTGTGGTTGATATGGCGGTTGTTGATGAAATAAACATCGTCGCCGACCGAGCGCCGCCGCGCCAGATCCGCCATGGCTCCGACCCGCAGGAGGTCGCCCGACTCAAGCAGCGCCAGTCCATCCTCACGGCCAAGCCTCTCGCCGGCCACTACTTTCGCCTCGATCGTATCCAGGGTCTTCGAGTCTGAACCGACTATCAACATCTAGCTCTCCTTCACCAGCATCGTGCGCTCGCCACCAAGGATCCCGAGCGCCTTCTCCAGCACCCCAGAGTCCGGGCCGATTGCCACGGCTGCCAGGTTGGCGGGACGATAGTAGCTACGCAGCAGCTCGCTGATATCGTCCGTGGTGACCGCGTCTATCCTGGCGATTATCTCATCCAGATCGAGGATCTCGGCATCCGTGACGGACAGTTTCCCCAGGCGGCTCATGCGGCTGTGAGTGGTCTCCATGCCCAGCACTACCCGTCCCTTGGCGCTCTCCTTGGTCCTGAGAAATTCATCTTCGCGCACACCCTCATCGGTGAGGGATTCGATCTGCCCGGTGATGATCCTCGTCACCTCGGCGACGCTGTCGCCGCGGCATCCGAAATAAATGCCTACCAGCCCCGTGTCTGAATATGAAGAGGTGTAGGAATATACCGAGTAGGCGAGGCCTCGCTTGTCGCGCACCTCCTGAAAGAGCCTCGAACTGGCCGTGCCTCCCAGGATGCTGTCGAGGATGGAAAGCGCAAAGCGCTGCTCCGAATGACGCGGTATGCCGAGGCCGCCGAAACAGACATGATACTGCTGGGTGTCCTTTTCGAAGAAACAGGCATCCCGGGCGGCCTGCACGGGAACGTCCGGCGCGGGTTTTGAAGCCGCATGAGACTGGCCTCCGTTGCCATCGGCAAGATGCTTTTTGGCCAGCTCGACCAGCCGGTCCTGCTCGATATTGCCCGCCGCCGCAACAACCATGTTGGGAAGCGTATAGTGGCCGGAGTGATACCCGCGGATGTCAGCCGGGCTGACAGAACCGATGATCTGGGTCGTCCCCAGCACGCTCTTTCCCAGGGGATGAGCGCCGAAGATCGACTGGGTAAGATAATCAGCGATCAGTTCGCCGGGTGAGTCCTCGTACATGGAGATCTCCTCGACCACCACTTCGCGCTCCAGGTCGATATCCGCAAAAGAGGGATGGATCACCATGTCCGCCATTACCTCGATAGCATCCTCGAGGTGTTCGTCGAGGAAGCGGGCGTGAACCACGGTATATTCCCGCGCCGTCGCCGCGTTGAGCTCACCGCCGAATGAATCAAATATCTGCGCTATATCGATGGCGTTGAAACGCTTGCCACCCTTGAAAAGCAGATGCTCGATGAAATGGCTGATGCCGCTCTCGGCCGGTTCCTCGTAGCGGGACCCGGCGCCGATCCAGAGGCCCAGGGAAATCGAGCGGACGGACGGCAGCTTTTCGCTTACAACCCGTCCGCCCGCTTCAAGCTGTATCAGCTCATAGTTTTGGATTTAGGTCAACCACCCTCAGGCCGATCCGCTGCTTGCCACGGTCCTCTTTTACCTCGATCACCTCGACCTGTACCATCTGGCCGCGCTTGACTACATCTTCGACCTTGTCAACGCGGCCCTCAGCCAGGTTGGAGATGTGAACGAGACCGTCGGTGCCGCGCTTCAGCTCGACAAAGGCCCCGAAATCGGTGGTCTTTACTACCTTGCCGACGAAAACGTCGCCGGCTTCGACATCCTTGGTCAGATCATTGACACGCTGGACGACATCCTCGCCACTGGCGCCATCACGGGCGCAGATAAAGACGGTGCCGTCTTCCTCGACGTCGATGGAGCAGTCGAACTCATCGACCAGGCCGCGGATGGTCTCGCCGCCCTTGCCGATCAGCGCGCCGATCTTGTCCGGATTGATCTGCATACTGAATATACGGGGCGCGTACTCGGAAAGCTCGGTGCGGGCCTCGGGTAGCGTGTCCATCATTTTGCCGAGCACGTGCAGCCGGCCGCGCTTGGATTGCTCCAGCGCCTCGGCCAGTACTTCCGGCGTGATGCCTTCCTTGATTTTCAGGTCCATCTGGATGGCGGTGATGCCGTCCTTGCTGCCCGCTACCTTGAAGTCCATGTCACCAAGGTGATCCTCGATGCCGGCGATATCGGTGAGGATGACGTAGTTGGCATCCACATCGGAAGAACCGCACTTCTCGCACTGGCGCAGGAAGACACCCTCGTGACCACAGGCGCGGCAGCTCGAGCGCACGACCAGACCGCAGGCGACGCCACCGATCGCGCCCTTGATAGGAACGCCCGCGTCCATCAGCGACAGCGAAGAGCCACAGGTGCTCGCCATCGACGAAGAGCCATTGCTCTCCAAGATCTCGCTCACCAGCCGTATCGTGTAAGGGAAATCGTGCTCGTCCGGAATCATGGGCCGGAGCGCTTTCTCCGCCAGCGCTCCGTGACCGATGTCGCGACGTTTGGGTCCGCGCATGAAGCCGGTCTCACCCACCGAGAACGGCGGGAAGTTGTAATGATGGATATAACGTTTGCTGTCCTCGAGGCCCAGACCGTCGATACGCTGGTAATCTCCGACAGCGCCCAGGGTCAGCAGCGTCATGGCCTGGGTCTGACCGCGGGTGAACAGTGCCGAACCGTGGGTCCGGGGGGCTACCCCGACCTCACAGGTGATCTCGCGGACTTCCTCAACGCCACGCCCGTCGGGGCGGAGCTTGTCCACCGCGATCGTGCGCCGGACGACGTCCTTTTCGATCGCCTTGGTTATGGAACCCACCGCGCGGCCGAAGTCCTCCGGCGAATCATCCTTGACCAGATCGCTCCTGACGGAGCCGCGGATCTGCTCGATGCGGTCGGAACGTTCCTGCTTGTCAGTAATCCGGTTGGCCTCTTCGAGGCCGGCCCGGCAGATGGATTCAATCTTGGAGTAGAGCTCCTTGTCGGCCTCGGGCTCAACGAAGGCCCATTTGGTCTTGCCGGCGGCCTCACGCAGCTCTTCCTGCAGCTGGCAAAGCTGGCGGATCGGCTCCTGGGAAAAACGCACGGCCTCCATGGCCACATCTTCGCTGATCTCGGTGCCGCCCGCCTCGATCATCAAAATCGATTCGGCGGTGCCGGCCACTATCATGTCCAGATCGCACTCCGGCTCCTGCATCTGCTGCCAGGTCGGATTCAGCACCAGTTCGCCGGCAATCCTGCCCACACGCACCGCAGAAATCGGTCCCTGGAAGGGAATCTCCGAGATGGAGAGTGCCGCCGAGGCGCCGAGCAACGCCAGTACGTCATAGGCGTTCTCCTGGTCGGTGGAAAGGATGGTGGCGATGATCTGCGTTTCGTTTGAAAAGCCTTTGGGGAAACGGGGCCGTACGGGGCGGTCGATAAGCCGGGCGGTTAGAATGGACTTCTCGCTGGGCCTGGCCTCCCGCTTGATGAACCCGCCGGGGATTTTACCCGCGGCATACATGCGTTCCTCGATATCCACGGTGAGGGGGAAGAAATCGATTCCTTCCTTGGGTTCCGTGCGGCTGGTTGCCGTCACGAGCACCATGGTGTCACCACATCTGACAATAACGGCCCCGTTGGCCTGTTTGGCCACGCGTCCGGTCTCAAGCGTGATCGTCTTCCCACCAAGCTCAATAGTCTTTATTACAACCTTCTTCTCTGAAATCAAGAGATTCTTCTCCTCGGATGTGGACGCACCATTGCGTCCCGTCAATAAAAAAAGGCCGCGAGCAACCATATTCCCGCGACCGGCTCCAGGCTCAAGGCTCAAAATCCGCAATTATCACCTGTTATTCTGAAACAAAGTCGAAAAACCGTCAGAGATTCTTCGCCACGCTTCGGGTGAAATTTTTGCAGACTCTCAGCCTCAGGCCTAGAGCAACAAAGATCCCAATTGCGGCAGCGTTACATACGCTTAGAGCAAAAAAGGGATTAAAGCAGAGATGCGACCAGCCTACTTACTTCCTGAGTCCCAGGTCCTTCACCAGCGTACGATAGCGATTCACATTCTTGTCCTGCAGGTAGGTAAGCAGCCGCCGCCTCTTCCCCACCATCTTCAACAACCCCCGCCGAGAGTGATGATCCTTCTTATGGGTCTTCAAGTGCTCGGTCAGGTAATTGATTCTCTCGGTCAGTAGCGCTACCTGCACTTCCGGAGAGCCCGTATCGCCCTCGTGGCTGCTGAACTTGCCCATAACCGACTCTTTATCTTCCTTGCTAAGTACCAATATTCACCTCCTCTTGAACTTTACCTAAGACGTGGGGATCCAAGCGCACTGTCAGAGCTTATCATAGTGATAAACAAAAGGCTAACAGCCTGGGACGCCGCTAACTTTTGTGGTTACGCATTAAATAATAACGTGTTCCTGCCGATTATTGAGGACCGGCAAATCAACTAGCGGAGGCTAAAGGTGGGCAATTCGGGTGGAGGCGCCTGGAGCGATTTTATCATTACCGGTCCGGTAAAGTTGGAAATCCCCGCGTACTGCCTTACGTCGTGATTCCGGAGGGTCATAAGAAGATGATTCCGGCAGAATGGCGCAGAAAAAACAGCATCTTTCGAAAACGGCCTCATAATCGCGCTTGTGGTTGGCTATTTCTTTAGTCGAACAACAGGAAGAGCTTCAGCGCCGGCTCCACAGCTCATCCAAGCTGGCGGCAATCGGAGAATTGGCAGCGGGGGGTGGCGCACGAGATCAATAACCCGCTGACAGGAATTCTGGGAAATATCCTGCTTATAAAGTCATATCCACAGGACGCGGCTTCGTTTGAAAAGAGGGTATCCGTGATAGAAAGCGAGACCCTGCGTGCGCGTGATATCGTCCGCAACCTCCTGGACTTCGCGAGAAAAGGCGATCTTGAACGCACGCCGGCGGAAATCGAGAACCTGATAGAACATACGCCGCTCCTGATGAATCACCAGGCCGGCCTGGGCTCGGTGAAGATCAACACCCGCTTCGATGACGCTTTGCCCCAGCTGGTTATCGACGCGAACCAGATGAAGCCGGTCTTCATCAATATCATCCATAACGCCATCCAGTCGATGCCGGACGGCAGCGTACTGGACATCACATCGCGCGTACGCAGCAACGGAGCTGGGAAGATGATGGAGATCGCCTTTGCGGATACCGGCATTGGCATGGACAGGCATTACGCCTCCCACGTTTTCGATCCCTTCTTCACGACCAAACGCGTCAGCGAGGGAACCGGCCTGGGACTGTCGGTTTCACAGAAGATCGTCAGCGAGCCCGGCGGCGAAATAACGGTCGAATCCGAACCGGGGAACGGCTCCATCTTCACAATCACCCTGCCGGTGCAACCCGGTTTCAGACAAGAGGAAAGGCATGTGGCCTGAACAGGCATGCTCTCGCCCGGCAACGGCTTCGCCGGGAACAGGATCAGCCGGACAATCCTGGCTCTATTTCTTCCTTACCGCATAATCCTTGAATTTCCTGGCGGCGGCGATGTCCTGCATGATCTGGGACACCAGCTCGTCAGGATTGTCAAACTTCTTCTCATCACGCAGACGTTCGAGGAAATCCACGCGCACGTCGAGACCGTAGAGGTTGCGGTCAAAATCGAGGATATGCGCTTCGATCCGCATCTTTTGAGCGCTGTCCTCGTCGGTTGAGCAAAAAGTGGGGTTGTGCCCTATATTGACCAGGCAGGCGTAGGGATCCCTGCCGACGTACAAGTCAGCCAGGTAGACGCCCCTTCCTGGAAAGATGCAATCTACGAAGGCTTCTATGTTCGCCGTGCGAACGCCCAGTGTGCGGCCACGCTTGTCTCCATGGACGACCCTGCCGTGAGTGGAGGGCGGACGGCTCAATATCTCGCGCACCTCTCCCAGTTTCCCTTCGATGAGCAGGTTGCGGATCCTTGTGGACGAGATAGGTTCGTTGCCCGCCGTTACCAGCGGTTCGGCAATCACCGTCATGCCGACGCTGTTGCCGTACTCCTCCAGAAACCTGATGTCCCCGCCTGCCTTGTGCCCGAAGCGAAAGTTGTCACCCACGATCACCCGTATGGCGCCCAGCGTCGAAGAAAAAAGCATCTCGCAAAAGACGGCCGGTGAGAGCAGTGAGAACTCTTCAGTGAACGGGATGATAAGCATTTCATCCACGCCCAGCTTGCCAATCAGGTCGGTCTTCACGTTCAGTGGCGTAAGGATGGGCGGACACTTGTCGGGTGCAATCACAGACAATGGATGAGGATGAAAGGTGATCACCATGCTGGTAATGCCTGCCTCCCTCGCCGCGCCTACCGCGTCACCGATAATGCGCTGATGGCCGATATGCACACCATCGAAAGAACCGATGGCTACAGCCCTCTTTCCTGCCGGCACTTCGCTGATTTCGCGATAAACCCTCAAGCGCTATCGATCTGTTTCACGACAGTACCACCAATGGACGAATTATCCCCGAATCGCCATCGGGGCCGTAAACCGCCAGGAGGCGGCCGTCCTGAGCCAGACGCACCGGCGATGCATACTCGCCATCTATCGACCGCCCATAAGTGGCGGCTCTGGCTTCTTTTTCATCCAGTTCTCTCACGGGAAGGAAATATAGCGCACCTAAACAGGAAATAAAAGACGTGTTGACGGATGAGAGGAGCGATTCCCTCGGCATTTTTCCAAGATCATGGACAGTTGACGCCTGTTCAATGCGCATCTCGCCGACTGCGTTACGACGCAACGCGGCAGCGTAAGCACCAGTTTCCAGCGCCTCACCCATGTCCTCACAGAGCTGCCTGATGTAAGTCCCCTTGGAGCAGACGACATCCAGAACTGCCTGCTGAGAGGCGCTATCGAAGGAAACAAGCTTCAGACTGAAAATCTCCACCTCGCGCACGGGTGACTCTACCTTGATGCCGGCGCGGGCTTTCTTGTAGAGGGCGACGCCGTCGACCTTCACAGCGGAATATGCCGGCACCTTCTGCTGGATCTTTCCCGTAAAATCGGGCAGTATCCGCCGTAGCGAATCTTCATCGACGCTACCCCCGACCTCTCTGATCTCGCCATCTATATCTCCGGTGGACGACACAGATCCGAATTGAGCCGTCACGCGGTATTCCTTCACCAGTGGCGCCAGAAAATCAAAGAGCCTCGTGGCCTTGCCCACCAGCATCAGCAAAAGCCCGGTAGCAAACGGATCCAGTGTACCTCCGTGACCGACCTTCCTGATGCCGGTCATCTTGCGCACCATATAGACGATGTCGTGAGAACTCTTGCCGGACGGCTTGTCAACCATCAACACCCCGCAGGCTACCGCTTTTTGCGCCTCTGTCTTATTCAAAATCAATATCCTTCAGCAGTTTTTCTATCCTCAGGCCATGCTCGATGCTCTCGTCGTAAATAAAGACAAGCTGCGGGGTGCGCTTCAGGCTCAGCTGCTTTGCTATGAGCGATTGCATATAACCGCACGAACATTCCAGTCCCTCGAGCGTCTCTTTGCGCTCCGGTTCTTCTCCCAGCACGCTCACGTAGACCTTGGCGGACTTCAAATCCGGCGATGTATCAACTGACGTCACCGTGACGAATCCTACGCGCGGGTCCTTGAGACCCCGGGCGATAGCCTCGCTTAAGACTTCACGGATAGCTTCGTGGACGCGTCTTATCCTCGAACCAGCCAGTATTGCTCCCCCTCCACCTTGACAGATTCGCGATGAATGCCGGAAATCAGATAGTCACGTGATTCGAGGTATCGAACAGCTTCGTCGAGGGCATGTTCCAGGTCCTGAAGTGAGTTTGAGCAGATGGAAAGTATCACCCGTGTGCGCTGCCAGAGGTCGTGGAATCCGACTTCGGCCACCGAAGCGCCCAGCTTGCGTGCAAGCCCGGCTTTCAGGCTTCGCAGATGCTGGCGTTTGTCCTTGAGGGACCCGTTCTCGGGAAAGTGAATATCCACCGCCAGGATGCCGACATAACCGTCAGCTTGCTTTGACTTCTTTCGTCTCGTAGAACTCAAGGATGTCGCCCTCTTTGATGTCGTTGAAGTTCTCAAGAAGCATTCCACATTCATAGCCTTCCTCAACCTCGCGGACATCTTCCTTGAAACGGTGCAACGAAGCCAGCTTGCCGTCATAGATGATCGTGCCCTCGCGAACGATGCGAATCTGCGCGTTGCGGGTCACCTTGCCCCGGGTAACGTAGCAACCAGCGATGGTCCCCAGCTTGGAGGCTTTGAACAGTGAGCGTATCTCCGCCTCACCAAGCTCTTCTTCCACATAGGTCGGCGCCAGCATGCCGATCAGCGCCGCCTTGACGTCTTCAGTTACCTTGTAGATGACGCTGTAGGTGCGTACATCGACACCCTCGAGATCGGCCACGGTCTTGGCGGCGGCGCTCGGCCGAACGTTAAAGCCGAGCACGATTGCCTGCGAGGCCGCGGCCAGCATGACATCGGACTCGTTGATCGCGCCGACGCCGGTATGGATGATGTTGATCTTGACCTCGACGTGCTTGATCTGTTTCAACGCTTCTTCCAGCGCCTCGACAGAACCGGCCACGTCGGCCTTGATAATTAGATTAAGGTCCTTGACCTCGCCTTCCTTGATGCGCGCGAAGACGTCATCCAGGGTAAAGGCGCGGCGCTTGGCCAGCAGCTCGGCCTTGATACGGTCGGAGCGGCGGCCGGCCAGCGTTCTCGCCTTGCGCTCGTCCTCGACAACACGGCAGGTCTCACCTGCCTGCGGAACGATATCAAACCCGAGGATCTCAACGGGCACCGAAGGACCTGCTTCCTTTAGCGGTCTGCCCTTGTAGTCGTTCATGGCCTTTACTTTACCGGAGGCCTGACCCGCTACTATCGCGTCTCCAATTCGCATCGTGCCCCTGGCTATAAGCACGGTGGCCACTACGCCACGGCCGGTATCGAGTTTTGATTCAATGACCACGCCGCTGGCATCGGTGTCCGGATTTGCCTTCAGTTCCTGCACTTCCGCGACCAGCTGGATCATTTCCAGCATGTTCGTCAGTCCGATCTTCTTCTTGGCGCTGACGTCGATAAATACCGTATCCCCGCCCCAGTCCTCGGGGACGAGTCCATGTTCTGTAAGCTCCTGACGCACCCGCTCCGGGTTGGCTTCAGGCTTGTCAATCTTGTTTACGGCAACGACGATCGGCACTCCGGCCGCCTTGGCGTGATCGATCGCCTCTATTGTCTGCGGCATGACTCCGTCGTCGGCCGCAACGACCAGCACCGCAATGTCGGTGACCTTGGCGCCACGGGCACGCATGGCCGTGAAAGCTTCGTGGCCGGGAGTATCCAGGAAAGTGATGCGCTTGCTGGCGTGCGCAACCTGATAGGCGCCGATGTGCTGCGTGATACCGCCGGCTTCCGTGGCGGTTACCTCGGTCTGGCGCACCGCGTCCAGAAGCGATGTCTTGCCATGATCGACGTGGCCCATTATGGTTACAACCGGCGCCCGGTAAAGCAGATCCTCGGGAAGGTCGACGACTTCAGTTTCCTCTTCCTCCTGCACATGAACGATCTCTACCTTGCGCTCAAGATCGTCCGCCAGGGTAGAAATAGCCTCGTCGCTTAAAGATTGTGTAATGGTAGCCATCTCGCCGTAACTCATCAGGAGTTTGATGATGTCGGAAGTGGATATTCCAAGCACCGATGACAGTTCCTTGATCGTGGCGCCCGAGTTGACCTTGATGACAGTGTCGGACGATGGTTTGACCGCGACCTCCTGGCGCTCGGCCACTGCGGTGGCTTCGGCGCTGCCCTTGCGTCCCTTGTGACGCGCGCGCTGGTGACGACCCGCTGGCACGAAACTACGGCGTTTGGCTGCCGACGGGTCTATGATGACGCGACGGCGTTTGCCGAGATTACTGACCTTGACCGGCGCCTTACGCTGTTTTTTGGGTGGCGCTTTTACGCCGGCGAGCGCTTTCTTTGCGTCTTCTTCATCCACGCTGGCCAAGCTGCCGCTGACCTCGATGCCGGCGGTCTTCAGCTTCTTGACCACGTCGGCGCTGGTCAGATCATTTTCTTTCGCTATTTCATAGACTCTTTTTTTTACCATATTTATTACCCGCGCGATTCCAAAAGACGCGCAAACTCACTTTCCAGATCAGGGTGCACACCCGTCGCTCCCAAGCGGCGCACCAGGGCTTTTGCCTTTCTACCCGCCGCCCGGTTAAAACACTCATGGTTGAGGCAGGTATACGCTCCGCGTCCCGTACGACGCCCGGAAGGATCGATGGCTACCAGTCTCACCCCGTCTGCGTCGTGCGCAGTAAACCGAACCAGCGTCTCCCTTGCAAACCGGCGGCGGCATCCTTCACACATCCGCTGCGGGACATGCCCACGGCGGACCAAGATTACTTACCCGGTTCGCTGGTCGGGGCCACTTCGGCCTCTCCCACCTCGCTGTTTTCATTCTCCGCTTCCGCGGATGATGGCTCCTGTGCCGACTCCGCCTCACCGGCCTGTTCCTCCTCGGCCTGTTTCTGGTGAGAAGCAATGCCACAGTACCTGGTGCCGGGAAGCGACGCGTTCGGACAACGCTTGCCACTTTTGGTTAGAGCGCAACAGCGGCCGGCAAGCTCTTCGACCTCTTCGTCAGAAAAGGCCATCGTATCTTCCTCTTCCGCCATCTGACTCTCACTCTTGATATCGATGCGCCAGCCCGTCAGCTTGTTGGCCAGGCGGGCGTTCTGCCCCTCCTTGCCTATTGCCAGTTCACGCTGTTCATCCGGAACTACGACTGTACCAGATTTTTCCTTTGCACCAACCAGCACCACGCCCCCCATCGCCCGACCCAAGTCCTTCCCTACAAATCCCGACGTCACCTCCCTGTCGAGCATCTAGGCATTTTCTATAC
>ERZ1739049.42-NODE-42-length-15895-cov-15.232197_pt1 | contig 15895 bp, 9 predicted proteins | sample MGYA00581760_ERZ1739049 | MGnify/ENA primary metagenome ERZ1739049 (study PRJEB42929, sample SAMN08275522) | rhizosphere metagenome | isolation source: Rhizospheric soil replicate 2 | host: Colobanthus quitensis | place: Antarctica: Devils point, Livingston Island...
CCCCGAGCGCTAATTTGTATTCATGTCTTTGTTTTTCATCGCCGTGCCGACCCCCACTCTATTCGCCCTTTCCCTCCCGCCGCCTGCTCCGATTTGTCCCGTTCGCCTTCGCCCTGTAGGGTCCCGGCGGGCCCGTGGCTGATCCGCGTTGAGGCTCCGGTCCACGCCGAGACGAGGAATCTGGCCGCGTGGGCCGTACGGTGTGGGAGGTGGCTCGCCGCGGCGTCCAGCCACCGGTCGGATGCCGTGCGTGGGTCGGCGGCCAGCTGCTCCCACTCGCTGACAAAGGCGATCGCCTCCCGGCTCACTGCGATCAGCTGCGGACTGTACGAACCATGCTTCAGCAGGTCAACGGGACCCGGCCAGGTGCCGTCGGCGCGGATCGCCTGGGCGCTACGGGCGAGCAGGCAGGCCCGGTGCTCGGCTGCAATGACAGTGAGCTCGCAGGGGTCGCCCAGGAGCAGCACACCGGCGCCCACCGAAAGCACCGTCGGAGTCGTCAGGAGGCCATGACGCAGGAGGGCAGGCTGCACCCATCGGACCAGTCCATCCGGATCGAGCAGCATCGCACGCAGGTGGAGCTCACGCGTGTCGATCCCGACGTCCAGCGGTGTCAGGACCTGTTCGGCGCCCAGTGGGACGTAGCTTCCGTCGAGGTCGAGCACCTGGACTATGCAGGTCGGGTCGACGTTGAATGCCGAGCGGACGGTTGCGCGGGCGCGAGCCACGGTGGGCGACATGCTCACCATCGCGATCTGCATCGAGGCTGGACCTTTCACCGGGCGGGATGGCCAAAACATGATCGAGCGAAGATCAACGGCGGTACTTCGTCAACGTACCGTGCTGGGGTGACGGGCTGGCTGAGGCCTGCAATTGGGGGTCTTCTCACGCTCAGTGTCACTGCGAGCGGCTGAGATACCCTGTGCTGGGTTCTCAAGCAGCCGGACGCGCTAACGGGTGCGTCGATGTCACCCACGCGCCACTGACAGGACGTACATGAAGGTCTTCATCCAGGTCCCTTGCCTCAACGAGGAGGAGACCCTGCCCGCGGTGCTTGAGTCGATCCCGGCCCAGATCGACGGAGTGGACGAGATCGTGATCCTCGTCATCGACGACGGGTCCTCGGACCGGACCATCGACGTTGCGCGCGAGCACGGCGTCACGCACTTCGTGCACCACACCCGGAACATGGGCCTGGCCCGGTCATTCCGGGACGGCGTGGACTACGCGCTGGCACATGGCGCGGACATCGTGGTGAACACCGACGGCGACAACCAGTACCCGCAGGACCGCATCGGCGACCTCGTGAAACCGATTCTCGCAGGCGAGGCCGACATCGTCATCGCTGACCGCCAGACGCAGACGATCGCGCACTTCTCGTCGTCCAAGAAGCTCATGCAGCGGTTCGGTAGCCATGTGGTCAACCGCGCCGCCAGCACCGAGCTGCCGGATGCAGCGAGCGGTTTCCGTGCGTACTCGCGCGCGTCGCTGTTGCGGCTCAACGTTCTCACACAGTTCAGCTACTGCATGGAGACGATCATCCAGGCCGGCAACAAGCGCCTGCGGATCGGCAGCGTCCCCGTGGTGACCAATGCCAAGACGCGCGAGTCGCGCCTCTTCAAGAACACAGGCCACCACATGATGAAGTCGGCCTCGGCGATCATGCGCAGCTACCTCATGTTCAAGCCCTACGTCATCTTTGCCACGCTGACTGCGATGTTCGGCGTGCTGGCTGCGATCCCATTCGCGCGGTTTCTGATCCTCTGGGTCACGAGGGGCGAGGCAGGCGGCAACGTCCAGTCGTTGATCTTCGGCTCGATCATGTCCGTGGCGGCACTGCTCTCCCTCGCGCTCGGAGTCATCTCCGACCTGCTGCGCACCAACCGCGTTCTGCTCGAGGAACAGCTGGAACGCACCAAGGAGATGCAGTACCGCCGATAACGATGGCCGGGGGACCTATCTGAGGAGCTTGGCCACCACGGCGCGGTTCACGGCTGCAGTGCGCCAACGCCTGCGTTCGCGGAGAGTGCGCGGGAGCCGTCGAAGGAACGCGGTCAGGCCTCGTATGCGGGCCAGGGTGACGGGGCGCGGCTCCGAGCGCCAGAGCCCTGCCACGGCCGATCCGACGAGCTGCCTGGTGAACGACCCCACCACCACGGTCGCGGGTGCGTGCCTGGCGAACACCACGAGTGAGTTGCGCGTGTTGTAGTAGCGGAACAGCGGGCTCGCGCTGTCTGAGCTGGCCGCATGCAGATGGTTGGCGATAGCTGACGCGCAGTATCGGACCGTCCACCCGCCCCCACGCAGGCGCCACGACAAATCGGTGTCTTCGTAGTAGAGGAAGAGATCCCGATCGAACCCGCCGACCTCGTCCAGCGCTGCCTTGCGTAACAGGGCGGCTCCTCCGCAGAAGCCGAACACCTCGGCGTCCCGGGACTCCTCGCCCTCCGCGCGGAGCCAGTCCCGGTCGGTTCCGGTCCCGCGACGCGTCACCACGTTGCCGGTGGAGTTCACGACCCGGATCGCGCCAGGGGAGCCGGGATCGGTAGGTACGAGCCAGCCGTCATCGCGCCGAAAGCTGCTGGCCGGCACGGTGGCCTCGGTGTGTCCGCGTTCCAGCCGGTACGCGCCGGCCAACAGGATCTTGGCCGTAACGGCCCCGACCCGCTCATTGCCGGGCTGCTCGAGGACCGAGATCATCTGCTCTATGGCGTCCACGCGGAATGTCGCGTCGTTGTTGAGCAGCGCGATAAACGGACCGGTGAAGCCAGCCAAGCCGAGGTCGGCGCCCCCGGCGAACCCGAGGTTGGACTCGCTGCGAACAACGATCACTTCCGGGTAGCGCTCGGAGAGCATTGTGGCCGTGCCGTCCTCGGATGCATTGTCCACGGCGACGACCTCGAGGTCGTCCGCGACGGTCTGCGCCAGGAGGGAGTCCAAGCAGTCAGGCAACAGGTGGGCACCATTCCAGGACACGACCACGGCCCGGATCCGCACGTGCCGAACTGGCCTTCTGTCCGGGATCATGTTCTGAAGGTACTCATAACCGCGGCGCTCGCCAGCGCGACGAACCAAGCGCCTAGACTCGGGACGCACAACCGAGCGGTCGAGCGGTGAGTTGTCGCCTGACTCGCTCGTCACGGGCCGCCAGCCTCGGCTACATGGCCGTCGCACACAAACCGGTGTGATCCGACCCCCGATTCTTCAGCTTGCCGACCACTGACAGGAGCCCAGAACGTGCACATTGTCGGTTTCGGCACCTACCGGCGTGAGACACATCCACGGGTGGGGATCCTGCTCGACGGGCTGCGCCAGCTCGGCGACGAGGTCGTGGAGCTCAACGCCCCACTAGGCCTCAGTACCGCCGAACGGGTTGCGATGCTTGGCAAACCCTCGTTGGTTTATCGCCTGGTGCTCCGGCTACTCAGCCGATGGTTTGAGCTGACTATGACAAGGGTCAGGACGCGCCCCATCCACGATGTTGTGCTCGTTGGATACCTCGGCCAGTTCGATGTCATCCTGGCGCGCCTACTGTTCCCGCGCACCGTAGTTGCGCTGGATCTGCTCATCTTCGCCGGCGACACCGCGAGCGACCGGGGAGTCCAGAAGGGTCTAAAACTGACGTTGCTCAACGCCCTGGATCGGCTAGCCATCAGCTGTGCATCGGTGGTGATAGTCGACAGCGAGGAACACGCTGGGTTGCTGCCGGCGTCTGCGCGACACAAGGCTGTGGTCGCCCCCGTGGGCAGCCCCGACGAATGGTTCGCGGAGCCGTCGGAGATCGAGACCAGTCGGCTCAAGGCGCTGTTCTTCGGACTGTTCACGCCACTGCAGGGAGCGCCGGTGATCGGCGAGGCGATCGCAATGTTGCCGCCCGACATCGGCATCGAAGTCACGATGGTCGGCTCCGGTCAGGACCTCGCCGAGACCCGTCGCCGAGCCGCCGGCACCCCTCTTATTACGTGGCGCGAGTGGGTCGAGCCGAACGAGCTTCGACGCCTGCTGCGAGAGCACCACGTCTGCCTCGGGATCTTCGGCGACACACCCAAGGCGCTACGGGTGGTCCCGAACAAGGTTTTCGAAGGCGCGGCCGCGGGCTGCGCGATCCTCACCTCCGATACCGCTCCGCAGCGCCGTTCACTCGGCGACGCGGCACGATTCATACCCGTCGCCGACCCGACCGCGCTGGCCCAGGCGTTACGCTCTCTGGCAGCAGATCCCAGCGAGGTACGCCGACTACGGACTTTGGCCCACCGACGAGCTGATGCAGATTTCCGTCCGTCCACCGTCGCCCAGCCCGTGCGTGCAGCATTGCTCGCAGCGTTGCACGCGAGGATGAAGTAGGAAGAGAGCTTGATGACCGTCTCGGCCAGAGCGTCCAAACCGTTACCGCCCCTGGCGATCCGTGCATGGCTGCGTTACGACGTCGTGAAAAGGGTCATCGACCGGCTCAAGCCCGCCACAGCTCTCGAAATCGGGTGCGGACAGGGTGCATTCGGCGCCCGTCTGGCCGACGAGATGCCCTACCTGGGCGTCGAGCCGGATGAGAGCTCATATCAGGTCGCCTGCCGCCGCATCGAGCCCCACGGCGGCAAGGTCCTCCACGGTATTCACCGGGCGGTTCCGAAAGGCACTACCTACGACCTCGTGTGCGCCTTCGAGGTACTCGAACACATCGACGACGACAAAGGCGCTCTCATGGAGTGGTCGCTGCTGGTTCGCCCCGGCGGTCATCTGGTGATGTCGGTGCCGGCCTTCCAAGAGCGATTCGGTGCGATGGACGCCCATGCCGGCCATTTTCGCCGCTACAGCCCCGCCGAGCTCGAAAACCGTCTGGTCGAGGCCGGATTCACCGACGTTGAGATCATTGTGTACGCCTGGCCGCTCGGGTATGCCCTCGAGGCGGTTCGCAACCGAATCGACGCGAAGAAGCTCGCCGACGCAAGAGATGCTTCGATCGAAGAGCTCACCGCGGCCAGCGGCCGTACGTTCCAACCCACCGGTCGCGCGATGGGCGCGTTCGTCAACGCCGCGACCGTCCCGTTCCGCTACCTGCAACGAGTTCGTCCGAACGCAGGCACTGGACTCGTCGCGATAGCCCGCCGGCCGGAATGACCCGGTCGCCCTTGCGCTTGGTTGCTGAAGAGCGGAATTCGATCCTGGCTCGGGACCTATCGAAGGCATTCCCCGATTCCCGAACGTTCAGGACCCCGTGATCAGGCTCACCAACCCGGTCCAGCACTACACCTGGGGCTCAATGACGGCGATACCGGATCTCCTGGGACTGCCGGCGACGTCGGAGCCAGTGGCTGAGTCATGGATGGGTGCTCACCCGAGCGCGCCTTCCCGCGTCAAGAGTGCGGACGGTGAAATCGGGCTCGACGCCTTGATTGCTGCGGACCCTGAGGTCATCCTGGGGTCGGACATCGTCGCCCTGTTCGGCACGAAGTTGCCGTACCTGCTGAAGATCCTCGCGGCCAACAGCCCACTCTCTTTGCAGGTACACCCCGACCTCGAGCAGGCCCGCCGGGGATACGCCGCCGATGAGGCAGCCGGCATCCCGATCGACGCGCCGCACCGCAACTACCGCGACAACAACCACAAGCCGGAGCTGATCTATGCCCTGACACCTTTCGAGGCGCTATGCGGTTTCCGTGCGCCCCGCCGTGCCGCCGAGCTCCTGGGTGGCCTCGATGCTCCACTTGCCAAAGAGCTGCACGCGCTGCTCACGGCCCAGCCGTCATACGAGGGGCTCCGTGCGGCGTTCACACAGCTCTTGGAACCGGGGACGCGACCCCGGCCGGACGAGGTGCGTGAGTTGGCCGAGTCGTGCGCCGCAAGGCTCGCCGATGGTTCGCCGTCGCCGCACGAGGACGGCATCGTGGTGCTGCTCGCCCGTGCGTATCCGGGCGATCCCGGCGTGGTCATCTCCTTGCTGCTCAACTCCGTCACGCTACTGCCCGGCGAGGCGATGTTTGTCCCCGCGGGCGGCGTGCACCTTTACCTGCGCGGGATGGGGGTCGAGATTATGGCCAGTTCGGACAATGTCCTGCGCGCAGGACTCACTCCCAAGCACGTCGACGTAACGGAGCTGCTCCGAACGGTCGACTACGTCCCCGCGCCGCCGATTCGTATCGCTCCCGAGGTCTTCCGGGGGGCCACGAAGGTCTTCTACGCCCCGGTGGACGACTTCGAGCTATCGGTCACCGTAGTCGACGATGACCTGGTTCACCGGCTGCCCGGCTGCGGACCCCGGATCCTGCTGTGCCTCGAAGGTGAGCTGACCCTGTCGTCCTTGGGTGACGGCGATACCCCCCCGGGCAAAGGGGAGTCCGTGTTGGTCACCCTTCGCAAGGGGCAGTCCCTGTTCGCGCCGGCCTCGGACGGTGAGCTCACGGTTCGTGGGCGCGGCACCCTGGTCCAGGCTGACGTGGCCTGCCATCACGCGACCAAGAAGGAGCGCCATGTCTGAACATGCCTTGACCCCGAGGCTCGCTCACCTTGAGCCCACGGCCGCCCAACGGGTTGCGATGACCATCTCGTGCCGAGACGCGGACCACCTCCCCAAGGTAGAAGGCGCGGGCGAGGTCTTTCTGCAAAGCGGTGCTTTCGTTCAGCGAATGCACAATGGCGTCCTCATAGAAGAAGGTTGCTACTACGGGCCTTGGATGACTGAGATCATCCGGGCCCTGCGGGGTCATCACGAACCGCAGGAAGAAGTGGTGTTCCACGAGGTCCTCGAACGTCTTGTCGCTACGGAGCCCACCGCGAGCATGATCGAGCTGGGATCCTTCTGGGCGTACTACAGCATGTGGTTCCATCAGCGGACGCAAGGCAACCTCATCGTGGCACTCGAACCGGATCCAAACTATCTCGAAGTGGGGCGCCGGAACTTTGCACTCAACGGGATGAACGCCACGTTCTTGCACGGGGCGGTTGGAGACTCACCAGGGCAGACGGTCGCCTTCACAGCCGAAAGCACGGGTGAGTCTGTCGAGGTTGTTCAGTACGACCTCGCATCGCTGATGAGGGAGACCGGTCTGCATCGGGTCGGCTTGCTGATGGTGGACATCCAGGGGTTCGAGACCTCACTCATCGAGCGTGCGGCTGAGCTCTTGTCTTCGGGGGCCATCCGCTTCATGATCGTCTCCACCCATCACCATGTGATCTCCGGAAACGCCCTGACCCATCAACGGGTTCTTGAGCGGCTCAAGGGGTGCGGTGCGCACGTTATTGCCGAGCACACCGTCGGTGAGTCCTACAGCGGCGACGGCCTTATCGCTGTCTCGTTCGACGAGCGTGACCGCGACATGTCGGTCGCGATAAGCCATGCGCGGGCCAAGGAGTCCCTTTTCGGCGAGCTGGAGGTCGATCTCCAGTCCGCCTTCAACGAGTTGGAGGAGTTGCGTGCCCTCAACAGTGAGCTAACGGCTCGTGCCGTGACTGCCGAGCAGAATGCGCTCAACGCTCATGCGCAGCTGGATGCGGTGCTCCGCTCGCGTTCGTGGCGCTCGACGCGCGCTCTCCGCGCGGCCACTCGCCTGCTGCCAAGACGCAACGGGCAATGACGGATTTGTTGCCGAACAGATCGAGTCGCTCAAGGGGGGAACTCGACCACCTCCCGCCGCGTCCAGTGGGGGTCGGGTATGAATTTCCTTGCGACGTCCTGAGATAACCTGTGGTGGGTTCTCAAGGACCCGGGCGCCCTACTGTGCGTCAATTGCCACGCACACGCACCCCTGAACGCCCACTTCGGCCACCACACCCGCAACAGGGGCCTGGCCCGCTCTTTCCGCCGGACACGGCGAGCGGATTTCGCGCGTACTCGCGCGCGTCGCTGCTGCGGCTCAACGTCGTGACGCAGTTCAGCTACTGCATGGAGACGATCATCCAGGCCGGCAACAAGCGCCTGCGGATCGGCAGCGTCCCCGTGGTGACCAATGCCAAGACGCGCGAGTCGCGCCTCTTCAAGAACACAGGCCACCACATGATGAAGTCGGCCTCGGCGATCATGCGCAGCTACCTCATGTTCAAGCCCTACGTCATCTTTGCCACGCTGACGGCCGTGTTCGGCGTGGCGGCGGCCTCAGTACCGCTAGTGTCGCGACCTGTCTTGAAGAATGCCGGGAACTCGATGTTGGTGAGACTTGCTCGGGCGTGGCCGCTCAGGTTTTGATCAGGGGGCCGTTGGCCACGGCTGTGGTGCGCACGCCAGCCGCGCTCGTGACGTAGATGATCACCGTGTATTTGCCGCGGGGCATCGTGCTCAACGGAGCGAGGAAGCTGTTCAGCCCGGCTTTCTCCGTCGCGTTCCCAAGGAAGTACATGTTCCCGGCAGTGTGGCGGGCATACAGCCGTACGGTGCTGCCGGGCAGGAACGGCGGCGCTTCATGCCAGGTGACGGCGAAAGTCCGAGGGGCTTGGCAGTCGGCTGCGAGCCGCACCGAGTACAGGTGCCACCGGCGGGCGCCCGGGTCCTCGTTAGGGTCGTAGCGCAGCAGGGTGACGGGGCTCGCCGACGCGAACGCGTAGCGCTGCGTGGCCGGTCCGGAGCGGTCGGTGAGCTGGCTTGCTGGCATCGCCATGTCCACCGTGATGCTCCGTTTGCCGGTGAACGTGACCAGCGGCGCGGTCTGGGCCAGGAGTGCGTGCCCGGTGGACTTCCACAGGACCCGGGCCATGGTGCCGCCGCCTGGGCGGTTCGCAAGGTTGAACGGCCCGTCGTAGGACTCGACGATGGTCAGGCGGTGGTATATCCGCCCGTTGAGACCGTTGCGGGGGAGCGGCAGGCTGATGCTGGGGTCCTTGCGTCGCGGCCCGACGTTCGTGGCACTGAGCATGCCGCCGGTGAAGCTGAGCGCACCGATGTTGGCTCGTGCGGCGAGGCTGCGCGTTGAGTTGAACGTCCACGGGTGTCCGAGGGCGCGGGTGGCGTAGTCGAGGCAGCCGGCGACGCTCGGCGAGTCGATGACCGGTAGCGGTGCGGGAGGGATGGACCCGACGAGAGTCTTCAGGCCACTGCCGACGGACCAGAACGTGGTCCCCGGCGCATACGCGGCGACGTTCGCGTTCACAGGTGTCGAGCCGTTGGGGGACTTGACGGCACCTTTGACGGGCCCGGCCTGCTGTCCCGCGACAGGGGCGAGAGGGTTGATGACTCCGGCGCTGTCAGTCCACCACAGGGTGCCTTCGGAGTTGCCGGGTGCGGCCCATCTGATGGCCGAGGCGGCCAAGGGCTGGTAGATCCGCAGGCTGTCCAGATACATGGCTGCCCGCCCGCTCGGCACACCGAGGGAAAGACGCAGCCCCACCATGCGCCCTGTCCACGCCTTGGGGGTGCGGCTGGTGCGCACGATGGCCCTGTCGATGTCGTTCCAGCCGGGCAGCAGGGCGAAGCTCATGCCGCCCTTGCACGCCGGGTTCAGCGCGCCGCAGGTGTACCAGGACAGCTCGCCGCCGGTCCAGGCGGAGACGTAGATGTGCAGATGCATGCGGGTGTAGAGGTTGGCGTCGAGTGCGTTTCCGGCCCGGGTGCCTTCGCGTTCGACCGGCACCTCGTTGCCGTAGCCGCCCCACATTGGTGAGACGTAGCCGCTGTGGGCGCTGAAGTGAACGGTTCCGCTGCTCATTGCGAGCCCGGCCAGGCCCAGCTGCGGCCCGGCGTCCAGCACCAGGTCTGAGGGGTTGCTGTAGTCCCACGGGTCAGCAAACGTTGCGGTTGCGTAGTCGCGTCCGGCCTGGACTGTCACCGGCACCGGCTGCGTTGCTGCGACCGCGACGCTCAGTCCTGGGGCTCCCGTCGCTGCGCTCAGCACGAGCGCAGCTGTGGCGCCCATCAGAAGCGCGGTAGTCCGGTAGCGGGTGGTGTGGAACATGACGCAACCTCCGGTTGTAGGCGGATCCTGCCGCTGGCCGCGGTGAGCCGCGTGTGACGTCCTGCCACGGGGGTAGACAGCACCCACGACTGGACGATTCATCTACTTATCACAAGGTAGAGCACATTTGATAGCAGCATCGGCTAATCGGGCACATCGGGCACATCGGGCTCAGAGTAAGCCGCGACACTGGGGATGCAGGCCCGGAGACGGGCCAGTGCGCACCCGACCAGCTGACGGGCGAACGAGCACCGCCACCACCGCAACGGGTGCGTGCCTGGCGAACACCACGAGTGAGTTGCGCGTGTTGTAGTAGCGGAACAGCGGGCTCGCGCTGTCTGAGCTGGCCGCATGCAGATGGTTGGCGATAGCTGACGCGCAGTATCGGACCGTCCACCCGCCCCCACGCAGGCGCCACGACAAATCGGTGTCTTCGTAGTAGAGGAAGAGATCCCGATCGAACCCGCCGACCTCGTCCAGCGCTGCCTTGCGTAACAGGGCGGCTCCTCCGCAGAAGCCGAACACCTCGGCGTCCCGGGACTCCTCGCCCTCCGCGCGGAGCCAGTCCCGGTCGGTTCCGGTCCCGCGACGCGTCACCACGTTGCCGGTGGAGTTCACGACCCGGATCGCGCCAGGGGAGCCGGGATCGGTAGGTACGAGCCAGCCGTCATCGCGCCGAAAGCTGCTGGCCGGCACGGTGGCCTCGGTGTGTCCGCGTTCCAGCCGGTACGCGCCGGCCAACAGGATCTTGGCCGTAACGGCCCCGACCCGCTCATTGCCGGGCTGCTCGAGGACCGAGATCATCTGCTCTATGGCGTCCACGCGGAATGTCGCGTCGTTGTTGAGCAGCGCGATAAACGGACCGGTGAAGCCAGCCAAGCCGAGGTCGGCGCCCCCGGCGAACCCGAGGTTGGACTCGCTGCGAACAACGATCACTTCCGGGTAGCGCTCGGAGAGCATTGTGGCCGTGCCGTCCTCGGATGCATTGTCCACGGCGACGACCTCGAGGTCGTCCGCGACGGTCTGCGCCAGGAGGGAGTCCAAGCAGTCAGGCAACAGGTGGGCACCATTCCAGGACACGACCACGGCCCGGATCCGCACGTGCCGAACTGGCCTTCTGTCCGGGATCATGTTCTGAAGGTACTCATAACCGCGGCGCTCGCCAGCGCGACGAACCAAGCGCCTAGACTCGGGACGCACAACCGAGCGGTCGAGCGGTGAGTTGTCGCCTGACTCGCTCGTCACGGGCCGCCAGCCTCGGCTACATGGCCGTCGCACACAAACCGGTGTGATCCGACCCCCGATTCTTCAGCTTGCCGACCACTGACAGGAGCCCAGAACGTGCACATTGTCGGTTTCGGCACCTACCGGCGTGAGACACATCCACGGGTGGGGATCCTGCTCGACGGGCTGCGCCAGCTCGGCGACGAGGTCGTGGAGCTCAACGCCCCACTAGGCCTCAGTACCGCCGAACGGGTTGCGATGCTTGGCAAACCCTCGTTGGTTTATCGCCTGGTGCTCCGGCTACTCAGCCGATGGTTTGAGCTGACTATGACAAGGGTCAGGACGCGCCCCATCCACGATGTTGTGCTCGTTGGATACCTCGGCCAGTTCGATGTCATCCTGGCGCGCCTACTGTTCCCGCGCACCGTAGTTGCGCTGGATCTGCTCATCTTCGCCGGCGACACCGCGAGCGACCGGGGAGTCCAGAAGGGTCTAAAACTGACGTTGCTCAACGCCCTGGATCGGCTAGCCATCAGCTGTGCATCGGTGGTGATAGTCGACAGCGAGGAACACGCTGGGTTGCTGCCGGCGTCTGCGCGACACAAGGCTGTGGTCGCCCCCGTGGGCAGCCCCGACGAATGGTTCGCGGAGCCGTCGGAGATCGAGACCAGTCGGCTCAAGGCGCTGTTCTTCGGACTGTTCACGCCACTGCAGGGAGCGCCGGTGATCGGCGAGGCGATCGCAATGTTGCCGCCCGACATCGGCATCGAAGTCACGATGGTCGGCTCCGGTCAGGACCTCGCCGAGACCCGTCGCCGAGCCGCCGGCACCCCTCTTATTACGTGGCGCGAGTGGGTCGAGCCGAACGAGCTTCGACGCCTGCTGCGAGAGCACCACGTCTGCCTCGGGATCTTCGGCGACACACCCAAGGCGCTACGGGTGGTCCCGAACAAGGTTTTCGAAGGCGCGGCCGCGGGCTGCGCGATCCTCACCTCCGATACCGCTCCGCAGCGCCGTTCACTCGGCGACGCGGCACGATTCATACCCGTCGCCGACCCGACCGCGCTGGCCCAGGCGTTACGCTCTCTGGCAGCAGATCCCAGCGAGGTACGCCGACTACGGACTTTGGCCCACCGACGAGCTGATGCAGATTTCCGTCCGTCCACCGTCGCCCAGCCCGTGCGTGCAGCATTGCTCGCAGCGTTGCACGCGAGGATGAAGTAGGAAGAGAGCTTGATGACCGTCTCGGCCAGAGCGTCCAAACCGTTACCGCCCCTGGCGATCCGTGCATGGCTGCGTTACGACGTCGTGAAAAGGGTCATCGACCGGCTCAAGCCCGCCACAGCTCTCGAAATCGGGTGCGGACAGGGTGCATTCGGCGCCCGTCTGGCCGACGAGATGCCCTACCTGGGCGTCGAGCCGGATGAGAGCTCATATCAGGTCGCCTGCCGCCGCATCGAGCCCCACGGCGGCAAGGTCCTCCACGGTATTCACCGGGCGGTTCCGAAAGGCACTACCTACGACCTCGTGTGCGCCTTCGAGGTACTCGAACACATCGACGACGACAAAGGCGCTCTCATGGAGTGGTCGCTGCTGGTTCGCCCCGGCGGTCATCTGGTGATGTCGGTGCCGGCCTTCCAAGAGCGATTCGGTGCGATGGACGCCCATGCCGGCCATTTTCGCCGCTACAGCCCCGCCGAGCTCGAAAACCGTCTGGTCGAGGCCGGATTCACCGACGTTGAGATCATTGTGTACGCCTGGCCGCTCGGGTATGCCCTCGAGGCGGTTCGCAACCGAATCGACGCGAAGAAGCTCGCCGACGCAAGAGATGCTTCGATCGAAGAGCTCACCGCGGCCAGCGGCCGTACGTTCCAACCCACCGGTCGCGCGATGGGCGCGTTCGTCAACGCCGCGACCGTCCCGTTCCGCTACCTGCAACGAGTTCGTCCGAACGCAGGCACTGGACTCGTCGCGATAGCCCGCCGGCCGGAATGACCCGGTCGCCCTTGCGCTTGGTTGCTGAAGAGCGGAATTCGATCCTGGCTCGGGACCTATCGAAGGCATTCCCCGATTCCCGAACGTTCAGGACCCCGTGATCAGGCTCACCAACCCGGTCCAGCACTACACCTGGGGCTCAATGACGGCGATACCGGATCTCCTGGGACTGCCGGCGACGTCGGAGCCAGTGGCTGAGTCATGGATGGGTGCTCACCCGAGCGCGCCTTCCCGCGTCAAGAGTGCGGACGGTGAAATCGGGCTCGACGCCTTGATTGCTGCGGACCCTGAGGTCATCCTGGGGTCGGACATCGTCGCCCTGTTCGGCACGAAGTTGCCGTACCTGCTGAAGATCCTCGCGGCCAACAGCCCACTCTCTTTGCAGGTACACCCCGACCTCGAGCAGGCCCGCCGGGGATACGCCGCCGATGAGGCAGCCGGCATCCCGATCGACGCGCCGCACCGCAACTACCGCGACAACAACCACAAGCCGGAGCTGATCTATGCCCTGACACCTTTCGAGGCGCTATGCGGTTTCCGTGCGCCCCGCCGTGCCGCCGAGCTCCTGGGTGGCCTCGATGCTCCACTTGCCAAAGAGCTGCACGCGCTGCTCACGGCCCAGCCGTCATACGAGGGGCTCCGTGCGGCGTTCACACAGCTCTTGGAACCGGGGACGCGACCCCGGCCGGACGAGGTGCGTGAGTTGGCCGAGTCGTGCGCCGCAAGGCTCGCCGATGGTTCGCCGTCGCCGCACGAGGACGGCATCGTGGTGCTGCTCGCCCGTGCGTATCCGGGCGATCCCGGCGTGGTCATCTCCTTGCTGCTCAACTCCGTCACGCTACTGCCCGGCGAGGCGATGTTTGTCCCCGCGGGCGGCGTGCACCTTTACCTGCGCGGGATGGGGGTCGAGATTATGGCCAGTTCGGACAATGTCCTGCGCGCAGGACTCACTCCCAAGCACGTCGACGTAACGGAGCTGCTCCGAACGGTCGACTACGTCCCCGCGCCGCCGATTCGTATCGCTCCCGAGGTCTTCCGGGGGGCCACGAAGGTCTTCTACGCCCCGGTGGACGACTTCGAGCTATCGGTCACCGTAGTCGACGATGACCTGGTTCACCGGCTGCCCGGCTGCGGACCCCGGATCCTGCTGTGCCTCGAAGGTGAGCTGACCCTGTCGTCCTTGGGTGACGGCGATACCCCCCCGGGCAAAGGGGAGTCCGTGTTGGTCACCCTTCGCAAGGGGCAGTCCCTGTTCGCGCCGGCCTCGGACGGTGAGCTCACGGTTCGTGGGCGCGGCACCCTGGTCCAGGCTGACGTGGCCTGCCATCACGCGACCAAGAAGGAGCGCCATGTCTGAACATGCCTTGACCCCGAGGCTCGCTCACCTTGAGCCCACGGCCGCCCAACGGGTTGCGATGACCATCTCGTGCCGAGACGCGGACCACCTCCCCAAGGTAGAAGGCGCGGGCGAGGTCTTTCTGCAAAGCGGTGCTTTCGTTCAGCGAATGCACAATGGCGTCCTCATAGAAGAAGGTTGCTACTACGGGCCTTGGATGACTGAGATCATCCGGGCCCTGCGGGGTCATCACGAACCGCAGGAAGAAGTGGTGTTCCACGAGGTCCTCGAACGTCTTGTCGCTACGGAGCCCACCGCGAGCATGATCGAGCTGGGATCCTTCTGGGCGTACTACAGCATGTGGTTCCATCAGCGGACGCAAGGCAACCTCATCGTGGCACTCGAACCGGATCCAAACTATCTCGAAGTGGGGCGCCGGAACTTTGCACTCAACGGGATGAACGCCACGTTCTTGCACGGGGCGGTTGGAGACTCACCAGGGCAGACGGTCGCCTTCACAGCCGAAAGCACGGGTGAGTCTGTCGAGGTTGTTCAGTACGACCTCGCATCGCTGATGAGGGAGACCGGTCTGCATCGGGTCGGCTTGCTGATGGTGGACATCCAGGGGTTCGAGACCTCACTCATCGAGCGTGCGGCTGAGCTCTTGTCTTCGGGGGCCATCCGCTTCATGATCGTCTCCACCCATCACCATGTGATCTCCGGAAACGCCCTGACCCATCAACGGGTTCTTGAGCGGCTCAAGGGGTGCGGTGCGCACGTTATTGCCGAGCACACCGTCGGTGAGTCCTACAGCGGCGACGGCCTTATCGCTGTCTCGTTCGACGAGCGTGACCGCGACATGTCGGTCGCGATAAGCCATGCGCGGGCCAAGGAGTCCCTTTTCGGCGAGCTGGAGGTCGATCTCCAGTCCGCCTTCAACGAGTTGGAGGAGTTGCGTGCCCTCAACAGTGAGCTAACGGCTCGTGCCGTGACTGCCGAGCAGAATGCGCTCAACGCTCATGCGCAGCTGGATGCGGTGCTCCGCTCGCGTTCGTGGCGCTCGACGCGCGCTCTCCGCGCGGCCACTCGCCTGCTGCCAAGACGCAACGGGCAATGACGGATTTGTTGCCGAACAGATCGAGTCGCTCAAGGGGGGAACTCGACCACCTCCCGCCGCGTCCAGTGGGGGTCGGGTATGAATTTCCTTGCGACGTCCTGAGATAACCTGTGGTGGGTTCTCAAGGACCCGGGCGCCCTACTGTGCGTCAATTGCCACGCACACGCACCCCTGAACGCCCACTTCGGCCACCACACCCGCAACAGGGGCCTGGCCCGCTCTTTCCGCCGGACACGGCGAGCGGATTTCGCGCGTACTCGCGCGCGTCGCTGCTGCGGCTCAACGTCGTGACGCAGTTCAGCTACTGCATGGAGACGATCATCCAGGCCGGCAACAAGCGCCTGCGGA
>ERZ1739049.43-NODE-43-length-15735-cov-6.207972_pt1 | contig 15735 bp, 5 predicted proteins | sample MGYA00581760_ERZ1739049 | MGnify/ENA primary metagenome ERZ1739049 (study PRJEB42929, sample SAMN08275522) | rhizosphere metagenome | isolation source: Rhizospheric soil replicate 2 | host: Colobanthus quitensis | place: Antarctica: Devils point, Livingston Island...
CAAGTATGACCATAAAATTGGTTTGGAAAAGTTGTAAGATTAACCCAAAAAAAACAGCAAGCAATAAAAACCAAACCAGCAATTTCCGCTAAACTATAATATAAACAAGCATCTCCAGACAAACCACGAGGACGACGAGCCCAAGCAAAAGGTCTTGTTAAAATATGCCAGATGCCACCAGAAATACCGATAGAACCTAACCAAACATGCCCTCCAATAATATCTTCTAAGTTATCTACACTAACAATCCATCCTTCTCCACCAAACGGCGATTTAAGTAAATAACCAAATATAACATTAGGACTAAGAGTAAGGTTTGTAATTTTTCTTACATCGCCTCCTCCAGGAGCCCAAGTATCGTATACACCTCCAAAATATAAAGCTTTGAATACTAAAAGAAAAGCGCCAGCCCCTAATAAAATTAAATGAATACCTAAAATAGTAGTCATTTTATTTTTATCTTTCCAAACATAACCAAAAAACGGAAAAGATTCTTCTAAAGTTTCTGGTCCAATAAGCGCATGGTAAATACCTCCAAAGCCTAAAACTGCGGAAGAAATTAAGTGAAGGACTCCAGATACAAAATATGGAAAAGTATCTATAACTTCTCCACCAGGACCAACTCCCCAACCTAGAGTAGCTAAATGAGGAAGTAAAATTAATCCTTGCTCATACATAGGTTTTTCTGGTACAAAATGAGCTACTTCAAAAAGATTCATTGCTCCAGCCCAAAATACAATTAATCCGGCATGAGCAACGTGAGCACCAAGTAATTTCCCAGATAAATTAATAAGTCTAGCATTACCAGCCCACCAAGCAAAACCAGTGGTTTCTTGATCACGACCACCTAAAGACAAGGTTCCATTAAAGAGCGTTTCCACGGGGTAGAACCTCCTCGGGGAATACAAGATTTTCATGAGGCTGATCTTGAGCTGCCATCCAAGCACGAATACCTTCATTTAGAAGAATATTTTTAGTATAGAAAGTTTCAAATTCAGGGTCTTCCGCTGCACGAATTTCCTGAGAAACAAAGTCATAAGCCCGTAAATTTAAAGCCAGACCAACTACTCCAATTGCGCTCATCCATAAACCAGTTACTGGTACGAAAAGCATAAAAAAATGCAACCAGCGCTTATTAGAAAATGCAACACCAAATATTTGAGACCAAAAACGATTAGCTGTAACCATAGAATAAGTTTCTTCAGATTGAGTTGGATTAAATGCACGGAATGTATTTGCACCGTCTCCATCTTCAAATAAAGTATTTTCTACAGTTGCACCATGAATAGCACATAAAAGAGCAGCTCCTAAAACTCCAGCAACCCCCATCATATGAAATGGGTTTAAAGTCCAGTTATGAAAACCTTGGAAAAATAAAATAAATCGAAAAATTGCTGCTACACCAAAACTAGGTGCAAAAAACCAACCTGATTGACCAAGGGGATAAATCAAAAATACAGAAACGAAAACAGCAATTGGACCAGAAAATGCAATTGCATTATAAGGACGTAATTGTACAGATCTAGCAAGCTCAAATTGACGTAGCATAAAGCCTATTAAAGCAAAAGCACCATGCAGAGCAACAAAAGTCCATAAACCTCCTAATTGACACCAACGAGTAAAATCTCCTTGTGCTTCAGGACCCCATAATAGCAATAAAGAATGTGCTAAACTATTAGCAGGAGTAGAAACTGCAGCAGTTAGAAAATTACAACCTTCTAAGTAAGAGCTAGCCAATCCATGAGTATACCATGAAGTAACAAAAGTTGTACCTGTAAACCACCCGCCTAAAGAAAAATAAGCACATGGAAAAAGTAATAGACCAGACCAACCTACAAATACAAAGCGGTCTCTTCGCAGCCAGTCATCCATACTATCAAATAAACCTTTTGGTTCTTTGGAAGACTTTCCAATGGCTATAGTCATAGTGATTCTCCTATTTAACTATTTTAATTATTTTTAAGCACCTTAAATATAAAAATGAAATAATATTTATATTTTTTGTAAACAAACCCTTCTATTTTTTTATATTATACATTTAATGAAATCGCTATTTAAATCAATCTATTTTAATTATTAAATATTATTTATAAGGTAGGTAAACTTTTCTTTTCTTTTTATTTATATATGTCATGTCCCTTTAACTCAAATTTATTTTGTTTTTTTTTAGTAAACTTTATTATAATAATAGCCAATTTATTTAAAATAAAAATCTTCAAATTTACTAACAAAATTATTAACGTATTAAATCTTTTTTTATAGAAATAATAAAAAAAAGATTAATAGTTTATTAATTTATAATTAATATATCAAATATATTATATCAACTAATTATATTATATCAAATTTAGTTAAAAAATTTTTCAAAATTTAGTTAATAAAAATTTAAAATTATTAATTATATTTTTTATTTACTAAAAGACTATCTAAGCCCTTTATCGGATTTGAACCGATGACTTACGCCTTACCATGGCGTTACTCTACCACTGAGTTAAAAAGGCAAATTTAAAAAAGTCATTAAAAATAAATATAAAAATATTTTGCGATAAAAAAGAGAAAATTGTCAACTCAGTTTTTATTAATTAAAATTTTTTTATTTTTTACTATTTAAAATTTTTATTAAAATATTTTTGTAATTATTTAAAATTAAAAAATTAGGCACATTATTCACTATTGACAGTAAATAAAGAATTGAGTAACATAAATATAAGGATTAAGCCCCCATCGTCTAGTGGCCTAGGACATCTCTCTTTCAAGGAGGCGACGGGGATTCGAATTCCCCTGGGGGTATGAAACTTTTCGTATTCATTATTACATCAAAAATTTTAGATAATAATTATAGAAAAAAAAAGAAAAAGAATTTGAGTTAATAAATTTTTTTTCTTTTTCTGGGTCGATGCTCGAGCGGTTAATGGGGACGGACTGTAAATCCGCTGGCAATGCCTTCGCTGGTTCAAATCCAGCTCGACCCAATTTTCATTTAATTTAGAAAAATGAAAATTTTACTATATAGTTTCTTATTTTGGTATTCATCTAAATAAATTAAAGTTTTTTTATAATCTATTTTTTTATAAAAAAATACATAATAAACTATTAGTAATTTGACATAACGCTTTTTGAATCGACATAATAAATATGTCAATATATAAACATTTATTTTATAGGGATTGTAGTTCAATTGGTTAGAGCACCGCCCTGTCAAGGCGGAAGTTGCGGGTTCGAGTCCCGTCAATCCCGATATATTTATTAAATCAATTAAACCTTTTTTTTTAGTTTATTGCTAAATAAAATATTTCAAAATGACTAATAAAAAGAAGTTCTACTGTTTTTAAAAACAATAGAACTTCTTTTTATTAGTCATTTAAATTTAGTTACTTTTTTTCTATTTTGTATTTTTTTTTTACTAAAATAAAGTAACGTTTAGTTTTTTTTTTTTAGTATATCAATAAAAAATTCAATTTCATTATAGAAAAGCCATTTGTTTTTTAATAATAATTTTGTCATTTCATTTAATAAAACTTGATGCGAAATAAAAAATTTTAATAAATATTGATAAATTTCTAAAAGAATATTATAAATAAAAGAATCATTAAGTAATAAATTATTTATTTTTAACCATCTTTGTTGATTATTTAATAAGTCAAAACGAGTTAGATTTTCTCGAGGATTTTCAATTAACCAACGTTGATATAAATATACAGGAGTAAATACTTGTGGACGTTTTAACTGAACCCCAATTCCTTCAATACGTTTAAAAGTTTCAATATTATTTTTTTCAATAAAAGGTAATTGATTCCACCAATTAATAGAGAAATCGTTTATAGAATCTCGCCCGTATCCACGTCGAAGAAAAAATTGTTTAATTTTTTGACTCGAACGCGATTTTTCTCGTTCTCTTCTTGCTCCATAAGTAACATATAATCTTCTCAACATTTCTTCATCTATAAAGAGTTTTTGACGTGAAAAAAGAAAATGATTATTTTGAAATGATAAACCAGCGGGATCCCAAAGAAACCGTCCTCCAATAAATATCATAGGTTTACTAGATAATTGAGATTCCATTCGATATTCCGTAAATAATTGAGAAAATCCTAATATTACAAATTGTTCTTCTAATAAAATATTTTCTAATTGAAATTCCAATTCTTGTACATTTCGTCGTCTTATTCGAGATAAAATTCTTTCATAAGGAAGTTGCTCTTTTGTTTTATTTTGAATAATTTCAAAAAAGTGAGTATTTTCTGCGCCATTAAATTTTTTTTTTTCTTTTTTTTTTGAAAAATTAAAATGATATGTAACTTCGAATTGATTAGGTCTATTTATCCAATTAAATAAATTACTACGAATAAAATTAAGACGATATATTTTAGGAGCCCAAGCTATATTACTAGTTAATTGATAAAGTTCTTTTTTGTAAGAAATTTTTTGATTAACAGAATTATTTTTTGTATTTTGAGTTATTATTGAAAAAAGTCCTTTTTTTATCATATATAAAGGGTTTTTTGTTTGAAACTTAAAATTCAAATTTTTTGTTTTATTAGTATTTTTTTTTTTTACTATTTCTAGCCATGAAAACTCTATTAAAAGACTTTCTAAAATACCACATGCTAAATAAAAATCATTTTCCGCAGATTTATCAAGTGAAATTAAATTATCCGGTTTATTTTCTAATATAAACCAAGAATCTCGGGATGCTAATCCAGCCAAACAACCTAAAATATGAGGTAAAATAGTAAATTCTTTAATTGTTGATTCAAAAATAGAAGGCTCTAAATACCATTTAGATAAATAATAAAATTTTTTTTTCCATAAATCGTTACCAAAATATAAAGGATTTTTAGAGAAGTTTTTTAAAAATAGATTTTGTATAATAACTTTTCCAATTTTATAAAAAACTATTCCATAATTTTGTGTAAAATTTCTTTTATTAGTTATATATGTAGAACCTAAAGCTTGTCTATGAAAAGCTAATCTTAGAATTCTTTTTTCTATAATGGTTTGATTTTGAGTAATACTAATTAATAAAATTTCATTAATAAGGCCTGCTAAATCTCGTGCATTATAGCCCATAGTTCTATATCCAAATTCGTTAATACATGATTTTTTCTTTTTTGAATAAAAATACTTACTATGTTTACTGTGTAATAAAATCGAAATTTTTTTTTGTCGTTGTAAAATATTAAACATTCGAATATTTATTAATCGATCTAATCGATTGGGAGAAATTAAAGCAGGATCAACTTCTTTGGGAAGATGAGTTGAACCAATAATCACTAGATTATTAGTATATTTTTTTCTAAAAGTAGTTTGAAAATATTTTAAAAAAATACCAAGTAAAAAAGTTGGATCAGATTCCACATTTTGAGTTGACCGGTTTACATTAAGTTCATGAATATTTTGCATCCATATTATACAAGGAGATAATTTTTCCGCTAATTCTAAAATAAGATTTAATCTTCGTAAACTTTCCATTAAAATATTCATCCAACTTTCAGTTATAATATCAGGTTTATTATATAAAAGTTTATTTATGGATATTTTTATTAAAGGAACAAAAGAATTTGCTGCTATATTTTTTACTAAATAAGAGCGTCCAGTTTCTAACGAACCTATTAATAAAATTCCTTTTGAAGAAAAAAGCCTTAATTCAAGTGGAACTGGTTTTTTATAAAAAGTTGATTTTAGTGTATCAAATTGCCCTGGTATATATAAAGAAGTCATTTTTTGCCAAAAAGAGAAAAAAACTAAATTTTCTGCTAAATAAAATTTGTGAAATGGATAATTTATTAAATTTTTTTGATAATTTTCAGTTAAATTTTCTAAATAATTTTTTAATTTGTGTTGTTTTATAATTTGATTATCAAATTGAAAACTTAGAAAATTATTATTAGAAGGCAAATTTGATCTATATTGATCAATGCTTTTATCAGTTATTAAAGATTGAACTAATAATTTCCGTTCTCTACGAGAAAGGTCTACTCCTTTATTATTAATTAATAATTTTTTTATTTTTTTCTTTGTAAAAAAATAAAATTTTGCATGTTTTAAATAATGTTTCAAGTTTTTAAAAAAATGTATTAATAAGTTTTCTGATTTAATAAATTCTATTGACTGATTCTGGGTTAAATTATTTAAATATATTCCACGTGAAGAATCTATTAAATATCTAATTATTTCGAAATCTCTCCATAATTCAAAATAATTTGAGCCTAATAGAGTAGAAAAATATTTTTGAAAAACAAAGTAACCAAAGATAAGCAAACTTATAATTGTTATATACTGCTTATTCCATTTATTTAGTAAATTTAAAGAAAGCCACGGCCATTCACTTTCTGGATTCTTCTGTTGTTTATTAATTTGTTTTAATAACCTTAAATTCCAAATTTCAAATGAATTACCCAAAAATTTAGTTTTTAAGTTAACTATTAAATTTTTCAATAAATAATCTACTTTTTTTTTATTTTGTAAATTTATTAATAAAATAGAATTAAATTGATCATTAATATTTAATAGTAATTCTAAAAATAAATTTGCGACTAGATTTTGAAAGTATTTCCACCATTTAAAAGTAAAAAACCACGGTATGTACTTTTTAAAAAAACTCCACTTTACAAAAAAATTAGATGTTTTAAATATTTTATTTTGTGAAATTAATTTATTATGCTTTTTTGTAAAAGATGATATTACAATTTGATTTTTTTTATAATTTATTTTTTTATTATTTTTATTCAATAAAATTGTATTAATCAAATTTTTTTTAGAATTAGATTTCATAATAAATAATTTATTAATCCAATTAACTGTTTTATTATTTTCGTTTTGAATTTGTACAAAAAATTCAGAAAGTAAATAATTTTCAAAAAAAATTGTTTGATCAACATTGTTATTTTGTTTTAAGCCCTTTTGAATATATAAAATTTTTTCTAAATTGTTTTTCTTTGTATTTTTTTGTTTTTCATAAAAAAACGGATTAAATTTAATTAATGAATTTAATAATTTATTTAAATTAAAATGATGTAAAAATAATAACTTTTTAGAATTAAAATTTTTGAAGTGTTTAAGCAATAAAATTTTATATATTTGTGATTGAATATTTAAATTTTTATTTTGTATTTTAGAAAAAAAGCTTAATTGATTATTAGATAAAAAATTTTTTTTTTCTAGTTTTATAGATCTATTTTTTATTAATTGAGTATATGTTAAATTATTTTTTTTATTTTTTTTTAAATAAAAATTTATTTTTTTTTTATAATTTAAATCAGAATAATATATAAATTTTAATAATTTTATGGTGTCTAATTTAAAAAGTTGAGAATTTTTTAAATTTTTATTAGATATTTTAAAAAAATGAAAATAATTTTCTCGAGTTTGCCATAGTGGAAAATAAAAAATAGTATTAAAAGATTTTGTGTTAATTTGATTATTTTTATTAGTCAAATAATTAATAAAAACTTGAGTAATTAGTATTTTATCAAAATAAAATTTTGTTTTGAATTTATAATAAATATTAAATGTTACTTCTTTTATTAAATTCTGTTTATTTAAATAATTTCTCTTAAATTTGTTTTTTAAAATATTGTCATTTTTTTGAGAAAAAAGAAATAGTTTTAAAATTTTATTAAAATTTGTAGAAGAAAGAAGTAGAAAAGTTTTATGAAATATATAAATGTTTTTTTCATTTAATTTATTAGACCATTTAACAATTAAATTTTTATTATTTATAAAATTTATTTGATTAGATAAAAATATTACATTTTTTTGTTGAAAAACAAAAAAATGTAATATTTTTTTATTTTTCTTTCTTTTACTAATTAAAGTATTTTTATTAAATTTCCAATAAATATATATATTTTTTTTTAAAGTATTATAATAAAAATTATTTTTTCCTTTTTTTTTACAATTTAATAAAATTTGATTAATTTTAGTTTTTTTTCTATTTGTTAAATAAAAATTTTTATTATTATAAAATAATTTGTTAATTAAAAATAAATTATTTAAAAATGCCATTGAATTTTTATAAAAGTTATTATAAATTAATTTACAGTTATGTTGAATTTTACTAGAACATTTTGGAAAAAAATTAGTAATTAATAATTTTTTTTTTAATTTGTAATTTTTGTTATTTTGATAATTAATATTATAATTTGTTATTTTATTATCAAATAGATTATATTTAATTACTAATAAATTTAATTTATCTAAAAAACTAACTAAATTGACAAAATAGTTAATTTCAAATAATAAGCTTTTTTTATATTTACTATTTTTATTAAAATCAATAATGCTAATATATTTGTAAATAAAAGACCATAGTAAATAAAAACTATTTGTAGATGGTTTCAATTTTATTATTAAAAATAATTTTTTATTATTATTATATTTTTCTTTAGAAATAAGTTTAAAAGCATAATCTAAAAAAAGAAAAGAATTTAATTTTGGATTATTCTTTTTCACTTTCCATAAAAAAATAAATCTATTATTATCTGATTTTATAAAATGTTTAAAAAGTTCTTGTTGTTGTTTTTTTATTATTTGAAATTTTTTTTTATACTTTTTAATACTAGAAAAACTCATATTCAATTGATCTATAGATAAAATATTTGAAAAACGATTATAACTAGATTCTAAAGTTTTTTTATTTTTTATAAAAACATTATTTGTAATATATATTTTTTTTTCTATAAACAAGTTTTTTATCCAAACTATTAAATAACTTTTAAAAAAAGGATTAAAAAATAAAAGTGATTTTATTTTTTTTTTATTTTTATTAAAAAAAAGTATATCCCAAATTGTTAAAGCAAAATTTTTTTTAACGTGTTTAGTTTTTAAATTTTTTTTTATTTTCGTTTTATTTGTCTTTTTTAATTTAAAACTTTGATTAATTTTTTTATAATTATTTGTGAATTTATTAAAATTTTTTACTTTATAAAAAAAATATTTTGACATTTGATATGAAATTTCTGAAAAATTTTGATCTATCTTTAAAAATTTTTCTTCGTTATAGAAAGATTTTATCTTGAATAATTTTATGTCTAGTTTACTTTTATTTCTATTAATTTTATTTAAATTGTTTCGGTATTGAAACAAAATTTTTTTATATAATTGCCATATATAAAATTCAGCATAATTTTTGAAAAAAGCCCATCCTTTTTTTTTTATGAAAATATAAGATTTGATAATAACTGGCTCAGTTTCATTTAAAAATTTTAAATTTTGAATGAAATTTTTTTTTAATAAATAAAATAGTTCAGGATTTATTTTTTTTTTATAAAATATTGGACAGTTATTATTATTGTCTAATTTAATTGTTGAATTTAAATTGTTTGATTTTAAAGGATTTTCTACTTCAAAAATTAGTTTTTCACAGAAAGCCGAAAAAATTTGAAGAATTAAAGTATTTTCTACTATTCTTTTCTTTTTACTAAATTTTAATTTTGTGTTTTTTTTTGAATTTTTATAAAAAGTGAAACTAAATTCATTTTTCCAGTCATAATTTTTATAAAATATATTATCCAGATAAAATTCAAAAAAAAATTTTAAATCATTTGTATTTTTTTTTTCTAATAAATTATCAATTTTTTTGATCAAATTGGACGATATTTGCCAACTAGGTAGAATTTCTTTTATAATCCAAATTTTCCACCATTCTGAATCCTCAAGTAAAATTTTATTGTATGTAAATATAGGTTTAAATTTTCTTTTTTTTAAATTTGTGTTAATAATTGAATATTTTTTATTTTGTTTTGAATCAAAAATTTTGAGAAGATCATAATTCGTAAAAATGGAAATATTTTTTTTATCAAAGTTTTTTTCTAATCTCTTTTCTTTATATTTAGAAAAATTTATGTGTGCATAAACTATTTTAACTAAATTTAAATGCTTTTTTTCAATAATGGCTCTGTTACTTAAACGATAAAAAAGAATTGATAGTATAATTAATAAAAAACTATTTAATATTGAACTTTTATTAGTTTTCAAACTATATAAATCACGTAAGATTAATGAACTGATAATTCGAAAATCAAAAAGTTTAATAAAATTTTCTTTATTATAAAAAAGTCTAATTAAAAATTTGATTAAATTAGATTTTGTCCATAAGTTAAACAAATGTTGAGGGTTTTTTATTTCTTCTAATTTTAATCTTTTATATAAGTATTTGTTATTTGATAATTCTTGTTTCATTTTTTTTTTACAGCAGTTAGATAAAACTTTATAATAAATAGATTTTTTATACATGGAAACTTCGACTAAATAACTTTAAAAATTGAAATTTTTTTTCCTATTTTCTTTTAGTTAATAGAAAATAATAAAGCTTTTTAGGTATTGCCATAATTTTTTTATAAATAATAAAATAAGTCAGGATTCTAAGTAAAACTAAAATTTAACATTTTTTTGTTATTTCTCATTTTATTTAATATATTTATGTTATTTTATTTATAATGACATAAACGAAAGGTTTCGTCAACTAATAAAAATGAAATTTTGATTTTATTTAAAATGGGCGAACGACGGGAATTGAACCCGCGCATGGTGGATCCACAATCCACTGCCTTAATCCACTTGGCCACGTCCGCCTTTTTAATAATGTGATTACTTGTAGAAAAAAAACAATGATCTTAGAACTTAAAGTTCTAAGATCATTGTTTTTCAAGTTGTTATCCTATTTTAGATAAGTTTCTTTTACAAAAATATAACTAAAATATTAACCGTTTACGGAAGGAGCTTCAACAGAAGCTAAATCTAGAGGGAAGTTGTGAGCGTTACGTTCATGCATAACTTCCATACCAAGGTTAGCACGGTTGATAATGTCAGCCCAAGTGTTAATTACACGACCTTGACTGTCAACAACTGATTGGTTAAAGTTGAAACCATTTAGGTTGAAAGCCATTGTGCTGATACCCAATGCAGTAAACCAGATACCTACTACAGGCCAAGCAGCTAAAAAGAAGTGTAAAGAACGAGAGTTGTTAAAGCTAGCGTATTGGAAAATAAGTCTACCAAAGTAACCGTGAGCAGCTACGATGTTATAAGTTTCTTCCTCTTGACCAAACTTGTAACCTGCGTTAGCAGACTCATTTTCAGTAGTTTCTCGGATTAAACTTGAAGTTACCAAGGAACCATGCATAGCACTAAATAGAGAGCCGCCGAATACACCAGCTACACCAAGCATGTGGAATGGGTGCATAAGGATGTTATGTTCAGCTTGGAACACAATCATGAAGTTAAAAGTACCAGAGATTCCTAAAGGCATACCATCAGAGAAGCTTCCTTGACCAATAGGGTAGATCAAGAAAACAGCAGTAGCAGCCGCAACAGGAGCTGAATATGCAACAGCAATCCAAGGGCGCATACCTAAACGGAAGCTAAGTTCCCACTCACGGCCCATGTAGCAAGCTACACCAAGTAAGAAGTGAAGAACGATTAGTTCATAAGGACCACCATTGTATAGCCATTCATCAACGGAAGCAGCTTCCCAAATTGGGTAGAAGTGCAAACCGATAGCTGCAGAAGTAGGGATGATAGCACCAGAGATAATGTTGTTTCCATAAAGAAGAGAACCGGAAACAGGCTCACGGATACCATCAATATCTACAGGAGGAGCTGCGATGAAAGCGATAATAAATACAGAGGTTGCAGTTAATAAAGTAGGGATCATTAATACACCGAACCATCCGATGTAAAGGCGGTTTTCAGTGCTGGTAACCCAGTCGCAGAAGCGACCCCATAGGCTTGCGCTTTCGCGTCTTTCTAAAGTTGCAGTCATGGTAAAACTTGGTTTGTAAAATAATAATAATAAGTTACCCAAGTATATAAACTTGTTAATCTATAGTATTACACAAAATCTATTATTATGTCAACTGATCTTAAAAATGAACTCTTTTTTTCATTTTAAAAAAGAACTAATTTTTTTATATTTAGTTCTTTTTTAAAATGAAAAATTTTTAAATGATATTTTATAAATTTTCATATAAAATAATAATAAATTAAACCAAAAATATTAAAATGGGTTGCCCGGGGCTCGAACCCGGAACTCGTCGGATGAAAGTGGATGATTTTTTATTTATAAAATAAGATAAAATCACCTCTTCCCAAACCGTGCTTGCAACTTTTATTGCACACGGCTTTCTCTATGTATTTGTTTTATTTTTTCGAAATTATTATAGGTAAATTAGTAAATTAAAAATTTTGTATTTTATTAAGCAGTTAATTTTAATTTTGTTGTTTGCTATTAGCATTTTTTTTTTGCAATAATTTTGCTAGTGCATTTATTTGAACAATATCAAGATACCAAATTTTTTTTATAGAAGGATACAATTTAAAAAACTTTAAACTAATTAACTCTTGTTTTTTAAAAAAAAACGATTTTGCAAAAAAATTTGAACCATGTTTTTTCCAAACATAACGTATAGTACTTTTATGTTTACAAGCTAATGTTTTAGCACAAGAAAATCGAAGGATATATTGTACTTGATATAAGTTTTTTTTATTTTTACATCCACTGTAGTAATAAAAAAAATTTCTCCAAATTTGATCAAAACGATTAAAAATTTCGTCATCTGTTAAAGTAGTCCAAGCTACTTTACTTATTGGATGTCCTAAAATATCACAAAATTTTTCTTTGGCTAATAATTGAATTAAAAATAATATTGGAGTAATAGAATAAAGTTCTTTTTTTATAATATAACTTTTTTTTAAATTAGATAGCATTTTAGTTTCAACTACAATATTTTTTGTTTGAATACTAAAAAGATATCCTAAAAAAGAAAAACAGTTTTTAGATAATTTTCTTATGCTTATTCTAGAAACCTTAAATGAATAATTAAAATAATAATACCAAAATTTAAAAAAAAAAAAATTCCAGATTTCTGCTAAATAATTAGAACCTTTTATTGCTATAATATAGTTATTATCATATTTTATATAATAAAAAGATATTTTTTTTTTATAAAAAAAAGATTGTGATTTTATTAATAAAGAATCATTAATAATATGTTGAATTTTTTTAATAGAATGTTTTTGATCCAAAAAAGTTAAATATAGCAATGATTGAAAATAGTTTAAAGTTTTCCATTTATTAACTAAAAAAAATTCTAATTCACAAATATAAACATGCCATAAACATATTGACAATTTACTCATTTCTTTTTGAAAAAAAATATTTGTATTTAAAGTAATTAGGTTTTTATTTTTATAGAATATTAGTCGTAATAAATGTGAAAAAGAAGTGTCTTGTATACGTCGACGAAGAATTCGAGTTAGAAGTTCTGGATGAAGAAAGTAAGGTATTTTTGTATTTAAAATAAAATTAGAATGTGGAAAATTATCTTCTATAAAAGGAAATACAGAATGAAGAGATTGATAACTAGTCCATTTGTTAAATCTTTTTATAAAAGTTTTTTCTAATTGCACAGAAAAAAAAAGTTCTAAAATTATCGTAAATCCTTCTCGAAGTGCTTTTGAATAAAAATAGGTGTTACAATTAATATCAAAAACTTTATTGTTATTGTAGTTTTCTTTTAATTTTCCTATATTTATTTTTCGACGTATTTTTTTAATTAAACGTTTTAAAGTTAAAAAACTAAATTGTTCGGTTAAATTATAACTTTCTACTTTTTTTAAATTCAATTTATTTAAAGAACGATTATAAGCAATTGCATAAAGAGCATCTTGAAATAAAAGTGGGTATAAAAAACGTTGTTGCGATACAAGTTTTTTTTTTTTTTTTTCTAGTTTTTTTATTTCGGATAAAACTTCAGCTACGGTTCCCATATTAGCAACCTCTTAAAAGATAAAACAATACATAGTGCAATCTATTAAAAATTTAAATTACTCTTTATTTAAAAAATGAATTTAATTTTTTATCAATTAATAAAAATTTTGATTGCTCTCCTGACTTAAAATTTTTTTCATTAGTCAGCACACTGGTTATTATTTACATTTTTCAAATATTTAGGACTCATTTTTAGTAAAAATAGTCTTATATTTATTATTTATTGAAATATAAAACTAAACCTCTTTTGTATTGACTATTAATTTTTATTTTAACTTTTAATTAATAAAAAGAATTCAAAATAACCTTTTTTGAATAGAAGCTCGTTCTTCTGGTTTTACTTTTGATTTAAGCAAGTTAGCTTTATCCATTAATTTTTGTCGACTTAAAAAGAAAAAACGACATGCTATTTTTTCCGGTAAATTTCTTTTTGAGATTAGTCGTAGTCTTACAAACCTTTGTCAATGATTTGGATGAATTTACTATTTCATCTAAATGTATAAAATTCCTTAGTCGCACTTAAAAGCCGAGTACTCTACCATTGAGTTAGCAACCCTTTTTTTCATAAAAAATTATTTCTTTAATAAAATTTTCTAAAATATATTATAAATAGTAAATAATTTTAAATTTTATCTTTTTTAATACAATTAAGAAATACTAAGAAATATCAAAATAATTATATGTTACTAAATTATTTTTGTCAATGCTATATGAAAAAAATAAGAAAATTTTATTTGCTTCAATTTTTAATTTTTGTATTTTTTTTATAGCTTTTTTCTTTTTTACCTTACTATAAGGTAAAAAAGAAAAAAGATTATCGTTTTTAAATTATTCTTTAGTAAAATTCAAGTTTTTTTTTAGAAAATTTGAAAAAAGGTAAAAAATGCTGGAAACACTAACCGTATTTTTAATTGGAATAAAAAAAACTAAATAAATATATAATAAAAAAAAAAAAATGGATAATAAAACCATAACTGAATAAAACAAAAAATGGGACTCATAAATTTCTCCTAAAATGAAAATGAAATTTTTTCAAATATTTTTGCTTTTTTTCTGAAATAAGCAGTAGTTATAATAATTTAATTAAAAACTTTACTATGAAATAAAAGAAAAAAATATATATATTTTTTTCTTTTATTTCATAGTAAAAAAAAATTGAAAATATCAAATTAATTTAAAATTTTTAAGCACTTAAAGCTTCTTTGGCTGCATACATTATTTCAACAGTAATGTTTGTAATATTATTTTGACGTGCAAATTTTTCAGTATTTCTTTTAATTTTACCTCTAACAAACCCAGGTATTTTATTTAATTCTAATTGACTTTCGTAATTCCAAGTTAAATCAGTATCTGTTGATAGAGACTTTGTAATTACTTCTTTTGTATCATGACCACCAAAAATTTCTAAAAGGTGATCTTCCATACCTAAAGTAAAAGAATTATAAACTAAATCAGCTATTTGATTAGTACCTTCATAACCTAGAAAAGGACGATATCCTAACGGAAAATTTTGAATATGAACTGGTGAAGAAATAACTCCACAGGGAATATCAAGACGTTTACCAATATGACGTTCCATTTGAGTGCCAAATATTGCAGAAGGTTCTATCCGAGCAATCATATCACCTACTTCAGTATGATCATCCGTAATCAATATTTCATCACAAAATCCTTGAACTTGTTCTTTAAACCATTCTGCATCATGTTTACAATAAGTACCGGTACAGCTAACACGAATTCCCATTTCTCTAGCCAGAATTTTAGTTATGGACGCAGCGTGCGTTGCATCACCAAAAACAACGGCTTTTTTTCCTGTTAAATTTTGACAATCAATAGATCGTGAAAACCAAGCAGCTTGTGAAACGAACCTTGTTTGCTGATAAATATAAGATTAATAATTAAAAGTCTTATTAGAAACCAAATTATTAACATGTTTTTGGATTTTTCGAATACATTCAGCGGTT
>ERZ1739049.44-NODE-44-length-15588-cov-9.963046_pt1 | contig 15588 bp, 13 predicted proteins | sample MGYA00581760_ERZ1739049 | MGnify/ENA primary metagenome ERZ1739049 (study PRJEB42929, sample SAMN08275522) | rhizosphere metagenome | isolation source: Rhizospheric soil replicate 2 | host: Colobanthus quitensis | place: Antarctica: Devils point, Livingston Island...
GGGCCCCTCGCGTCTCGCTGCAGACCCCGACACGGGCGCGATTCGCATTAGTACGTCGTACACGTGCACCGCTGCCGCATACCGTGCGGGGTGGGGTACCGGTCGGCATCCAGGTAACGCTAACAGAAGCGACTCCGCCACCTCCCCCGTCGGCGTATACGTGGCATTCATGTCAGTCGCCTCCAGCCTGGTCGCGTATGATTCGAACGGCAAGGCGGATGTCTTCCTCAAGGATCTGCAGACAGGCTTGCTGGTGAGAGTATCAACTGACGCGTCCGGGGGGCAGGGGGACGATACGAGTGGCTTCGGCTCACTGGCCATCTCCGCCGACGGGCGCTACGTTGCGTTTGATTCAGGCGCTACCAATCTCGTTCCCGGAGACGGAAACGGCAAACGTGACTTTTTCCTGAAGGATACCCGGACAGGTGCAGTTTCCCTGGTTTCTGCTGATGCCGCCGGTGTACAGGGGACTGAGGATAGTTATAAATCCGTATCATTGTCAGCTGACGGCCGGCTGGTTTCTTTCAGCTCCGATGCTTCGAACCTGGTGCCGGGTGACACCAATACCACTTCCGGCAAGACGGATATTTTCGTCAAGGATACGCAGACCGGCACCATAACCAGGGTATCGACAAGCACAGCGGGAGTGGAGGCCAATGGCAAGAGTGAACTTGCGGCTATCTCCGCCGATGGGCTTTTTGTGGCCTTTGTCTCCGAGGCCGGCAACCTGATCCCGGATGACACAAACAAGAAAGCTGACATCTTCCTGAAGAACTTAAAGAGCGGAGAGACCAGACGGATTTCCACAAGCACGGCGGAAACGATGGATGAAGCCGAGACAAAAACTGTCGGCCCATAAAATACAGAGACACAATAAAAGGACGCCTCACTAAAGCCGAATAAGTGAGACATCCTTTTTTATTATTCTGAAGTTATCTGTGCCGGTTTCGCTGACCCTAAGAAGCCGACTCCTTGGCGGCGCCGCGTGACATCCAGCCCAACATCATCAACGCCCAGCCGTCAAACAGCAGGTAGATACCGACCAATAGCCCGATCACCCAGGCCGACGCCTCCGGCCATTGGGCCAGAATTACCACACCCAGGCCCAATGAGATAAGACCGTTAAACAGCATCCATCCCCAGTGGGGAACCGTGCGCGCGCGGGCAAGAGAGATCACAATGTTAAAAATGCCCTGGGCTACGAAGAACAGGGCCAGGAAGAGAGTAAGTGTCACTACTCCGGAAATCGGTTCTGCCAGTATCATGAAGCCTACGATCAAATAGATGAGCGCGCTGACTATTTCCATGGCCATGCTTGTACCTCTGGTGGAAAAAGCATAAACCGCATGTATCACACCGCCAATCACGAGCATGGTTCCGATAAACAGCGTGCTGGCCACAGATGAAGCGACAGGATAAACGATTGCGATCGCCCCGAGTAAAACAAGGGCGACCCCGATGCCCATTAACCACTTCCAGCCTGCCTTCACGGCGTTTGCAAGATCGGTTTGCGGACCCACATGTATTCCTGGATGAGTGCTCATGACTGCCTCCCTCTTGGGTAAATAGTCTTACTTATATTTTAAGTACCCAATTTTGTGGATTTAAGCACTGTCCCGGTATCTTAAGTTAAGTCAAACCGCCGATCTTGCTCACAACAAAAGCCAGCAGAAAGCCGACAGCCGTGATCAGGCCCGCGAATTCATGATCTTCGTGGAACGCCACCGGAATCATCGTGTCGGCAATCATGGCCAGGATCGCGCCGGCGGCGACTGCCAGTGAGACCGCGTTGACATCAACGGAGAAGTGGCTGAAGACTGCGTAGCCGGAGAGGGCGGCGACACTGGAGATGATGGCGATGCCGGTCCATAGTGAAAAAACATACAAGGCTGAACGCCGCGATTTTTTCATGCCGGCGGAGCTGGAAAGTCCCTCGGGAAAATTCGAGAGAAATATCGCCACGACGGTTACGATGCTAACAGTTCCTCCAGCGATCATGCTGACACCGATGGCGATGGATTCCGGGATGCCGTCGATAAGCGCTCCGATGGCGATGGCCCGGCCGCTGCCGCTGAAATCATCCTCACTCGGCTGCCGTACATGGTTTTTTCCGTGGTCCTTGCGCCCCCTTGCGCCCCGGTGGTCGGGCCACCAGGTGGCCGCGGTAAATAACAGCGCGCCGCCGAGAAAGCCTATAGCTGAAGAATCGAAACCACCGAGCTCAAAGGCGTTGCTCATCAGGTCGATGGATAACGCTGAGATGAGCACACCGGCACCGAACGCCATGATGCCGGCAATCGTGCGTTTGGAGAGGTCGACAAACCAGCCGGTAAACGCTCCAAACAGCAGAGCCGAACCGGCGACGAGCCCCCAGAACCCCGCTTCAGCCCAGGTAGGCAAGATGTCTAGCAATATTCGAAGTTATCAACATGGCGTTCAATTATTTCGAGATATCCCTCACTTAAAGTGCGAGTAATGCATATATACTATTTTCGATCAACGACGATTTATTCTTCTTCAATAGATGACGTTTGTCAATCTAATGCCGCTTCGAAAAGAATTGCCGACCCTTCTGACAACTTAATAAGGTGACAGAAATATGGTATATACGTCTTCGACGATCAAAGTCTGTAGTTTAGTTGACCGTATAAACTATATTTATTACATCGATTACGCCTGATTAAAACCATACCAAAACAAAGGTTATAGCTTAGTTGACTGAATAAACTATATTTATTACTTCCATGGGGGCGGTACAGGGCTGTTTGCGAGCGCCGCAGTAACTTAAAAATATGCGAAATAGCAGGTAAAAACTACATATAAGAAATGAGCGACCGCGTCTCTGACGGTCGCATGGAAGGTAAGAGGTAATTACTTTTTTTATAACTAAGTAGGTAATTAACCCCAATACCCACTAGGGTATTACCTTAGCGTAATGAGGAAAACCCCCATTGAGCCTAGAGACATAACCCCAGCTCTATGGTAGTTTCTCCCGATACTATCCGTGGTGCGCCTCGGGTAGAACTATCACAACAGTCGGCGGTCAGCACAATTGATCAGCCGCAGAGGCAGATGGTTCTACTAATGAAGGGAGGCATCATGGCTGAAAGTGTTTCCACGGAAACAGCAGAAGCACCGTTTCTGACCGCTAGGTGGGGGGTGCTTCAGGCGATCAGGAACCGGGCCTTTGGGTTAACCGTTTCCATCCTGTCAATTCTTGTTATCGCCGGCGTCGCCGCGGGGATCCATGCCAAAATGGTGGGTTCGCTGGAGGCTTACGGCGCATCCCGAGAGATTCCCTGGGGCATTCTAATTTCAACCTATGTGTTCTTTGTGGTTACATCGACAGGACTTTGTCTTGTCTCCTCTATCGGTCATGTGTTCGGCGTCAAAGCTTTGATGCCCATCGCCAAGCGCTCGGTGTTCCTTGCGGTGGCGACAATCGTCGCCGGCTTCTTCGTCATCTTTTTTGAGATCGAGAATCCCTTCCGCATGGCAATCTACAACGTTATCTCTCCAAACCTTACATCGAACATCTGGTGGATGGGAACGCTATACGGCGCCTACATGGTATTCATGGCGATAGAATTCCTTCTTCTGGTAAAGGGCAAGTATCGCATTGCCACCATAGTCGGTTTTCTCGGAGTGGTCGCCGGCGTCGCGGCACACAGCAACCTCGGCGCGGTTTTCGGCATGCTTGATGGGCGCGAATTCTGGTACGGGCCCTTCATGCCCATTTATTTCATAACCTCGGCCATGATGTCCGGGGCCGCCGCGATCATGCTCTTCACCTGGCTCGCTTATAAGGTCAACGGCAAAAAAATAGAACCGGAGACAGCACGGGCACTTGAGGTGACAACCAAAGTCGGCATCCTTCTTATCGCGGTGATCCTCTTCTTCACCGCATGGAAGTTCATCATAGGCTTTGCCGGCGGTGAGTCCAAGATAATGGCGCTGGAGTCGCTACTGACCGGCCCGTACGCATTCAATTTCTGGGTGCTTGAGGTTGGCGTGGGCATGGTCATACCACTCCTGCTTTATCTCAAGTCCAGAGGCAAAAACCTCTCGCTGATGGCTCTTGCCTCGGCAATGATGATGTTCGGCATCTTCTTCATGAGGTATGACCTGGTAGTCGTGGGTCAGATTGTGCCTCTGCAGCACGAGCTTAGCGTCAATGAATATCCAGGCCTTCTCAGTTACACGCCCAGTGTTCACGAGATACTTATCGTCCTGGGCGGCATAGCCATGGTTGGCCTGGCTTTCCTGTTGGGCGAGAAGGCATTCGGCGGACATGTGAGCGAAGCGCATGAAGGAGGCGAGCATTGATGGACATATCCTCCAAAACACCCAAGGCACCCGAAGAGCACGAGCAGGATGAGAACAGTGGCGCGACCGAGATGGAGCGGAGGACATTCCTGAAACTGGGACTTGCGATCACCGGCGTCTTTGCCGGCGGCACGCTCTTGTCGGCGGTCTCGATAGTGGACAAGGTCTTCGCGTCACGTCAGGAGTTTGCTGACCAGTATCCATACAAGCCTCATTACAGCATGATCATCAGGCAGGACAACTGCATCGACTGTGAGCGTTGCGTACAAGCATGCGCCAAAACGAATAACGTTCCCGAGTACGGCTATCGCACCAGGATCCTGGAGCAGGAGCATCCGGAAAGCACCAACCGGACAAGGGAGTTCATTCCGGTGCTCTGTAACCACTGCAACAACCCGGCCTGTGTGAGGGCCTGCCCGACACGCGCGACATACAAGAACAAAGAGAACGGCATTGTGATGGTGGATAAGGAAAAATGCATCGGCTGCAAGACCTGCATGTCGGCATGTCCGTTCAACGGCCGCTACTACAACGAGGAGACCAAGTCCGTGGACAAATGCAACTTCTGCTTCGACACGCGCCTGAGTCAGGGCGAGACCTCAACCGCCTGCTCCGAGGCCTGTCCGGCAAAGGTCCGCATCTTCGGTGATCTCTCGGATCCGCAGAGCGAAGTGTACAAGAGGGTTCACGATATAGAGAAGGCCGTCTGGGTGCAACGTCCCGAGACGGGTGTGAAGCCTAATGTCTTCTACACGAAAGGCTAGGGTGTGATTATGAAAAACAGACTCATAATTCTGCCGGTACTACTGGTCTCCCTGGCCGTTGGTTTTGTCGTGTACCGGAGCCCGGGTTTTGCGGAAGACATCAGCGTCGCGGATGGCGCTCAAAGTGTGCACCAGGGTTCCACAGAAGAAATAAGCATAAAGACCGGCGCTCAAAGCAGCGTTCCCGAGGACATCTATTACACCGAGTCCGTGAAATCCATCGTTTTCAGCCACAAGACGCATGCGATTGACGCTGGATATAAATGCAACATCTGCCATGACAGCCTCTTTCAGATGAAGGCGAAGAATGTTGAAGGCAAGCCTGACTTCAACATGAAAGGGCTGGCTGACGGAAAGTACTGCGGTGCGTGCCACTCTTCCAAAAACGGCGTCGCATTTTCTTCCGATACCCAGTGCGCCAGGTGCCATGTCGGCGTAAAGGGGCTTGAGAGGGAGCAATAGACTGGCAAAAGCCAGTAAAAGGTCAAACGAGAAAAGGGAGGATAAAATGGAAAGGGAATTGACAACCACAGAAAAGATCACGTTCGGGGAAAGAACAAGACAGGCGGCAAGGGGAGCCAAAACCAGAGATGAGGCCCAAGTCAAAAAAGACGAGGCCAAAGCGGCGGCACGTCTCTCGGCGGTCGAGAAGACCACGTTCGGAATAGCGTCGATCTTCTCGGGAATAGTACTGGTTATCCTGCTGATGCTCACAATATCGGGTTTCATCTTCTCACCCATCGCGGACACGCTGGTTTTCGGTCTGCTGGCGGTCGCGACAGGCATTTCATCCTACGTCATCTGGAAGGGTGGAAAGTGTGTAAGGGGCAGCTCATCCTGAGCCGGTAGTCATGCATGGAATAAAGGAAAACACGAGCGGCACATTGATTAACAAGGCTGATGATAGGTGCGGGGGCGAACCAGGGACAGGACGGAGTACGCAGGGAGACGGTTCTGACCTGGCAAGCCCCGGCCCCTCATTGACAAGCGAACGGGTTGGTAGTCGGAAACAGTTTGGTTACCGATTCGATGAGGGGATAACCATCGAGCTGGAAGTCTCCATTGATTCCAAGGAGGAAATCCGGTGAGAAAGATAAGGATACTCATAGCCGACGACCATGCATTACTACGATCGGGGCTCATCCGACTGCTTGGGGAATCGGATGAAATCGAGGTTGTCGGAGAAGTGGAAAATGGATTCGATGCCGTCCAGAAGACTCAGGAGCTGCGTCCGGACCTAGTGCTCATGGATATCGGCATGCCGGTTATGAACGGCATCGAGGCGACAAAGCAGATCAAGCAGTGGGACGATGATGTAAAGGTCCTGGTTCTGACGGTGCACAACAACGAAGAGTACCTGTTCCAGTCATTCCAGGCAGGGGCCACCGGCTATCTGCTAAAGGAGGCCGCCGACAGCGATCTGATAAACGCCATCCGGGTGGTTGCACGGGGTGATTATTTTCTTTATCCACCGATCACCAAGATGATGGTTGATAATTCGATGGAGAAGCTGCGTCAGGGCAGGGAGCCGGCGTCGAACTCCGGTTCACTGACCGATCGCGAGCGTGAAATACTGAAACTGGTGGCCGAAGGTTATACCTGCCGTGAGATAGCCGAGCCGCTGTTCATCAGCGTTAAAACCGTAGAAACACACAAGGCCAACATCATGGAGAAGCTCAACCTGCACAAAAGGGCCGAGCTGGTGCGTTATGCGATACACAAGGGCATCCTGCAGGTAAACTCCGCCGAAGTCTTCAAATAGGGGTAAGGTTTTGACCATAAATAATGATGCTCATGGCATCCTCAAACTGATGTTTTGAGAAAGCCCCCGATCAAAGGGGGCTTTTCTTATGCCCGAATCGGGTAATAAGGATAAGACTTATCGACATCAGATGAGGCAGTCATAAAGGGAGCGTTTAAATGCACAAGAAGAAAAATATCAAAGACCTTGGAGAAATAAGTGAAATGCTGACTCCGTCCTTCGCCCGCGGGGCCATGGAGATGCAGGTTCCCAAATATCAGATGCCCCAGGGTGAGATGATGCCGGAGACGGCTTATTTCCTTATCCACGACGAGCTGATGCTGGACGGCAACGCACGGTTGAACCTGGCCACATTCATAAGCACCTGGATGGAGCCTGAGGCCGACCGGCTGATGTCGGAGACTTGCGCCAAAAACCTGGCCGACAAGGATGAATACACGCAGACTGCGGAGCTGGAGGCGCGTTGCGTCAACATGGTGTCGCGGCTATGGAACTCATCTGATGACGAGGACGCGGTGGGTACTTCGACGATCGGCTCCAGTGAGGCAGCCATGCTGGGCGGGATGGCATTGCTGAAGAGATGGCGCAAGCGGCGTGCGTTTTTGGGCAAGGCGGCGGACAGGCCCAACATGGTCATGGGTATCAACGTTCAGGTCTGCTGGGAGAAGTTCTGCGTTTACTGGGATGTCGAGCCCCGCCGCGTTCCGATGGAAGAGGGCCGCTATCATCTGGGCGCGGAGGAGGCCGCCGGGCTCTGCGATGAGAATACGATCGCGGTACTGGCTATCATGGGCAGTACTTTTGACGGCAGCTATGAACCGATCAGGGAAATCGGGGATGCGCTGGACAGGTTGCAGGACGAGAAAGGGCTCGATATACCGATACACGTCGACGGGGCCAGCGGCGGCTTTGTCGCTCCTTTCCTGCAGCCTGAGATCGAATGGGATTTCCGGGTGCCCCGGGTACAATCCATTAACGCTTCCGGTCATAAATATGGTCTGGTATACCCCGGTGTCGGCTGGATAATCTGGCGTACCCAGGAAGCCCTGCCCGAGGAACTGGTGTTCAAGGTCAACTATCTTGGCGGCGAGATGCCCACATTCTCCCTGAATTTCTCGCGGCCGGGCAGCCAGGTCGTGGCCCAGTACTATAACTTTTTAAGACTGGGAATGGACGGGTACCGTCGCATTCATCAGGCCAGCCAGGACGTGGCGCTGTACCTGTCCGGGAAACTCGCGGCGTACGAAGAGCTGGAGTTGATAACAGACGGCAGCGATATCCCCGTATTTGCTTTCCGGATGACCGAGGAGGCGAAAAAACACACCAATTATACGGTCTTCGATATGTCCGAAAGGCTCCGCGACAGGGGATGGCAGATGCCGGCTTATACATTTCCCAAAAACTGTGAACACATCGCGGCCCTTCGTGTTGTCGTAAGGGAGGGCTTCAACCGCGACATGGCGGATCTGCTGATAAGCGATTTCGAGCGTCACATGGAATGGTTCAAGGCGCACCCCGAGCACAGGCCTAAAAAGTCGGGCCATAGCTTCCGGCATTGAGCTACTAACTCATATCAGACGGTTTGATGCGCATCGCGCACAAGACCTTTGTTATGTAGCCCTCGGCGGGGTCGTCACTGTTTCGTTCCGAATGAGAACAGCACGCCCACGTTGAGCCAGATTCCGTCGCTGGTGCGGAGCTCCTCGACCTCCTGCAGGTGCTCGCGCCTGAACTTCTCAAGCTGCCCGGGTTTCATGCCGCTTACCAGACGCCGGAAGCCGGCGTTCCAGATAACATCCCACCATTCCCCGGCGTCGTCCAGAAAGTAGCCCATGTTCTTCGGCTCGACGCGGACGTCGCCGAGGCCGGCATTTTCAAAAAAGCTGATGCAGAGTTCCTCGGTCGCGATGCGCTTCCAGTCCTGGGCCGGCATTTGTATGCCGTAGATCGAGAGCCGTTGGAAAAACAGGTCGGTCAAGGGGCGGAAAAGATTTTCCTGGAACCCGGAGATCGCTATCGTGCCTCCCGTTTTGACTGCGGCGGCGATTCTTGAAAGCTGTGCATCCATGTCGTCAGCGAAGAATATTCCGAAGGAGCAGACCGCTGCGTCGAATTGGCGATCGGAGAATTTCAGGGAGTGCATGTCTTTTTTGAGGAACTCGACGTTGCCGACATTTGCGTCTGCCGCCTTGCGCCGCGCCTGTTCCAGCATTCCGCGGGAAAAGTCGACGCCGGTTACGTGACCCTGAGGAAGCAAGCGGGCAATGGCTAGCGCTGCGTGCCCGGTTCCACAGGCTACATCGAGCACATTTTCATCTCCGCGCAGTTTCAGGTTCTGGGCCAGGAGTCTGGAACTGTCAGGGAAAAAGCGCAAAGCTTTTATGTCGTATCCACTGGAGACGGCGTCAAAAGTATCTCTCAAGAGTGTATTTTTCTAGTGTTCGTCCATTAAATCGGAGTGGCGATTCATAATAGCTTATCAAAACCAGGTTGCGAAGTCCGAGTGGAAAAAATGTGCGAAGATAGAAGAAACCTCGTCGAATATACGATCGGGCGCAGGGAACCGTCGATGTTGCTAGAATTGACCGGGATGAGACTATATACAATCAAAGAGCTGGAAAAAGAGTTCGGCATCCCCTGGCGATACGCACGGCACCTGCTGCTTAAAAACCATCTCGAATCTGTGGTCAAAGACGAACGCATTTTTGTAACCGAGGCGAGCCTTAAGGATTACCTGGCAAAGCCCCCGGAGGAAAGAAAAGCCAAACGCGTTTCTTTTCTGAAGAAGATCGGCCCGGGGATCATCACCGGCGCCGCTGATGACGACCCGTCCGGGATCGGCACATATTCGACCGTCGGGGCGCGGTTCGGACTAGGCCTTTCCTGGCTGGCGCTCTACTTGCTGCCCCTGATGACATCAGTACAGGAGACCTGTGCCAGAATCGGCATTGTCACAGGCAAGGGCCTGGCCGGAGCGCTGAAGAAGAAATTCGGCAACACCACGGTTTTTATCCTGGTGATGTTGCTCCTGGTGGCCAACACGGTGAATATCGGCGCCGATATCGGCGCCATGGCCGCGGCGGCCAACATGATAATCGGAATCAATTTCTTTATCGCGGCCGCCGTTTTTACTGTCACCATTATCGCACTGGAGGTCTTTGTTTCTTATCACCGTTATGCCTACATTCTCCGGTGGCTGGTCCTCTCGCTGCTGGCCTACCTGCTGACGGCATTGATCATCAAGCCGGACTGGATCGAGGTGGCCAGAGCGATCGCAGTCCCCAGAATTGACTTCAACCTCGCTTTTCTCACCGCCAATGTCGCCGTCATCGGTACGACGATCTCGCCGTATCTATTTTTCTGGCAGAGTTCTCAGGAAGTCGAGGAAGAACGGGACAGGAAAGTATTAAGCGACCGGCACGCGGCCATTATCAGGGAAGAAGTCCGGATTATGCGCAGTGACGTGATTCGGGGGATGTCCATCGCCAACTTGGCTTTTCTTTTCATCATCATCACCACGGCGTTTGTGCTTTTCAAAAATGGCATTACCGACATCGAAACAGCGCAGCAGGCCGCAGAGGCGCTCCGGCCTCTGGCTGGTAATTTTTCCGGCCTGATCTTTACGCTGGGAATCGTCGGAACGGGCATGCTGGCGATACCGGTTCTGGCCGGTGCTTCGGCGTACGCCATCTCGGAGGTGTTGAAGTGGCGGGAGGGACTCAGCCTCAAATTCAGAAAGGCACACGGCTTTTACGGGATCATCATCGTTTCCACTTTCGTGGGAATGCTGATGAATTTTATCGGCGTCAATCCGATAACGGCCCTCTACTATACCGCGGTCATCAATGGTCTGGTGGCTTCGGTCCTGCTCGTCTTCATCTTTATGATCGGTAATGATCCGAAAATAATGGGAACGCACACGAACCCGGCCTGGGTAAAGGTCTTCGGTTCCATCGCTACTCTTTTTATGGGTATCAGTTCCCTGGTGCTTATAGGGACATTCTTTTTTGGAGGAACATGATAACAGCGGATAAGCGCGGGAATCGGACCTGTTAACAACGCGGGAATTTTGTTCGGGTTACCACCGACTACCGGTTTTGAAGTTTGGTGCGGATCATTGCTTCTAGTACCAGCTAGTGCCTGATAGTCACTTGTGGGGCGGCTTCTGATCTAAGCATTTACCTTCCAGTTTCTTTCTTTACCATCCAGTCCCAGATATTTTGTTTGCAAAATGTTAGCGTTTCGAGACTACAACTTGGCATCCAATTCAAGAAGGTAGGGAGCAACAAACCCTTCGTATTTCTTTTTCCTTTCAGCCGGCAAATCTTTCCAGCCGGTAATTTTACCGCGACATCCCTTCGAGCCACACCCGCACTGTTTCGGGAAAAAACCAACACCATAATTTCTCATAGCATAATCGAAGGTTATTTCTTCATTCACCATAATGTCTCTTATGGCTACAAAGTCATGGGCACCAGTTTCATTTACGCTAATACCGCAATTAGGGTCACAGGAATGATTTACCTTACTTATTGAGCCAGCGTGAAGTACATACTTTTTTTCGCCTATCTGTGAAGCATGGGAGTGATTCCCATCCAGTACTTTTTCAATCCTTCCAACCATGACGATTTCGCGAGTCTTAAATGATCGCGTCGCAAAAATACCTTCTCCTTTTCCATCAGTTCCTCTTAACTCAAATCCATCTTTCATATTGAAGCCTCCTTAAAACTTAGAGGGAGAATTTTTATACCCGCAGTTGGCCCAGCTAAATAAAAATAGTTCTCTTGTCACGAGGGATACTGCGCATGGCTTTGGCCATTCTATCAGTTTGCGGGAAATAGTGTGCCAAAGGTGGGAAACGAGCCCAATCGTGGTTGAGATATATTCCAGGCCATATTTAGTTAGCAAATGGTTAGCTAATAGATGATTTAACCAGAGGGAGAGGCGGAGTTAACTGGCGGGAAGGCGTAGGAATCGAACCTACCAACGACGGGGTTACCATCGCCTACTGGTTTTGAAGTTTGGTGCGGGTTATATCTTATGGTCCCTGTTAGTGCCTGATAGTCACTTGTAGCGCGGTATTCGGTGGGTTCATTTACCTTCTGGTATCTTTCATTACCATCCAGTCCCAGCTATTTTGTTAGCAAAATGTTAGTATTCACCCCCCCCGTTTGATCCACTATAAAGAAATCCTTCTTGTAACAGCCAAGGTGTTAAAAAGCGGGTCAACTCTAACTTCAGGTTAACAAAATGCATCAGATTTCCGAAGGCCTCCATTAACCATCGCAGCCTTAACACTCCTTTTCCTCGCATCCCATGAAGCGTATAATTAAAGGAGTATGCGGTCGTAAGATGAACTCTCAGGCCGCCTGAAAGATGTGACGAAAATGCAGCCCTCCGGCATCCATCTGCTTCTTACGTATAAGTGCAATGCCAGTTGTGACCATTGTTTCCTGAGCCGTGGCCCGGGCCGAAACGGAATTATCTCCCCGGAAGAGGTTCGGAAGTATATAGACGACGCCGCCCACGCGCCCTACATCAATCATTTTTTCGTCGAGGGCGGGGAGCCTTTTCTCTATCCTGAGTTGTTGACCCAGGTGGCGGCCGAGATCACCGGGCGCGGATACTGGCTCGGGGTGCTGACCAACGGTTTCTGGGCAGTATCAGACAGCAGGGCGCGCGCGATGCTGGAGCCGCTGGTCGCGGCGGGGCTCAGCTCGCTCGGGATATCCACCGACGCCTGGCACGACCGGTTCGTCTCGGTTGAGGACGCGGAACGGGCGGCGCGAGTTGCCGAACAGCTGGGGCTGGAGGTCGATCTTATGGTATGTACCGGCGGCCCCAATGAAGACAAGGTCCTCGACAAGTTGAAGAAGGATGGTTTTGATGCATACGCGAGCCGGGTGATCTGCCGCGGACGGGCTTCTACCAGCAATGAGTGCCGGACTGGAGATCACGAATGGCGCCTATTGACTGACTGCCCGGCTATTTTCGGCGGCAATTCCCGGGTGCATCTCGGGCCGTTCGGTCAGATTCATCTGTGCCAGGGCCTTTTGATCGGCCGCGACGCTCGCAGAGAACCACTGGCGGATATCTTCTCCGGATTCAAAGTCGATGATCATCCCGTCTGCTCCGCTCTGGCGGCCGGTGGACCGGCAGGGCTGGCCCAACTGTCGATGGAATACGGCTTCATCCCGGAGGCCGGATATGCTGACGGATGCCAGCTATGTTTCGAAGCTCGCCGTCACCTGCTGGTACACTTTCCGGATTTGATAGGACCGCCGGAAATGTATTCGGTCCAGCCGGGCTGAATACAAAACTGTAATATTCCTTAAACTTTTCAATTTTTTATTTGTTGCGACCAAGGGCCAACTCAGGAAAATACCTTGGCGGGAAGGCGTAGGAATCGAACCTACCAACGACGGGGTTACCATCGCCTACTGGTTTTGAAGTTTGGTGCGGGTTATATCTTTTAGTCCCTGCTAGTACCCGATAGTCCCTTGTAGTGCGGCTTCCGATGGTTGCATTTACCTTCGAGTACCTTCTATTGCCATCCAGTCCCATCCTTTTTGTTAGCAAAATGTTAGCGTTTGCTCTTCATTTCTGCCCAGGATAACGAAGTCATTGTTGTACCAACTTAAGATGCCGACAAAACCAGGCCAAAAATCAACTCGAATTAGTTCAGTTGGGATAGCACCAACTCGACAAGCCGGGGGTCACTGGTTCGAACCCGGTAGCGTCCACCACCTATAGGTCCCTCATAAATGGCTTTGTTAAGCCATTTTTTTGTGCGCGAAATCTTGACACCTAATCGGGTTCGAACTTTTGTGCTTAAATATCTAATGATATGGACTTTTGTTTTTGTCTAGTTGGTTAACAAAAAGCTAAAAAAAGGTACTTTAAACTCATGAAGAACCGGATCACTGAACACAGCATTCTCATTTTAAGCGTAGTGAAATGGGTGCTGTTGGCAATCGTAATCGGGATTATCGCCGGAGCCGGCAGCGCCTTGTTCCTGAAGCTGTTGGGCTGGAGCACGGATGCTACCGGCAAATATACGTATTACTTCCTGCTTATGCCGCCAGCCTTCTTCTTTAGCGCGCAGCTGATACATCGCCTGGCCCCCGATGCTGAGGGACACGGCACTGAGAAGGTCATCGAAGCTGTCAATAAGTCATCGGGTAAGATAAAGGCAGCGGTGGTTCCCGTAAAGGCGTTCACTACTATAATAACGATCGCCGCTGGCGGTTCGCTGGGTAAAGAAGGCCCATGCGCCCAGATTGGCGCTGGGCTGGCATCGGTCTTCGCGGGCCTGTTTCGTTTTGGCGATACAGACCGCCGCAAGCTTGTGATCTGCGGCATTAGCGCGGGTTTCGCAGCTGTTTTTGGGACTCCAGTCGGTGGTGCCATCTTCGGCATCGAGGTGCTGGCCATCGGCAGCCTCTCCTACGATGTGCTCCTGCCATCACTGATTGCCGGAGTCGTCGGCTACCAGGTGGCCACAAACCTGGGCATTCCCTATCTTTATCATTTTTATAATTCCCCTCTGCCTTTCGACAGCATGATATTCGCCAAGGTGATTCTGGCCGGCATCTTTTTCGGGTTTTGTTCAATCATGCTGATCGAGATCTTGAGACTGGGTGAATACCTGTCGGAAAAGCTGGCTCTGCGCAGATCCTGGAAACCACTCATCGGCGGCCTGCTGCTGATCGGAATGACGCTCCTCTTTTCCCGGAGCGATCTGGGCATGGGCCTGGATTCCATCGAGGGCTCCCTTAGTGGTACAAATCAACCTTTTTATGAGTTTCCGCTCAAGGCGATCTTCACCAGCCTGACGCTGGCATTCGGCGGCAGTGGCGGTATAGTTACCCCGATCTTCTTCATTGGCTCTACAGCTGGAGCTTCGTATGCGCAACTGCTTGGAATGGACATAGCTCTTTTTGCTGGTATCGGACTGGTCAGTGTGCTTGCAGGTGCTGCTAATACTCCTTTGGCCGCAGGAATCATGTCGATTGAACTCTTCGGCCCCGCAGTAGCCCCATATGCCATTGTCGCTTGCGCTATCAGCTATCTCGTGACCGGACATCGTAGTGTCTTCCCGGCTCAACAGCTCCTTACCTCAAAATCATCTTCAATCCAGGTTGAGCTCGGCGGGGATATACAGAATGCGCGACCGGAGTTCCGTTACCGGGAAAGGAGCTTACCTGGCGTCATCCATGCGCTGATACGAGCGGTGCGCCGCAAGAATTAGTCTAGAGCCGGCATCAGCTCCCGGCGTCTCAGTGCTTCGCGCCTGATCCTGCGAAAAAACTTGTTATTTTGATGTTGGCGATTTTTCTATCTCAGGACCGGTTTTATCGTTCGCCCCGAATATCTTCTGTAGGTGATCTCAATCCCCAGCGAAACCGCGATCATGCAAATGATGACGAGGATCGACATCGGACTGGACCCTGCCACTGATATAGCCATTGATGCCAGCGCCATGGAGCAGGCGGCCACGCCGCCGATGGCAATCGCCCTGTTGGCTCCGGTTTTCGTGGCAAGCCGGTAGTTCGCCAGGTTGACTGCGGCGAAGATAATTAGAAAGCCGGAGCTGCCCATGGCGGCGATGCTCGTAAGATCGAGCAAATTGGCGACGACGATCGTCAGGCTGGCCGTTATTATCAGCCCCTCGACCGGCTGCTTCCAGACTTGCCGCTCCAGCTCCTGCGGCAACTCGCCTTCCTTGGCGATGAT
>ERZ1739049.45-NODE-45-length-15485-cov-18.060207_pt1 | contig 15485 bp, 16 predicted proteins | sample MGYA00581760_ERZ1739049 | MGnify/ENA primary metagenome ERZ1739049 (study PRJEB42929, sample SAMN08275522) | rhizosphere metagenome | isolation source: Rhizospheric soil replicate 2 | host: Colobanthus quitensis | place: Antarctica: Devils point, Livingston Island...
GAGCGCGAGGGCCTGCGAGAACTTGTCGATCATGTGTTCTAGTATACGTCAACCGACCGACAACCGGAAGGCTTATCCACAACGAATGTCTTTACAGCACAACGTATTTGACCGCCGCGCGACCCAGGGCTTCGTGTCGGGCGACCGTTCACTATTCATTCGGGTCGAGCGCGGTAAGGGGATCGAACAGCGACAGTTCGTCTTCAGTGGGCGCTTGAAAGAACCCATTCCACTCGACGAGCTGCTCCCAGGTGACCGTCACCGTGTTCGGCGGCAGAGCATCGGTCCTCTGACCGAGGCGGGCCTATAGCTCGTCGAGGCCGATCGGCTCGTAGTCCAGGTGGACCGCCGCGCCGAGCTCTCGAGCTCTCACTCGTGCCTCGTCTCGCTATGACCTGCCCCAGAAGCCGTTCTCGATGATCACGTTGGTGCCAAGCATCAGCAGCTGCCGCGCCTGGTCCCACTGCATCAGCTCGAGCCGATCCCTCGCCTGCTCGTCGTCAAGGTGGAAACCCAATGCCTCCATCCAGTCATCAGGGCAGAGCCGCAAGGCCGGCAAGTTTGCCGCCAACCCGACTGCACGGGTTGTCTTTCCCGATCCCGGCAGGCAGCACATCAGGATCAGGTGTGTCACGGCGCCCATCCTCGGTCGAGTTCGATCGGCAGTCAACGCATTTGTGGCCCATGAATGATGTCGCTGAGGCTCACCGTTGATGTCGTATTTTCGCTAGTGCAACAGGGCGACACGAGGCATGCTGGTGCACATGCACGATGACACCGAGGCCTGCGAGCGCGCCATACGTTCGAGGGACGCGCGTTTCGACGGATGGTTCATCTGCGCTGTGGTGACGACGCGCATCTACTGTCGCCCGAGCTGCCCGGCTCGACCCCACCTGACGAACCTGCGCTTCTACCCCAGCGCCGCCGCGGCGCAGCAGGCGGGATTCCGAGCCTGTAAGCGTTGCCGGCCCGACGCCAGCCCTGGATCGCCGGAGTGGAACCTCCGATCGGACCTGATCGCGCGGGCCATGCGACTCATCGGCGACGGTGTCGTCGATCGTGAGGGCGTGACCGGCTTGGCCAGCCGCCTCGGCTACAGCGTCCGTCAGATCCAGCGTGAGCTCACTGCCGAGGTCGGGGCAGGTCCGCTTGCCCTCGCGCGAGCCCAAAGGGCCCAAACCGCAAGGGTTCTCATCGAAACGAGCCCTCTCCCCATGAGCGATGTCGCCTTCGCGGCGGGCTTCGCCAGCATTCGTGCGTTCAACGACACCGTTCAGGAGGTGTTCGCCCTTTCACCGACGGCTCTGCGCGCGGGAGCCATAAGCGGTGCAAGCAAGCACCCTGCGCGAGGCATTCCGGATCACGCCTCCGCAGCCGCGGGCACTTTGTCACTGCGCTTGCCCTTCCGGAAGCCATTCTGTCCGGACAACCTGTTTGGCCACCTGGCGGCGACCGCCGTTCCGGGCGTGGAGGAATGGCGCGCGGGCGCCTACCGCAGGACGATTCGGCTGGCTCACGGTCACGCTGTCGTAGCGCTGACGCCAACGCCGGATCATGTGGCGTGCCAGATCTCGCTCACCGACCAGCGCGACCTGGCGAGTGCGATCAGCCGATGCCGCTGGATGCTCGATCTCGACGCCGATCCCATGGCCATCGATGAAGTGCTCTCCCAGGACCCGATGATGGCCAGGCTCGTCGCGAGCGGTCCTGGTCGTCGCGTCCCCAGAACGGTGGACCCCGCCGAGTTTGCGGTCAGAGCCGTTCTGGGACAACAGGTTTCGACGGCAGCGGCCCGCACCCATGCGGGACGCCTGGTCCGCGCATACGGCGATCATATCCCTGACCCCCATGGTGGTTTGACGCACCTCTTTCCCACGCCCCAGGTCCTGGCCACCATGGATCCTTCTGATCTGGCCATGCCCCAGTCACGGCGGCGCACCCTGCTGGGTCTGGTTGAGGCCTTGGCGCACGGACGGCTCGACCTGGACCTCGGTGCCGACTGGCGCGAGGCAAGGGCCAGGCTGAACGCACTTCACGGCTTCGGGCCATGGACGGTTGAGAGCATCGCCATGCGATCCCTGGGAGATCCCGACGCGTTCATTGCCGGAGACCTCGGCATCAAGCTCGCCGCCGAGCAGCTGGGAATGCCGGCGACGCCCAAGACGCTCACCGACCACTCGTACCTCTGGCGCCCGTGGCGTTCATACGCCGTCCAGTATCTCTGGGCCACAAGCGACCACCCGATCAACCACATGCCTGATGAGGAGGCAGCCTGATGCGCACCTACACCGTGATCCACAGCGTCGTCGGATCCCTGACCCTGGTCGCCCAAGAGGGTGCGATCGTGGGCCTGTACATGGACCTTCAGCGCCACCGTCCCGACGACGACAAGCTCGGCGAGCCGGACCCGCGTGGCCGTGCAGCTGAACCGTTCAGGACAGCCGCCGACCAGCTCGACGCCTACTTCGCGGGTGAGCTCACGACATTCGACCTCCCTCTGGCACCGCGTGGATCCGAGTTCCAGCAACGGGTCTGGGCCGCCCTGCAGGAGATTCCCTACGGTCAGACCGAGTCCTATGGTGAGCTGGCCCAACGCATCGGATCACCCGGCGGCGCTCGCGCGGTGGGCCTGGCGAACGGGAAGAACCCGATCGGCATCATCATCCCGTGCCACCGCGTCGTCGGCGCCGATGGGAGTCTCACCGGCTACGGCGGCGGCCTGGACCGCAAGAAGCAGCTGCTGGACCTTGAGCTGAGCGTGAGCGGCGCCGCACTCTTCTGATCGTCCGCCGGCGTCGACGTCTGGGCTCTCAGCGCCGGCGGAGCCGATAGCAGCGGGTCGTCATCGGGATCTCCACCATCCCGTCGCCGTCGGCAACCTTTCGTCCCAACGCGCGTACGTCCCCAAGAACCCGGTCGCGCTCGGGGTGGATCGCAACGTACGACCAGGTCGAGGCGTGCAGCACCAGGTCCTCGACGCTCTGCCGCATCCGGTAGCTGAAGAGCTCGGTCTCGGAGGATTCGAACTCTGGCGCCACCGGCGGAGCCTCTTCGTCGTCCGGCTGATTCTCGGGGCGCTCGACGATGTCGGACAGGTCGCGTGACCACCCGACGTCCTCGGACCTGTGGTGCCATCCCATTGAGAGCCAGCCCCCGGGGCGGAGCACTCGCGCGCACTCGGTGGCGGCTGCCTTGGCGTCGAACCAGTGCCACGCCTGGAAGACCGTCACCGCATCGACCGAACCCGGCTCGACAGGGATGTCCTCGGCCTCGCCGGCCAAGGCCGAGATGCGTCCGACGACCTCCTCCGGGAGAACGCGGAGCGACGCCGTGAGCGCCTCGCGCATACCGTCCGAGGGCTCGACGGCGATGACCAGGTGCCCGAGTGCGGCGATGGCCCTCGTGCCCTTGCCGGTCCCGGCGCCCAGGTCGACGACACGGCATACCATTGCGGTTGCTGGTGATCCGAGCATCCAGTCGACCGTCCTTGCTGGCCACTCAGGGCGCACGGCATCGTAAGCCGCGGCGTACGCCCCGAACGACGTGCGACGTGCGCCGAACACCTCTGCACCACCGAGCTCGTTCATGCCTCGAAACTACCGGTGAGGGCGATCACGTCCGCTGGGTAGTCTTGCCGGGTGAGTGAGCCCCCCGGCACCGCCGTTCCCGAGAGTGACCTGCCCGAGCAGATGCTCGTCCGCCGAGGCAAACGGGCTCGCTTGCTGGACGAGGGCAGGGAGCCGTATCCCGTCGGTGTGCCTCGCACCCACTCGCTCACCGAGGTGCGGGCGAAGTATGGGCACCTGGAGACCGCCGCGGAGACCCAGGACGTTGTGGGCGTCGTGGGTCGGGTGGTGTTCATTCGCAACACCGGCAAACTGGCCTTCGCCACCCTGCAAGAGGGTGATGGCACGCGTCTTCAGGCGATGCTCAGCCTGGCCGAAGTCGGCGAGCAGTCCCTGGCCGACTGGAAGGCCGATGTGGACCTCGGCGACTTCGTCTTCGTGCACGGCCGCGTCATCTCGAGCAGGCGAGGCGAGCTCTCTGTGCTGGCCGACGAGTGGACCATGGCGAGCAAGGCGCTGCGGCCACTTCCGACCATGCACAGCCAGCTGTCCGAGGAGTCCCGCGTGCGCCAGCGCTATGCCGACCTGATCGTGCGCCAGGAGGCCCGCGACATGGTCCGCGACCGTGCCGCCATCGTTCGCGCCGTCCGTGACACCCTGCACGGTCGCGGGTTCATCGAGATCGAGACGCCGGTTCTGCAGCTCGTCCATGGCGGCGCCACCGCCCGACCCTTTCCGACGCACCTCAATGCCTTCGACATCAATATGTCGCTTCGGATTGCCCTTGAGCTGTATCTCAAACGGGCCGTTGTCGGAGGTGTGGAGAAGGTCTTCGAGATGGGCCGTATCTTCCGCAACGAGGGTGTTGACTCGACGCACAGCCCGGAATTCACGATGCTCGAGGTCTATGAGGCCTATGGCGACCAACACACCATGGCCGAGTTGACTCAGGCGATCGTTCTCGCCGCGGCAGATGCTTTCGGTTCCCGGGTCGTCGACACCTCAGCAGGGCAGATCCAGCTCGACGGCGAATGGCGCTGGCTGCCGGTCTATCAGGGTCTTTCCGAGGCGGTGGGCGAGGAGATCACATCGGACACCGATACAGAGACCCTGCGGGTGATCGCAGCCCGCCGGGATGTACCGGTAAATCCGGAATGGGAGTCCGAGAAGCTGGTGGTCGAGCTATTCGGGGAGATCGTGGAGCCGACCCTGATACAGCCGACGTTTGTATGCGACTATCCGCCTTCGGCCCAGCCGCTGGCCCGCCCGCACCGCAAGGACCCCAAACTCATCGAGGCGTGGGACCTCATCATCGGTGGTACTGAACGCGGTACTGCCTTCTCGGAGCTGATCGACCCGGTGATCCAGCGAGATCGGCTCACTGCCCAGTCCCTGCGGGCTGCTGCCGGAGACGTCGAGGCGATGCAGCTCGACGAGGACTTCCTGCGTGCTCTGGAGTATGGCGCGCCGCCAATGGGTGGCCTCGGTCTTGGTATCGATCGACTGGTCATGCTGTTCACCGGCGTCGGTATCCGCGAAACCATTCTGTTCCCGCTGCTGAAGCCGGAGTGAACATGAGCCTGCATTCCGTGTTGATCGCCGTGGGCGCCCTGTTGCCGAGCGCGGGTGTCGCCTTCTTGTTCTACGTGGTCATCAAGGCAATGCTCGAAGGCGACCGTAACGAGCGTCTGGCGCATTCCAAGTGGGAAGCCACCCAAGAACATTCGGCATCTTCAACGGGGCAATCCAACAATGCCGCCCAGAGGGATTCCGCAACATAAGAATTTTCGCGTATGGTTGGACCCGTAATAGTCGGTGAGCACGGTTCATCGATTTCGTCACGTTCCACATTCGGGAGTTTCCATGGCGCAGCGGGTCCAGGTTCTGTTGGTTGACGACATCGATGGCGCAGCTGCGGCTGAAACCGTGTCTTTCTCGCTCGACGGCGTTTCATACGAGATTGACCTGACCGCGGCTCATGCCAAGAAGCTGCGTGACGACCTGGCGACGTGGGTGGGTCATTCTCGCCGCTCGGGCGGCCGCAAGAACTCGCGCAAGGCAACCGCTGGTGGGCAGCGCCGGGGTGACCTGAGCGCAGTTCGTGAGTGGGCGCGCAACAACGGTCATAAGGTCAGCGATCGCGGTCGCGTCTCCGCTGAGGTCCTCGCCGCCTATGACAAGGCCAACGGCTGACCCAAACAGTCTTGGTGGCTGCGCCCTCGGGCGCAGCCACATCTGTCCCCAAGGGTTGTCAGAGGGCTGCGGCGAAGAGGTCCCCATCCCTGGCCACCCGGGCCAGGACGTCGTCCATGTCCAGCTGGCTCAGGGAGTCTCGACGCTCGGCGCCACGCTCGACCTCTGCCCACGTGAGGGGTGCGGCGACAAAGGGAGCGTCCTTGCCACGCAACGAGTACGGCGTGATCGTCGTCTTGGACGCGGCGTTCTGACTCCAGTCCAGCAGCACCTTGCCTGGGCGCAAGGATTTCGTCATCTTCCACAGGACCAGCTCGGGCCGGACTCTGGTCAGATCCTGTGCGATCTCTCGTGCGACGTCGCGGATCGTGTCGGAGTCCTGTTCGCCCGGCAGCCCGGCATACAGCTGCATTCCCTTGCTGCCACTGGTGACTGGCGCAGTGGTAAGCCCGATGCGCTCGAGCCTCTCACGCACCAGCAAGGCAAGCTGCGCGCACTCGTGCAGCCCAGCCGGGGATCCCGGGTCGAGGTCGATCACCAACCGGTCGGGATTGCATGGGTGCCCGTCGGTATCGAATCGCCATTGAGGGACGTGTAGCTCCAGCGAGGCGAGGTTCACGAGATAGGTCAGGGCTGCAGCGTCGTCCACCACGGGGTAGCGCAGGGTGTCGTTGCCACTCTGGGAGCGGGAGCCGGTCGTGGGCACCGCCACTGACCGCAGCCACGAGGGCGCTCCGGGCGGCAGGTTCTTTTCGAAGAACGACGGCCCGGCGGTGCCATGCGGCCAGCGGATTCGGGTGACGGGACGGTCGGCAAGGTGCGGAAGCAGGATCGGGGCCACCCTGGCGTAGTAGTTGAGCACCTCACCTTTGGTGGTCTCGGTCGCGGGGTACATGACCTTGTCCAGGTTGCTCAGCTGAAGGCGACGGCCATCAACGAGCACGGCTGTCAGGTCGATCTCCTTGTCCGGCAAGCGAGCTCACCTCTCATCGCGCAGGTCGTCGGGTGACAGGTCAGGTCGTGGCCCACGGTATGACGGCTGCCGCAGCCTGCCCTGGGCGGTCCGCCCCAGCGCCTGCACGTCCACGACGACCTCCGGCCGAACCCATCTCGTGCCCAGCGCATCGATAGCGGGGACCTCGTCGGCGAATGGCGACGAGTCGACGCTCAGAGCGTGGAGTGCGGCCAGGACGCCTTCCTGTGCCCTGCCGGCGAGACCGCTTCCGACACGTCCCAGGTAGACCAGTCCCTGAGGGGTCGGCGTGCCGACCAGTATGGCGCCCAGGCGGTGTGCGCTGTCGGTCTCCAACCGCCATCCGCCGATCACGACCGACAATGACGCGCGATGGGGGAACTTCAGCCAGTCAGCACTGCGTCGCCCTGGGTGGTATCTGGATGAAAGTCGTTTGCTGACAACACCTTCCAGCCCCTGCTCCAGGGCCGCGGCCTGCAGCGCCTCCCCGTCCTCATAGGTGGGCGGCACCTGACAGGTGGGGCCACCAAGACCGATGCGATCCAAGGCTGCCCGCCGTTCGGCCAGCGGGCGAGAGGTGAGTTCGATGCCATCCAGGCGCAGCAGGTCGAACACCATGAACGTGATCGGTCGGACGGCAGCCAGGCCGCGTGCCTTCCTGGCGTCGCTGACGTGCATACGTTCGGCGAGAGCGGAGAACGAGGGGGTCCCACCCTCGAGCGATACCACCTCGCCGTCGAGCAGCATGTCGTCAGGCATCCCCGGGCCGGCCAGTGTGCTCAGCTCCGGGAAGCTCGTGCTGACGTCGTTCCCGTTGCGGGAACTCAGTTTCAGCCGACCGTCCACAACATCGGCCAACACACGCATTCCGTCCCATTTGATCTCATGTGCCCAGCCCGGACCGCGTGGGATCGCGGTTCCCTGGCTAGCCAGCATGGGGCGCATGGGTCCATCCTGACGCACGGGAGAACTGCGGGTGGCATAGGCAATGAATCACAACACGAGGTTCCGCAAGACAGCGATCCGCAACACAATGTTCCGCACAACATGTTTCGCCAACACGGTGGGATTCCGAAGACTGGGAGGGTGATCTGATCATGCGTGCCATTTGGAAGGGCGCCGTGTCTTTCGGCCTGGTCAATGTGCCGGTGCGGCTCTACTCGGCGACCGAGAACCACGACGTCCAGTTCCGCCAGGTGCATCGCGAGGACGGTGGTCGGATCAGGTACCAGCGGATCTGCAGCATCGACGGCGAGCAGGTGTCCTTTGACGACATCGCCAAGGGCTACGAGACCGAGGACGGCCAGATGGTGGTGCTGACCGACGATGACCTCTCGGATCTGCCGACCCGAAGCAGCCGCGAGATCGCGGTGGACAAGTTCGTGCCCGCCGACCAGATCGACCCGATGCTGCTGGACAAGTCCTACTACCTCGAGCCGGACAAGACTGCGGCCAAGGCGTACGCGTTGTTGCGCGACGCGCTCAAGGCCGCGGACCGGATGGCTATCGTGACCGTCTCGATCCGGAGCCGGATGACCATCGCCGTTCTGCGCGTTCGTCACGACGTCATCGTCATGCAGACCATGTTGTGGCCGGACGAGATCCGATCCCCCGATTTCGCCACTCTCGGCGATGAAACCGACGCCAAAGCGTCCGAGCTGGCGATGGCCAACATGCTGGTCGAGTCGTTGGCAGGGGACTACGTTCCGGACGACTACGAGGATGACTACAAACAGGCTGTCGACGCGCTGGTCAAGGCCAAGCTCGATGGTGGAGAGGTGCTCGAAACACCTGCGGCGCAAGACACCTCGGGCGAAGTGCTGGATCTACTCGCCGCGTTGCAACGAAGCGTCGAGCGGGCCAAGGCCGCCCGCGGCGAGGCCAGCTAGCCGATGCCCGAAGGTCACACGACCCACGCGCTGGTCGCACGGCTCGACCGTGCCTTTGCCGGGTCGCCGGTCGGTGTCTCCAGCCCGCAGGGCAAGTTCGAAGGCGGCGCCGCGTTGCTGGACCGGCTCAACATGGTCGGCGCCTCTGCCTGGGGCAAGCACCTGTTCGTCGAGTTCCAGCACGATCGCTGGCTGAATGTCCACCTGGGGTTGATCGGCAAGTTCTCGGTGATGCGTCACCACGCCGACGCGGGTTCTGATCGGGATACGGAACGAATCGGTATGCCGGACAGCCACGTCCCGGTCGAGGGGCAGGTCCGGCTCCGGCTGCTCAACGACGCATGGGTCGGGGACCTGCGGGCCCCGACGGTGTGTGCGGTCGTCACCCCGCAGAAAGTGGACGAGATCCAGGCCCGACTCGGCCCCGACCCCCTGCGGCCGGACGCTGACCCGGATCTGGCACTGCGACGCATCTCGCGCAGCACCAAGCCGATTGCCGAGCTGTTGATGGACCAGGCCGTCCTGGCCGGGGTGGGCAACGTCTACCGGTGCGAGGTTCTGTTCCGGCATCGCGTGGATCCGTTCCGGCCCGGTCGGGAGATCCGGCCGAAGACGTGGCAGGCCATCTGGGACGACCTGGTCACGCTGATGCCGCTCGGTGTCGCATTCGGCCAGATCGTCACGATGGACGACCAGGTCGTCGAGGCTCTGGCCGAGGTGGCCGACGGTTCTGCGGCTGCGCACACAGCCGCCTACACGGGGGCACGCCTTGGTGACCGCTTCGAGCGACGCTTCTACCTCTACAAGCGGACCGGGCAGCCGTGTCACGTGTGCGGCTCCACAGTCCGCACCCAGCTCGTCGCGGGACGCAACCTGTTCTGGTGTGGTCGCTGCCAGCGCAGACGCTGATGGAGTGAAGCCAGGGTGGACGGCCGGCCGATCAGGTCAGCTGCTGGTGCTGAACCCGTTGGCGGAGACGGCTCTGGTGCACATGTCCTGGTCCTGCTCGCCGGTGCCTCCGCTGGCGCCGAGTGCGCCGAGGAGCACCCCTTCGCGGTAGATCGGAACAGCGCCGGTCTGCGGGGTGAACCTGCCATGAGTCATCGTGATGATGGCGGTCGCGAAGTTTGGCATCGGGGCCATCTTGTCCTTCTGCGTGGCGCTGGGCACGCCGTATGCCGCGGACGTCCACGCCTTGCCGAGCGCGACGTCGGCGCTCACCCAGGGTGCCCCGTCCATGCGTGTGAACGCGAGCAGATGTCCGCCGGCGTCCATGACCGCGAACGACATGGGTGGTGCTCCCAGCTCGGCTGCCGCGTTCCGCGCGGCTTTGCACAGGCTCATGGCCTCGTCCAATGTCAGCATGCCGTCACCCTCCCACGTCCGCCGGCCGAACGTGACGGCCGGGGCCGGGATCAGGTGAAGGCATGGACATCTCGTGCCCACGATGGTTCTGTATTGTGGATGACATCTTCTGCTGATTGGAAGACAACTGTGAACCGAAGGGACCCGCCGATGTCCGCCGCGGAGGTTGGCGAGAAGTCGCCCCGGCGCGCCGGAGGCGTGCAGTCACTGGAACGGGCCTTCGGCATCCTCGAGACGATGGCTGACGCCGGTGGCACGCTGCGGCTCTCCCAGCTCGCGACCCGGGTGAACTTGCCGTTACCCACGATCCATCGCTTCGTACGCACCTTGGTCGACCTCGGCTACCTGCGTCAGGAACCCTCCCGCCAGTATGCCCTCGGCCCACGGTTGATCAGCCTGGGCGAGTCCTCGGCGCGCCTGCTGGACACCTGGGCCCGGCCGTATCTCAGCGAGCTGGTCGACAGCCTCGGCGAGTCGGCGAACCTGGCCATGCTCGACGGTGACCAGATCGTCTACGTCGGGCAGGTCCAGTCCCGGCAGTCCATGCGCATGTTCACCGAGGTCGGACGCCGGGTCTCGCCGCACTGCACCGCGGTCGGCAAGGCGCTGTTGGCCCTGATCGACCCGGCGGACGTCCAGGCGCTCTTGTGCCGCACCGGCATGCAGGCTCACACCGAACACACCATCACCGACCCGCAGGTTTTCGCCGCTCAGCTGGAGGCGGTGCTGGAGCATGGGTATGCCACGGACGACGGAGAGCACGAGCTGGGAGTGCGTTGCGTCGCCGTGGCGGTGCCCCAGGCCCCCTCACGCATCGCCCTTTCTGTCTCGGGGCCGGCCACCCGGATGACCGACGACCTGGTGGCCCGGGCCGCCCCGCTGTTGACAGATGCCGCCCGACGGCTCTCGGACGACCTTGCCTCGGGCCAGCCTCAGTCCACGGCGCGCCCGGCATCCGGGCGTCGCTGAAGCCATTGACCTCGCCGTCAAGCCTGTCTACTGTTCTAAGGACAGATAAATAGATTCCGCATTGCGGAAGTTATGACATGAGAAGCAATGACGCGAGGAGCATCAATGACGACCCCCGACGGCGTGCAGGTCACCGGCGAGAACGGCGAGCGCTACGACGAGGTGCTCACGGGGCCGGCCCTGGCCTTCCTCGCCGATCTGCATCGGACCTTCGACGTTCGTCGCCTCGAGCTGCTCCAGACCCGTGACGACCGTTACCAAGAGCTGGCGGGCGGAGGCACGCTCGCCTTCCTGCCCGAGACGCAGAAGATCCGTGACGCCGACTGGCAGGTTGCCTCACCCGCGCCGGGCCTGGTCGACCGTCGCGTCGAGATCACCGGCCCGACCGACCGCAAGATGACCATCAACGCCCTCAACTCCGGGGCCAAGGTCTGGTTGGCCGACATGGAGGACGCCTCGACCCCCGCGTGGGCCAACGTCGTCGAGGGCCAGCTCAACCTGCGCGACGCCCTCGACGGCACCATCGACTTCACCTCGCCCGAGGGCAAGTCCTACGCGCTCGGCGAGGACCTGGCCACGATCGTGGTCCGGCCGCGCGGCTGGCACCTGCCGGAGAAGCACATTGTCGTGGACGGAGCGCCGATGTCGGGCAGCCTGGTCGACTTCGGGCTCTACTTCTTCCACTGCGCCCAGCGACAGATCGACGCGGGCAAGGGCCCGTACTTCTATCTGGCCAAGCTGGAGAGCCACCTCGAGGCGCGGCTCTGGAACGACGTGTTCGTCCGAGCCCAGGAATCGCTCGGCATCCCTCATGGCACGATTCGCGCCACGGTTCTGATCGAGACCTACCCTGCCGCGTTCGAGATGGAAGAGATCCTCTACGAGCTGCGCGATCACTCCGCGGGGCTCAACGCCGGTCGCTGGGACTACATCTTCAGCGTCATCAAGAAGTTCCGCACCCGCGGACGCGACTTTCTGCTTCCGGACCGCTCCCAGGTCACGATGACGGTTCCCTTCATGAACGCCTACTCCGAGCTGCTCGTGCGGTCCTGCCACAAGCGGGGCGCCCACGCCATCGGTGGCATGGCGGCGTTCATCCCCAGCAAGGACCTCGAGGTCAACGAGGCCGCCTTCGCCAAGGTCGAGGACGACAAGAACCGCGAGGCCGACGCCGGGTTCGACGGTTCCTGGGTGGCGCACCCCGGAATGGTTGAGGTGTGCAAGGCGGCGTTCACCACAGTGCTCGGGGAACGACCCAACCAGCTGGACAAGCTCCGCGAGGACGTTCACGTCACGGCCGAACAGCTGCTGGACGTCGCTGCGACGCCTGGCGACGTGACCGAGGCAGGTCTTCGCAACAACATCAGCGTCGGCATCCAGTACCTCGCGTCCTGGTTGCACGGAACGGGCGCGGTGGCGATCTTCAACCTCATGGAGGACGCAGCCACCGCGGAGATCTCGCGGTCGCAGGTGTGGCAGTGGCTGCACAACGACATCGTCCTTGCCGACACCGCCGAGGTGGTCAGCCGTGAGCTGGTCGAACGCATCGTCGACGAGGAGATCGACAAGCTGCCTGGCGAGCCCGGTGACTACACGCAGGCGCGCGCCACGTTCGTCGACGTCGCCATCGCCGACGACTTCGCCGAGTTCCTCACCCTCCCGGCATACGAGCGGATGCCCTGACGCATGGATGCGCGCGATCTCCTGGAGCTGATCGAGCAGCTTCGACCACTCCTCGGTGACGACGCGATCATCACGGACCACCAGCGCCTGCGTACCTACGAGTGCGACGGACTGACGCAGCACAAGGTGGTGCCCGCGCTCGTCGTGCTTGCCGGGACGACGACGCACGTGGCTACCGTGGTCCGGGCATGCGCGGCTGCCAAGATTCCGTTCGTGGCGCGAGGGTCGGGCACCGGCCTCTCCGGTGGAGCGCTCCCGCACGCGGACGGCGTGCTGATCGTGATGTCCAGGATGCATGCAGTCCTTGACATCGACCGGGCCAACCAGCGGGCCGTCGTCGAGCCCGGCGTCATCAACCTCCAGCTGAGCCGGGAAGCCCTCCCGCAGGGCTACTACTACGCCCCCGATCCCTCGAGCCAACAAGTCTGCTCGATCGGTGGCAACGTCGCCGAGAACTCCGGTGGGGCGCACTGCCTGAAGTACGGCTTCACCACCAACCACGTCACCGGGCTCGAGCTGGTGACACCGCAGGGCGACGTTGTGCAGATCGGCGGCAAGGCTGTCGACGCCCCGGGCTACGACCTTCTGGGCGCGATCGTGGGATCGGAGGGGACCCTGGGCATCGCCACCAAAGTAACCGTCCGGCTGACCCGGACGCCCGAGGCGGTGCGCACCCTGCTGGCGGCCTTCCCACACACCGACCAGGCCGGCGCCGCGGTGTCCACCATCATCGGGGCCGGGGTGATCCCGGCGGCGATCGAGATGATGGACGCGCTCGCGATCGAGGCGGCGGAGGCGGCGGTTCACTGCGGATATCCGGACGGTGCGGGCGCCGTGCTCATTGTTGAGCTCGACGGCCCGGCCACGGAGGTGGAGCACCAGTTCGACCAGGTGGAGGCGTTCTGTCGCGACAACGGCGCGTTCGAGATCCGCATCGCGGCCGATGACGCCGAGCGGGCGCTGTTCTGGAAGGGGCGCAAGTCCGCGTTCGCTGCGGTCGGTCGGATCAGCCCCGACTACATCGTCCAGGATGGTGTCATCCCGCGGACCGCCCTGCCGGAGGTGCTGCGGCGGATCGCGGCGATCTCGGCTGAAGCCGGCGTGCGTGTCGCCAACGTCTTCCACGCCGGCGACGGAAACCTGCACCCGTTGGTGTTGTTCGACGACGCGGTGCCGGGCGAGTCCGACCGGGCCGAGCAGGTCTCGGGTGCGATCGTGGACCTGTGCATCGAGTACGGCGGCTCGATCACCGGTGAGCACGGAGTTGGCGCTGACAAGGCGAAGTACATGCCGCGGATGTTCAGCGACGACGACCTCGACACGATGCAGCTGGTGCGTTGCGCCTTCGACCCCTCGTCGATCTCCAACCCGGGCAAGATCTTCCCCACCCCACGCCTGTGCGGTGAGGTCCCCGGTCGGCACAAGGGAGCACACCCGCTGGCCGACGCCGGTATCGCCGAGGTCTTCTGATGGGCGACATCATCCTCGAAAGCGCCAGTATCCTCGAAAGCCTTTGTGCCGCAACGAAAGACCACGCCGTCGTCGCCACACCGGCGGACGCAGTGGACCGTATGCCGCCCCGCTGGGTCGCCATGCCCGACAGCACCGAGCAGACCGCCGCAGTGATGCGGGTCGCCGCCGATCACGACCTGGCGGTGGTGGTGCGTGGTTCGGGCACCAAGCTCTCCTGGGGTGCGAGGCCCGAACGGGTCGATCTGGTCCTCGACACAACCCGTATGGACTCGGTCGTCGAGCACGCGGCCGGTGACCTCATCGTCGTGGTGGGTGCAGGCATGCGGCTCGACGACCTCCAGGCCGGCCTCGTCGGGTCCGCTCAGTGGCTGGCCGTGGATCCCCCTCGCAGTGGCACGGTTGGCGGACTGATCGCCACGGCTGCGACCGGCCCGACCCGGCTGCTTCACGGCCCTGTTCGTGACCTGCTCATCGGGGTGACCGTCGTCCGCGCCGACGGTGTCGTCGCACATGCCGGGGGGAAGGTCGTGAAGAACGTTGCGGGCTACGACGTCGGAAAGCTGCTCACCGGGTCGTTCGGCACGCTGGCCGTCGTCACCCAGGCCGCCTTTCGCCTGCACCCACTGCCAGAGGTGCGCAGGTGGGTGAGCGTCCCCGTCACGCATCCGGACGGCATACAGGCAATCGTGCAGGACGTTGTGCACTCCCAGCTGGTCCCCACCGCAGTTGAGCTTGACCGACCCGCGACCGGCGACGCCACGCTTTCCCTTCTGCTCGAAGGGATTCCACCCGGTGTCGAGAGCCGCACCAACGCGGCGCTCGACCTCATGGGAATCGGCGCGACGGCCGGTGACGAGGCACCGGGCTGGTGGGGCGCTGAACCCCTCGTAGGCGGTGAGGTGTTGCTCAAGCTCACCCACGAGATCGCCGGGCTTGCGCACCTGCTCACGGCGTTGGACGACGTTTGCGCCGAGACCGGGTTCACCGCACACCTGCGCGGAAGTGTTGCCGTGGGCGCGGTCACCGTCGGTCTGGCTGGCATGGCTGGCAGAGTTGACGCCCGCACCAGTGCTTTGTTCAGCTGCGTCGAGAGCCTGCGCGAGCGTGCGCCGTCCTTCGGCGGCACCGTCGTCGTGCTCGAGGCTCCAGGCGACGGCAAAGTCGACCTCGATGTTTGGGGCCCGGTCGGCGGCCTGCAGCTGATGCAGGCGGTCAAGCGCCAGTTCGACCCCGAGCGCCGTCTCGCCCCCGGCCGTTTCGTCGGAGGTATCTAGATGACACTCCCGGACCGGACCGGTGAACCGGTATCAGGCACCACCGGCACGCTCGGCACGGACGCGCCGCTATCCCTGGCACCCCCCGAGCCGAGGCGGG
>ERZ1739049.46-NODE-46-length-15388-cov-16.829453_pt1 | contig 15388 bp, 11 predicted proteins | sample MGYA00581760_ERZ1739049 | MGnify/ENA primary metagenome ERZ1739049 (study PRJEB42929, sample SAMN08275522) | rhizosphere metagenome | isolation source: Rhizospheric soil replicate 2 | host: Colobanthus quitensis | place: Antarctica: Devils point, Livingston Island...
TCTTGACCACCTTGCCCTTGACGTAGACGTTCATCGTCGGGATGCCGGTGATGCCGTAACGCGACGTGACCTCTGGGTTCTCATCGGTGTTGAGCTTGACGATCGACACCTTGCCGGCGTGCTGGGTGGCCAGCTCCTCGAGGATTGGGGCCACCGCTTTACAGGGGCCGCACCAAGGCGCCCAGAAGTCGACGATGACCGGCACCTCACTCATCAGGACGTCCGTGTCGAACGTCGCGTCGGTGGTCTCCTTGGTAGCTCCCACGGCGGGGGCTCCTTCCTGTTTGATGCCGGGTGATGGAAAACGATCGGTCTGCTGGCTCATTGACCCTCTAGCCGACGCCGACCGTGTGGTCGGACAGCCTTGCGGCGCTGGCAGCGGGCTCCGACTCGTGATCGAGGTCGGCCAGGAAGCGTTCGGCGTCCAGTGCGGCAGCGCAGCCCGAGCCCGCGGCCGTGATCGCCTGGCGGTAGGTGTGGTCGACAAGGTCGCCCGAGGCGAACACCCCTGCGACGTTGGTGGCCGTCGTTCCGTCCTGAACGAGGACGTAGCCCTGGGCATCCAGGTCGACGACACCCTTGATCAGCTCGTTGCGGGGGTCATGGCCGATGGCGACGAACACTCCGGTGACCGGCAGCAGTCGGGTCTGCCCGGTGACTGTGTCGCGCAAGGTCACACCGGTGACCTTGTCCTCACCATGGACTGCATCCACGGCGCAGTTCCAGGCGAATTTGATCTTGTCGTTGTTCATCGCACGCTCGACCATGATCTTGGAGGCTCGAAGCGTGTCGCGCCGGTGGACGATCGTCACGGATCTGGCGAACCTGGTCAGGAAGGTGGCCTCCTCGATGGCGGAGTCGCCGCCGCCGACGACCACGATGTCCTGGTCGCGGAAGAAGAAACCGTCGCAGGTTGCGCACCAGGACACACCGTGACCGGACAGTCGCGCCTCATCGGGCAGCCCGAGCTGGCGGTAGGCCGAGCCCATCGCCAGGATCACGGCGTGGGCCGACCAGGTGTTGCCCTCACCGTCGGTGACCGTCTTGACCGCTCCGTCCAGCGACACCGAGGTGACGTCGTCGCGGATCAGCTCGGCACCGAAGCGTTCCGCCTGGGCGCGCATGGCCTCCATCAGGTCAGGACCCATGATGCCGTCGCGGAAACCGGGGAAGTTCTCGACCTCGGTGGTGTTCATCAGCGCACCACCTGCGGTGACCGAGCCCTCGAAGATGACCGGCTTGAGGTTGGCCCGGGCGGCGTAGACAGCCGCGGTGTATCCCGCCGGGCCGGAGCCGATGATGATGACGTTACGGACGTCCGTGCTGACGCTGTTCACGCTTGGCTATCCCTTGCATGTCGCCTCGGTGTTGTCCTGCTGTCAACCGATCCTATGACTGCATTGTTCCACCCGAACCACGGGCCACGACGGCCACACGCACGGCTTCGGCCGCTCAGATGAGCGGGGTGGCCGGACGCAGCAGGGCCGCATGTGCTTGAGAGCACTCGCGACCAACGACATAGGCGGTCGGTTTGGCGTCCTTCGTGGCCACGATGATCACCGCAGGCTGTCCCTCGTAGAAGGCGAGGTCGGCCTGGACAGTCTGCGCGCCGTCGGCGCCGATCGCCTTCAGGCAGTCGGTGAGACCGACATTCGTGCCGATCGAGCCTGCTACGGGGGAGCCTGCGGCCTTCGGCGCGACCAGGTCGAATGCGGCGTCGCTCAGCTCCCGGGCCTGGGTCACGAAGCCGGCCGCGGTGTATCGGACGTCGGACGACCGGATCTGGATGGATGCCGGTGCCGAGGCCCTGCTGGCCGAGGCCCCGGGCTGGTCGTTGGCGCTCGGCGGGACCGCAGCGCGGTCCTCGAGGGAGCCCGAGGTGATTGCGGACGCAGCGGTGTTGCTACCGCTGGTGGTCTGACTGGTACCGAGGAGGCCCTTGCCGGCAACTCCGAACAGGACGACCGCCGCGGCCGCGCCGGCGATCGCAAACAGGAGTCGGCCACGGCGACGTCGCGTGGTGGCAAGCATCGGGCTCACCGAGGTGCCCGAGTGGGCGTCCGCCCGCTGGGCCCGCTCGGCGGCGAGGCTCGCGCTGATCCGCTCGACGAGGTAGGCCGGCATGGGGTCGGGCTCGGGCAACGCGGACAGCATGGCGCGAACACCGGTCTGGTCGTCGTCGTCCGGCGAGGATCCGACGGGTTTGCGGGGGGCGATCAGGGTGTTCACCTCGTTGTGGGTAGTGGGTCGGGAGGGAGGAGACGGTTGGGTCCGATCGGGCAAACGCGGACGTTGACTACGCCCACTGCGCCGACGGGGGTATGACGTCAGGAGGATGCCATTGGTTCCTTCGGAGTCGAGGTGTCGGGTTTGTCGGGGACTGCCGAAAGGCCCAACAGGGGCACTATCGCGGCCCTCCCTCGAGCGCATCTGGACTTGATGGTGCCCTCCGCCACATCCAGGATTCTTGCCGCCTCGGCGATGCTGAGCCCGTGCATGTCGACCAGCACCAGGGCCATTCGTTGGCCCTCGGGCAGCTGCCCGAGGGCCTGCTGGATGTCAAGCCTGACGTCGACGCTGTGATGGTGGTCCTGGATGTCGGCCATGTCGCCCTGGTCGGCATCGGGAAGAGCGACGGTTGGTTTGGTGCGTCGCAGCCGGTCCAGGCATGAGTTGACCACGATCCGATGCAGCCAGGTCGTGACCGCCGCTTCACCCCGGAAGGAGCCGGCATTCCGAAACGCCGCGATGAAGGCTTCCTGCACGGCATCGGCGGCCATTTCAGGATCGCGGGTAGTCCGAAGGGCGACGGCCCACATCCGGTCGCGGTGGCGGCGGAAGATCTCACCGAACGCGTCGGGGTCGCCAGCGCAATGTGCTGAGAGCAGCTCACGGTCGGGCAGTTCGAGGAGGTCGTCCAGGCGCGACATCACGGCACACTCAGCTGAGTGCGATCTCCGAGATCGAGGCGCGGAACCGGCCACCGTCCGGGGCCAGCTTCGTGAACCAGACGATGACGTACTGCGCTGCAGGCATGGCGCTTGTGGCCTTGAGCTGGATCCGTCCGGTTGCCGCGCTGGCGGCGCCGATGGCGGTTGTCCCATCGAGGCTGTTCTTTGTCGCCGAGTACACCGTGACGTCGACGGGTCCGGCGCCGAGGTCGATGGTGACCAGGTTCACGGACGTTGGCTGGCCGAGGTCCAGGAGCACCCCGACGCCCTTCTTCCCCAAGCCGCCGAAGTCTGCCGAGCTGTAGCCCTCGGAGGTCCACACGGTCGCGGGGTTGCCGTCATAGACCCGGGGCGCCTGGGTGTTCTTCTCGTTCCCGTCGCCTTCAGGGTCGAAACCGGTGGCCGACAGGATCGCGAGGGGTTGTCCCGCTGCCGGCCCGACCTGCCCTGTTGGGGGAGCTGAAGGACCCACCGTCACGGGTGGCGCACTCACGGTCACCGTTCGTCTGGCCGTGCTGCTCGACTGGCTGACGCCCTTGCCCATGGACTGGACGCCGCAGTAGCCGACCAGCAGTGACAAGGTCACGAACGCCGCAACGATGACCACGACGATCTTGGACTGATCGCGGCTGGGAGCCTGGGCCGTCGAGGCCGGGAGCATCGGCAATGGCGGCTCGAACTCGTCGAAGTTGGCCGACAGCGCTTCGGGAAGCGTCATCCGCACTCCGCCCAGATCGGTGTCCGCCCGGTCCGCCCGGGCTGCGGCCGTTTTTTCGGTCGCAGCTCTCGCAAAGGAACCGACCTTGGCGCTGACAGCACCTGCCGCCGCGCCTGCTCCTGCAAGGGCAGTTCCGATAACTGTGGTGGTGGCGGCACCAGCGCTGGCCGACTTGTCACCGGCCGGTGTCTCGCCGGGCGTGGGAGCCCCGGATGGCTCCGAGCCGGGCAGTGGCGGATCAAGAGCGACGATCGGGTCGACCCCGGCGCGATGGACTGTCTGACGGGACCATGGTGCGATCTGGCTGGCGAAGTCACCTGGCGTCAGCGGGCCGGTGTCCTCATTGAGGGTCATCCGGCACAGCGCATCGAGATCACTGGGGACCCCGGCGGCGATCTCGGATGGCGCCGGCACCCCGCCGACCACACGTGGCGCGGGCTCGATGCCGAGGACCTGCTCGTTCAGAGGCCATCGACTGGTCAGGGCGGCATAGGCCACTGCAACCACAGCAACGACATCTCGACGTGATGCCGCGGCAGGGTCCGGCTCCTCAGTCCCGTTGATGGCCGCAGCGACGGCCACACCGCTGACCTTGATCGCGCCGTCGGAGGCGCGCAGGACGCAGTGGGGAGTCAGGCGCAGATGGTGCAAGCCGCGCTGGCGGGCTGTCTCCAGGGCGTTCGCGGTCTCGCCGGTGATCCGGCGGGCCTCTTCGGCGGGCAGCGCCCCCTGGAGCAGGAGCTCGGCGAGGGACTCGGCTCCAGCCAGCGTCTCCTCGACGAAGTAGGAGCTGCCGGCTTGCGTGCCGACGTCGAGGATGCGGACCAGCCGGGTGTCCTCAACGCCGGCGGCACGCCGGGCGGCGTCCAGAATGGCGGCGCGGTTCGGGTGGTTGGATTCCACGATGGTCAGCGTGACCTCGCGCTCCAGCGTGGTGTCGTGGGCGGACCAGCGCTCGAGGTCACGTCCATGGGTGAGCCGGCGGTGCAGGGAATAGCGACCGCCGAGGATCGTTCCTGGACCGACGCCCTGCACCCATTGCTCCTTAGCTCTGTTCCACACCCGAGTCAGGTCTGAGACCTCATCCTAGGGTGGGTCAGCGCTCGGGTGACCGCGACACTGCCCGGTGCACGCGCTCCAGCACCGGTCCCACCAGGTCGTCGATCTCGCGGACGCGCAGCCGGCGCGCCACCACGAGATAGATCCCGGCAAATACCAGACCGCCGGCCACCAGGGCAGCGAGGCTGTACACCCGGCCGCCGAGAACCTGACCAAGACCCACTTGCACCAGATATGCCGCCGCGCCGCCAAGGAGGGAGGCGACACCAAGACGCACGTAGGTCTTTCTGATCCCCCGGAGGGGCAGAGCCTTGAGCTTGCGGCGCGCGAGAACCAGACCGACCGCCATACCGGCGAGGTTGCTGACGGTCTGACCTGCGCCGACTCCGACCGCCATCCAGCGCAACGGCAGCAACAGACTGGCCAGGTTGGCCATCGTCGCCACGACGGTGACCACGATCTGCAGCATGAAGGGCGTCCTGGCGTCCTCGAACGCATAGAAGACACGCTGAAGCAGATAGAAGATCCCGAAGGGCACCAGCCCCAACATCATCGCCATCATCACCGCGGCGATGCCCCTAGTCTCGGCCTCGGTGTTGCCCTGAAAGAGGGTGGCGGTCGCGGCGAAGCCGAGGACGAGGGCACCCACCGTGGCCGGGACGGTGGCGACGGCTGTCAGTCGCATCCCTCTGTCGACGTCGGCACGGACCTCGTCGAGGTCGCCGGCGTGGGCGGACCTGGACATGCGGGTGAACAGTGCGGTGACCAGAGAGACGGTCACCAACCCGTGCGGGAGCATGAAGATCAGGAGGGCGTTGGTGTACGAGATCTTGCCCGGCACCTCGATGTCAGCCAACTTCCCGGCTTGTCCGGCGTAGGTCAGGACCCGTGAGGTGATGATGAAACCCGTCGCCGCGACAGCCGTGGCGGCAAAGGTCCAGAGGGCCACGGTGGACGCCGTTCGCAGGCCAACCCCGCGAACGCCCCACCGAGGCCGGAACCGGAAGCCGGATCGCCACAGTGGGACGACGAGCACGAGGGCTTGGGCAGCCACCCCGGCCGTGGCGCTTCCCGCGAGCACCCAGACCATCGGCGAGGTCCAGCTGGTGGCCTCAGCCTGATGCGGGTAGGCCACGAGGAAGAACGCCATCCCGCCGATGGCCACGACGTTCGCCAGGGCGGGGGCCCACATGTAGGCCGCGAAGTGGTTGCGGGCGTTGAGCACCTGACCCAACAGTGTGTAGAGCCCGTAGAAGAAGATCTGTGGCAGGCAGATCAGCGCGAAGGCGATACTCAGCGAACGTACGTCCGCGTTCCATTTCGCCGTGCTGTAGAGCTCGACCAGCAGCCCGGCGGCCACTGTGAACACGACGGCAACGACGGCGATACCGATGATCGCGATCGTGAGCAGACGGTCGACATACTCGCGCCCGCCGTCGGCATGGCTGGCGGCCTTGGTGATCTGCGGAACCAGGACCGCGTTGAGGACTCCACCCGCGAGCAGCAGGTAGATGATGTTGGGCAGGGTGTTGGCGACATCCCAGGCGTCCCCCGTCAGCCCGGCCCCCACGACGGCCAGCACCATGGCGGCTCGCACCACGCCCAGAACCCGTGAGGCGATGGTGCCGGCGGCCATACCGGCAGTGGAGCGGGCCAGGCTGGCGACGGGCGAGTCTGGTGAGCCTGGTGCGCCGGTCCCACCCGGGGCGCCAGGTGGGACAGGCGGGCCGAGTGGGCCGGGTGGGTCTGCCGGGCTTGTCGGGCCCAGCGGTCCGTTGTCGACGGACTCAGTCATGGAGGGAAAGCTCCTGTGCGGCTGGGCGAGATGCGCGGGTTGGCCCGCGTCGCAAGGAACGATAGACGCCGAGAACCAGGATGATGGTGGCAAGGCCACCCAGGACCCAGTAGATCCAGGTGCTGGTGGGTTGGACACGCACGTTGACCCTGGCGTTCTGGCCCAGAGAGGTGCCGTTGGCGGTGGTGAGGACTGCCACGACGGGGACCAGCCCGGCGGCGGTGGCGGTGACGTTCAGCTTCACGTTTGTCCGGCTTTTCGCACCTATCCTCAACGGTCCCGGTTGTTGGTCGATCCGGAGCCTCGACTGGCCCGGGATCAAGGTCAGGCGAACGTCATGCACCGGGACCGCGAGATCGTTGACAACGGTGACCTGCAGGACACCCCGATCGGCGAAGAAGTTCACTGAGCTCGGCACCACGTGCACCTGTCGGCTCACGGCGGTGACTGCCGCCTGCGTGGCCGCCTCGATCGCGGCAAACCCGCCCTTGTGGGCTCGCCACCGACTGGACGGCAGCTGCTGCTGCGCGTCGGTCCAACGCACCGTGAACTGCTGGGCGTCATTGCTGATGCTGGCCACCCCTTCGACCGCGGAGGTCGTTCGTGATATCTGCCGGAGGCTGGCCTGGCTCAGTGGAGACGTGCCAGGGCTCAGCTGGTCGGGAGCTGACTTCGAGGCTGATGGGGACGAGGTGGGAGTGCGCGGCGTCACGTTCGTGCCAGCCGGGAGAGCCTCGGGAGCGGCCGCCCCGGCCGCGGCGAGGAGCAGGTCGGTCGATGTCGGCGTCAGCCACTTAGCTTGGGCGATGGCTGCGAAGTAGGAGGCGAGCACGCTGGGGTCGCCATCGAACATCCGAGGCGCTGCCACCATCACAGACCTGTTGGGGGTCCCCGGGCGCTCACCGAGCAGGGCCATGGTGTCGGCCAGGAACTGCTGGATGGTGATGGCGCCAGAGGCGGCTGCCGAGGTTTGGCCGAAGGTTCTGCTCAGCGCCTGGTCGTAGGCCAGAAGAGGAAGCCCGCCGGTGGACTTGCGGCTCGCATTGTCGGTGAATCCGGTGTGGTTCGAAAGGGTCGCGGCGGAGATGACCGCGGCGGCAAGCCCCGTCGAGGAGTACGCCGCTCTGAGCTGTGTCTCGCGCAGAGCGCCAAGCCTGCCGTCGACCGGCCAGGCGATCCCTTTGGTCGTTGGGCCGATGGCTGCATCCACCGCAGAAGGGTGGCTGATCAGTGCCTGCACAGCGCTCTTGCCCGAGGGGAGGGGGAGCAGCGCCGCGAGGTCTGGATCGGCATACGGGAAGGACCAGAGGGTATGCCGCGGTGCGGCTGCACGCAGCCTGCTCGCGAGCGCAGTGGCCGCCTCAGTCACGGGGCCAGTACCCGTGACCCCACCCTGCGCCGGGCTTGTTGAGGGGTCTGCCGTTGGGCCTCCCGTCGGGCTTGGCGTCGTGGAGGTGTCTCCGGCGGGGAGCGCCGCCGGCGGACCCAGGACTGCCGGGTCGATCGCCCACGTGACCTTCGTGCTGTCGGTGCCGGTGATCACCCGATCCAGCCGCGAACCCGCCCCGATGGCCTTGGTCCACGCGGCATCCCTGGCGGCGCTGTCCATGCCGTGCAGCGCCGGGTCGGGATCCAGGGCGAGCGGCACCAGCCAGGCGATGGAAATCGGTTCGTATTCCTTGAACGAGGAAAGCGTCGGCAGGAAGGTGTGCTGGCCTCCGAGGGCTCCATCCTGGCTGGTCGCCGCGGGAGAGGTCCCGACCACGTCGACGTTGACCGGCAGGACTGCGAACGACTCGAGATGACTGATGACTGTCGCCGGGACGATGAGGGTGAACGTCGCGACGGCGCCCGGTGCAAGGCTTGGGCCCAGTGGGGTCCTTGCGACCTCGGCCAGCGGCTGTTTCCCAGCAGGCGTGGCCCAGTCGGACACGGCCACCCTGCTGGTCAGACCGCGGTCGCCGATGAGTGCACGCACCATCGGTGCGTCGATTCGTACCGAGCCGTTGTTGCGGACGGTCCCGGAGAAGGTGACCGGAGCCGTGGGAACCGCCACCGCCGGCGTGATGCTCGTCAGGGTCACGGACGCGGGACCACTCGCGGCCGAAGCGGTCGTCGCGGCGGTCACTGTGCTTTGCGCCATGGCGGGACGTCCGGATGCCACGGTTGGCGTCACCGAGACGGCGAGCAAGGCAGCGCAGGCGGCCAGGCGACGTACCTGCTTGCGGTTCTGGTTCCCGATCACGTGGCGCCTGCCAGGCGCTCCCAAGCGACCTGGGCAATCCTCTGTTCATTGGCGAAGGTGAGGTGGGCATGGACGTCAAGCAGCGGGAACCACGCCACGTCGATGGCCTCGGCATCCGGGTCGCCCTCGATGCTGAGCTCACCGCCGGTGGCTTCGAGCAGGTAGTGGTGGACGACCTTGTGGACACGCGTGTTCGACGTGGAGAACCAGTAGTCGATGGTGCCCAGCGAGGCGAGCACGCGTCCGGTGATACCGGTCTCCTCGGCCACTTCGCGCACAGCCGTCTGTTCCAGGGTCTCGTCGTTCTCGATATGTCCCTTGGGCAGGCACCACTCCACCCGCCCGGCCCGGTTTCGGCGGGCAATGACCGCGATCCGGGCGACCCCATCGTGAACGTCGATGACCACGCCGCCGGCCGAGGTCTCCTCCACCGACGGGAGCCGGCGTGGCTGCCGAGCCGGCGACTGTGCAGAGGAGTCCATTGCGTCACTGTAACCAGCCAGGGCGGCTGACCTTCTCTGACTCGCGTTAAGACGGCCGACCCCGAGCGTCCGCCGGGTCACCTACTCTTGGCTCTCGTGGCTACCACCGATTCGACCAGTGCCCTCCTTCGTGAGGCGGTGCGTCGGCTGGTTCCGGTTCTGCCGCTGCTGAGTGAGGTGGGCTCGCGCTTTGTCGACGCGGGCCACGAGATCGCCCTGGTCGGTGGACCGGTCCGTGACGCCTTTCTGGGGCGGGTGTCGCCGGACCTGGACTTCACCACGTCGGCCAGCCCGGAGCAGACGCACGCGATCCTGGCCGGCTGGGCGGACGCCAACTGGGACGTGGGCCGGCTGTTCGGGACGATCGGCGCGCGCAAGGGCAAGCACGTCATCGAGGTGACGACGTATCGCGCGGACGCGTACGACCGCGCGAGCCGCAAGCCCGTGGTCGCCTTCGGCGACAACCTCCTGGACGATCTGGTCCGCCGGGACTTCACGGTCAACGCGATGGCGATGAGGCTTCCGTCGCTGGAGTTTGTTGACCCGCACAGCGGGCTGGCCGATCTGGCGGCCCGCGTGCTGCGCACACCCGGCCCACCCGAGGTGTCCTTCGCCGACGACCCGCTGCGGATGATGCGTGCGGCGCGTTTCGTGTCTCAGCTGGGATTCACGGCTGCCCCGGAGGTCGTCGCGGCGATGACCGAGATGGGCGCATCCCTGGACATCGTGTCGGCCGAGCGGATTCGCGACGAGTTCGTCAAGCTGATCATGGGCCCGGGCCCGCGTCAGGGCCTCGCGTTGTTCGTCGAGACAGGCCTTGCCGAGCACGTTGTCCCTGAGCTGCCGGCGCTCAAGCTCGAGGTCGACGAGCACCATCGGCACAAGGACGTCTACGAGCACTCGCTGATCGTGCTCGAGCAGGCCATTGCCCTGGAGGGCCCGAGCGACGCCCCCAGCCCGGACGTTCCCGGACCAGATCTGGTCCTCCGTCTGGCCGCATTGCTGCACGACATCGGCAAGCCCCAGACGCGTCGCTTCGAGGACGCCGGCGGCGTGAGCTTCCATCATCACGAGATGGTCGGCGCCAAGCTGGCCGCCCGCCGGTTGAAGGCGATGCGCTTCGACAAGGACACCATCAAAGCCGTGTCCCGACTTGTCGAGCTGCACCTGCGCTTCCACGGTTATGGGGGTGGTGAATGGACCGACTCGGCCGTGCGCCGCTACATCACCGACGCGGGACCCTTGTTGCCCCGACTGCACCGGCTGACCCGATCGGACTGCACCACCCGGAACCGGCGCAAGGCCGAAAGTCTGTCGCGAACATATGACGACCTCGAGAAGCGGATAGCCCGCCTGCTGGAGCAGGAACAGCTCGATGCCGTGCGTCCGGAGCTGGACGGTACCGAGATCGCACAGGTGCTGGGGATCGCACCGGGACCGGTGCTGGGCCGTGCATACAGGTACCTGCTCTTCGTGCGGATGGACCGGGGACCCATCGGTCGGGAGGCGGCGATCCTGGCACTGCGGGCTTGGTGGGCTGACCAACCCGAGTCGGGCCGGGCCACCTGACACCCTCGTGACGGGGAGTGCTCCCCATGTTGGGTTTCCGGGCTGCCAGCTACCGTGCTTCTCGTGAGCCGGGAGGGGTGGAATGAGCCAGCTGATAGGAGCCGACACCCGGCGGGTTGACGCCATTGCGGAGGGGCTCCACGGGTATTCCCAGGACGTCCAGGATCTGCGGACCATGGCACAGCGTGCCGTCATGGAGATGCGAAATGCCTGGGGTGGCGGGGACTTCGAGCACATTGCCCACCGCTGGGAGCAGGAGGCCGGTCCGCGCCTTGCTGAAGCGGCATCGTCATTGAGCACCATGGTTGGCGCGTTGCGGGCCCAGTCCGCGGAGCAACGTCGGGTCAGCGGTTACGCGAAAAACACGGGAGTCGCTGGGAACGCCATGAATGTCAGGTTCCCTCTGCACGGCGGTGCTCCAGTGGGGGCCGGTGCAGCCCGGGGCGATCCATGGCTCGGTGGTGGGATGACCTCCGGGGGCGGCGGACAGCCGAGGACCAACGGCTTCGACGCCGACGCGAGCCTGCTGTCGGTGGGTGGAAGCAGCGACAGCTTCGAGTACGAGCTGTCTGTGGGCAAGGTGGAAGCGACGGCTGACTCCTTCGTCGGACTCGATGCCCATGGCAACCTCGTTGCGTCGGCTGACGCGTCGGCCGCTGCCTATCTTGGGTATGCCGCGGGCGGGGCGAGCGCGGGCAGTGACCTGGCCCATGTGGGCGTTGACGGCGAGGCGTATGTCGGCGCCGCGGCCGCGGCTGGCGCATCCGGCTCGATCGGTGCGGGCGGAGCTGCGGGCCATCTCGGCGCTGAGGCATTTGCGGGCGCCAAGGCTGTGGTTGGTGCAAGCGGCACCATCGCTGGTGCAACTGCTGCCGCAGGCGCCGAGATCTCCTACGGGATTGGCGCTCACGCAGACGTCGACGCAGAGCTGTCAGCGACGAAGGTCGGCGTGGCGGTGGACCTCGGGGCAGCGCTCGGTCTCGGGGCCGGCTTCAAGCTCGACCTCAGTGTCAACCCACAGGAGGTCATCGCCAGCGTCGATCATGCCCTTGCACCAGAGCCAGACTGACGCGTGAACCTCAGCCAGACTGACACGTGAGACATGGAGAGGAACCTGCAATGACCAACCTGGCATTCCCCAGCGAGGAGTTCCCGGCCCAGCCGGCGATTACCCTGCAGATTCCCGGGGACTGGGAGTCCGTGCACGCGCCCGGCGCCGTGATTGCGGCCCGGCGAGCCGCGGATGACGGCCCCTTCGTTCCCAATGTGGTCGTCCGCATCGATCGTCGCCCGGCCGACTTCGAGATCACCGACGCGCTCTCGGAGCTCAGGGCGTTTGCCGCCGAGCGTCCTCAGGGGACCACTTCCGAGCCGTTCAACGTCGAGCTCGCCGGTCAGGCGTTCGTCGGCTGCGACCTGTCCTGGGTCGACGAAAATGCCGGCACCGTCATGCAGGCCCATCTGCTCGGTGGCATTCCCTCGGGTCCATTTGTCCAGCTGGTCCAGGTCACCGGGTCCGTCGGGGGGGCACGGGCCAGCGCGGACTACCCCACCGTCAAGACCATCATGAGCAGCCTCAGAGTCGCGGCGCCGGAGTCCGGGGCAAGGAAAGTCTGAGCGGCGCTTGCCTGACGAATCGACCCGAGACACGGCGCAGGTGCCGGGCTGTGGATAAGTGTTTCGGTCGTCCTGCGCCCGCATGCCAGCATGCGGGATGGCCAGTCCAGGGGTGAAGGTCCTTTTCTGCGGTGAGGAGTTCCCGGCTGCGGCCGGTCGGCAGCTGACGATCGGGCGTTCGGGAGACGTTGAGATCGACGACAACCCGTACCTCCACCGCAACTTCCTGGCGGTCGTCGAGGAGGGTGGCCTGTGGTGGCTGTCCAACGTCGGATCGACGCTGACGGCGACGCTGGCGGATGACAAGGGGCTGTTTCAGGCGTGGCTTTCGCCGGGGGCCCGGATCCCCTTGGCGTTCAGCCGGCTCCTGGTCTGGTTCACAGCGGGGCCGACCACCTACGACTTCGAGATCGTGGTCGACAACCCGGCCTTTGTGTCGGTGGCCCCTGACCCGGCGGAGCACGACCATGCAGGGGGGATGACCGTCGGTCGCGTGTCGTTCACGGCGGACCAGAAGCTGCTCATGGTGGCGCTGTGTGAAAGCTTCCTGTCGCGCGGCTATCCGGGCACCAGCCAGATCCCGTCCTCTGCCGCTGCCGCCGCACGCATCGGCTGGACCGTCACCAGGTTCAACCGCAAGCTGGACAACGTCTGCCAGAAGCTGGCCGACGCGGGCAACCGCGGGCTGCATGGTGGCATCGGCAATCTGGCGAGCAACCGAAAGTCCCGTCTCGTCGAGCATGCCCTGTCGACCCGTCTGGTCACCGAGCATGACCTGGCCTTGTTGAGTGGGCCTAACCCGTGAAGCTGAAGTTCACGCTGCTGTCGTCAACCCAGCTGTCGTCAACCCAGCTGTCGTCAACCCAACAGACGTCGACGAAGCAGCTGCCCTCCCCGAGCCCGTTCACACCGATGTCGTCTGGTCAGGAAAGCCGGGATCTGGTTGCCACCGTGGACTCCTCGACGACCATCGGGGACCTGGCGACCTACCTCGTGCGCGCCGACCCGCATCCTTCCGCGTTTCATGGACTGGGCGAGGACGACCTCACGTTGACCCTGGTCGACCAGTTCGACCGTGCCGTCGACCCTCGCTCGACCATCCAGGAAAGCGGCCTGCGCTCGGGCGCCACCGTTGCCATCACCCGCCGTCGCGAGCCTTTCGTCGACGTAGGCCGTGCGGTCGCGGTGGCCGCTGTCGTGGCGGGTCCGGACTGCGGCAAGGAGTTCCCGCTGTGGCGTGGCGCGGCATACATCGGCCGGGGGCACGGTTGCGAGATTCAGGTGAGCGACTCCTCTGTCTCACGTCGTCACGCGAAGCTGCTGGTCGCGGGTCTCTTGGAGATCGCAGGGGTCCCGTCCATGGAGGTGGTGGACCTCGGCTCCGCCAACGGCATATCGATCGGTGGCGCCGAGGTGCCTCGCGCGGTTCTCGCGGCCGGCGATCGGGTCAGACTCGGCGACACCGAGGTTGAGGTGCGCCTGCTGGAGAATGTTGGCGCGGCGGCTGATGACCTGGCCTCCAGTGACTCGGCCTCCATAGCCTTCGCGAGGTCGCCGCGCATCGCGCCAACGTTCGAGGGCGCCGACTTCGACCTCCCCGACCTGCCCGAGCGCCCCAAGCCTTCACGGATGCCGTGGCTGGCGATGATGCTTCCGGCTCTCCTGGGTGTGGGTTTGTTCGCGTTCACCCGTAGCCCGTACTCCCTGATGTTCGTCCTCATGTCGCCGATGATGATGCTCGGCAACCACCTCGAGCAGAGTCGAGGAGGCAAGAAGGAGTTCGAGAGCCTCATGCGGGACTTCCGCGAGGATCTCGGCCTCGTCGAGGCGAAGATTCGTGAGTCGTTGCGCGTCGAGGCCAGTCAGCGTCGCCGGGAGAATCCGTCCAGCGCCGACTGCGCGGCCGCGTGCAGCCAGTTCAGCCCGCTTCTGTGGACGCGGCGGGGCGACACGGCCGGGTTCATGCAGCTTCGGCTCGGCAAGGGGGCACTGCCGTCGCGAAGCTCGATGCAGATACCGGCAGTCGGCCGGTCCAAGGCGGAGGCGTGGCTCGAGCTGGTCAAGTCGATCGAGGGCCTTTCCGTCGTTCTTGACGTCCCCATAGTCGTCGACCCGATGACCACTGGTGCGACCGGCGTGTCCGGCCTTCGCAGCGCAGCGCTACCGGTGGCCAGATCCCTTGTGCTGCAAGCGGTTTCGCTGCATTCACCCGCTGAGCTGATCGTGACCGCCTTCGCGTCATCCACCTCCGCGCCTGACTGGGACTGGCTCAAGTGGCTGCCCCATACGTCGTCGCCGCACAGCCCGATCTCGGCTGCGCACCTGGCCAGCACGGCCCCGGCCTGTTCGGCGCTGCTGTCCGAGCTCGAGGACCTGGTCACGTCAGCGCTCGTGCCCAAGCAGGACCAGGAGCTCGCCCACCCACGAGTGCTCGTGCTGGTCGAGAACGACGCACCGGTCGAGCGCAGCCGGTTGGTCCAGCTCGCCGAGAAGGGTTGGCAACAGGGCATCTTCGTGGTGTGGCTCGCGCCCTCGACGATCTTGTTGCCTGCGGCCTGCCGAGTATTCATCGAGGTGGAGGGCGGGGTCGGCGACGTCGGCTACGTCGGCTATGTGAACGAGGGCAAGCTGGTCACCCCGGTCACGGTCGACACCATCGACCTCGGGCAGACGCTGGCCGCCGCCCGCTCCCTTGCGCCCGTCGAGGACTCCGGCGCACGCGTCGACGACGACAGCGACCTGCCACGCACCGTCTCGCTGCTGACTCTCACCGGCACGGAGCTGGCTAGTTCCCCCGGTGCCGTGATCGAGCGCTGGGCTGAGAGCCGGTCCATCCTCACCGGCCCGTTCGCCCCCGAGACGCCCAGCCGCAGGCCCGGCAACCTGCGGGCGATCGTCGGTCAGTCGGCGCAGGGGACGTTCTCTCTCGACCTGCGGGCCGACGGTCCGCAC
>ERZ1739049.47-NODE-47-length-15338-cov-9.031735_pt1 | contig 15338 bp, 16 predicted proteins | sample MGYA00581760_ERZ1739049 | MGnify/ENA primary metagenome ERZ1739049 (study PRJEB42929, sample SAMN08275522) | rhizosphere metagenome | isolation source: Rhizospheric soil replicate 2 | host: Colobanthus quitensis | place: Antarctica: Devils point, Livingston Island...
ACCGGGCCCTCGAGCCGGGGCGGGAGCGCGTGCCCTGCGCGCTCACGCTTTCGGTTCCCGGTATTCCGGACGAAATCGGCAAAGCGATGGAAGTCGCGCTCGGTCATGGGCCAGGCCTGATTCTGATCTGCGGCGGTCTCGGTCCGACCCGTGACGATCTGACCGCCCCGGCTATAGCGAGGGCTCTGGGTCTGGAGTGCAAACTGGATCCACTGGCCGAGGCAATGGTTTCAGATGCGGTTGGCTCAACCAGGCCGGGACCCGGCCAGATGAAACAGGCGATAATCCCCCTCGGAAGTATTCCTGTTTCTCCCGCTGGGACAGCACCAGGATTTATCTTGCGCGCGGGAGAGGCCCTTATCATCGTTCTTCCCGGTGTCCCTTCGGAAATGAAATCGATGTGGCAGGCTGTGAGCGGGGACTCAGCCGTGAAGTCGATCCTTGAGTCAGCCGAAACTCCCGTGCGAAAAACTCTTTGTTTATACGGCGTCGGGGAACCCCGTGTCGGAGAAGCGGTCGAATCGTTGCCTGGTGAGTCTCAGTCAGGGCTGGATGTCAGCATTTGCGCCCGTTATGGAGAGGTCATACTCGCTATATCAGGCAGAGAAGAGGATCGAGAGCAGCTAAATGATTCGATGAAAAAAATCGGCGGCATATTCGCTGAATATGTATATTCTGATGGAGAGACGATCCAGGAAATCGTCGCCGAAAAGCTGGCTCATGGCAGAGAGACGCTGGCTGTTGCTGAATCATGCACTGGTGGCATGCTGAGTGAAACCATTACCGCTGTAAGCGGGGCCTCCCACTTCTTTCTTGGCGGCGTCATAGCATACGATAACTCGGTGAAGACGGCTATTCTCAAGGTAAAACAGGATACCCTCGATGAAGAGGGCGCCGTATCAGAAGCTGTAGCGCGTCAGATGGCAGAAGGCGTCAGGGCCGCACTGGGGGCCAGGTACGGCATCGGAATTACCGGCATTGCCGGACCTGAGGGTGGATCTCCCCAAAAGCCGGTCGGTCTTGTATATATCAGCGCTTCTTCAAACACAGAAACCACAGTGAGGGCTTTTAATTTTACAGGCGCACGCGACGACATTCGCCGGGCGTCAGTAACCGCATCCCTGCACATGCTGAACCGGTTGCTGCCTTGAGTAAAAATCAGCGTCCATATGAACAGAAATCGCGGACAGGCAGGGATTGCAGGGTGATTATTGAATCAATCCCTGACCATTTATAGAATACGAGTCTGATCTTACATGGCATGCTCTCAGGCGTTTTTTCCGCAAAGGCCCATGCGGCTGGCTCCGTATACGGCGAAGCTGAGCTGGCACCCTCAAAGACAGGCACGACTGTCAATATTTCGCAAGCCGTTGTCGCGCAGACCGGCAACGCATCAACCAGCCTCTTTGTTTTTGAGGCGTCCGGTACCGGGTTCACCTCGCGTAAAGCCTGGACCAGCGGCGCCGGCAACTGGGAGTGGGCGTCATCAAAGGTCGTGGACGCTGGCTACTTCATACCAAGATTCTTCAATATGGGTATTCAGTGGGTGGATATCAACCTCTCAAACCAGACTCTGACGGTTGTCGGTATAGTGGTCTATGAATATGAAGAGAGACGGTTCTCGCAGAGCAGTCAAGCCGTATTTTCATCGCTGATATCAAGCGGTAAACCCGGATATGAAACGCCGACAGGCCAATATTTTGTATATTCCAAGCAGATAGCGGCAGACATGCAGAGCGCGCCGGGAGCGGCCGAACCCTACTATGCCCCCGCTGTGCCATATGTCTTATGGTTCAACGGATCATATTCGATTCATGGAGCTAACTGGCATAACAATTTCGGCCGCGCTGTGTCACACGGATGCGTGAACCTGCCAATGTCCGCGGCGGCCTGGGTTTTTCAGAGCGTAGGAGCAGGCATGAGGGTATCAGTCCACTACTGACGGGCGGGTGCTGCGCTTTAAGTTCTGACAATGCTTTTTTAAACTGCCCCAGGTGCTGTCGTCGCGAAGCACGGGGCAGTTTTTTTGGAGCCCGCAAACCGGTCAGTGGCAAAGGCTGTCCGTCTCCCCCCGGACTGGCCTCAGAAAGCAAAGGGCCATCCCAAGGTGTGCCGGTTGATCCACGATTTCGACCTGTATGGTGATAATTCTGCGTCCGAAGCTGGTAAAGGCGATATCCGGGAATGTTTTTATTCTCCCGCTTAGTGGTAAATAACGATTACAAACCGCCGATCGGAATGGAAAGGTGAGGCAATGAAAATATCTATTGTGTATTACTCACTATACGGTCATGTGCATCGCATGGCCCAGGCTGTAGCGGAGGGAGCAGGTGAGGTAGAAGGCGCTGAGGTGGAAATGCGCCGTGTGCCGGAAACACTGCCCCGGGAAGTGTTGGAAAAAATGGGCGCCCTCGAAGCGCAAAAAGCGATCTCCGAGACATCGGTGTGCACCATCAACGACATCGATGAACTAACAAAGGCCGATGCTATCATATTCGGGACACCGACTCGTTTTGGAAATATGTGTGGGCAAATGCGTCAGTTTCTGGACGCCACGGGGCACATCTGGAGCGAAAGCGGATTGGTCGACAAGGTTGGCAGCGTATTCACCAGTAGCGCTACCCAGCATGGTGGGCAGGAATCGACAATTCTCAACTTCCACACCACACTACTGCACCACGGGATGATAATCGTCGGCCTGCCCTACTCTTTTTCAGGGCAAAACCGCATTGACGAGATCACCGGTTGTTCGCCTTACGGGGCTTCCACGATAGCCGGGGGCATGGGGGAACGGTTGCCCAGCGAAAACGAGCTTGAGGGCGCCAGGTTCCAGGGAAGGCACGTGGCGGAGATAACAGCCAGACTGATGACATGAGTATTTAGCCATCCACAACCATCGAAAGCGTCCTCAGGGAAAACGGCATAAGGCTGAAAGAAACGTAAGGAGGGCGCACTTCTCGCATCCGATATTTTTAGGGTGAAAATGGAGGGCGAAAGGATCACGATGGCAACCTCATGGAATGATTCCGGCACTTTCTCGGGGCGATTTGTGCCGCGCCTGTTTCTACTTCTGGCAGTAGTGTTGTTTATTTCCAATCTCGGAGCGCTCGTTGACAAGGTATTGCATCCTGATATCGAATATTTCGATGAAGAGCATCTGTTTGTTGGATTTGCTACAGGAATTATGACATTGGTCCTGTTCGGAGGCCTGGCTTTTTACGCTCGCAGTCTGGAAAAAATCTTGGCGAAGTATAAGAAGACAAAGTCCGCAAGGCAGGAAAGTGACGACAAATATCGCAGGCTTTTCGAAAGCTCAAGGGAGATATTGTATTTATCTCATCCACATCAGGGAGGTTTCTGGATATAAATCCGGTCGGAGCAGAGATACTGGGATATTCCTCGGTAGACGAGCTGAAGAAAAGCAACCTCGAGAAGGAATTATATTTCTCACAGACGGATCGCGAAAAATATAAAAAGCAGATCGAGTCGCAAGGTTATCCCAAGGACTGCGAAATCAATATGCGCAAGAAGTCTGGAGAGAAAGTGATCGTCTCGGTATCTGCTGAAGTAGTTCGCGACCAGGATGGGGTCGTCACTTCCCATCAGGGGACGATGAGAGATATTACCAGGCAGAAGGAAGTGGAAAAGCAGCTGCTTCAGACGCAGAGGATGGAAGGCGTCGGAAACATGCCGCCGCCATCGCGCACGATTTTAACAATAACCTGACGACAATTCGGGGCTATGAGGAAATGGCCATGGCCGAAGCCCCCGCGGGAAGCGTTCTTCGTGCTCGTAAGTGGCTATACGGATGTCATCGTCGACTGGAGGTTCGTACAGGAAAAGGGCTACAGATTTCTGCAGAAGCCATACGTGCTGCCAAATCTGCTTCAAACGCTGAGGGAGCTGCTCGAATCTCAGAATTAGATTTATCAATTGGCATAACCGAAACATCAGCAGGGCGGCAGGCAAAGCCGCCCTGTTTTTTTGTTTTTTAATATGGTCGGATCAGGGCAAGCATACAACCTCATGTTGGTGAATCTTTTTAGTTGACAGGTATATGAACATGATATACCATACATATTATATTACAGATAATATGACAAACTATGCCGAGACGCAAAGCCAGAACATCCATAACAATTCCCCAAAATCTGCTTACCGAGCTTGATATAAAGGCACGGGAAGCCGGACGTACCCGCAGCGATCTTGTCTGTGAGGCGGTATCCTCGTATTTTGCCAGCGAAGAGGAGCGCCTGCTGGCCGAGGGTTACATTGAAATGGCGGAAGAATCACATCGGAATTCGAAGGATAATTGCGGTCGTTGGCCGGAATGGTAGACCCGGGTTCTGTGGAAGACAAAAAAAATTCGCGCATTATAGCGGGTGGCAGGCTGGATCCTGACAAGATCAGGAGGGGGGAAATCTACTCGGCAAGATTGTTTGAATCAACCGGGTCTGCCCAGGGGTGCACGCGGCCGGTTTTGATAATACAGAACAATTCAGGTAATGAATTCAGTTTAACGATAATCGTAGCCTGTATTACTTCGAGTCTCAGCACACGTCCTTATCCGGTTAATGTCTCCGTTCCAGACAAACTTCTTTCAAAAGAAGCAGTCGTGCGTCTGAACCAGATACTGACTCTGGATAAAAAACAGCTCCGGGAAAAGATTGCAGACATGCCACCTGAAGTAATGAAGCAGGTCGACGAAGCGCTGCTTGTAAGTTTCGGGTTGCCTAAATATGAGTAGGGACTATCCAGCCAGGTCTTCCAGAAAGCAGGGTCGTGGCGAACGCTACGCCGAAGGCCGGGGCCGTCGCTCTGAAGGTCGTGGCGGCCAGCGGGAGCCTTCATTCCGGCTGTTTTTTGCTGTCGACATTCCGGAAAATGTCGTCAATGAGCTTGTCTTGTGGCAGCGAGAATTCCTTGTATCTGAAAGGATGCTGAGGATGACGCCTGCGGGGCAGCTTCACATCACCCTTGTATTCCTCGGCCAGATGGGGGAGAAAGAGAGAGACCTCGCTTTTGGCCTGCTTGAAGCTGTCAATGGCCGGGGCGCCATTGAAGCGGCCGCCACGGGCATCGTCGGGTTGCCGCGGGGCAGGAGTCCACGTGTTATAGCTGCAAAGATCGATGAACCCGCCGGCCGCATCGAGGTTATCCACAACGAGCTGGCGGCAGGTTTGGAGGAAAAAGCGCTCTACAAGAGGGAAAAGAGGCCCTTTTTTCCTCACGTCACGATAGCCCGGGGTCGTGGCCGGGCTCAACTGGAGCTGTCTGAAATCCATCCCGAGCCGGTAAAATTTACAGCCGTCCGGATCACCCTGTATAATAGTATTCTGAAAGCAAACGGGGCCGAACATGTGGCCCTGAACTCGGTCCAACTGAACTGATTGGAGGCAGAAGTGGAGAAAGACAAGGCGTTGGAAGCAGCAGTGAGCCAGATCGAACGTCAGTTCGGCAAGGGATCCATTATGAGGATGGGGGATGATTGCGCGGGGGTTCAGGTAGGTGTTATTCCCACCGGTTCGCTGGCGCTTGATATCGCCCTGGGAGTCGGAGGCGTACCGCGAGGCCGGGTTATTGAAATATTCGGTCCGGAGGCCTCCGGAAAGACGACCATGGTATATCACATAATCGCCCAGGCGCAGAAACGTGGCGGTATCTGTGCGTTCATCGACGCAGAGCACGCCATGGATCCAGCCTATGCCCGCAGGATCGGGGTGAACGTCGACGATCTGCTCGTCTCCCAGCCGGATTACGGCGAGCAGGCACTCGAGATTGCGGAGATGCTTATTCGGAGTGGCGCCCTTGATATTGTGGCAATCGACTCGGTGGCCGCTCTTACACCTAAAGCTGAGATTGAGGGTGAGATGGGCGACTCCCATATGGGTCTGCAGGCGCGTCTGATGTCACAGGCTTTGCGGAAACTTGCCGGTACCCTCAACAAAACCGGCACGGTAGCCATATTCACAAACCAGCTGCGGGAGAAGATCGGCGTCATGTTCGGGAACCCTGAGGTTACTCCCGGTGGTAAAGCGCTCAAATTCTACGCTTCGATACGGCTGGACCTGCGTCGCATAGAGACGCTCAAGGAAGGTACCCAGGCCATCGGTAACCGGGTACGCGCAAAAGTAGTCAAGAACAAGATGGCGCCGCCGTTCCGCCAGGCCGAGTTCGACATCATGTATGGTGAGGGCGTCTCCCAGGAAGGGAATATTCTCGATATGGGTGTTGCTCATGGAATTGTCGACAAAAGCGGGGCCTATTTCTCGTATGGCGATGAGCGTCTGGGGCAGGGCCGCAATAACTCCAAGGCCTTTCTTAAGGAAAACCCTGAGCTTGCGAAGACGATTCTGGCTGAGATCCTTCATGCGGCGGGTGTGACTATTGCGCAGAACATTGAAGAGATGACCGTGGAAAGCGAAGAAAAAGCTGCAAAAGTATAGATTTATCCAAAATCGGCGCAAGATGTGCCGCGGAATCAGGACATGGCAACCAATAAAGAGACGCACTCCCGTGCGTCTCTTTTGTTTGTCATGGAGCGGATGCCAGGCAGACCGCCCGCAGACTGCCGTCTTGATTGACATCTCTGTCTGCCGGGAGCTAGAATTAGGTCGTTCTACTTATCTGCTCACACATCGATAGATCGATAGTTATTTCGATTTCATTGTTCTTCAAGGCATTGGCAAAAAAAGTTACAGCCATCGGGCTTAGTGAAACAGAACCAGGGATTCACTAAAAAAAATATCCCGGCGTCAGGTCGCTGGAAAAATCAGTGATACGGGACGTGCCTTGCAAGGGTGCTAGTGTGCCGAGCAGATGCTCGGCTTTTTGCGTTTTTATGTGAAGAGAAAGATAACGGACTGCGGGGTATTTGGCCGGTATCCCGGTCATGGAACCGCTAATGGAGATTGGAGCAGGTATGGAGAATATATTGTTCGCCGTTCTGGCGGCAGTGGTGTCAGCGGTCGTTTTTTTTGTAATAGGTTTTTATGCACGCAAGAAGATTGCGGAAGCGCAGATCAGTTCAGCGGAGAGCGAAGCAGAGAAGATGCGTGCGGATGCCGTCAAGGAAATCGAGACCATGCGACGCACCGCGCAGGTCGAGGCTCGTGAAGAAGTACAAAAGCTTCGTGAGGAGGCAGAAGAAGAGCTGAAACTCAGGCGTGCGGAGGTCCTCAAGGGTGAGCAACGCTTGGATGACAAGGAAAAGAACCTTTCCGAGCGCGACAAGGATATCCAGCGCCGGGAGCAGTCGCTGCAGGCTCGCGAAGCAAACAGCAAAAAGATCGCGGAAGAGCTGAGCCAGTCGCTGGAGGAACAGCGACGTCAGCTGGAGCGTGTTTCAGAATTAACCAGCGCCCAGGCGAAGGAGCTGCTGCTCAAGCAGGTAGAAGAAGAGGCCAGGCATGATATGGCCAAAATGATACGCAGCATAGAGGAGGAATCTAGACGCGAGTCCGATCGCAGGGCGCGCAATATTCTCTCACTCAGCATTCAGCGTACCGCGGCCAATCATGCGGCGGAAACAACCGTTTCGGTTGTACCACTGCCATCGGATGAAATGAAAGGGCGCATCATCGGCCGTGAGGGCCGTAATATCAGGGCCCTGGAGAACATCAGTGGCATAGACGTCATTATTGATGACACGCCCGAGGCCGTGGTTCTTAGCGGTTTTGATGGCGTCAAGCGCGAGATCGCCAGGCTGACGCTGACCAAGCTCCTGTCGGACGGCCGTATTCATCCGGCCCGCATCGAGGATACGTATAAACAGGCCCAGGCCGAGGTGGAAAAAACAATCATGGAGGCCGGCGAGCAGGCGACACTGGATACCAATATCCACGGATTGCCTGAAAATCTGGTCAAATTGCTCGGAAGGCTCAAATACAGGACGAGTTATGGCCAGAACGTTCTTGCTCACTCGCTCGAAGTCAGTCATCTGGCGGGAATTATGGCTGCCGAGCTCGGTGCGAACGTAAAGATGGTGCGCCGGGCGGGCCTTCTGCACGATATCGGCAAGGCGGTCGATCATACGATCGAGGGAACGCACGCCGCCATCGGCGCCAGTCTGGCCAAAAAGAACAAGGAAGCTCCGGCGATCACCCATGCCATCGAAGCTCATCATTCTGATATCGAACCGCAGACAGTGGAAGCCGTGCTCGTACAGGCAGCTGACGCTGTCAGCGCCGCCCGCCCAGGCGCCAGGCGAGACAGTCTGGAGAGCTATATAAAGAGGCTGGAGTCACTGGAGAGCATCGCCGTCAGCAAAAAGGGCGTCGAGAAGTGCTACGTAATGCAGGCCGGGCGTGAGATCCGGGTGATGGTAAAGCCGACCGAGATCGACGACGACGATGCCTCGCTGCTTTCCCGCGAGATCGCAAAAGAGATCGAGAAGCAGCTGGATTATCCCGGACAGATAAAAGTAACGGTAATCCGGGAAAGCCGCGCCACTGAGTACGCGAAGTAAGCGATTCTGATTTTACGATATCGGTGGAACGGCTAGAGGAGATTCAGCCCCGGCGAAGATACGCGCCAAACGGTCTCGCAAATCAGGAGACCCGGTCCGGGAACGTCCCCTTTTTTTGATACGGTCATCGGATCGAGTCAGAAGCTGTAATATATAGTAATCCAGATGCATTACCATCTCACTACATTCGGCTGCCAGATGAATGAGCACGACTCGGAGCGCATCCGTGGTGTGCTGGAAGAATGCGGCTGGCAGCGGTCCGTGGACCCCGAAGAGGCAGACCTTCTGGTATTTAACACCTGTTCGGTTCGCAAGACCGCCGACAGCCGGTTGCTGGGTCGTCTGGGGGAGGCCCGGCGGCTCAAGAAGGAGCGCCCTGAGCGGATAGTCGCGCTCGGCGGCTGCTTTGCGCAGAATCTACAGACAAGACTTTTCAGTGACCTGCCGTTCCTCGATATAGCCTTCGGCCCGCAGAACATCGGCGAGCTTCCCGCGCTTATCGAAGCTGTATCGGGTGGTTCCGGTCCCGCATGGTCTTTTGACGACAATCCCATGCCCAGCGCCTCTCTGCCCTCGCGCAGATTGAATCAAAGCCGCGCCTGGGTGCAGGTCATGACCGGCTGCACCAACTTCTGCAGTTATTGCGTAGTCCCGATGGTGAGGGGTCCTGAACGAAGCCGACCGTCGCCGCAAATAGTAGATGAGGTAAAAAGCCTTGTTGATGACGGTGTGGTGGAAATAACACTCCTCGGTCAGAATGTAAATGCGTATGGCCTCGATCTCGATTTGGTTTCCGCGGGCGGTGAGAACTTTGTGGATCTGCTGTCGTTGCTCAATGAAATCACAGACCTCCAGCGTATACGTTTCACAACATCTCACCCCAGGGACCTCGGTGATGATCTGATCGCTGCCATGCGCGATCTTCCCAAGATATGTAAACATCTTCATCTGCCTGTCCAATCGGGCTCCAACCGTATTCTCACCCGCATGAAAAGAGGTTACACGCGGGACCACTATCTTAAGCTTGTCGAAAAACTGTACAGGGAGGTGCCGGGAGTCGCCTTGACAACCGACATGATCGTTGGTTTTCCGGGAGAGAAGGAAGACGATTTTCACATGACCATGAAGCTTGCCGGAAAGTGCCGCTTCGACGGCGCTTTCACTTTTATCTTTTCATCAAGGCCGGGCACAGAAGCAGCCGATTTTCCCGGACGTGTACCCGAGAACACGGTGAAGCGCAGGATGGGGGAACTTCTGGGACTTGTCCAGGGCATCGCCGCCGAAAAGAACGGAGCTTTGGTCGGCCGCAGACAGGACATCATGATCGAGGGGCACAGCAGGCATGGCGAGGGCCTGTTGCGCGGACGCACTTCAAGTAACAAGATCGTGAATTTCAGGCCTTTTGCACAAGGCGCCAATTGTGAAGCGGCCGGGGCGGTCGTTCCCGTCGAGATAACGTCGACTACATCCTCGACGCTTATGGGAGAGCAGGTAGACGCGGACGGGCGACGGTATACGCATTGACCGTGTTGCTTGAGTTACGCATCGATTCGTCAACCATCGACCGATTGATAATTGCTTATTTGGGGAAACATTCATGAAAACGCAAGTCGGACTCAGGAGGCGGCAGACATGGATCCTCTGATGTCACCGGAACGGAATGCGGCGGTTGCCGGTCAGTTCTATCCAGGCAAACGCGATGAACTGGAAAGGACGATCAAGAAGATGATCGGTCCCGGGCCGCCGCGGAGCGCTCTGGGTGTGATTGTGCCCCACGCAGGTTACATTTATTCAGGACCCGTCGCCGGAGACGTCTACGGCGCGGTCGAACTACCAGATACATTTATAATCCTGGGACCCAATCATACCGGCCTCGGTCCTGCGGCGTCGATAATGACCTCTGGCATTTGGAATTTGCCTGCGGGAGAAGCATATATAGACAGCGATCTGGCGCAATCAATTCTTGCTAACAGCAAAACTCTGACCGCTGATGAGTCGGCACACGTCTTTGAGCACTCAATAGAAGTACAGATTCCGTTTCTGCAATATATGGTCGGCAATGTGAATTTCGTACCTATAGTCCTCATGCTCACAAGCGCCGATTCCTGCCGTGATGTCGGAGAGGCTATCGCTTCGGCTCTTGGGGAGCGGCAGGCAAAGGCGCTGATCGTGGCAAGTTCAGATATGACCCATTACGAAAGCCAGGCAATCGCCCAGGAGAAGGACGACCTCGCCCTCAGCAGGGTGCTGGCTCTTGACCCCGGCTCCCTGCTCGACACGGTTCGCGAGAATCAGATTACCATGTGCGGCGTCGCTCCGGCCGCGGCCATGCTGTACGCCGCTCTGAAGCTTGGCGCCAGTGAAGCCAGGTTGCTCAAATACCAGACGTCGGGAGATGTAACTGGCGACTACTCGCAGGTAGTTGGCTACGCGGGTGTAATAGTAAGCTGACATTCTGTTTTTTGCAGTATTAATTTTAAGAGGATGGGAACATGACAATCACACCCAGCACCAATCCTGCATTATTCGTCAGAGAGGTCGTATCCGCCGCGGTGAAGTTCAGCCATCTGCCGGATCCGCCCGACGAGGAATTCTACCGGCAGTGCGCCGCATGCTTCGTAAGCATTAAGAAGAAGGGCGAACTGAGAGGATGCATCGGCACGCTTGAGCCCGCGGAGCTGGCCCTGGGCCATGAGATCACGCGGAACGCCCAATCAGCGGCCTTTGGAGACCCGCGTTTTAACGCGGTGATCGAGGCAGAACTCGACGATCTTGATTTCAGCGTGGATGTATTGAGCGTTCCCGAACCGGTCCAGAATCCCGGACAGCTGGACTGCAAGCAGTATGGTGTAATCGTCAGTTGTGATTATCGCAGGGGTGTCCTGCTGCCCGATCTCGAGGGCGTTGACAGTACCGATGACCAGATCGGCATCGCCTGTCAGAAAGCCGGGATCAACCCGGAAGATGAGTTCGCCTTGCAGCGCTTCAAGGTTTCTCGTTTCGATGAGGGCTGGCATCCGGAAAGCGGTTAACCGACCCGGACAATTGTTTTGATTTTGCAGAGACGTTGCATCCGGCGTCTCTGCTTATTTTTATGGTTTACTCTTTCAGGTGGAATTCACGTCAACAACCGGCAAATAACATGAACAGCTTTTTAAAGAACAGGATTTTTATCGTCGCTATCTTCGGGCCGACCGCGGTCGGTAAGAGCCGCATCGCCGCGGATGTGGCGCAGGCTTTGGACGGTGAAATAGTGTCGGCTGATTCCATGCAGCTGTATGTGGGTTTGCCCGTCCTTACGGACCAGCCGGACGCGGGGTTGCTAAAAGCTGTTCGCCATCATCTGGTAGGAATCATCCCGCTCGAGGAGGAATACAGCGCCGGGCGTTACGCGAAAGAGGCGGGCGGGATTATCCGTGATATCAACGGAAGGAAAAAGTTGCCTCTGGTGGTCGGAGGAACGGGATTATATATTCGCGCTCTTCTCGGCGGTTTCAGCTTCGCGGGCAAGGGTGACAGGCAAGCGCGTAACAAATGGGAAGAGCTTGTTAAAGAGCATGGCACCGCGGCGGCAATGGCACAACTGAACCTGCTTGATCCGGAAGCGGCGGCCGCGATCGACAGCAGAAATCACCGCCGCCTGGTAAGGGTTCTGGAAGCGGCGGAGGGCAAGAGTCCTCAGGAGTCTTTTGAGCGCGACAGGCTCTGGTCTTCCGATTCCCCTTACGGAGTACTTTGCATCGGTCTTGTTGAATCGCGTGATGAATTGAATAGAAGAATCGATGAGCGTGTAGACACCATGCTGACAGGCGGGGTTATCGATGAAGTGAATAAGGCACGGCGGATGACGGTCTCGAGGACCGTCTCACAGGCAATTGGTTTTAAGGACATATGTGAATATCTGGACGGACAGGCAAGTCTTGCTGATACCGCGGTCTCAATAAAACGGAAGAGTAGACGCTATGCCAAACGGCAGCTGACCTGGATGCGAAAGATGCCCGATATTGTTAGAATCGACTTGGCCGGGCGCTTAGCGTCCGAGGCCGCCGAAGAGATCATCGAACTTATCGGATCCCATCGGCAAAATCCACCTACTGACGGGTTTTAACTTTTCATGGAATCTCATACCGAATTTTCAAAGTGGCAGGGCCTGGGCAACGACTATGTGATTATCGCGGTTACCGATCTTGATTTTGATATAACCCCCGCTCGGGCTTCATTGATTTGCGACCGGCATTTTGGTATCGGTTCCGACGGTATTCTGCTCTGGAGCGGCACCGAAGCGACAGGGTTCCGGCTGGACATCTACAATCCCGACGGCAGCAAGGCGGAGATGTGCGGAAACGGCATTCGCATGCTGGCTCGTTATCTCGACAACCGAGGTTATGTAAGGGATTCGGTCATTTCAGTCGACACGGACGCGGGCATCATCGCGCCCGTTCTGTTGCCCGACGGACAGGTCAGGGTCGACATGGGAAGAGCCCGGCTGGGCGGCAGGGGAATAGTCGGTTTTGAGGGCGTCGATGTAGAGAGCGAGGCACTGGGGCAGAAGCTGATGGTCATGGGTGAGGAATTTGAGTTTACTTTTGTTGACATGGGAAATCCCCACTGTGTTATCGAGACCGGCGATCTTGAAGATTTGAGTCTCTGGATGATTGGTCCGGCCATCGAGCGCCACGAATTGTTTCCCAACCGCACCAATGTCGAATTCATGAAAGTCACCGGCGCCTCAGAGGTTGAGATGAGGGTCTGGGAGCGGGGAGTGGGGGAGACCAACGCCTGTGGCACGGGAGCCTGCGCTGTTGCCGTAGCCGCCTGGCGCACACGAGGCGTGAAAAGCCCGATGACAATAAACCTTCCTGGAGGAAGCCTGTTGATCGAGGTTGATTTGAAAATGAACGTGATCATGACCGGTCCGGCCGAAGAGGTTTATTCCGGCATTATCTCTGATGAATTTATCAAACATATCAAGGAGCTCTAGAAGATGAGGTTCTCGCGGCGCATGGACGGTCTGCCCCCATACCTGTTTGCTGAGATCGAGAAGAAGGTCTCGGAAAAAAGAAAGCAGGGAGTCGATGTCATAAGCCTGGGCATCGGTGATCCCGACACACCAACGCCTGCACATATAGTTGAAGAGATGCAACGTCAGGTTGCCGATCCCGCCAATCATCAGTATCCCAACAATAGGGGTCTGGACGAATTTCGTGAGGCAGTGGCAACTTTCTACAAGAAACGCTTTAATGTCGACCTGGACCCGGAAACCGAAGTTATGCCGTTGCTGGGCGCCAAAGAAGGGATCGCCCACATCTGTTTCAATTTTCTCGATGCGGGCGACGTCTGCCTGGCCGCTGATCCCGGTTATCCTGTATATTCCGGCGGTCCCATTCTGGCCGGAGGGACGCCGGTTTCCCTGCCGCTCAAGCCGGAGCTGAATTTCCAGCCGGACCTGGACGCGATCGACGCCGGGACGCTGGAGCGTGCCAGGATGCTTTTCGTAAATTATCCAAACAATCCCACCGGCGCCGTTATCGAGGACGATTTCTTTACGCGTCTTGCCGATTTTGGCCGCAAACACGACATTGCCATAATCCATGACAACGCATATTCGGAGATCACATTCGACGGGTATGTCGCCCCAAGCTTTCTTCAGGCCCCCGGAGCCAAGGATGCGGGTATTGAGTTCTATTCTCTTTCCAAGACCTACAACATGACCGGTTGGAGGGTTGGCGCCGCTGTCGGCAACGCCACCATCATTGAGGCCCTCTGGCGGCTCAAGACGAATATGGACTCCGGCATGTTCCAGGCGTTGCAGCGTACATCCGTAACGGCGATGACGGGGTCGCAGCAATGCGTCAGTGACATGTGCGCTCTTTATCAGCGCCGGCGCGACCTGGTCGTGGGCGCCCTGAAAGAGATAGGAATCGATGTCACGCCCCCGAAAGGAACGATCTATATCTGGATTCCCGTGCCTGAAGGATATACGTCCGCTTCATTCGCCGAGATGGTCCTGGAGAAGTGCGCTGTCGTGGTGCCTCCTGGCTCGGGTTACGGTCCCAGTGGTGAGGGTTTTGTGCGCATATCACTTACCGCGCCGGAAGAGCGGATCAGAGAAGCGCTGGACCGGATAAAGGACAACCTTTGACAGTAACCCTGAGCGAAGCGAAGGGTCTTTCTGATTAAAAGCGTTGAGAAAGCTTATCTGATTGCCGTCCTCCCAGGGTCTTCCCGTAGCGAGGATGGTTACGAGCCGCTTGGCGAGCTGCGTGAATTACTTACAACCGCCGGCGCCGAATACGCGGGCCAGATGGTACAGCACCTGGACCACCCCGTGGCACATACATACCTCGGCAAGGGAAAACTGACCGAGCTCAAACAGGAAATCAGCCTCCATAAACCCGACATTGTGGTGGCTGAAGATGAGCTGACACCCACGCAGCAGCGAAACATGGAAGACCGGCTGGGTGTTCGCGTCATAGACCGCACGGCGCTGATTCTGGATATTTTCGCGCAGCATGCCCATTCAGCCGAAGGCAAGCTCCAGGTCGAGCTGGCCCAGCTGGAATTCAACCTGACACGCATGCGGGGCAAGGGGATCGAGCTTTCACGTCTCGGCGGAGGCATCGGCACCCGTGGCCCCGGTGAAACGAAGCTGGAGGTTGACCAGAGGGTTGCCCGCAATCGCATATCCAGCCTCAAGCGGCGCCTTAAGGATGTGTCTTCGTCACGCGAAGTCATGCGCCGTTCGCGCCTGGCGTCGCGCCTGCCCCTGGGGGCGCTGGCGGGCTACACGGACACCGGCACGTCGCCCTGGCCGAACCCCCTCACGAAGGGGGGGGCGCAGAGAAGCGACCTGTCTGTTGAAACGTCTGCG